>Ga0075423_10000168_pt1 | contig 44780 bp, 39 predicted proteins | sample SoiMethybrSBSTD2_FD_80114 | JGI IMG/M metagenome (GOLD analysis project Ga0075423, IMG submission 80114) | Bulk soil microbial communities from a Populus tree surrounding site in Tennessee, USA - Soil MetaG P. TD hybrid SBSTD2 | ecosystem: Environmental > Terrestrial > Soil > Tree plantation... | reverse complement strand
CTTGGTGAGGAGCCGGCCACCGGAGGCAGACCCACAGCAGTAGGCGCCGGAGACGATGTCCGTAGGACTCGCGGCGAGGGTCGCGACAGGGAATTCCGTGACGTATATGGCGAAATCCCGCCGACAACGTCGCAGACCGATAGAACCGGCGCCCACTTCCGGACGACCGCCCTCCCCTGCATTCTGCGAGTGACCTCCATGAACAGAAACGGAAACGAAGCGCCGAACACGACATCGGCGGCCACGAGGTGGTACTCTCGGAAGCCGTTCCATCCGGGGTAATTCGTGGCGGCCACGATCGGATCCCTCATGACTTCGGCCGAGCGGGGCGACGCATCGGCGGCCGACGCGCTCTTCACGGCGCTTTACACGGAGCTCCATCGGCTCGCAGGGCGCCAGCTGGCGGGCCGATCCAACCTGACGCTCGGAACGACGACGCTGCTCCACGAGGCTTACCTGAACATGTCGCGGCAGGAAGGCGTCGACTTCCCCGATCGCGCTCGTTTCATGGCCTATGCCGCGAAAGTGATGCGCCGCCTGATCATCGACTACGCGCGCCGCCGGCAGGCCCAGAAGCGCGGCGGCGCTTTCCTGATCACGTCCTTCCTCGAAGAACCCGAAGCCATCGCGGCCGACGAGAAAGAGCTGGAACGGATCAGCGCTGCCCTCGACGACCTAGCGGCGGCCGATCCGCCGCTCGCCGAGATCGTCGATCTCCGGTTCTTCGGCGGCTTCTCGCTCTCCGAGATCGCGGCGATGCGCGGCGTCTCGGAGCGCACGATCCAGAGACACTGGGAGAAAGCTCGCCTCTACCTCTACGAAGCGCTGCGGCACGAGATGCCCGCGTAACGCTCGGAAAGAACCCCATGGCGGGAATGAACAGGGAGCGCTGGGTGGCCGTCAGCCCTTACCTCGACCGGGCGCTCGAGCTCGACGGCGAAGACCGCGAGGCGCTGCTTTCGTCCCTGCGCGCGGAGCAGCCGGACGTGGCCGGGGACCTCGAAACGCTGCTGACGGCCTATGCGATCCCGGGCAGCGACCGGTTTCTGAAGACGACGCCGGAATTGCCCGTTAGCACGACACTTGCGGGCCAGACGGTCGGCGCCTACACGCTGATCGCGCCCATCGGGCAGGGAGGAATGGGCAGCGTCTGGCTGGCGCGGCGCAGCGACGGGCGCTTCGAAGGCCAGGCCGCCGTGAAGCTGTTGAACGCGAGCTTCGTCGGCCGTGCCGGCGAGGAGCGGTTCCGGCGCGAGGGAAGCATCCTCGCCCGCCTGACCCATCCCCACATCGCGCGACTCGTGGACGCCGGCGTGTCGGCGGCCGGCCAGCCCTATCTCGTTCTCGAGCACGTCGACGGCGAGCCCATCGATCGCTACTGCGATACCCGGCAGTTGAGCGTCGAAGCGAGGCTGCATCTCTTTCTGGACGTCCTGGCCGCGGTGGCGCATGCGCACGCGAACCTGATCGTGCACCGGGACATCAAGCCCTCGAACGTGCTCGTGGACGTCGAGGGACAGGTCAAGCTTCTGGACTTCGGCATCGCCAAGCTCTTGGAAGGCGAAGGCGTCGGGGGGGAAGCCACCGCACTCACGCGAGAGGGCGGAAGCGCGTTGACGCCCGAGTACGCGGCGCCCGAGCAGGTCACCGGAGGAGCGGTCACGACGGCCACCGACGTCTACGCGTTGGGGACGCTGCTCTATGAGCTCTTGACCGGACGGCACCCGGCAGAGCCCGCCCTGGGATCCACCGCCGACCTCGTGAAGGCCATCGTGGACACCGACCCGCAGCGGATCTCGGACGCCGTCACGCGTCCGGCAGAGACGCGGGAGAAGAACGCCGCGGCGCGAGGCACGACGCCGGAAGCGCTGCGCCGCGCGCTCAAAGGGGACCTTGACGTCATCGTTGCCCGGGCGCTCAAGAAGAAGCCCGAGGAGCGCTACGCCTCGGTGACCGCGCTTGCCGACGACATCGAGCGCTATCTCCACGACCAACCCATCGGCGCCCGGCGCGACACACTGGCGTATCGCGTAGCGAAGTTCGTTCGGCGACATCCCGCGGGAGTCGCCGCAGGCGCGGCGGTGACTCTTTTGCTCGCCGGCCTCGTCGGGTTCTATACGCTACGGCTGGCGAAGGAGCGCGACCGCGCCCGCTTCGAGGCCCAGAAGGCGACCAAGGTCAGCGAGTTGTTGACGGACCTGCTGAGCGGAGCGGACCCCTTCCAGGCTCGCCAGGGGAAGGAACCGACCGTGCGCGAGCTCCTGGATGCCGGCGCCGCGCGGATCGAAAAGGAGCTGACGGATGAGCCCGATCTCCAGGCCGAGATGCTCGCCGTCATCGGAAGGGTCTATCGGCGGCTCGGCCTCCACGACAAGGCGGTGTCGCTCCTGGAGAAGAGCGTGACGACGGGGCGCCGCGCCTCGGGCCCGGAGCACGAGCGCGTTCTTGCCCAGAGCCTGGAGGAGCTCGGCATCGTCCTGAGAAGAAAGGGCGAACCCGCCGCCGCGGCGCCCGTCCTCGAGGAGGCGCTCGCCATTCGGCGAAGAGTGCTCGGCCCCGAGCATCCGAACGTGGCGAACACGCTCACGGAGCTCGGCCGCGTGTATGGCGACCTCGATTCCGACGAGAAAGCCGAACCGCTCCTGCAGGAAGCGCTGGCCATCCGGCGCAAAGTCCTGGGGGAGCTGGATCCCGACACGGGGGTCAGCATGAGCGATCTCGCCCACGTGCTGCGGCGCCGCGGAGACCTCTCGGGCGCGGAGTCCCTGTATCGACAGGTTCTCCCGATCTTTCGCAAGGCCGATGGCGAGGAGCATCCGCATGTCGCCACCATGTTGTTCAACCTCGCTCAGACCGAGGCGGAGGAAGGCAACTACCAGGGTTCCGAGCTCCTCTTCCGCCAGTGCATCGCGATGGATCGCAAGGGCCTCGGGGAGAATCATCCCGACCTCGCCGTCGATCTGGTGCATTTCTCGAAGACACTGCTGGAGCTCGGCAAGTACGAGGAAGCCGCGTCGGCCGCCCGGGAGGGGCTTCGAATCACCGAGGCCACGTCCGGGAAGGACCATCCCCTGATCGCGTTCGGAGAGATCTACCTCGCGGAGGTCGATCTGGCGCGGAACGATGCGGCGGCGGCCGAGCCGCTGCTTCGCGATGCGCTGCGGATTCGGCAGCGCCTCTTCCGCCCCGACGACTGGCGCATCGGCGTTTGCAAGAGCACGCTCGGCGCCGCTCTGACAGCGCTGGGACGCTACGACGAGGCGGAGCCGCTGCTTCGCGAGGCCGAGCGCGTTCTCAAGGACATTCCGGGAGCACAGGGTCAGGAGTTCCGGGCGACCACCACGCGTCTCGCCGCGCTCGACGACGCGCGAGGGCGGCAGACCGCGCTTGCCCGAGCGGCTTCTCTACCTCGCTGAAAACCGGTCCGCGCCCGCGGCCTTCTTCGCGGCCGCTTCCTTCTCCTGAGCATCGACGACCGCGATCGCGGCCATGTTGACGATGTCGGCGACCTCGATGCCGCGCTGGAGCACATGGACCGGCTTGTTCAGTCCGAGGAGGATCGGCCCGATCGCTTCGGCGCCGGCCAGGCGCCAGACCAGCTTGTACGCCGCATTGGCGGACTGGAGGTCCGGGAAGATCAGGACGTTCGGATCCCGTACGGTCGCCCACGGGTACTCGCCGTCGAGGAGCTCCGGCATCACGGCGTAGTCGGCCTGCATCTCGCCGTCGACCTTCAAATCCGGGCGGACCCCGTGGACCAGCCCCACGGCCTTCTTGACCTTCAACGCGTTGGCGTGCGTGTTCGAGCCAAAGTTGGAGAAGGAGATCATCGCGACGCGAGGCTCGAAGTCGAACCGCCGAGCGGCGTCGGCCGTGAGAATCGCGATCTCGGCCAGCTCCTCGGCCGACGGCTCGATGTTGACGGTCGTGTCGGCGAAGAAGAAGGTCCGATTCTTCAGCATCAGGATGTAGAGCCCCGAAACCCGCCGCACGCCCGGCGCCGTGCCCAGGATCTGCAGCGCCGGGCGGATCGTGTCGGCATAGGACTGCGTCAGCCCGGAGATCACGCCGTCGGCGTCTCCGGCGTCGAGCATCAGCGGGGCGAAGACGTTGCGCACGCGCGCCTGGCGGCCCGCCTCGTCAATCGTCATGCCGTGGCGGCGGCGAAGCTCCTCGAGGCGTTTCGCGTACGTCTGCAGCTTCGGCGATCGGTTGGTGTTGATGATGTCGATCTTGTCCATCGGAAGCGCGAGGTCCCTAGCCAGGACCTCGATCTCGGCTTCGCGCGCGAGCAGGATCGGCCGGCACAGCCCCTGCTCGGCCAGGATCTTGGCGGCCCGCAGAATCTTGGGGTGCTCCCCTTCCGGAAAGACGATCCTCCGCGGGTCGCGGCGCGCCTTCTCGATCACGACGCTCATGACTTCGCGCGAGCGCGAGAGCATGGCTTCCAGGCGGCGCAGATACGCGCCCATGTCGGTGATGGGCTCTCTCGCGACGCCGGAGCGCGTCGCCGCCTCGGCGACGGCCGGAGCGACCCAGAGCAGCACGCGATGGTCGAAGGGCTTCGGGATCAGGTAGTCGCGTCCGAAGCGGAAGGACTGCCCGCCATAGGCCTTGGACACGGAGTCCGGCACGTCCATCTTGGCCAGGGCCGCGAGCGCCTGCGAAGCCGCGCGCTTCATCTCCTCGTTGATCTCGGTGGCCCGCACGTCGAGCGCGCCTCGGAATATGAACGGGAACCCGAGCACGTTGTTGACCTGGTTGGGATAGTCGCTGCGGCCGGTCGCGATGAGGACGTCGGGCCGCGCCGCTCGCGCCTCCTCCGGCGCGATCTCCGGGATCGGGTTGGCGAGGGCGAAGACGATGGGGTCTCGGGCCATGCGCTTCAACATCTCTCCGCTGACGATGTTGCCGGTCGAAAGGCCGATGAACGCGTCGGCGCCCGTCAGGGCATCCTCGAGCGTGCGCTCGTGGGTCTCGACCGCGAACTCCGCCTTGTACGGGTTCATGTCCTGGCTGCGGCCCCGGTAGATCACGCCCGACTTGTCGACCATCCGAAGGTTTTCGGGGCGCACGCCGTAGGAGAGGTAGAGCCGGGCGCACGCGGTCGCGGAGGCGCCGGCGCCGCAGAAGACAACCTTGACGTTGCCGATCTTCTTGCCAACGACCTCGAGGGCGTTGAGGAACGCCGCGGCCGAGATGATGGCGGTGCCGTGCTGGTCGTCGTGGAAGACGGGGATCTGGAGACGCTTCTTCAGGCGCTGCTCGATCTCGAAGCACTCCGGGCTCTTGACGTCCTCGAGATTGATGCCGCCGAACGTCGGGGCGATGCGCGCCACCGTCTCCACGAACTCGTCCACGCCCTTCGCGTCCACCTCGATGTCGAAGACGTCGATGTCGGCGAAGCGCTTGAAGAGGACGCCCTTGCCTTCCATGACGGGCTTGGAAGCGAGAGGGCCGATGTCTCCCAGGCCCAGCACCGCGGTCCCGTTGGAGATGACGGCGACGAGGTTGCCCTTGGTCGTGTAGTCGTAGACCTTGTCCGGATCCTTCGCGATCGCCAGGCACGGCTCGGCGACGCCCGGGCTGTAGGCGAGGGACAGATCCTCCTGCGTGCGGCAGGGCTTGGACGGGACGACCTCGACTTTCCCCTTACGGCCGCGGGCGTGGTACTCGAGCGCCTCTTCCGGCGTCGTCTTGCGCATGGACCGCCCGTCAGCCCCCCGCGAACTCCGCCCGGAGTCGGCGCACGGCGTCGAGGGCTTCGCCCTTCGGGACGGCTCGCGCGGCCCGGTCGCGGCGCGCGACGATCTCGACGTTGCCCTCCTTCAAGGCCCGTCCGCCGACGTTGACGCGGATCGGGAATCCGATCAGGTCCGCGTCCTTGAACTTCACGCCGGGGCGCTCGTCCCGGTCGTCGTAGAAGACTTCGAGCCCCGCGGCCACGAGCGATTCGTAGAGCGCATCGGCTTCGCGTCGCACGGCCTCGTCGGCAGGGTTCAGCGAGACGAGCACGATCTCGAACGGCGCCAATGACAGCGGCCAGACGATTCCGTCCGCATCATGGTGCTGCTCGACGGCGGCCGACATCGTCCGGCCGACCCCGATGCCGTAGGTGCCCATGACGACCGGCTTCGTCTCTCCCTTTTCGTCGGTGAATTCGCACTTGAGCGCCACCGAGTACTTGGTGCCGAGCTTGAAGATGTGTCCGACCTCGACCCCGCGGGCGATGTCGAGGGGTTTGCCGCAGCGCGGGCAGGGATCGCCGGCGCGCGCCTGGGCGAAGATCGACCACTCCGGCGTCCGCATGTCGCGGCGCTGGACGAATCCCGCAACGTGCCAGTCCCGCCGGCCCGCTCCCGTCACCGCGTTGACGGCGTCGCGGACGGATTCATCGGCGACGATGCGTGCGTCGACCGGGAGCTTGTGCGGGCCGACGTAGCCGACCGGAGCACCCGTGGCCTTCTCGACCTTGTCCTCGGTGGCCAGCGTCAGGTGCGCGACGCCGAGCGCGTTCTTCAGCGCGACTTCGTTGACGTCGAGGTCGCCGCGAAGCACGGCGACGACGGGTCCCTTCTCGGTATCGTAGACAACACACTTGATCATGCGCGACGCGGTGATGCCCAGGAAGTCCACCACGTCGGCGATGCCTCCCTTTCCGGGCGTCTGGACCTCGGCCAGCGGCGACTCGGTCTCGTCCTTCCACGGAGCGGGACGCCGGCCCGTCTCCGCCTTCTCGAGGTTGGCGCCGTAACCGCAGGCGGCGCAGCGCACGACGGCGTCCTCCCCGGTGTCGGCCAGGACCATGAACTCCTCCGACGCCGACCCGCCGATCGCGCCCGAGTCCGCCTGCACGACGGTGAAGTCCAGGCCGCAGCGCTCGAAGACACGGCGATACGCGGCGTCCTGCGCCTTGTAGGACCTGTCCAGGCCGGCCGCGTCCGCGTCGAAGGAATACCCGTCGTACATCAGGAACTCGCGGCCGCGCATCAGGCCGAAGCGCGGCCGGATCTCGTCGCGGAACTTCGTGCGGATCTGGTAGAGCGTCGCGGGAAGCTGCCGGTAGGACGTCAGGCCCGCGCGCACCATGGCCGTGACGCACTCCTCGGCCGTCGGCGTCAGGCAGTACTCCCCTTCCTTGCGGTCCTCGAGGTGGAACAGGAGCTCCTCCTCGACGTACCGGTTCCAGCGGCCGCTCACCTCCCACAGCTCCCGCGGCTGGAGAATGGGCAGCTCGACCTCGAGCCCGCCGGCGCGGTCGATCTCCTCGCGCACGATCCGCTCGGTCTTGCGGTGCGACCGTAACCCCAGCGGCGTCAGGGAGTAGATGCCGGCGGCGACGCGGCGGATCATGCCGGCGCGCGTCAGAAGGATATGCGAGACGGCCTCGGCGTCGCCGGGCACTTCGCGGACGGTTTGCAGGAAATAGCGGGACCAACGCATAGGGCGCCGAATATAGCCGAGGTTGGCTCAGTCGCGAGGCTTCGGGGAGACCGGCTCCTTGCGGCGGGGGACGACCTTCTCGACGAGACGCAGGTTCGAGCGCAGCTGCTGCATCATGCGGTCCTCGATCCCCGCTCCGCGCGCCGCCGTCTTGGCCTTGGTGAAAGCGGCCTTGGCCTCCTCGGCGCGGCCGGCCGCGAGGTAGGCCATGCCGAGGTGGTGGAAGGTCGTCGGCGCCGGCGCCCGCTCGCTCGAACGGCGAAGGCATTCGATCGCGCGGTCGTACTCGCGCCGCTTGTAGTGGACCCATCCGAGGGCCGCCAGCGGATACGGTTTGAGCTCTTCGGGCGCCGCGGCCAGGGCTCGCGCCGCGTAGTCGAGCGCCAGATCGAGGTCCTCCCCCGACTCCGCCAGGCTCGTGGCGAGCTCGTAATAGCCGACAGCCTGGGCGGTCTTGGAGGGATGCCGGTCCAGGAACTCCCGGAGGAACTCGGCCGCGCCGCGCGCGTTGCCCTCGGCGCGCAGGGCCTCGGCCAGCGTCGAGCAGGCCGCCGCGGCGACGACGTCTTCCGGATCCGCGGCGAGAACTTCGCGGCACGCCGCGATCGCCTCCCGCCATCGGCCCATCGAAGCCGCCAGCAGCGCGAAGGACACGCGAATCGTGGGGTTGCGCGGCTCGGCGCGCATGGCCTTGCGGTAGAGCTCCTGGGCGCGCTCGAGATAACCGCGCGCCGCGCTGTCTTCGGCGTCCCGGAACGCCGCGGCCCCCGGCCCGTCCACCCGCGGCAGCTCGTACTCGCCGCGGCGTTCGAGCAGACGCACGGCTTCCTGGTATTCCAGACGCCGCGGATTCTTCTCCAGCGCCTGCTGGAAGCACTCGAGCGCCCGCTTCAACCAGTTCTTCTCGAGGTAACAGAGCCCGAGCTGGAAAACGGCTTCCTCGGATTCCGGAGCGAGCCGGAGCGCCTCTTCGAAGTGCTGGATGGCGCGCGAGAGCTCTCCCCTCTCCCGAAGGACGTTGCCGAGCAGGATGTGCGCCGACGGAACCGGCGCGGCCTCGAGGGCGAGGGTCAGCTGGTCCTCGGCTTCTTCCCAGCGCGAAAGGTGGGCGCACAGCGTTCCCAGCGCGAAGTGCGGCAGGAATGCGTCGGGCTTGCGGTCGATGGCGCGGCGCAGCGCCGCCTCGGCGGCGGCGGTATCTCCGGACTCCGACGCCGCGATCCCGCTGTAGACCAGAGCTTCGAAGTGGTTCGGATCCACCGACAGGATCTTTTTGAAGTAGCCGGACGCGCGCTCCAGCTCTCCCGCCGAGAAGAACGTCTCCGCGAGGTAGAAACCGAGCTCGACGTTGCTGCGATCGGCGCGGTAGAGCTCCTCGAGGACGCGGATCCCGCGCCCGGCGTCGAGGGCCAGGATCGCGAACTCCGCCTCGCGCAGCTTCTTGAGGAACCCCTCGCGGTCGGGGCCGGCCGAGCGGGCGATGATGCGGTCCCGGCGCTCGAGAAATCGGTCCTTCTTCTCGACCGCCTGCATGCGCTCGTCCATCTTGGATTCCCAGAGGTCCACCACCTCCTCGGCGCGGACCATGCCGCGCCGCTCGAGGGTCTCCTGCAGGGCCAGGATTCCGGTGTGGGCGACGAAGAGGTTTTTCTCCAGGTTCGACATGGATTCGAAGAGGGACTTCACCGCCTCCGCCGTGCGCTTGACCACGTCCTCGAGCGTCGAGATGCGCTCCAGCAGGTGCTCATCGAACGGGATCTCCTCCGGAGGCTCCCCCGTCTCCTCGACGACGCCCACTCCCGAGAGCACCAGGAGCTTGGAGTTGCAGCGGGCGCAGAATTCTTCGTCGTCGGAATTCCGGAGGCCGCAGACCTGGCAGTACATCGCGCCTACGCCGGCCGCTCCGCGTACTCGTAGAAGCCCTTGCCGGCCTTCTTGCCGAGCCAGCCGGCGTCGACCATACGAACCAGGAGAGGGCTGGGACGGTACTTGGGATCGCCGAAACCCTCCTGCAGCACGCGCAGGATCGCGAGGCACGTGTCCAGGCCGATGAAGTCCGCCAGTGTGAGCGGGCCCATCGGATGGTTCATGCCGAGCTTCATGATCCCGTCGATCGCCTCCCGCGTCGCCACACCCTCGCGGAGCGTCTCGATGGCCTCGTTGATCATCGGCATCAGAACCCGGTTGGACACGAACCCCGGGTAGTCGTGGCAGGCAATCGGCGTCTTGCCCATTCTCTTCGCGAGCGCCTCGACGGCGGACGTCGTCGCGTCCGAAGTCGCGATGCCGCGAATGATCTCGACGAGAGCCATGATCGGGACGGGATTCATGAAGTGCATCCCGATGAAGCGGTCGGGGCGTTTGGTCGCTGCCGCCAGGCGCGTGATGGAGATCGAGGAGGTGTTCGAGGCCAGGATCGCCTCGGGCTTGCAGATCCGATCGAGGGTGCCGAAAAGCGTCTTCTTCGTGTCCTCGTTCTCGACGATGGCCTCGACGACCGCGTCGGTGTCGGAAAGGGCCTCGAGATTCGTGGTGGTCCGGATCCGTCCCAGGGCCGCCGCCTTCTCCTCCGCCGTCCGCTTCCCCTTGGCCACCTCACGGTCGAGGTTCTTTTCGATCCCCGCGCGCGACTTGGCCAGAAGGGGCTCTCCGACGTCCACGAGGGTCACCGCGCCGCCGGCCGCCGCCGCCACGTGGGCTATGCCGCTGCCCATCTGGCCGGCGCCCACCACGCCGAGGGATTGGATCTCCATCGAGGCGGACTCTATACCCGGACGGCGGACGGCAGACGGCGGTAAGCCGCGAGCAGGACCGGGGCGCGGCTTACGGCACCGCGATGCGGTAGCGAGGAGTCCCGAAGCGCGACACGAGCGCCACGCCCACCGCGACGATCGAGATCACACTCCATAAGAGCGCGCCCACGAACGGCAGAAGCGACACAGCGGCGAGCAAGGCGAAGCCCGCGGCTAGAGCCGCCGGCCGCCGCGCCGGCGCCACGCTCTTCAAGAGCTTCTGCCCCACGAGCAGAAACAGCGCCGCCATCCCGAACACTTTCGCAACGACGGCCACTGCCGCCGAGGCCAGCGCGATCGGAATGCCGAGCGAGGACGGCAGCAGCGCCAGCGCCGCTCCCGCAGCGAGGAACATCGTGAGCACGCCGAGGGCCCCGGCCAGGAGTGCCGATGACCAGTCTTCCTCGGCGAACATCGCCGCGCGCGACAGCGGCGACGCGAAGAGCCAAAGCAACGCCAGCGCGACGGCGAGCCACAGCGACAGCGCCAGCAGGTGCAGTCCGGAGAGGACCGAGCCTCCGAGCGCTCCGTCTTCCCACGGAGCGCGGCGCATCTCCGAGAGGTAGAGGTGGAGTAGAGATCCCGGAGTCGAGACGCGTCCTTCGACCGGCGGAGGCGCATTCGACGGGCCGTCGATGGTTCCGCCGAAGACGAAGAGATCGCCCGCGACGGACCCGCCGGGTGCGAAGGAGACGTTGCCGCCCCAGACGATCACGTCGCCGGAAACGCGCGCCGCGATCCGCACGTCGGCGAGAACCGCGACGACTCTTCCCGGCAGCGCCTGTGAAACGACGACGTCCCGCCGGACCGACGTGATTGAGCCCGGCGCGGCCAGCGCGATTCCCGAGCCCAGAACGAGGATTCCGAAAAGAAAGAGGGCCGCTCGCCTCATCGCCGGCCGGGCGCTCGGGACAAGATGCGATTCAGTCCCAGCGACAGCGGCGCGAGTAGGGCCAGGGCCGCGAGGCCGACCGCGCTTTCCTGGCGCATTCCATCGGAAAGCGCCTGGAGGCTGGCGGGAGCGACGCGGACGAGATCGGATGCCCAGAGAGCGACCGCCCGGACCAGGGCCGTCAGCGGCGCGAGAGCGAGGGCTCCCAGGGAGACTTGCTCGGAGGCGGTCAGGGAGGCGTAGGGGTAGACCAGCAAGGCCAGACCGGCGAAAAACAGGCCCCCGGTCAGAAGCACGGGGGCGTTCCAGAGGGCGTAAGTTCGGCGCTCCTGCCCCGAGAAGGCCCGGAGCCGGGTCACCCTCTCTGCAAGGCCGGCGATCGGCTCGGCAGACCCGCAGGCGGCTTCCAGAGCCTCGGCGAGGCCTCTGGCGGCGACGATTCGGGTCTGGCAGGAGGCGCAAACGCGGGCGTGGGCCGCCGCGTCGGCGGCGAACACGGGCTCGGCGCCCGCGGCAACCGCCTCGGCGTCAATCGGATCCAGCGGACGGGGACAGGACTTCACGTCGTTTCTCCAGCCAACCTTTCCTTCAATACGACTCTGGCGCGAAAGAGTTTGTTCTTGACCGTCCCCAGGGGCATTCTCTTGACCTCCGCGATCTCCTCGTACGAAAGCCCGGCGAAATGGCGCAGGGCGATGAGCTCCCGAAAATCGGCCGGCAGGTCCTGGATCGCCCGGGTGATGGCCTCTCCCCGCTCGACATTGCGGAGCTCCCCGTAGGGGTCCAGGCCGGAGGACTTCTGCTCCGGCTGAAAGGAGCCGGTCCCACCCTCGGGGTCGGGCACCTCCAGCGGAACCGTTCGCGGCCGACGCTTGCGGAGGTGATCGATGGCCGCGTTGCCGGCGATCCGAAAAAGCCACGTCGAGAATTTGTAGGCCGGATTGAATCGATCCAGCGCCTGGAAGACCTTGAGGAAGATCTCCTGCGAGAGATCCAGCGCGTCGTCGCGGCTCCCGACCATGCGCGTGACGTGGGAGACCACGCGTACCTGGTATCGCCGGACGAGGGTCTCGAAGAGGACGTCCTCCCCTGCGAGGATCCGGCGAACGATCTCCCCGTCATCGAGTCCTCCGTCTGCAGATCCCTGGTCTCGGGATTCCATCGTCTCCCACCGCCCGGCAACGCGCCCGGGGCCCGGTGCTAAGATTCCCCGGCATTTTAGATGGAGCGGGCCCGCTTTACCGGGAGACTGCCATGAGCACGATCGCCGAACCCCAGTTTCCGACGATCGGTTCCCACCCTCAGGGGACCGACTCCGCCAGTCCCTTCGAGGAAATGATGTCCCGGTTCGACTTGGCCGCGCAGAAGCTGGGCCTGGATCCGGGACTCTACAAGGTGCTCCGCGAGCCCGTTCGGGAAACCAAGGTCTCCATCCCGATCGCCATGGACGACGGGCGCATCGAGGTCTTCATCGGCTACCGGGTCCTGCACAACATCGCCCGCGGCCCCGGAAAGGGCGGCATCCGTTTCGACAAGAACGTCACCTTGGACGAGGTCCGGGCGCTGGCGGCGTGGATGACCTGGAAGTGCGCGGTCGTCAACATCCCTTTCGGCGGCGCCAAGGGAGGCGTCATCTGCGACCCGCAGAACCTGTCGCGGGCGGAGCTGGAGCGCATCACCCGGCGTTACACGGCCGAGCTGATGGACCAGTTCGGCCCCGAGAAGGACGTCCCGGCGCCGGACATGGGGACCAATCCGCAGACGATGGCCTGGGTCATGGACACCTACTCGATGCACGCCCGGCACACGGTCACTTCCGTCGTCACGGGCAAGCCGCTGTCGCTCGGCGGCTCCCGCGGCCGCGTCGAGGCGACGGGCCGGGGACTGATGCTGATCGCGCGGGAGGCCGCGCCGCTCAAGGGCCTGACGCTCAAAGGCAGCCGCGTCGTGGTCCAGGGCTTCGGCAACGTCGGCTCGATCGCGGCCCGCATGTGCCACGAGGCCGGCGCCAAGATCCTCGCCGTCTCGGACATCCAGGGGGGCATCTTCAGCGCGGCGGGGCTCGACGTCCCGGCGCTGGTCGCGCACTACGAGAAGAACCGGACTCTCAAGGGATTCCCCAGCACCGAGCCGGTCACCAACGAGTCGCTGCTCGAGCTCGACTGCGACATCCTGATTCCCGCGGCCAACGAGAACCAGATCCGCCAGAAGAACGCCGGCAACATCAAGGCGAAGATCATCGTCGAGGGCGCCAACGGCCCGACCACGCAGCGGGCTGACGAGATCCTCAACGCCAAGGGAGTCCTCGTCGTGCCCGACATCCTGGCCAACGCCGGCGGCGTCACGGTGTCCTATTTTGAGTGGGTGCAGGACCGCGCCGGGTTCTTCTGGCGCGAGAGCGAGGTCAACGAGCGGCTCGAGGACATCATGGTCCAGTCGTTCAAGGACGTCGCCCAGATGGCCGAGAAGTACGGGGTGAGCCACCGCATCGCCGCCTACATGCTCGGGATCTCCCGCGTCGCGCACGACACGATGGTGCGCGGGCTGTACGCGTAGGAGACGGGTCGCCGGCGTTCTCATAGCAGTCATCCCGAGCGCAGCGAGGGATCCCGGACTCGACAAACACGGGATCCCTCGGGCTTCGCCCTCGGGATGACGGCTATTTCAACGTGACCCGCGGCCGCACCTCCGGCATCTCTGCGGCCAGCTTGCGCTCGAGCTCGTCGAGCGTGGCCTCGACGGGTTTCCTCCACGACGGATCCAGAAGCGAGACTGTGAGCCTTCGGCCGACGAGCGCGGTCGGCTCGATCTTTCGGGAGAGCGGTTCCCCGACGATGCGCCCCCATCGCGCCTGGAGCCAGGCCAGCGCGTTGTCGCCGCGAGCCATCTTGCGCAGAAGCCCGTCGGCCGCCGCATCGATGGAGGAAAACGAGCTCTTGCGCTTCATCGGCGTGCTCCTTCCGGCGGCACCGGCCGCAGCGGCTTCTCTCCCGACAGGACGCGGCGGACGTCCTCGACGACCATCCGCGCCATCTCCCGGCGCGTCTCGACCGTGGCGCTGCCGGCGTGCGGCATCAGCACGACCCGATCGTCGTCGAGGAGCGCCGGCGTGATCGCCGGCTCGTTCTCGAAGACGTCGAGACCGGCACCGGCGATCGGGCCGGTTTCCAGAGCCCGCGCCAGCGCCACCTCGTCCACCACCGCTCCTCGCGATGTGTTCAGCAGCAGGCTGCCCGGCTTCATCTTCGGCAGGGTCTCGGCGTTGATGAGGTGGCGCGTCTCCTCCGTCAGCGGGACGTGCAGCGACACGACGTCGGAACGGCGGAGGAGTTCGTCGAGGGACACCCTCGGCGGATCGTCCGGGTCCTTCTCGTCCCGGGCGGTACGTCCGGTCGCGATGACCGTCATCCCGAACGCCTTGGCTCGCCGGGCCACGGCCTTGCCGATCCGGCCGGGACCGACGATCCCGAACGTCTTGCCCTTCAGGTCGCGGCCCAGGAGAAGGTCCGGAGCCCAGCCGGCGAACGCGCCTGCGCGCACGATACGGTCTCCTTCGATGATCCGGCGCGACAGGGCGAGCAGCAGCGCCAGCGTCAGATCCGCGGTCGCGTCGGTCAGGACGTTGGGCGTGTTGGTCACCCAGATGCCCCGGGCCGCCGCCGCCGCGCGATCGATCTGGTTGACTCCGACGGCGTAGCTCGCGATGACCTTGAGGCTCTGGCCCGCCGCGATGACCGGCGCCGTCACGCGGTCGTCGACCAGGCACACGAGCGCGTCGACGCCGGGGACCTCTGCCGCAAGCTCCAGCTCCGACGGGCTGTAGCCCAGGACGCGCACCTCGAAATCGGCCCGCAGCGTGTCGAAGGGCTCGGGCAGCTCGCGCGTCGAAAGCACGACACCGTCGCTCATCGGAAACCCTTCTGCAGTCCCCACCCCGCGAAGAAGACGCCCGCGCCGATTCCCAGGAGCAGCAACTCCAGGCGAACGTTGTGGCCCAGGAGACCCACGAAGAGCGCCGACCCGGCCACGACCAGACCCAGGAACTGGATGCCTCTCGCCAGCACGTACACGTCTATTCGGTCCCCATCGTGATCTTCACGATGCGGTCGTCCTGCTCGATGCGGTAGACCACGTCCATCCCCTGCGTCACCTGTCCGAACACGGTGTAGCTGCCATCCAGGTGCGGCTGCGGCGATTGCGTCGTGAACCACTGGCTCCCGCCCGTGTCGGGCCCCGCGAGGGCCATCCCGACGGCTCCCACGCCGTACGGGAGCATGTTGATCTCGTCGCGGATCTCGTAGCCCGGGCCGCCGTTGCCGGTCCCGGTCGGATCTCCGTCCTGGACCACGAAATTGGGTACCACGCGGTGGATCGGCGCTCCGTCGAAGTAACCCTTGCGTGCCAGAGTCACGAAGTTCATCACGGTCATCGGCGCGTCGGCTCCCGCGAGCTTGACGCGGAAAACGCCCCGGGAGGTGGAGATGCTCGCGTTCCATGGCTTGTGCGCCTCGGTCAGGATGGCCGCGTAGTCGGACGTCGAGTGCAGCCCCGGATACGTGCGCATAGGAAACGCCGCCGGATCGGCCTGGAACTTCGTCACGAGAGCGCGGGCCGCGATGCGCGAAACCAGGACCGAGGGATGCTTGTACGCCGCCTCGACTACCGCTCGCGCATCCGGCGAAGGCGCCTGCTCTTCGGCGGCTCCGATCGCCGCGAGGGGAACGTCGGGCGCGGCATCCGCATAGGATTTCTCGACCGCCTCTCGGAGCGCCGGCAGGATCTCCGGCTTCTTGAGCTGGCCGAGGGCGTCGAGCGCCGCCGCGCGCACTCCCGCGTCGGGGTCGGCCAGCGCGTCCCGCAGAATCCCCCGGCTGGCCTCGACCTCGGCCGGGGTCTTCAAGCCCGCCACCACTCTGTACCGAACGATCGGAGAGGAATCCGCGAACAGGATCTGGCGAAGCACGTTCGCGCCGTCGCCGGGGATGCTCGATGCGGCATCCGCGACAGCCGCCCGGATGAAGGGATCGGGATCTTTCGCGGCCGTGTTGGCGAGGAGCTCCGCCTTCGCGCCGAGGCCTCTCATCAGCGCCTGGATCGCTACCTGCCGCCGGCGTCCGAGGCCCGTCGTCGCGATGCTCCAGAGGCGGCGAAAGACGTCGTAGTCGTCGGTGTACCAGGCCAGGAGCGCCAGAGCGGACACGGCGACGTTGGGGTTGGAATCTCCGGCGAGCACCAGAGCGCGGCTTCCCAGCGTCGGCGGCCGCGGCGCCGCCGGGTTCTTCTCCACGATCGCCGCGAGCGCGAGCATCGCGTTGATCGTGACCGGCACCCTTCGTCCCTCGACCGCGTCGGCGAGAGGCACGATCGATTCGGGCTTTCCGAGGATGCCCAGGCCGCGCGCGCAGAGCGCCGCGGCATTGGCGTCGGTGTCCTTGAGGCAGGCGGTCAGGATGTCGAGGGAAGATTCCTGGGGCCTCCGCGCCAACGCATACAGAGCCGCCGCCCGCACGGTCGGCTCCGGGTCCGTGGCGAGGGATGCGGCGGCGGCCGCGCTCTCGGGATTGGGATAGCGCCAGAGGGCGCGCACGATCGCGGCCCGGCGCTCCGGCCCCGCAGCCTTCGGAAGCGCCGCGAGGAGCGCCGATTGCGCTGCCTTCTGCTCGACGAATCCGAGAGACCAGGCGGCCTGGGCCCCAAACTCCGGATCGGCATCGCCAAGGCCCCGGGAGAGCTCGGTCACGAGCGACGGTTCGCGAAGCAGGCCGGCGGCGAAGGCGGCGGTCTTGCGTGTCGGGGGATCGGGGTCGGCGAACAGGCGCGAGAGCGTCGCCGCTCCCTTCGGGTCGCCGATTCGACCGATCGCGAGGGCCGCGCGCGCTCGCAGGGCCGGGTCCGGCGAAGAGGCCGCGGCTGCGATCGCTGTCTCGTCGAGGGCGCGCCGATCCTCCATCGCCATGATCGCGGGCTCGACCTCGGCGAGCGTGGCGCGCCGCGGCTCGATCGCCGTGGGCGCCGGAGGCGGCGGCGCGGCCGCTACGCTCGTCGGCATGGCGGCGGCCGTCGCCGGCGGCGGTCCCGGTTTGGTACACCCGGCCGCCGAAAGAAAAAGCGCGCACAGCGCGCAGAAGATCCGACGCACTCCCCACCTTTCTCGATTGCGTCGGATTATAGGTCTTGGACTAGGCCCCGACGAGCAGACGATCTCCGAGGATGTGCGGCAGGCCCGCCCGGTGGATCTTCTCGCGGGCCTTCTCGGCCGCGTACGGCACGCGGTCGAAGTGGACGACGCGCGCGTCCGCGTCGTAGATCGCGTAGGCCGCCGCGGCGTTGCGGTCGCGCGGCTGGCCGATCGAGCCGGGATTGATCAAATAGCGGCGCCCTTCCTGCAGCGGATACTTCACCCGCCCGTCCTTGACGAGCTCGACCAAGATGCCATGCTCCTCGAGCGTGAAGACACACGGAATGTGGCTGTGTCCGAAGAAGCAGACGCTGTCGGACATTTCGCGGAAGTTCAGGTATGCGTCGTAGTCGGTGAAGATGTACGCGTCCTCGTCGCGGGGCGAGCCGTGGCAGATGGCGAATGCGCCCTCGACGGCCCGCGGCCCCACCGGAAGAGCCTCCAGAAACTTGCGGTTGCGCGGCGTGAGCTTATCCGTCGTCCAGCGCGCCGCCTTCAGCGCCACGGGATTGAAGAGGTCGCCGGACTCCAGGCCGCAGACGACCTTGTCGTGGTTGCCCCGGATCATCACCTTTTCCTTGCGCAGGGAGCGGATCCGGTCGATGACCTGGTTGGGGCTGGCGCCGTAGCCCACGAAATCGCCCAGCACGACGACGCGGTCGAACCGCTTGCGCCGGACGCGCGCGAGAACGGCGGCCAGAGCTTCGTCGTTGGAATGAATGTCCGAGAGAATCAGGTACCGCATGGCCCTCCGTCAGGCCGGGAACTCTTCGAGGTCCTCGAGAGCCACGAGCACACGGTCCGCCGTCTCCTCGACCGTTTCGGCGCCGCTCAAATTCACGTGAACGGACGCCATTCTATAGAAGGGGGCGCGCTCGGCGAAGAGCCCGGCGAGCTGCTCCTCGCTCTTGAAGAGAGGCCGATCCGTCTTTCCCGAGAGGCGCGCGCGCACCGTCGAGAGGGGCGCGTCCAGCAGCACCGATAGCCCCAGGCGGGCGATGGTCCGGCGGTTCCCCTCCTGGACGAAGCACCCTCCGCCAGTGGCCACGACCGCGGCCGGCAGCGAGGAGGTGCCGGCCAGGAACTCGGCCTCGCGCTCCCGGAACGCCGCCTCCCCGGACTCTTCGAAGAGCGCGCGGATCGTCTTGCCCGACGCCCGCTCGATCTCGGTGTCGAGGTCCACGAACGGCAGCCCGAGGCGCTCGGCCAGGCGCTTGCCGACCGCCGTCTTCCCGCTCGCCATGAAACCGACCAGGTAGATCCGCCCCGGCCGGCGCCGCCGGCGAGCGCGGTCGAGCGCGTGGCGCGCGTTCTCTTCCACGCGGCCTCCCGCGAGGAGGCCCCCGATCATGGCCGCGGAATCCGCTCCGGCGTCCCACACGGCGTCCAGGTGCGCCGGCGCGATGCCTCCGATCGCCACGAGCGGCTTGGTCTTGCCGGCCGCGACGCTCGCCAGCGCGTCGAGGCCGAGCGCGCGGCGAATGGTTTTCGTCGAGCTTTCGAAGACTGGCCCGAACGCCACGTAATCGATCTCGTCGTCGGCGAATGCCCGCCGTGCGGCCGCAAGATCGTGGGTGGAGACTCCGATCGGCGCGTCCGGTCCGAGCACGGCCCTCGCCGCGCCGGCCGGAAGGTCCTCCTCCCCGAGGTGAACGCCGGCGCCCGAAAGCCGCGCGACGTCCACCCGATCGTTGACGAAGAACAGCGCGCCTCGCTCCCGGGCGGCGGCGCCGATCGTATCGGCCGCGGTCAGCAGCTCGCGATCCGGCGCCGACTTGTCGCGGAGCTGGAGACATCGCACGCCCACCGAGAAGAGGCGGCGGGCCAGATCGGCCGCGTCCGCCGTACCCGCGGCGTCGCCGGTGATCGCGTAGACGGGTGGGAGTCGCAGCCGCACGGCCGGGAAAACGCGCTTCCGGCCGGCTCAGGCCGACGCCGCGAAGCGCTCCATGAACTGGGTCGACAGACGTCCGTCGATGAAATCGGGCTCGTCCAGGATGCGCCGGTGCAGCGGAATGGTGGTCTTGATCCCTTCGATGACGAAGAAGTCCAGGGCCCTGCGTCCCCGGCCGATGGCCTCGTCGCGGTCGCGTCCCCAGACGATGAGCTTGGCGATCAGGGAGTCGTAGTGCGGCGGAATCAGATATCCCTGGTACGCCGCCGTGTCGACGCGGACCCCCAGGCCTCCGGGCGGGTGGAACGCCGCGATGCGGCCGGGCGACGGCTGGAACGTGACGGGATCCTCGGCGTTGATGCGGAACTCGATCGCGTGTCCCCGCGGCGCCGTGTCGCTGTCGCCGAACGAGAGGGGCGCGCCCGCGGCGACGGCGATCTGCTCCTTGACCAGGTCGAGGGCCGTGACCTCCTCGGTAATCGGATGCTCGACCTGGAGCCGCGTGTTCATCTCCATGAAGTAGAACTTGCCGTCGCCGTCCAGCAGGAACTCGACCGTTCCGGCGTTGGTGTAGCTCACCGAGCGCGCGGCCGCGATCGCCGCCTCGCCCATCCGCCGCCGCAGCTCCTCGTCGAGGACGGCCGAGGGCGCCTCCTCGATCAGCTTCTGGTGACGTCTCTGGATCGAGCACTCACGCTCCCCGAGATGGCGGATCGTGCCGCGGGTGTCGCCGAAGACCTGGAACTCCACGTGCCGCGGATTCTCGATGTATTTCTCGAGGTAGACCTCGGCGTTTCCGAACGCTTTCTCGGCCTCCGCCCGGGCGGTGTCGTAGGCGCCGGCGAGCTCGCGCTCGTCCCGGGCAACGCGCATCCCGCTGCCTCCTCCCCCGGCCGACGCCTTGAGGATCACCGGATAACCCGCCTTCTTCGCGAACGCGAGGGCGTCGTCGACGGAGTCGAGCGGGCCCGGCGAGCCGGGCACCGTCGGGACCCCCGCCGCGGCCACGGTGCGCCGCGCCAGCGACTTGTCGCCCATCTTGCGGATGGCCTCGGGCGACGGCCCGATGAAGGAGATGTTGCAGTCGTGGAGGATCTCGGCGAAGTAGGCGTTCTCCGACAGGAAGCCGTAACCAGGGTGGATCGCGTCGGCCTCGGTGATCTCGGCGGCGGACACGATGGCCGAGATATTCAGATAGGACGCCGATGAGGGGTACGGACCCACACAGACGTCCTCGTCGGCGTACCGCACATGGAGCGCGTCGCGATCGGCCTCGCTGTAGATCGCCACGGTCCGGATCCCGAGCTCGCGGCAGGCGGAGATGACGCGGAGCGCGATTTCGCCCCGGTTGGCGATGAGGATCTTCTTGAACATCCCGCGTCCCGCGGCTACGCCGCGAGGCGGATCGCGAAGAGCTTCTCCCCGTACTCGACGGGCTGCCCGTTGCGGGGATAGACCGCCACGACCTCGCCCTCGACGTCCGACTCGATCTCGTTCATCAGCTTCATCGACTCGATGATGCAGAGGATCTTGCCCTTGGCGATCCGCTCGCCCACCTGGGCGAAGGGATCCGCCTCCGGCGAGGCCGAGCGGTAGAAGGTCCCCACGATGGGAGACGTGATGACGTGGACGTTTTCTTCCGGCTCGGGTGTGGCGCCTGCTTCGGCGGCGACCGGGCGCGGCGCCTGAGGAGCCGCGGCCACCGGTATCGCGACGGCGGGCATGGTTGCGGGCATTTCCGAAACGTTTCGGCGGCCGTCGATGCGCAGCCGGAAGCCGGCGCGCTCGATCTCCAGGCCGGCGAGTCCCCGCTCGGTCACCAGGTCGATGAGCTCGCGGATTTCCTTGAGCGACAGCATCCCTACAGCAGCTCCTTCTCCAGCGCAGCCGCGGCTTTCCGGAGCTCGAAGCGGCCCCGGCCGAAGTTACCGTCGCGGGCCAGCAGGAGGAGCAGATAATACTCCTCCGTCACCCGGCAGAGGATCGTCGCGGCGCGTTCGGAGGCGAGCGTCATCTGCTGCAGCGGTCCGTGGTCCGTCAGGGCCTGGGCGGCGTGGGCCGCCTTGACGATGGCGCCGGACTCGGCCGCCAGGGAGTCCATCGGGAGACCCTCGGAGGAGACGTAAGAGTCGATCGCGATGCCGTCGACCCCCACGAGGGACACGGCGCGCGTGCCCTCGACGCGCTCCGCGACCCGGCGGAGGATGTCCTGGAAGACGTTCATCAGTCTTCGGATGATGTCACGGACGAGGGCTCTGGATCACCCGGCCCCGAACCTGGGAAAGCCAGCCCTTGAGCACCCGGATGCGCGCCAGGCGCTTCTCGCGCGCGGGATCCGGTGAGGCCGCCGTCGGCGTCGCGCCCGCGGGAAGGAGCCGGGCCTCCGCGTCGCGGCGCATCCGCTGGAGATCCTCGTCGAAGGGGTTGCGGCTGACCAGGTCGTCGTAGATCTGCAGGGCCTCGGCGTAGTGCCCCTGGCCGTAGTAGAGATCCGCCATCGCGCGGCCGGCGGGCGTGGCCGGCTCTTCCGGTGCCGCAGCGGACGCGGCGTCGGAGATCTCCGACGATGCGGGCGCCGGCTCGGCCGCGGCAGCGGCCATCGAGGGCAGGACTGCGGCGACGGTCTCGATCTCGGGCGGAGCCGCCGATGGAGGCTCGTCGGCCGCGGGCCAGGACGCGAGTGGAGCCTCCGGCGACGCCGGAGATGCGGCGAAGGCCGCGGCCACATCGATGGCTCCTGTGGCCGCATCGTCCGCGGAGGCGGGACGCGCGGGTTCGTTGATGGGGGCGGGAGCCGGGAACGCTCGAGGGACCACCTCTTCCCACATCGGCGGAGGTTCGGGGACCGGAGGAGCGGCCTCGGCTCGCGGCGCGGGAGGCTCGGGTTGCGGCGCCGCAGGCTCGGGTCTCGGCGGCGCGGCGATCATCGCGTCCCGAGTCGGTACGAGAAACGGGCCCTCGCTGTCGTGAACGCCGGACTTGCCCGAGTCCTCTCCGGGCTCGAAGGACAACGGCGTGATCTCGAAAGGCTCGTCCATCGGCGGAGATGGCATCGCCCCCGGCATCCGCGATCGCGTGGGCCTCCGGCTCTTGTCGGTGTCCTGAAAGCTCGGTGGCGGAGGGAGGGGCTCCGCGGGAGCCATCCACTTGCGCAGCGGCGTGACGGGCTTGGGCTCCACCTGGGGCTCGAGCTCGGCGATGATGCCGTCGACCTTGCGGTCTCCCGACAGTGCCCGGTACAGCTTGTATTTCTTGAGCGACTCCAGCTTATCGCCCCGATCCAGGTGAATGTCGGCGAGCGACTTGGCCGCGACGAGGTTGCCGGGATCCGCCGAAAGCACCTTGGTGAACGTCGCGATGGCGTCGGTCGTCTGCTTGGCCTCGAGATAGACACGGCCCAGCGCGACCTGCGCCGCCACGTACCCGGGATGCGCCAGGAGGCCTTTCTGGAGAGCTGACAGGGCGTCGCGGAGGCGGCCGACCTTGCGGTACTCCTCGGCCAGCGACACGAAGAGGCGCGAGCCCGGGTCGAGGTCGAGCCTCCGCTCGAGATCGCGGATGCGGGCTTCAGCGGTTGGTTCAGCCACGATGAAGCCTAGACCGCCGCCCCCCGGAGGGGGCGGCGGATCCTATCTACCTCGTGATCGATCGCAGCGATGCCGGTGTTGCCGTCGGCAGGACGCACGGCAGCTGGAGCTGGAACGCCGCAGCGAGCGTCGCGGAGCACGTGGTGGACCGATTCGTCACCACGACGTCCACGGTCGCCACGGTCTCCAGCGTCCCGAGCGGGTCTCCGTTCTGACACGCGGGCGCCGGCTGCGTGGGAGGCGGAACCGTGACCGTGATCGCGGTCGACGATGCGGACTGGACGAGAGCCGACTGGCTGCCAAACTTGACCTCGGCGTCGGCCAGGTTCGCGGGGAGATTGACGCCGAAGATCGTGACGACGTCGTTCGTCGTTCCATGCGTCACCGAGAGCGACACGATGACCGGCTTGTCGATCTTGTACGTGAACCCGGTTTGGCCGGTGGTGCTGCCCGTGGCGCCGGTGTTGATGTTCACCACCGTGACCGGACCGGTGATGTCCGAACAGCCGTTCGGAATCGGAGTTCCGGGGAGAGCGACGATCTCGGTCGCCGCGACGCTCTGCACGAAGGAAGCCACACCGGCCAGTGAGACCGCCACGGGCGCCTGGAAGCCCCGGCCGTAGATCGTCACGGGTGAAAACGGTCCTTCGAGCGGCTGCAGGTTGTTCGAGATCGACGTGATCACGAGCGGCTCGGTGTACGTGTAGGTGACGGCGTTGGAAACCGCCCCGGAGGCGATGTTCTTGACCGTCACGTCGACGGGCGTCGGAGTGGCGGCGATCTGCGGCGGTGAGAGCACGACGATCTGGTTGAATGACACCGACACGACCGTCGCCTCGACGCCCCCGAAGAAGACCTGCACGCCCGAGCTCGAGAAGCCCGAGCCCATGATCGTCACGCGGGTGTTGCCTTCGTTCGTTCCCGAAGAGGGCAGGAGCGAGGCGATCGTCGGGGTGCCCGAGTCGGCGGTGCCGAAGGCGAAGCAGCTGGGCAGAGACAGGACCACCGGCTGCGGCTGATTCGTGCCGAACGACAGGGTGATCGCCGCCAGTAGCTGCGGGCTCTGGAACTCGGGGAAGCCCGGCGTCTGCACGACGACCTGGTTGGCCGTGACGGACTGGACGATTCCGTCCTTAGAGACGCCGTTGACGGTGAACTGGACGCGCGTCGTCGAAGGCGAACCGAAGAAACGGCCGCCGTTCAAGGTCAATGTCGTGCCGCCCTCCTTGGGCCCGAAGCTCGGGCTGCAGGAGGAAACGAACGGCAGCGTGCTGTTGCTGGACTGGAAGACGACCGTCAGGTTGGCCGAACCCGTGTTGCCCGTGACCGTTGCCGTCGCTTTCACCTTAGCCGTGCCGGCTCCCGGGCCGCACAGCGCGGTGACGGCCGTGCCGTTCTGAGTGACGATAGAGACCAGGGGCAGGCCGTTCTGCGAGAACGTCCCGAAGTCCGACGAGAAGTTGACACTGGTCCCGTCGGGGACGGGGTTCCCGTTCAGCGTCACGATCGCCTCGATCAGCGTGCAGGTGCCGGCCTTGGGGTTGGCGTCGTTGGTGAACAGCTGGATCTGTAGCGCGGTCCCGCCACCGCCCGGCTGGGGGGGCTTGGGGGCCGACGGCGCGTCCGCCGCGCAGGCCTTCAGCCCGAGGGCGGCGACGACCAATGTCAGTGCGATGGCTATCCGGCGCATGGATCCCCCTTACCGGGCCGCTTGCGCGGATCCCGCGAACCCCGCGAAGTTGAAGATGAGGATTCCGCTGGCGGTCTGGCTCTGCACGCGCTGGCCAGAAACCGTGTTGCCGAAGAACGTGATGTTGAACTTGGTGTCGATTTCGTCCTTCCCGGTCTCCCGGTCGATGCCGCCGTTGAAAGGCAGCAGCTGGTCGAACGGCGACTGCTGGAGCGCCGACGCGTAAAGCACGGGGAAATTCGTCAGCGTGGCCTGGCCGCCGGAGGGCAGCAGGACTCCGGCGCCGAACGTCTGCGGCGGCGGCACGAGCGTGCCGCCGTCCGTCCGCGTGAACGTCACCGTGTAGCTGTTGATCTGGGTGTTGGCAAATCCCTGCGGATCGTTGGCGTCCGGATTCTTCAGGGCAGAATTCAGGGTGATCGTCTGGATCTGCACCGGAGCGGGGACGCCGACGTTGATGAACCCCGGCTGGAGGTCCATGCTGACGGTGATGAACACCGACGCCTCGGTCTGACCTTCTTTGTTGGTGCAGCCGCTCGCGAGCGCGAGGGCGCCCGCCAGTACGACACCGATCAGGATCTTCGTCTTCATTTCGCCGTCCCCCTTACGACCTGAGAATCCGGGGCGTGATGAATATGAGCAGCTCATCGTGCTTTTCGGTCCGCGTCTTGTTGCGGAAGAGGTTGCCGAGCACCGGGATCTTCCAGAGTCCCGGGATCATGTTGTTCTGGTCCTGGTCGTTGATCTGGAAGATGCCGCCGATGACCGTCGTGCCGCCGTCCTTGACGAGGACCTGGCCGCGGTACTCGCGGATCGTCAGAGGCACGTTCTGGCCGAGCGCGAGGTTCAGGGCGACCGCGGGCTCGCGCTTGGTCACGTTGACGGTCAGCAGGATCGTCCCCTCGGCCGTGATCTGCGGCGTGACGTCGAGCTTGAGCGTCGCGTCCACGTAGATGACAGTCGTCGTGTTGTTGACGGTCGTCTGGACCGGGATCTGGACGCCCGACTGGATCAGGGCCGCCGTGTTGGTCAGCGACGTGACCTTGGGCGAGGAGATGATCTTCAGCAGACCCTGGTTCTCGGCGGCCGTGAGGGCCACGTCCAGGTTGAAGGTGTTGAGGATGTTGCCCAGCACCAGCGAGGCCACCGTGGGGCCGTTGCCGAGGCCGACGTTCAGACCCGCGTCGACCGTGTTGGGGAAGATCAGATTCGTCGTGTTTCCGTGCTCGACGTCGGCCTTGCCGCGCACCGACCAGTTGATGCCGAGGCTGCGGCCCAGGGTCTTCGTGGTCTCGACGATCCGCGACTCGATGACGACCTGTGGCGTCGCGGTGTCGAGGTTGTCGATCAGCTGCAGGACCGCCGGCAGGTAAGTCGGGATCTCCCGGATGATCAAGGTGTTCGTGCGGCCGTCCACGACGGTCGAGCCGCGCTTGGACATCACGCTCTGAAGCGTGGGCACGATCTCGCTCGCCTTCGCGTAGGAGAGCTTCTTGATCACGGTCCGCGTGGGCTCGGCCGCCTGGCGTGCCTCGGCGAGCCGGGCGCGGTCGCCTTCCTCGGCCTGGAGCTTCGAGGTCGTGGCGATGCGCATGATGTTGTTCTCGAGCACGTAGCCCAGGCTGTTCTGCTTGAGGATCAGGTCCAGAGCCTGGTCCCAGGGCACGTCCTCGAGCTGGACCGTGACAGTTCCGCGGACCTCGGGGTCGATGACGATGTTCAGGCCCGTCAACTGGGAGATCGTGCGGAAGACGTCCTTGATGTCGGCATCCTTCAGGTCGAGCGAGATCGGCTCGCCGGTGAACTGCGTCGGCGCTTCCGAGATCGTCCGCGAGCGGTAGGCCGAGCCTCCGCCGGAAGGCTGCGTGGCCTGGTCCTGGTCGAGCTGGGCGGCGGCCGCCTCGAAGAGCGCGTCACCGCGGGAAGCCTTCGACCGCGCGGGCGCCGGAGCGGGTTTCGCCGGAGCCGCGGGCGGCGGCACGGGCGGCGCGGATACGACCTTGGTCTCCACGACCGGAGCGGGGGCCGGAGGCGGAGCCGGAGCGGGCTTTTCGACGGCCGGCTCGGCACGCGGAGCCTCGACCTTCGCCGGCTCGACTTTCGCCGGCTCGGCCTTCGCAGCTTCGACCTTCGCCGGCTCGGAGACCGCCGGTGTCAGGGCCGCCGGAGGCGGCGCGGGAGCTTCGGCCACGTGCGCGGGCGGTTCAGCCGGAGCCGCCGCGGCGGCTACGGGCGCGGGCGCTTCCTCGTGGACGGCGGGAGGCTCGGGCGCTTGCGTTGCCGCGGGCTCCGGAGCCGCCGCGATGGACGTGGTCGACGGAGAAGCCGCCTCGACGTGCGCCGGAGCGGGGGCCGGCGCCGTCGAAGCGATCGACAGGTTCTCACCTACGAGGACGGCCAGGCGCTCGCCGTCGACCGACAGAGCGTGCGGGACGGGCTTGGCCAGGTCCACGACGACGCGCGTGACGAATTCCGGAGAGGTCGCGAACTGCGACACCCGGACGCGGGTCACGAGATCGCCGGCGACGGCGATGGAGCGCTGTTTGACCTCGTTCTTCACGCCGGGCAGGTCCACGACCACGCGCGGCGGGTTCGACAGGACGAAATCCTTCGGGGCGAACCAGCCATCGCCCTGGAGCGTCACGGCGACGTGTCCGTCGGCCGAGGACGCGGAGACTTTCTCGAGAGCGTGGGCCATCTCGCCGCGCGCGGCCGGGGCCGGCGCGACCGAGGCCGTCACCGCCGCCGGCGGCGCCGAGAGCGGAGCGCTCGCGACCGCGGCAGGAGCCGGAGCCGGCGCCTCGGCGCGAGCCGGCGCGGGCTCGGCCGGCGTCTCGACGTCGGCGGAGGCGACCGCGGTCGAATCGCTGAAGGCGACGGCCAGCCCCTGGCCGACCGACCGCACGTCGACCTTGGCCTCCGCGCGGTGGGCGATGGAGAGACGCGTGATGCGCTTTCCGAGCTCGTCGAGCTCCTCGATCTTGATCGACTCGACAATGCCGCCGGTGGCCTTGGGCGTGACGAAGCTCTCGGCCGGCGCGGCGTCGCGCAAATCCACGATCAGCAGATCCGGGCGGGGCTCGTAGGAGGTGTAGAGCAGCGGCGCATTGGCCGAGAGAACGACGCGGGCGCCGTCGGCGTCCTGGTTGAGCGCGGCCTGGGTGATCTTCGCCGTAGCGGCGGGGGCGGACGAGTTGCCGGGGGCGGCGGCCGGAGTCGTGGAGGCCGCGGCGACATCCGCGGCGCCCGTCGCGCCCTTGCCTCTCGAAGAGGAGCAGCCCACGGCGGCTGCCCATGCCAGCGCGAGCGCCGTGGCCGTCGCGGTTGCCCTGACTGCGATTCGCATCGTTCCTCCCGTCGCGCGGAAAAGCCGGTTGTCCCGAGTCGTCACTGCTTGACCGTCGCGTTGAGCTGCTTGGTCACTTCGCGAAACGGCTTCACGCTCTGCGGGTCGTTGAGGTTCTGCCGGAACGAGACCTCGTTGGGCCCGACGCGCGTGACTTCCCCGTCGTAAAGCAGATCGCCGGCGCGAATGAGATAGCTCTTGTTGTCCGTCGCCCGGATCTGGGCGACGTAGCCGGCCTTGGTCTTCCAGATGCCGTGCACGACGAGATCGTCGATCGAGATCCCGGCGATTCCCGGGGGACGCTCGACGCCGCCGCGGTTCTGCTCACGCACCAGAAGCGAGCGGAACGGATCCCGCCGACCCGCGGGGTCGTAAGAGTAGGACCGGCCCTGCATGGCCGACTCGTCCTGCTCGATGAGGCCCTGACCCGGGCTCTCGGGGACCGGAGCGATCACGGCCTGAGGCGTCGGCGCCGTCGTCGCGGCGCTCGGAGCCGGGGCGGTCTTGGCCGGGGCCTGGGCGCTCGCCACGGCGGCGGCCGCGCAGAGAAGGACGAACATCGTCAGGCGCTTCATTCGATCCCTCGCCCTTCGGCCCGCGACTTGAGCGTCTCGGCGTTGGCGGCGGCCTTTCCGCGCGGCGCCGGGGTCGGATTCGCCGGAGCGCCCGCGCCCGAGGTGGCCGTGTTCTGCCCGGCCTCGTCGCCGGTGTAGATGAACGTCTTGGCCGTGAAGTTGGAGGCGATCGACTTGCCCGGCACGTTGTCGAGGCTCTTGATGTTCATGTCCTCGACGTTGACGATGCGGGAGAAGCGGCTCATGCGGTCGAAGAACAGGGCGAGATTGTGGTACGTGCCCTGGATCTGGATGTCGATCGGCCACTCGGCGTAGAACTCTTTCTGTACGAACTCCCCCGGCGTGAATTTCAGCAGCGTGAAGTCGCCCTGGCGGGTCAGCGTCTCGATTCGCTTGATCAGCTCCTCGGTATTGCGCTTGGACGGAAGGATCTGGAGGAGCTTGGAAAGCTCGAGCTCGAGCCGCTTGACCTCTTCGCGGAACTGCGCCAGCTTGCGCTCGGCCGCGCGGCCCTTGGCGATTTCCTGGTTGAGGCCGTCGAGCTCGGTCTTCTTGTTCTGGATCTCTTCCTGGAGCGGCTTGAAGTAGAACCAGTGCACGGCTCCGGCGAGCAGCGCGCCGATGAACACGCCGATGCCCAGGGCGTAGTACCAGGGCTTCTCTTCGACGTTGATGCCGAATACGGCCATGGCCTCAGGTCCTCGGCTTTCCGCCCGGCGCCGGAGTCGGCGCGCCGGGCGCCGTCGCGGCGGCGGTGCCGCCCGTGGCCGGCGTCTTGCCGTGGGTGAAAGTCACTGCCATCTCCCAGGCATAGATGCCCTGGGGGCCCGCCTCGCGGCCCAGGTTCTTGAAGACCGGCTCCGCGAAATACGGGCTCTTCTTGAGGTTCTCGAGGTACGTGGCGACCGCGTTGGGCGAGAGGGTGCGGCCCTTCAGCGTGAGCTGGTCGCCCTGCATGGCCATGTCGGTCAGCCAGACCAGGTCGGGCAGCGCCTTGGACACTTCGTCCATCAGGCGGACGGGGCCCTTCTGGTTCGTCTTGAGGTTGTTGATGAGGGCGATCTTGGCCTCGAGGCTCCGCTTCTTGTCCTCGTAGCCCTTGACCTCGTCGATGATCGACTTCAAGCGGGCGACTTCCTCGCGGGCCTTTCCGATCTCCTCGTCCAGGTGCCGCCGCTTGGCGGTCAGCACGAGGAACATCGTCCCGACGTAGATCAGTCCGAGGGCGAGGCCTCCGATGAGAAGGAGGTTGTTGAGCTTCGCCCCGGTCGGAAGGGCCGGCCCCTTCTTCTTGGCGGCGGCCGCCCTGGCCTCGGTGAGAAGGTTGATTCTGATCAAGCCGCTTCGTCCCCGACGTGCCGGATCGCGAGCCCGACGGCGACCGCCAGGCTAGGCGCGTTGTCGGTGAGCCACTCGCCCGAGACCGGCGCGCCCGCAATGTCGATCTGGCGGAACGGGTTCAGGATCTCGACCGGGATCGAAAACCGTTCCTTCAGCTGTGTGTCGAGGTTCACGACCCGGGAGGATCCTCCGGAAATGAAGAGCTGGTCGATCCGCTCCGTCGACGTCGTCGCGAGGAAGAAGTCGAACGTCTTCTGGAGCTCCTGCGCGAGGTCGTCGGAGACCGAACGCAGGATGGGCAGGATGTCCTGGATCGACTGATCGCCCGCCTTCTCGCCCTTCTTGAGCGCTTCGGCCTGGTCGAAAGAGAGCGAGAGCTGTTTCTGGATGGCGTCGGTGTACTGGTTGCCGCCGAACGAGATGTCGCGCCAGAAAATGGTGTTGGAGCCGGAGAGAATGTTGACGTTGGTGACGGAGGCGCCGATGTTCACCAGCGCCACGACCCGTCCAGGCTCCACGGGATAGTTCGCCTCATAGGCGTTCTGGAGGGCGAAGGCGTCCACGTCCACGAGGACCGGAGTCTTGCCCGCCTGTGTGATGACGCTGGTGTAGTCGCCGATCTTGTCCTTCTTCACCGCCACCAGCAGCACGTCCATCGTCTCGCCGCCCCCCGACTCGAGGACGACGTAGTCGAGGTTGACGTCATTAATATCGAAAGGGACATACTGTTCGGCTTCCCAGCGGATCGACTCGGCCAGCTCCTCCGGAGACATGGCCGGCAGCGAGATCTTCTTGATGATGACGGAGTGGCCCGACAGCGAGGTTCCGAAGTCCGGGTTGCGGACGTTGAGGGACGACACGATGCGGTTGACCGTGTCGACGACCAGGGAGGAGTCCATGATGGCGCCGTCGACGATGGCCTCGGGCGACAGGGCCTCGAGTCCCGTCTTGACGAGTCGGTAGCCCCCGGCTTTCGAGTCCTTGAGTTCGACGAGCTTGATCGCCGAGGACCCGATATCCAGACCTACCAGATTCTTGGTCTTCTTAAACAGCACGCTTCGCCCCACCGAAAGATTTCAAACGGTTACGGGCTTTGACCTATGGTTATTTCGGCTGGTTGTCAAAATAGCAAAAGGTTTTTCTCTAGTCAAGGAAACAACGAAGAGAAACTGCCCGCCCTGAGTGAGTTAAGCCTGTCGGACAAAGTGAGGAGGATCACTGACAGCCGTTCTTTTCTTGCTTCCGTACCGCGACCGATGTAGGCTTCGCGGGTTTTTTCGACCGAGCGGTCGCAAAGCGAGGGAAACGATGGCTCAGCACTGCCACTTCTGCGGAAAGATCCCGATGAGCGGGCACCGCGTCAGCCACGCGCACAACGTCACCAACCGCAAGTGGCACGTGAACCTGAAGACCGTTCGCACTGCGGTCGGCGGCGTGTCGCGCCGCGCGCAGGCGTGCACGCGCTGCATCCGCTCGGGCAAAGTCACGAAGCCCGCGCCGCGGAAGAAGCCAGCGGCGTAGAGCCCGTCATCCCGAGGAGCGGAGCGACGAGGGATCCCGTCCTCGGTCCGCCGCGCCGCTCGTCAAGTTCGGGATCCCTCGCTTCGCTCGGGATGACGCGCGACCGCTACGCTTCGCGCGTCACTCTCTCTCGCCCGCCTTCGGCACGTTGTACTTCCGCACGACGTCCTTCACTCCGGTGATGGCGCGGATGCGGCTGACGATTTTCTCGAGCTGCTTCAGATCCGACGTTTCGAGGGAGACGCTGACCGTGGCTTCGCGCGTCTCTTCGGCGCGCGCCTCGATGCGGCGGATGTTGGAGCCCTCGCCCGCGATCGCCTGCGTCACGTCGGCGAGCAGGCCCGGCCGGTCTTCCGTGGCGACCTCCAGCTCGATCGCGTAGGAAGCCTTCTTCTCACCCGCCCAGGCCACGTCGATCTGGCGGCCGGGATCGTAGAGAAGATTCTTCACGTTGGGACAGCTTTCGGAGTGCACGGAGACGCCGCGTCCCCGAGTCACGTAGCCCAGGATCTTTTCCCCGGGCACGGGATTGCAGCACTTGGCCAGCGTGGCGAGCAGGTCGTTGTGCCCGACCACGACGATGTCCGGCGTGCCGAAGGGCAGGATCTTGCGGACGACCCGCGATACCGCCGACTCCTTCTTCTCCCCTTCCGGGCGGGCGAGCTCCTCGGCCGGCACGAACCTCTCGAGGGCCGTCCGCGGAGCGAGCTTCCCGTACCCGATCGCGGCGAACAGATCCTCGGGCTTCGAGAAGCCCCACGTCGGGAGCTCCCGCGCCATGCTGCCGTCGGCGTCGAGCTTCTTGATCGTGCGTTTGAACTTCTTCAGCTCCCGCTCGAGAAGGCGGCGCCCGAGCTCCACGGCCTGGCGCTTTTCCTCCTCGTGGATGAAGTGGCGGATCTTGTGCCGGGCCCGGCTGGTGGCGACCGACGACAGCCAGTCGCGCGAAGGCGTCTGGTTGGGGGCCGTCAGGATCTCGATGATGTCGCCGCTCTGCAGCGGTGTGCGCAGCGGCACGAGCTTTCCGTTGACCCGCGCGCCCACGCAGCGGTGGCCGACGTCCGTGTGCACCCGATAGGCGAAGTCGATCGGCGTGGCTCCCCGCGGGAACGCGAACACCTCGCCCTTCGGCGTGAACGTATAGACCTCGTCGGGATAGAGGTCCACCTTGAGCGAGGACAGGAACTGGCGTGGATCCGACACCTCGCTCTGCCAGTCCACGAGCTGGCGGAGCCACTGGAAACGCGCGTCGTCGGCGTGGGGGCCCATGCGCCCCTCCTTGTATTTCCAGTGGGCGGCGATTCCCCGCTCGGCGATCAGATCCATCTCCCGCGTCCGGATCTGGATCTCGAAGGGCTGGCCGGCCTCGCCGATCACCGTCGTGTGGAGCGACTGGTAGAAGTTCGGCTTGGGCATGGCGATGTAGTCCTTGATGCGGCCGGGCACCGGGCGCCAGAGCTGGTGGATCATTCCCAGCGCGGCGTAACAGTCTTTCGTCTCGGGCACGACGATGCGGAAGGCCAGGATGTCGTAGAGCTGTGCCGCGTCCACGCCCGTCCGCTTCATCTTCAGCCAGATCGAGTAGTAGCGCTTCATGCGGCTCGACACGTCGGCGGCGATCCCGGCGTCGGTCAACCGCGCGTCGATCCGGCGGCGGATCTCCCCCGTCATCGCCTCGGAGACCTTCATGCGGCGCGCCACCTCGCGCGCGACCCGTTCGTGCTCTTCCGGCTCGAGGTAGAGGAAGGCGAGGTCCTCGAGCTCTCCCTTCACGCTCCCCATTCCGAGGCGGTGCGCGATCGGAGCGTAGATGTCGAGCGTCTCCCGCGCGACCTCCCGCCGCCGGGCCTCGGGGAGGAAGCCCAGGGTGCGCATGTTGTGGAGGCGGTCGGCCAGCTTGACCATCACGACCCGCAGGTCGGAGATCATGGCCAGGATCATCTTGCGGAAGGTCTCGGCCTGCTCCTCCTCCCGCGACACGTACGAGAACTTGCCGATCTTGGTCAGGCCGTCGACCAGCTCGGCGACCTCCGGGCCGAACTGCTGGGCGACCGCCTCCTTCGACGTCAGCGTGTCCTCGAGAACGTCGTGGAGCAGCCCCACGACGATCGAGACGTCGTCGGCTTTCAGATCCGCCAGGATCGAAGCGACGTTCAACGGATGCACCAGGTACGGCTCGCCCGAGCGGCGGACCTGGCCGCGGTGTTCGCGGGCCGAGAAGACGTAGGCCCGCCGCAGCAGGTCCTGGTCGCAGTTGGGGTTGTACGCCTCGACCTTTTCGAGGATTTCCTCGAAGTGGATCATGCCGCCGTCAAGAGTACGGCGATCTCAGGAAGGAGGCAAAAGGGGCGCTGACTAACGCCCTTTCTGCTTCTTCTTGCCCGTGGGCGCGGTCGGCTGGGCGGGCTGTACCGGCTCGGCCTTCACCGGAGCCGGCACCACCGCGAGCTTGCGGCGGTTCTTGAAGTCCTTCCAGATGACGACGATCGCGGCCGCCACGTAGATCGAGGAGTAGGTGCCGACGATGATGCCGATGATCAGAGTCAGGGCGAAGGTGTGGAGGACTTCGCCGCCCAGGAAGAACAGCGCCAGGACGACCAGCATCGTGGCCCCCGAGGTCAGGATCGTCCTCGAGAGCGTCTGGTTGATCGACCGATTGATGACGGTCTCCAGAGGCTCCTTCTTGGGCGTCTTGAGGTTCTCGCGGACGCGGTCGTAGACGACGACGGTGTCGTTGACGGAGTAGCCGACGAGCGTCAGCAGGGCGGCGACGACGATCAGGTCGAACTCGCGGCCGAGCAGGGCGAGGAGGCCCACGGTGATGAGCGTGTCGTGGATGAGTGCCACGATCGCGCCGACGCCGAAGGGAACGGAGCGGAAGCGGAACGCGATGTAGGCCAGCATGCCGACGGTGGACCACACGATCGCGTAGAGGGCCTTCTTCTGGAGGTCCTTTCCGACCTGCGGTCCGACGTTGTCGGCCGAGAGCACGACGAAGGGGCCGGTGACCGTGTTGGCCTGGATCCAGGCCTTGACGCCCTGGGAAATGCCCTCGGTCGAAGCCGCCTGCTCCGGAGTTCCGAAGATCCCGAGCTCGGAGCGATGCGCGATGACCTTATCTGCGGCCTGCGTGTAATAGGAGTTCGGGTCCGTGTCGGAGCGCCCCGCGACCCGGTCGGGGTCGGCCGCGGCGATGCGGGCCGCCAGCGTGGCCTTGCCCTCCGAGTTGATGTCGATCTTGTTCGGGTCCGCCGGCGTCTGCAGGCCCTGCCGCAGGACCTTCGTGACATCGCCGACCACGTCCCGACCTTCCTTCTCCTGCTGCTGGACGCGGATCAGCACCGAGTTCTTCTCGGGGGTCTCGTAGCGCTGGATCCCGATCTCACCCAGGCCCGCGCCGTCGAGCAGCGTCCGGAGCTTGTCGATGTCGGGCTTCTGGGCGAAGCGGATGGCGATCTGCGTGCCGCCCGAGAAGTCGATCCCGAACTTCAGGCCCTTCTGGACGAAGATCGTGAACACGCCCACGGCGATCAGCGCCCAGGAGGCGCCGATGGCCCACCACTTGTACTTGAGGAAGTCGATGTTGGTTTGCCGGAAAAGCTCCATCTCTCTCTTCCTCTCAGATCGAAACGGCGTCGATGTGCTGCCGACGCCCGTACTCGAGCTCGAAGATCGTGTGCGAGACGAACACCGCGGTGAACATGGAAATGAGCAGACCGATGATCAGGGTCACGGCGAAACCCTTGACCGGCCCCGTGCCGAACTGGAGCAGGAACAGGGCCGAGATGATCGTCGTGGCGTGGGTGTCGACGATCGTCGCGAACGCCTTCGAGAACCCGTTTTCGATGGCCGCGCGCGGAGCCCGCCCGTTGCGGAGCTCCTCGCGGATGCGCTCGAACACCAGCACGTTCGAATCCACCGCCATACCGATGGTCAGGATGAAACCTGCGATGCCGGGCAGCGTCAGGGTTGCCTCGAACAGCGCCATCGCCGCGGCAAGGAGGACCGCGTTCAGGATCAGCGCGATGATGGCGTTCCAGCCGGCGCGCCGGTAGTAGAGCGCCATGGCCACGAAGACGAGCAGGGCTCCGACCACGGAGGCCGTGATGCCCTTCTTGATCGAGTCGAGCCCGAGCGACGGACCCACCGTCCGCTCCTCCAGGTACGTCAGGCCCGCCGGCAGCGCGCCCGCGCGCAGCACCAGGGCGAGGTCGTTGGCTTCTTCGGGCGAAAACGTTCCCTCGATCACACCCTGGTCCGAGATGCGGTCCTTGATGCTCGGAGCCGACTGCACCCGGTTGTCCAGGATGATCGCCAGCCGCTTGCCGATGTTCGCGCCCGTGGCCGCGGCGAACTTCTGCGACCCGCTGGCCGTCAGGAAGAACGTCACCGAGTGTGAGCCGAACTGTCCCTGGGTCGGCCGCGCGTTCTTCAGATCGCGGCCCGTGATGACGGCCTGGCGGCGCACCACGTAGTACGACCTCTCGCGATTACCGGCCTCGGCCTTCCCCTCGACCAGCTTGAACTGATCGGGAATCTTGCCTCCGGGATAGTTCGCCGTCAGCGCCTCCTGCGTCGAAGGCCCGGCCTCCACCAGCGACAGCTCGAGGAAGGCCGTGTTCTTGATCAGGTCCTTCACGCGCTTGGGATCGTCGATGCCGGGGAGCTGGACGAGGATGCGGTCTTTCCCCTGCCGCGCGATCAGAGGCTCGGAGACGCCGAACTCGTCGATGCGGTTGCGGATGGTCTCGAGGGCCTGGGCGACCGCGTTGTCTTCGATCTGCCGGCGCGCCACGTCCTTGAGCGTGAACGTCCACTTGCCGCCGGCGGTCGAGTACGTCCACTCCGACAGGAAGCGTTTGGCGACGTCGTCGAGCTTCGACTGGTCGGTCTCGCCCGTGACCGTCACCGCGAAGGACGTGTCGGTGGGCAGCTCGACCGCGCCGAGCTTGGCGTCCTTCGTCTCGGTCTTCAGCAGCTCGACCGCGTCGTCCCGCTCGGCCTTGAGGGCGTCGGATGTGTTGACCTGGAGGACGAGGTGAATGCCGCCGCGCAGGTCGAGGCCGAGCTTGATCGCGCTCTTGAGCGCGTCTTTGAGCGTCGGGGTGCCGGTGCCGGCCATGTCCTTCCGGGCCCGCGCGTAACCCACGAGCACGAATCCGGCGATGGCTCCCACCAGAGTGAGGAGGATCAACAAAACCCGCCACTGAACCTTCTTGCCCAAGCCTGCCTCCAAAAAAAGAACGCCGGAGTCTACAGGATTGAGACCCGAGTTTCTAGTTTCGGGCTTCGCGTCGGAGCGCCTCCGTCGGCGCGCGAAGCACGAGACTCGAAGCTCGACGCGGAGAGGGCTAAGTTCCGCTCGGAGCGGTAGTTGTCTCGGTCTCCCCGACCTTCCCGGCGATGGCGCTGCGGAGCACACGGATCTTGGTGTTGTCCGAGATCTCCAGGACCACGGCGCTGTTCTGTTCGTCGAAGGCCTTGATCCGTCCGAAGATCCCTCCGGTGGTGATGACCTCCTGGCCCTTCTCCAGCGTGGCGAGCATTTCCTGCGTCTTGCGCTGCTTCTTCCGCATCGGCGCGATCAGCAGGAAATAGAAGATGACGAAGATGAAGATCATCGGGAGGAACTGGACCAGCCCTCCCGCCGCGCCTCCCGGCCCCGCCGGCGGAGCCGCCTGCAACAGCTCGATCATGGCGACGGCATCATATAAGAAGGGTCACTCCGAAGCGGTCACTCCCCGGGTTTGGAGAACGGCAGGGGCTCGGTTCTCGGCGGCATGGCCTTCTTCGCGGCCTCGACCCGGTCCCAGAACTTCAAGAAGTTCTCGCCCAGCACGCCGCGGATCTCCTCGTCGGAGTGGCCGCGCCGCAGGAGCTCCTCCGTCAGCTTCGGAAGCTGGGCCACGTCCTCCAGGCCTTTGGGCGGATCGTCGATCCCGTCGAAGTCGGTGCCCAGGCCGACGGATTGCGGACCTCCGATTTTCATGACGCGCTCGATGTGGTCGACGGCCTTCGTCCAGTCGGCGTCGGGATAGTGGACCGTCTTCATGACCTTGCGGACCTCCTCGTCGCGTTTCTTCGGATCGTCCTTGAGTCGCTCGTTGATCTCGGCGACCTGAGGCGCGAGCGCTGCGCGGGCCGCGAGGTACGCGTCGACCGACTTCTGGTCCAGGAACAGCGTGCTGACGTTGACCATCACGACGCCGCCTTTCGCCGCGACCGCGCGGATCTGGTCGTCCGTCATGTTGCGCGGGATGTCCGACAGCGCCCGGCAGGAGGAGTGCGACGCGAACACCGGCGCCTTCGAGACGGCGATCGCGTCGGCCATGGTCTTCTCCGAAACGTGCGAGACGTCCACGAGCATGCCGAGCCGGTTCATCTCGAGGACGACCTGCTTGCCGAAGTCCGTCAGGCCGCCGTGCACGGCGTACGTCTTCGGGTCGAAGTCCATGCGGAAGAAGTTGCCCGAGGAGTCCGCCCAGTCGTTGGTGTTGGTGTGCGTCAGCGTCATGTACCGCACGCCCAGCCGGTAGAACGCCGAGAGGGCTCCGAGCGAGTTCTCGATGGCGTGTCCGCCCTCGATGCCGATCAGGATCGCGATCTTTCCATCCTTCTTGGCCTTCCGGATTCCGGCCACCGAGTCCGCGAAGACGAGGTCGGCCGGATGGTCGTCGGCGATCGAGTGGATCAGATCGATGAACTCGAGGGCCTTCTTCGCCGAGCCCCCCGTCTTCGCGAAGTCGGCGTTGACGTACGCCGCGATAAACGGCGCCGTGACGCCTCCCTCTTTCCAGCGCGGGATGTCGACGTGTCCGACGGTGTTGCGGACGGAAAGATCGATCCACTTCTCCTGGAGCGCCTCGGGAACGTCCTCGTGCGTGTCCACGACGATGGAGCTTCTGTGGAGCCGGAGCGCGTGCTCCTTGAGGTCGTCGGCGGAGACGAAAGCGGCGGCGGCGGCGAGCACCACGATTCCGGCGAGTTTTTTCATGCGCGGGAGGCTATAACGGGAACGGCCGCGGGCCTACTGCGGAGAAATCGCCGCGCGGCCTTTGCGTAAGACGTATTTCTGGATCTTGCCGGTCGCCGTCTTCGGGAGCTCTCCGAGGAATGTCACGCCTTTGGGCGTCTTGAAGCCCGCGAGCCGCTCGCGAGCGAAGCCGAGCAAGTCCTCCTCCGTCACGTCCGCACCGGCCCGGAGGACGACGAACGCGTGCGGGACCTCTCCCCATTTCTCGTGCGGAACGCCCACGACCGCGGCCTCCAGCACGCCGGGATGTCGCAGCAGAGCGCCTTCGACCTCGACCGACGAAACGTTCTCGCCGCCGCTGATGATGACGTCCTTGAAACGGTCCCGGATCTGAATGTACCCGTCCGGATGCACGACCGCGGCATCGCCGCTGTGGAACCAGCCGCCGCGCATGGCGTGCGCCGTCGCCTCGGGGTCGCGGTAGTACCCGTCCATCACGACATTGCCTCGTACGACGATCTCGCCGATCGTCTGGCCGTCGGCGGGAACTTCACGGTCCTCCGCGTCCACGACCCGGACCTCGCCCGAGGTCAGAAGCTCCACGCCCTGCCGCGCCTTGACGACGCAGCGCTCGGAGGCCTCGAGGGGACCGTGCTCGGGCCGCGGCTCGCAGACGGTGATGAACGGCGAGGTCTCGGTCAGGCCGTAGACCTGCGTGATCGTCCAGCCGAACTCCCCCTCCACCCGCTCGATCGTCGCCGCGGCGGGAGGAGCTCCCGCGGTCAGCACGCGCACGCCCCGCGGAACCGTTCCACGCGCGCTCTCGGAGGCCCCGGCCACGCCGATGAGGACGGTCGGCGCCGCGCAGAGCATCGTCACGTGCTCGCGGCGGATCGCGTCGAAGACGGCCGCCGGCTCCACCCTGCGAAGACATACGTGCGCCGCGCCCGCGGCCGTGACCGTCCACACGAACGTCCAGCCGTTGGCGTGGAACATCGGAAGCGTCCAGAGGTAGCGGTCCTCGACGCCCATGGGATGGTGGAGCAGCGTTCCGACGACGTTGGCCCACGCGTTGCGGTGCGTGATCATCACTCCCTTGGGCCGGGCGGTCGTTCCGCTCGTGTAGTTGATCGAGATGAGGTCGCGCTCGGCGATGGTCGCCGGGGGAAACTGTGCCGGCGCGCGGGCGAGCTCGGCCTCGTAATCGAGCCAGCCCTCCCGCGGGCCGTCCAGACAAACGCGGTACTCCAGGTCCGGCAACCGCTCGCGGGCCTTCTCCACGAGCGAGGCGGTCTCGGCGTTCGCGCAGACGACGCGGGCGCCGCTGTGCTCCAGGATGTACGCGACGTCGTCGGCTGTCAGCCGGTAGTTGATGGGGACGAGTGTCGCCCCGATCTGCGGCACCGCGTAGTACTGCTCGAGGTGCCCGTGCGTGTTGTACGCGATCGTCGCCACGCGGTCGCCGGGCCGGACCCCGAGCCTATGGAGCGCCGCGGACCACCGGTCGCAACGCCCGAAGAACTCGCGATAGGTGAAGCGAAGCGCGCCATCCACGACGGCCTCCCGATCCGGGTGCAGCCGACGCGTGCGCCGCGCGAATTCCAGAGGCGTGAGCGGGACTTCCAGATCCCCTCCGCTGTGAAGGGGGATGTTATCGCCGGCTTCCGGCGCCGGCTACGGCGTCGGGCAGGGTGCCCCGGCGGCGACCCACGTCCGGAACGCTGCGACGAATTCGTCGTGGGGAACCGAGACGGCCGCTCGTCCGGTCCCCGGGCTCCAGCCCCAGAGGACGAGCTTGTCTTCCGCGACGTGGTGATCGAGCGCGGCGAAATCCCGGCCGCCGTTCTTCTTCGGGTCCTTGATCGTGCGGCAGAGATCGCCGCTGGAGAGTCCGATGAAGACCATTTTCTGATCGGGCGGCGGGAGGTGCCAGTTCGGCGCCCCCGGAGGCATGTGAGCTCCGTACGAGGCCGGAGGATTCGAAACGCCGTGGCAGGTTGCGCAGGCGAGGCCCGCCGAACCTTTGCCGTCTTGTCCGCGCAGGACGTTCTGCGCGTGCGTCCGTCCGGCGTCGAACTGGAGCGGCGCATCGCCCGGGATGTGGCAGTTCTGGCACCGCGGGTGCTGGAGAACCGCTCGGACCTTCTCGAAGGCGGTCAGGCCTTCCTGCGGCGACGGCGGCGGCGCCGAAGCGAGGACCGCGGCGGCGGCCACGCCGGCGGCCGCGAGAAACGGGACCGCGCGCCTCACGCGAGCCTCAGCGGCAACGACCGCAACCGCTTTCCGGTCGCGGCGAAGACCGCGTTGGCGACGGCGGGCGCGATCGGCGGCGTCCCAGGCTCTCCCACGCCTCCGGACTTCTCCGTGCTGTCGACGATGTACACCTCGATCGTCGGCATTTCGTTCATGCGCACGATCGGGTAGTCGTGGAAGTTCGACTGCTGAACGCGGCCATTCTGGATACCGATCTCTCCGTAGAACGCGGCCGAGAGGCCGAAGACGATGCCCGATTCGATCTGCGCCTTGACGCCCGCGGGGTTGATGCAGATTCCGCAGTCGATCGCGGCGACGACGCGGTGCACGCGGATTCGCCCGTTCTCCACCGAGACGTCGGCGATCTCGGCGACGTAGCTTCCGAAAGACTCGTGGACGGCGAGGCCGCGATGCTGGCCCGCCGGCGGCGCCGCGCCGGCCTTGGCCAGAGCGAGCTCCATCACGCCGCGATGGCGCGGGGATTTCGCCGTGTCGTAGAGGCGGCGCCGGTAGTCGGCGGGAGGCTGACCGGCGGCGGCCGCGAGCTCGTCGACCATCGTCTCCATGACGTACGCGGTGTGCGTGTGACCCACCGAGCGCCACCAGAGCACCGGCACGATGTTCTTCGTGGAATGCAGTCCGACGTGGTGATGGGGCGTCGCTTCGACGTAGGGAGAATCTTTGACGCCCTCGACCGAGGTCTCGTCCACGCCTTCCTTGATCATCGCCGCAAACGGCGTGCCGTCCAGGATCGATTGCCCCACGATCTGCTGCCGCCACGCCACGGGCATCCCGTCCGGCGCGAGCCCGACGCTCAACCGGTGCGCCCACATCGGCCGGTAGTAGCCCCCGCGCATGTCGTCCTCGCGCGTCCAGACGACCTTGACCGGCATCCCCGAGGCCTTCGCCACGTGCACCGCCTCGGAGGAAAAGTCGCTCGTCGGATTGGCGCGCCGTCCGAAGCCGCCGCCCAGGAAGGTCGTGTGCAACTTGACCTGCTCGGGCTTGAGGCCCGTGATGCGGGCGGCCGCTGCCTGATCCCCGGTCTGGAACTGAGTCCCCGCCCAGATCTCGCAGGAATCGGGCCCGACACGCGCCGTGCAATTCATCGGCTCCATCGTCGCGTGGGCGAGATAGGGAAACGCGTAGTCGGCCTCGACCCGCGTCTTCGCAGAAGCCAGCGCCGAGACGACGTCGCCGGCGTGCTTGACCTTCACGCCTTCCTTCCGGGCAAGATCGCGGTAGGTCTCTGCCTGCGTGGTCGTGTCGAGGTCCGCGCCCGGCCCGAGGTCCCAATCCACCTCGAGGGCGTCCCGCCCGAGCTTGGCCGCCCAGAAGTGATCGGCGACGACGGCCACGCCCGACGGCACCTGGACGACCGCGCGCACTCCCGGAACGGCCTTCGCCTTCTCGGCGCGGAAGCCCTTGACCGTGCCGCCGAAGACCGGCGAGCGCGCGACGAGCGCGGTCTTCAGCCCGGGCAGCTGGACGTCGATGCCGAACTGCGCCTGGCCGGTCACCTTCTGCGGCGAGTCCAGCCGCTTCGTCGGCTTGCCCAGGATCTTCCAGTCCTTGCGCTCCTTCAGCTTCACGGTGGCCGGAGGCTTGCGAGACTCCGCCGCCTTCGCGAGCGAGCCGAAGGACGCCCGGCGATCGCCGGAAACGACGAAGCCATTCTCGGCGCGGCAAGCCGAGGCCTCGACCTTCCACTGCTCCGCCGCGGCGGCGATGAGCATCTCCCGGGCCAGCGCGCCGACCTGACGGTACCGGTCGAGCTCCGACCACGTCGTCGTCGAGCCTCCGGTCATCTGGGCGTGGTATGCCGTGTGGAAGTAGGCTGGCGCCGACGGGGCGTGCTCGACGCGGATTTTCGACCAGTCGCACTCGAGCTCCTCGGCGATCATCATGGGCAGCGTCGTCCAGACGCCCTGCCCCATCTCGGAATGGGCGAGGAGCACGGTCACGGTGTCGTCGGCGCCGATGCGGAGGAACGCGTCGGGCGGCGGAAGGACCGCGGCGGTCCCGGCCTCCTGCAGCGCGAGGAGCCGCCCCTTCGGGGTGACCGTGAAGCCGATCACGAGACCTGCTGACGTCTTCAGGAACCCCCGCCGGGAAACGCCGGCCCCGGCGCTCACGCCTTGCCTCCCGCGGCGGGCATCGCCGCGGCGAGATGGACGGCCTCGCGGATGCGCTGATACGTCCCGCAGCGGCAGAGGCTGGCCGAGAGCGCGGCGTCGATGTCGGCGTCGCTCGGCTTGGGCACGATCTTCAGAAGCGCCGCCGCGGCCATGATCTGGCCGGGCTGGCAGTACCCGCACTGCACTACGTCGGCCTCGATCCAGGCCCGCTGCACGGGGTGAAGTCCCGCGGCGCCCAGGCCCTCGATCGTCGTTTCTACGCAGTCCCCGACCTCCGAGACCGGCAGAACGCAGGACCGATGCGCCTCACCGTCGAGGTGCACCGTGCAGGCCCCGCATTGCGCCATGCCGCAGCCGTACTTGGTGCCCGTCAGTCCGAGCAATTCCCGCAGGACCCAGAGCAGCGGCATGTCGGCCGGGGCATCGACCTCGTGGACTTTGCCGTTGACGTTGAGCTTCACGGTCCTTCTCCGATCTCTCTCCGACCTGAATGCAACTAGTCCGCCAGCCGGCAGCGAGATTCAGGCGCCGTCGGGTATTTTTTCCTCCGGTGGCGCCTCCAATGCCGCCAGTGTCCCTCGCGCGATCGCCTCGCGCATTTCCTTCATCCAGGCCAGGTAGAAGAAGACGTTGTGGATCGAGAGCAGCATGGGGGCCGAAAAATCCTTCAGGACGAAGAGATTTCGCAGGTAGGCGCGGCTGTGCCGCCGGCACACGGGGCAGGCGCAGTCCGGGTCCAGGGGCGCGAAGTCCTCCTTGAAACGCTCGTGCTTGATCGCAATCTCTCCGCGCCGCGTGTAGACGTGGCCCATGCGTCCGTTGCGTGTCGGGAGCACGCAGTCGAAGAGGTCCACGCCGGCGCGGACGGACGCGAGCAAGTCCGCCGGAGTGCCCACGCCCATCAGGTATCGGGGCTTTCCCTCGGGAAGGAGCGAGGCGGTTACCTCCGTGACCTCGCGGATCGCCGCCTTCGACTCTCCGACGGCCACGCCACCGATCGCAAATCCCGGAAAGTCGAGCATCACCAGGGCCTCGGCGCATCGCCGCCGCAGGTTTTCGAAGGTCCCTCCCTGGACGATGCCGAAGAGCATTCCGGGGCCGAGGTACGCCCGGCGGCAGCGCTCGGCCCACGTCAGCGTAAGCCGACAGGCTTCCGCGATCTCGGATTTCTCCGACGGGAGCGGCGGGCAGACGTCCAGAGCCATCGCGACGTCCACGCCGAAGCCCGCCTGGAGCTCCATCGCCGCTTCCGGCGTCAGGAAGTGTTTCGTGCCGTCCTCGGGCGCGCGAAACTCGACGCCCTCTTCGGTGATGCGCCGGTGCGAGGAGAGGCTCATCACCTGGAAACCGCCGGAGTCCGTCAGGATTGCGCGCGGCCAGCCCATGTACGCGTGGAGTCCTCCCGCCTTCTCGATCGTCGCGCGCCCCGGACGGGCCATCAGGTGATACGTGTTCGCCAGAACGACGCGGCAGTCCCAGGCTTCCAGCAGATCGAACGAGACCCCTTTGACCGCGCCCCGCGTGCCGACCGGCATGAAGCACGGAGTTTCGATCTCGGCATGGAGCGTGCGAAGGCGCCCCCTCCGGGCGGAGGAGGACGGGTCGCGCGCCTCGATGGAGAACAAGTCGACTAGAAGTGAACGCGCACGCCGGCCGACGCGCCGAGCATCTCGCGGTCGGGATTCTTGTAGTTGAAGCCTCCGGTCGGACCCCAGAGAACCGCGATGTCCACCGAGAAGACCGGGATGCCGAACCCGAGGCCGGCAGTGTATGCCCAGGTGGGATTCGCGGCCGCGAAGTCGCGCATGGCGCCCACACGAAACGCGAACAGCGGAATCTTGACCTCGGCGCCGAGCGACATCTGCTGGCTCTTCGCGCCCGGCGCCAGCGTGTCGCTCTTGATGAAGTCGCCGTCGGCCGCGAGATTCAGAAAAGAGAGAATCGAGACGGAAACGCCTCCCCGCACCTGGCGCGGCAGCGGCACGGAGCCCGGCGAGCCCAGGACGTCCGCGACGGTGAAGTTCGGCTGGTTGAGAGAAGTCCCCACGACGCCGAGCTTCACGATGCCGAAGTTCAGACGCGCGCCGGCGTCGAACGTGAACTTGTTGGTCGTCCGCGCGTTCTGCTTGAAAGCATCGTGGATCAGCTCCGAGAGAT
>Ga0075423_10000167_pt1 | contig 44789 bp, 66 predicted proteins | sample SoiMethybrSBSTD2_FD_80114 | JGI IMG/M metagenome (GOLD analysis project Ga0075423, IMG submission 80114) | Bulk soil microbial communities from a Populus tree surrounding site in Tennessee, USA - Soil MetaG P. TD hybrid SBSTD2 | ecosystem: Environmental > Terrestrial > Soil > Tree plantation... | reverse complement strand
ATCAGCGATGCCCTCGGGATTCACACGCTCGACACCGTCGGGCCGGATCACTTCAGTCACCAGGAAGATGCGTACTATGCTGGCATTGGCGATACTATTGATGCCGTGAAGTTCGTGCTGTTTCCCGAGGAGTAACAGTTGGGTAAGACGCTACATCGTAGCGTCGCGCGGGGAGTGTCGGCGGGAGCACCCCTTCCGTCGCCGCTCCCCATTTTTGAACTGAACAAGATCTCGTTCAGGCGCGGCTCTATTCAAATGATCGCCGGTCCTCCGGGATCGATGAAGACTGTACTGATCCTCAACCTCGTCAGGCTGATGGGCAGCAATGTTCCAACGCTGTACCACAGCTCGGACTCCGACGACTTCACCGTTGCCACTCGCGTCATCGCGATGCAGACTGGCGTAACGACGGATGAAGCTGAACTGATGGTACTCACGCAGCCCGCCTTGGCGCAGGCTGCACTCAAGGACTTCTCCTTTGTTAAGTGGAACTTCCACGCTGCTCCAACCCTGGAGCAGATGTACCTGGAAGCTGACGCTTACCGGGAGATCCATGGAGAGTATCCGCATCACACCATCATTGACATCCTCATGGATGTCGACTACGAGGGAGCCAGTGAACAGAACTACTGGGCCCTCATGAGTGAATTCAAGGTGATGGCTCGGGAGATGAACACTTCCCTTACCATCATTCATCACACCAGCGAGAGCGCTAAGGGTGGCAGTCCGCCTCCCCGCTCTGCTATTATGGGCAAGGCGAACCAGCTACCGACCACCATCCTCACCCTGTGGGGAGACGCCCATGAGGGGCGTCTTGATGTGGCTGTAGTGAAGAACAGGTTCGGCCCTCAGGATGCGATGGCCAATAAGTACTTCTCTTTGGACGCGAATCCTGGCATATGTAGAATTGAGGAGCGTCCACAGGAAGAGCTCCTCTTCAGGGACGGCGTAACCGTCCCTGACAATGAGAAGATTGATCTCTTCAAGGAGTAAGAGATGTGGATCCTCAGTAACTGCACCTATCCGTGCGGCTGCCACTGCGCCTGCGGTCGGCAGTATCCCTGCTTGGATCACGGATGAGCATCTTCCCTGAACGCTGGGAGCAGCCAGAACTGTATGACTGTGATGTCAACGGTCATCAGTGGGAACTGCAAGAGTACATCACCGGATACACTGGTACGCTAAAGTGGGTGTGTCTCGAATGCGAGGAGATCTACGATGGCGAGCCAGAGTAGGAAGTATCGTGGTTACGATTCACAGAAGGTGCTTGCAGAGTATCTTCGGGATTTGTTTCCTTACGCAGAACCAACTGGAGCAGGCCGTCAAGGACGAGATATCCTTTCTACTCCCGGCGTCTACTTCGAAATCAAAGCGCGATCAGGCTTCAATCCCACGGAAGCCCTGAAGCAGACGGTAGCCCCCGCCCTTGAGGCGGGGGATATCCCGATCATCGTCATGCGAATGAACGGTCAAGGACCCAAGAACGTGGGCAAGTGGGTTGCCCTCACTGAACTAGATTTCATGACTCACCTATTGAGGGAAGCTGGCTATGGCACTGACTGAGCACGAGAGCACCTTCATCAAGGTGGCCTTTCGCCCGATTGTGGACCTGCGAGTTGTTCACCTCATGGGAGAGGGCCACACGCTGGAGAGTGCATGGGAGGAGTTCCTCAAGGTGAAGCCTGAGGACGCCACAGAAGACACGCACAACCTGATGCGTGAAATGTTCAACGAGTCGTGGGCGGAGCTCACGGAAGAGGAGAAGTGAAATGGCTGACAACCGAGAGCACGCTGAGTTAACTGCGCAGGTAGTCAATGCTCACGAGGAGATGACGGGCGAGGCTCCCACTCCCGTGGAATACGGCACGATTCAGGCCGTAACGAGGGACTATCTGAATGAGGAGAACAAGTAGGAACGAGAAGGTGTGGCCGGTCTTCCCGATCGGCCCCATCCTTGAATCCTATGGGGGCGACCATGTGCTTGAGGGATATGCATGGCGCCCCTATAGGTGCCCCTTCCATGGGGACCGAAGCGCTTCAGCTTCGGTAAATGAGATGGAGAACCTGTTCGTTTGTCACGGCTGTGACATCAAGGGGAACGCGGTTCAGGTCATCATGAAGCACGAGAAGGTAGCCTATGTCGACGCTCTCAAGCGAGCAGAAGAGATTGCTGGAAAGGGCGACGGAGGAGTACGGGCGAAACTTGACCCGCGCCGAGGAGTATCTAGCCGGGCGGGGAATCGATCTGGCAGCCGCCAGTTCCGTCGCCCTGGGCGTAGTGGTTGACCCACTCCCTGGTCACGAGTTCCTGACTGGCAGGCTCGCCATTCCCTACATGACTCCCGCTGGCCCAGTTAACATGAACTTCCGGTGCATGCAGAAGCATGATTGCAGAGACTTCAATCACCAGAAGTACATGACCTGGGAAGGGCTCGGAGCCAACCTTTACAATGTGATAGCATTCGAGGAAGCGAATGCCTCCATAGCTGTAGCTGAGGGAGAGCTTGATGCCCTCTCTTCCTCCATGGCCGGGATTCCCTGCGTGGGAATCTCCGGTGCCGAGAAGTGGAAGGAACATTGGAAGAACGTCTTCGAGGACTTCTCCAGAATTTATGTCTGGCAGGAGGGTGACGAGGCAGGCAAGCGCTTCGCCAAGAAGATCAGCATGGAGGTTGGCGCCATCAGGGTGCAACTCCCCTCTGGGGAGGATGTGAATTCCATCTGGGTTAACGAGGGCCGAGATGGACTGAGAGCAAGGGTCCGTAAGTGAACGCTGCAAAGTATCTCATCATTAGTGAGTCCACCTTCGGTGACAACGTCTCCTCCGAGCCGGTATCTCTGTGGTCCACCTATAATGGCGCACTTCAGGAGCTGGCGGCCATCGCCAGGGAGTTCGAGATTGAGCTGGAAGAAGATGACAGCGGCTTTGTCGTTGGCAAGGGAGCAGACCTTGTCGAATACTATGTGACCACCATGATTGAGGATGAGTCGTGAGTGACGATAAGGTCCCCACCTGGAACGAGATTCCGTTCAACGAGAGCGACACTCCCCAGCAGAAGGCTGACAACTTTGACAGCCAGCTGCGAGAGAATCAGCAGAACCCGCCCTCTCCGGCAATTGTTGTCGAGGTGAAGAAGTGAGCGAGAGCGAAGACTTCTGGACATCCATCCGGGGACTGTTCGCCATAATCGCGATCTGTGCGGGAACAACGGTAAGTCTCCTCTTCCTCGCCTTTCTCGTCTTCGACGACAGCGACAAGCCCTGCTCGGAGATGACTAACCGCACCGTCAAGAATCTCCCCGTTCGATGCTACGGAGAACTTGGGGTCACCTCCACTCCTCAGGGGTCCAAGGGATGATCTGCAAGCCTTGTGCGATTGATGCAGATGCTCAGGGGAGCGGCGCTCAGCCGCTCCCTCTGGGAGTAAGTGAGAGTGAGGGCTATGGCCACTCAATCTGTGCGGGTTGCGACTGCCAGCACAAGCCGGTGAAGGAAGGGCAGATAAATGGGCAAGCACAATAGGACTGACGACACGGACAACGAAGAGAATGAGGGGCTCGACTGTGAGTGACGACGCGCTTGCTGTTGCAGTAAAGGACGGCTACGGAGTAACCATTGAGGCGGGAGACCTCGTGGTCTCCCATGACGTGGTCGGCACCGTGAAGGCGATCAACAAGTGGAAGTCTATTAACGTTCGCTATGAGGGTGAGCGCGTCGTGTACGCCTACGAGAAGGGTGCACCCGATGTTCCCTACGAATACAGGCCGTACAAGTGGAATCCCATCAGCGGTAGGTATTCCTACGGCGAGCCGGAGACTCGCTTCCGCAATGACATGCGAGTTGTTGGCACGAAGACTGTCGAACTGACTCAGGTTCGCGTCAGCACCCACAACATCATCGTGCTCCGCAAGCGTGACGGTTCGACTCCTAAGCACATCACTGAGGCTCTCGCCATGCACGAGCTCGTCTTCTCGAACAAGGAGTCCGGTGGATCCGATGAGTGAGCAGCTCCGTCAGGCATTGGTGGATTTCCTGAATCTCCAGGGTGAGGCCGTCTACCCGACAGCCAGCATCAGCCTGTTCATTGATGATGATGGACTGAATCTTCTGTACTGCAACGAGCCGGGGCGCGGTACCTACACTTTCCCCGATCTCGTTGAACTCTCCCAGTTCCTTCTGGAGTACAGCATCCGATGACACGTCCCTCATGGGACGCTACCTTCCTGGCAGTAGCTGAAGTCATGGCCAAGCGAAGCACGTGCTCCCGCCGTAAGGTGGGGGCCGTGCTGGTCAAGGGCAACCGCATCGTAGCTACTGGATACAATGGTCAGCCGTCCGGAAAGAAACACTGCATGGATGGGGGATGTCCACGCGGCCAGTTCACTCACGACGAGATCCCCAAGGATGCAGACTACAATCAATTCCCGTGTACTGCTATCCATGCAGAAGCGAACGCGATCATACGGGCTGGTTATGCCCTCACAGAAGGTGCGACAATCTATGTCACTGAACAGCCCTGCCAACAATGCAGCAACCTCATCGAGGGAGCAGGCATCGATCGAGTGGTTGTCGGATAACCCGCCTACCGAGAAGTATGAGGAGTGGAGCAATATCGGGCGGGCGCTCGATAACCTGAAGCGCACCCTTCAGGCGAAGAACAATGACTACAGGGTGGACTCGAACGAGTTCTCCAACTTCTACTTTGCTGCCGATGTCGCAGACATTGACCCCAGCAGCGTTATGCTTGCCCAGATCGGCATTAAGATCGGCCGCATCAAGGGGCTCACCTCTGCCGAGCCTGAGGGCAGGGACGTCAACTATGAAGCTCTGCTAGATTCCTACCAGGACCTGGCGGGCTACGCCATTATCCTCTACGCACTAAAGTTGAAGGAGATCCTGTAGTGGCTGACGGAGTTGAAGAGTTGCTCGCCAGGCGGGAGGAAGAGCGAGCCGCCGAAGCCCTCGCGAAGGCGATCGAGGAGGCCCAACGTGCGGCTAGTCAGGATCCTGAGTAAGTATCCCTACAAGCTAAAGATAGTGGTGATCAAGCGATGAACTACGAAGAGGATCGTATTCAGAAGGAATACGAGGAGCGGTTACGGCAGGAGCGAATGGAAGACGTGCTCTCTCGCGCACTGCTCAAGCCGCCGACCGATGGACCCGAAGAGCCCTGAACGCAAAAAAGCCCCCGCCCTGATGGGCGGGGGTCTCTTTGTTTAATCAGAAGCCAGCAGTGTTGGGGTCACCAACATGCTTGGCCAGCCAGCCCTTAACGAGGGCTAGTGCAGCAGCGCCGCCAGCAATGGCGGCTTCCTTGCCGGAACCTAGATCCGCAAGGGTGAACACGCTAAGGAATGCGAACGCGAAAGTGAAGACTACTCGCTGAAGCAGATCCTTGATGTACGGACTCATCGCTTACCTTTCTTCTTGGGTGCAGCCTTCTTTTTGGCTACCTTGCCTTTGCCTTCCTTGTCCCAGCGAGCTGCGATCTCAGGATGCTTGGCATGCATGTACTTGCGTTGCTTATCGGATGCGTAAGGCACAGTTAAGCTCCATAAGGAAAGATCCTATCAATCTCTTCTGCGGTAGCTTCATCGAGCATACCGGTTGGGTTGAGACCGAAGATGTACTGAACCCCCCTGATCTTACTCATGGTGTTTGGGTCTAGTTCGCCGGTCTCTTCGAGGGATAGCACCCGTTGGACGTGCTTAATGCATTCCCTCTCAGCTTCTGTGGTGACGGTGAGCACGCGCTTCCTGAACCATACTGGCTTCATGCTCCCACCTTCTCCGCGATTCGATCCACGACCTCACGCACTCCTCCCACTTCAACTCGGACAGCTTCAACGTCAGCCTTCTGGGTGACAAGCTCTTCTAGTACCAGTATACGTGCTCGTAGTTCTACGAGCTCTCGTTCCTGGTGAGTTTTGTCCGCCTGTAGCTGCTCGACCGCTGCCTGTAGCAGGTCGACAACATCAACTGCCGTCGACACTGCGAGTCTCTTCCCTCCGAAGAAACCTCCCACGACTCCACCAAGACCAGTGAGGACCGTGATGATCGTGCTCGAATCCATTCTCTCTCCTTATGTAGTCTCCGCAACGGTGCGCAGGACCACAGTGAGAACCCCTCCGAGTGCCCCCCTGTTTCCAGGTGGGCTCATTTGGCGGAATTCCCAGTCATCAATAACGACCTGCACCGCCACGTCATCCTGTAGTGCCTGGAAGACGACAACATCCCCAGCTCTAGCGAATGCCTGGAACGCTTCCAGTCGTTCCCGTGCATAGCCTTCAAAGCCCATACGCTGACCAGTGCGGTCCGTTTCATCATCGAAGCACTTGAGTGGAACGGTGATGATCCTCTGTCGAATGGAGCCAGGCAGTGCCTTAACCTGCCAGCCGTTGAGGACTCCTCCAGTTGTTATATCCACGGTGTCACGCGTAAGCGTGAACCTTAGGGCTAGCCAGTTCTGCGGACCCTGAGGAGTGTGGATAGCAACATCACGCGTCCCTGACGGGGACGTCGTGGAATAGGTAGTGTACGGAATAAGGCCTCCACCTTCAGTCTTGAGCGAGACCGACACTGTGCCCTTGAGGACAGATGGTGTGCGAGCGGAGAAGAACTTATACAGCTTGGGTTCCTCGGTATTGAATCTGATTCGTCCAGTATCGAGATATCCAGTGGGCACCAGGGTTGATGCATTCTCTCGATGAGCACCATCAGCCAGCAGGGCAAAGGCCTTGCGGTCTGTTGCCCCGAACATCGTCACTGAAGTGACTGCCTCAGAGTTACCCAGCGAGTAGATGTCTCGCGAGAATGCATACCTGATGGCCCTGGTGGTCTGCTCCTGGGTTGCCGAACCGAGATCCACTCGATACAGTCCAGAAGAGCCATCATGTTGATTCGTTGAGCCAGTCCACATGAATCGGTCATGGCCCACGATCCCCATGCATCCGCCAGTTGGCTCAAATAGCAGTGGACCGTAGGCGATATCGCCATTGCCGTCCACTTCTCCGACTCGGAACCCCTTGCTTGTGGCGATGCCGACAAAGGATCCGATGTAGTAGTAGATGGTGCGGATGGTTTCGCCTGCTGGCATTGTCGCGGTGACGCCAGCCCAAGTCAGGACCGGAACGCCAGCATTGTCCACCACTGTGAACTTGTGGATCTGACTGGTTGTGCCACTATCTCCAGCGGCGTAGATGGCGTTAGGTCCATCGGTTATGGACCGCCACTTCCAGTTTGTATCCTGATGAGTGTACGAGGCGGCAGGCAGCGCTACAGCTGCCGCCGTTAGGGATCCCTGATAGATGGAGTTATTGAGTCCGATGACCAGTCGATCCTTCACGAACTCAATGGCCCAGTTAGTGCCAGCATTGGTGTACCGCTGGGTTGGTGCAGCTGCATCCACTCCACTCCACACACCATCCGAGCGAGCGATAATGTACGTTGCCCCAGAGTTGGTGAGCCCATAGATGGTGGCACCAGATCCAACGGTAACGTTGGTCTGGACCGTGGTCATCCTTATCATGTCGTCACCGCCGGTCATCCACATGGCGTCAACTCCACCAGGAGTGACGTAGCCACGAACAAAGTTCGGACTCTTGGATGTGGTGTAGACCCTGTCGACATCGCGCAGTAGCTTCAGATCTCCAGAGGACCATGGGTCAAGGCCGAGGGAATCGGAGAAGCGGAAGCTGAACTGATTGTCATTGTCTGGATCCTGATACAGGACTCCAGCTCCACCTGTGAAGGTGGACTGGGAGCGGAGCCACCAACCTTCTAGTGACTGCTCTCCTGGCTCGGCAAAGCTATCGAATTGCTGCTTCCTGATCTCAGCCATTCGCTCCATGTATGGGTGAATGTCATCGATGTGAGATAGGAATGGAATACCGGCGATGGCGAAGTCAAAGACCTTGTCATTCAGCCGGTACTGGCCCGACCCTGAGGTCGGGCTGCCACTGAGCTGATATGGGATCTTATGTACGATCTGTGCCATGCGGAATCCTTACGAGAATTCGAGCGGGAATGTCATGGTGACACGGAGGTTAATGCCGCTCACGATCTGGTTATCGGTAGACCACGTCTGGAGGTTCATGTCTCCAGTTGAGGCGTTGAGGAACCAGGAGCCAGTGCCCAGTCCGTTGCTGGCAGCGCCAGTTAGAACGGATGGAGCGAATGCCGAATGCGGCCTGAAAGCCGCAGTCAGCGTACCTAGGGCTGGGTCACCGAAGAGGTCACCACCAGGGTCGGCATTGATGGTTGCTCCGGTTCGCAGCAGGGCGAGGTTAATGGTGGCAATGCCAGCCTTCACCACGGCAACTTGACTGGTTGCAGACCATCCGGATGCGGCCGTAAAGATTCCCGTGGTTGTGACGACTGGGGTGAAATCCGCTGCGCCAGCAGCGGTCACCCTGGCTACAGCGGCTCCAGTACTGTTCTGCCACTGCTGAAGGTTACCGGTCTGGACAGCCTCGCCTCGCACTTCGAGCCCGACATTCGCGGCAGCGCCCGCTTCAACGCGGGCAGCCTTTTCCATGAACGTCTTGCCAGTGTTCTCAATCCGGAAGACATCATCTCCACCGTCAGCTTCGATGAGAACATAAGAGGCAGACTGTGCTGCCGCTGCCTCAATATGTAGAGGAAGAGACGCCGGGTCGGAAGTCTGAATATCTACTCGGCCATCAGCGTACACAACGAACCGGTCGAAGACGTCGGTGGAGTCTCGCAGCTGGTACATCTTGCGCTGGAGGCTGTCTCCCGGGTCTACAGCCTTGAACCCGCCATTGCTGTCAGCCGTGCCTGAACGGGGCAGAGAGACCCACGTACCGGACACAGTGACGTACGCACGCTCCGTGGTGCCGTCAGACATCGTGAACTGTAGTCGTCGTGCGGTTGACTGACCATCCAGCGTTACATTGTTCCGGATGTTTAGGTTTCCGTTGCCCTTCCACTCCACATGCTGATCAGTTCCATTGATCATGCGGAACACTGTGACAGTTCCGCCAGCCGCTGGGCTGGTGGTCTGGGTTACGGCGTGAGCCGGAACGTTAGTCCAGTCCGGATCGATGAACGTTCCGCGAAGTCCAACCACAGTTTTGTTAGTCAGGGTCTGCACCTTCTGGGTGCCGACAATCTCTTCGCCACCAGTTAGGCCGTGAATGTTCGTGCTGGAATTCTCGTGATTGCGAGAGTCCGCAAAGTCTCGAGCTGAAGTGGTGTGACGAACGCGAGCATTGTCAGCATGCGAAGCGGCCGACGTTCCGTCGATTGCTCGAACGACAGTGAGGACAGGGCCAGCCGCATTGGTCACTTCGACCAGCTCTTCGGTTGGCCCCTCGTAGTCGACTGCGAGAGTGTACGGAAAAGAGGTGGGCAGGCCGATTGTGTTGCTCACCTGAAGGGTTGTCTGCCCACTGGTGATGGAGCCCACCAGCGCCTTTTCGGGCGCTGTGGATGAATAGAACCTTACGGTCATCTCTACTCCTTAAGAGTTGGAGTGTGGTAGAATTGAGGCATGAACACTAAGCCGCTCACGAAGAGCTACATTGAGTCCAGCTCCAACGTCACCGAATCGGGCTGTTGGGAGTGGAGCAAGTTCCGTCACGTCACCGGATACGGTGAGCTGCGCAGGAACAACAAGCGCATTCTTGCGCATCGCCTTTCCTTCTTCTTGTGGAATGGTTACTGGCCTGAGGTCTGTCGTCACAAGTGCGACAATCGAGCCTGCGTTAACCCCGAACACCTAGAAAACGGAACGCAGGCTGACAACGTAAGGGATCGAGATGACAGGGGTCGTGGCCGATGGGCCACGGGCGAAAATCACGGTCGGACTAAGCTGACCAGTGAGCAGATTCAGGAGATTTTCAAGCTAAGATCCGAGGGTCTCACTCAACAGAAGATTGCCGACCTAATGGTCTGCCACCAAACCAACGTCAGCTCTATACTTCGTGGAGCAACTCGATCAGCTTGAAAACGTCTGGTAGTTCTCGTAGAGACGGAACATGCGGTCCCTCTCTTCATTCATTCTCTTGGTGTAGAGGCCAAGGAAGTATTGACTGGCGCCAGTGGCGGAACCGGCAGGAACAAGTGGCGCTCGCTCGTTAGCTTCAATACTGGTCTGCTGTAGTCGTCCAGCCTCATACGAGGGAAGCATACGCCAGCACGCACCATAGGTGATCATGTCAATGTACCGTTCCGGATATCCAGTTGTGACAGCGAAGTCGTCGTTGTCATTGAGTAGGATCCCAGGTGCCCTGGTGTAGCTCACACGCACGCTTCGGCCAGGCGTTACCTGATCGAATAGCTGGAGGGTCTTGCCGGTTGGGGTTGGAGTTGGCTTCACCTGTCCTGGCGTCTGAGACGCCATGGTGTTGAACCGCCACTTGGTGATCGGCTTCCACACTCCGGAAGGGCCAACGGTGTTGGCCACAACCTTGTAGATATTGTCCACGCCGACTGGAACTGGATACTCGAATCGGGCTGCGACGTACGGGAATTCGAACTGATCGAACACCCAAAGGTCTGGATACAGGGCAGCGATAGTGTCGCTGATCGCTTCCTTGATGCGAGCCCTGGGGAAGCGAGGGTCTGAGTTGATGAGGGCACCTGCACTGTGAGTTGCAGCAGTAGTGCCCTCAATGCCGCGACTCACAGTCGCATTAGACATTAGTGTGACCACACCAGTGGCACGATCGAAGCTGCGTACCAGCAGCATCTCGTCGTCGATTTCCACGATCCCCTGAGATACGTTGGTGACCGTGCCAGGATCTGCCATGAACGTAGTGTCCGTGGTTGTCATAGGCTGAACTAGGTAGCTCAGCGACGCCTGATCCCTGGTGTAGCCGAGAAGCTGCTGCCTCACCCGCTGTACCAGATTGCCGAATGTGACAGCCATCTTCTCTCCTTAGAAAACGAAGCCGTTAACGAACGCATAGCTGGTGCCGTTAGCACCAGCGGTGAACTGAAGGGTTACGTCATTCTCCGGTGGCGCGAGAACGATAATGTCAGTAGTCGTGGAGTCGACGACGGTAGTAGCCAGTAGCCCGTTGATTGCCACCTTGCCGATAATGCTATTGGCGGCCGGGGCCACGTTGGTTCCAGCGGTTGTTACAGTTGGGGCGGAGTTTCCGGCTGCCGCGACAGAGGCGCCCACCGTGAGAGTGCCGGTATACCACTTTCCGGCAGGAATCGTGATTAGAGTTCCCGTGGCAGTTGCGCTGCCACAGATAATTTCGCTTGAGTTTGGCTGACCTGAGAACATTATATCTCCGCCCATACGACTGAAAGATTCCAACGGATGTCGGTATCTCCGGCCGACTGCCGGAATACGATACCCTCACCTGGTGCAAGAATGAATGGCCCAGTACCGCCAGGTACTGGAACGGTGTGGACAGGAGTACCGCCCTGAGTTGCGCTCAGGGGTGGCGGAGAGTTGAATAGAGCCCCATCTAGGGTTGCTGTGGGATTTCCTAGGCGAATCTCCGCAACAGGGTTGGGGTTGGCGGTAATGAACTTGGCGATGGTCGACACCGCCTGAAGAGTGCCACCTGAAATGGTATTGGCCCTGAAGCCGCGCATTGGCGCGGTGACAGTCGTGCCTCCAGCGGTGCTGGAGGACAGGAACGCACCGACGAAGGCGACAGTCTTTCCGGACCCAACAGGATTAGCGATAGTTAGGTAGTTGTTCGCGGCCACTACACCGGGAACTTCGTCGGCGCTGAATACGTAAACGCCAGTAATGCTTGGATCCTTCACCAGTGTGGTGGAGAGTGGCTGTCCAGTGACGGCCACATTTTGCGTACCCGATGGATTGCTTGTTACAGTTCCCGAGACAGGGACTGGAGTGGCGAGTGGATCCCCCTCCACTCGCACAGACTGAGCATAACTCACTAGAACTCCTAGCGTTTAGCTCTCCTCCGTTTAGATTTACGTACTGGCGTACGTTCCCGCAGCCTTGAGGGCTGCGTCAATCTGGTGATCCTTGGTTCCAGCTGGTTCTAGGCCCTGAGAGACCGCAGACCTATAGCGAGCCAGTCGATTATCCCAAGCCTTTTGGTCATCCTGAAACATGAGATTGGCCTTCACCTGAAGGCCCTTACTCCGCATGCATTCGCCAAAGGATGCGTGATCCTTGGTTATGCACGCAGAAGAGCAGTTCTTACCGGACTCCGACGAGCCCGAGCGCTTCGACCTGGCCAAAGGGAATCAACACCACCTCGGTCTGAGGGGAGACGGTCATGTCTCCACGGAACTTGATGAAGTTGGCATCCCAGCCTAGGATCTCATAGTTGGGTAGAGTGCGTCCGCCAACAGTTACATTGACGAGCTGACCTACCTGAAGGTAGCTCTGAGGGAGATCGTTTCCTTCGGTCACTCGCTTAGCGGGGGGCATTAGTCGTTATCTCCCATGGAGTTGGTGGTGTAGATTCCCTGACGGAATCCATCGTGATTAGACTGGAGTGCGGCCTGAGTGTGCCCCTGCATGGACATCGCCAGATAGGATTCGAGGATGCCCTTCTCGTTATTCTCGATGTTGACGGTATTGCCGCCAGGGCCGCAGATCTCGCAAGGGTGCGGGTGATCATAGAGCGGCGAACATGGAGTCTTTGCCGGGTCGTAGTCGTTAGCCATTACCTGTCCTTCTGATATAGGGCTGCATAAGCAGCATGCCACTTGTGCGCCAGGTACTGGTGACCGGCGTTGTTCGGGTGAACGCCATCAACTCCCACATAGGTGGAGGAGTTGGCGGTAGTGATCCATGGAGCTCCGTTGTCGTAGACCACGTTCTCGTACTGGTCGTAGACCTTGCCAGCGATCATGTCCACGAATGGAATGTCCTTGGCGAACGCAACTCCCCTGAGGACATCATTGGTGAGGAGTGGAGATTGAGTGGGCGAGCCGGTAGGCTGCCACACCCCACCCATGATGATGTCCACATTGGGCACCTGAGATCGAATGATGTCAATGGTCTGAGATGCAGAAGCCTTGATATTGGAGAGATCGACCGGGTCAATCGTTTGGTCGTTATATCCGGCCCACATGATGACAACATCAGGCTGGTATGTGACAACGTCTCGCTGAGCCCTACTCAGTAGAGTTGCGAACGTCCCTGGAGTGATGTAGCCAGTTCCACCACGGGACTGATCCCAGGTGTCACGGGCGCCAATGAGGCGCCCGAATCTCTTGAGCCACGTTCCCTGTCCAGCTCCAGTGTTTTGCGCCGATCCATCGGTGATGGAGTCGCCGAATCCCATGACCCTTGGCCCACGGAGGAGCGTGGGCCAGATCGTGTCCCCAGGGGATGTGAATACTCCGCCAAACGGCATGGTCGTCACTTCGAAGCGGATTCGCCACACATCAACAGACCCCAGATCCACCTTCAGGACGTTAGAGGATCCGACAGTTGGCGGGCCGGGCACGGCCTGAGTAGTGTCAGTGACCTTCTGGTCGTTAATGTAGAGGCGATACTGCGTGGCAGTGCTGATGTACTTGTACTTCAGTTCAAATATCTGACCGTGAAAATAGAACTCATACGAATGATGAGCCTGGCCTGATGCGTAAGTGTTGGGGTAGCGGCTCAGTGGGAGGTTGAAGTTGACATCCGGGACGCCTACACCGTTGGTGTAGTCGCCTGCGCCGAGATAAGTGAAGAAGCCTCGACGGTCAGAGCCTGACAGAGGAATCGGATCCGGTCGCCATGCGACGCCGGAAGCGATGGTTGTATTGGCGGACTGGGTGTTGGTGATAACTGGCGCAGTTCCTGCGTATAGACCCTCAGCCGTCGCCATGCGAACATCTGGCGTCGGATCAAAGATATTGCCAGTTTCATAATTAATGGCGGTTGACATCGCTCTCCTATGCTGGTGCGAAATTAGCTGCGGTGGCAACACCGGAGTTAATGAGGTCGGCCCTCACTGTGTCGTTAACGATGTGCTCATATCCGCCACGAAAGTAGTGGAGGCCAGCTTCGAGCGTATCGCGCTCGTCGGTATATGAATCAAACCGGGTCTCTTCATACTGGCCAGGCGAGACCTCAACGGTGGAAATCCCCCGAGTGAGCCTGTACCGCTCCATCAGGGGATTCCACGCGAACGGCGCCTCGTCGACCGTGTTGTTTGTGTACAGCCAGTTGGCCACGAGGCCCCCTTTATATTAGTAGAGTGCTACAGCAATCCACACGTCGCCCGTATTGACGAGCACTGCACCATGGAACGCGCCAGAAGCGAGAACCAGGGTGGCCGCACCATTAATGGTGTCAGCGCCATCAAATGGGGTGATGGTGATAGCGTTGGCCCCGCCGTCCTTGGTGATGTAATAAGGACGACCGGGAACGGTGGACTCGGAGTCAGGTAGAGTAATGGCGTAAGCCGAGGATGCAACTGCGTGGACATGATAGTCGTTGGCAGTCATGGTCGTAGCCGCACTAACGATACGCTGAGTGAAGCTGATGTTGTCGACACCCGACATGGGAACTCCTTACAGAGAGAAGGGGTCCCGCCGAAACGGGACCCCAACTGATTACGCAGCCACGCGAGCCGAAGCAGCAGACTGGGCGACGATAAGGGACTCAGGACGGTACAGCGTCCAACCAGCCACACCGTACCAGCCGAAGGGCTGGTGGCGGGTCAGCTTGTCAACAACCGGACCCTGAACGGTGTGGAACTCTTCCGCGACAGCCTCGGCAAGAGCCTGCTGACCGGTGAAATAGGTGTTGTAGACGCGGGTCTGAGTAGCACCCGCACCGGCACCAGACTGAACATTCTGGCAACGGACCGTTTCGACGTACGCAGCACCGGAGTACGCGCCAATCTCCTGGGCCCAGATGTTGCCAGCCGCACTGTAGTTGTGCGGGTCACGCCAAGCAGCAGCACCGGTCTCACGCTGAAGATCCTCGGAGACCTGCGGGTGGATGTACGCAGTGTAAAGGCTACCCTTGTTGGGGTGAACCTTGTTGGTGCGCAGCTGAGTGGTAGCACGCCGAGCCATGTCGGAGTTGAAAACAGAGTTGGCCAGAGCCGCACCAGTCTGAGAGTCAATCGCCGTCAGGGCAACAGGGTTGGTAGGCGTGGAGCCGAAACCATAACCAAGTGCACCAGTCGCTCCGTTACGGCGGAGCGTCTGAGTACCAGCAGCCAGAACATCCTGAACGACACCGTCAACGGTGTCGATCATGTTCCATGCCACGATGTTGACGAGACCGGCAGTCACGTCAGTGAAGCTGAACAGGTCCAGCTTGTTGGACACGAGGATCGCGTTACCGTACTCATTCAGAGTGACGGACACGGTCGTTGGGTTACCGGCAGAAACCGCGTCTGGGTCAACCAGCTCATTAAGCGGAGTCTTCTGAACCGCAAGGTCACGGTACAGTTCAAAGGTAACCGAGCTACCAGGCATGGCCTGCTGAACTGGACGCTTGTCAGCGATCTGACGGAAGAGCGTCGCAGCGCGTAGCTCGAATTCCAGCGCACGGTCGAACGTGGGCTGGACAAGGTTCGCCATTGCGGCGGTACCCGTATAGGCGTTAGCCATCACATCTCCCTAGGAGACATGGATCTTAATGCGTAGTCTTCCACGCACTGATGAGATCCTGAATATTATTAGCATCAGCGATCTTGCCAGCAAGCGCATCAGCATTACCAACACCCTGACCCGAGGCTCCCGCCTCGGACATGCGCTGGAACTGCTGAGCCATGGAATCCGGCAGCGTAGGCGCCGGAGCCACTGGAGTGACAGGACCGCTTAGATTAGCTGGGGCCGCCATCTGCGGCTGTGCCCCACCAAAAATTGACTGCATCGTGGTTGCCCACTCACGAACCTTCTCAGGATCGTTCTCTCCCCGGTACTGCGATGCAGCCTCGGCGGGGATACCGAGCTGACTTAGAGTAGACTCAACCTTCTGTCGGCTAAGCTCTGCCTGGATCGCGGCCAGCTGATCCTTCAGCGCCTTGTTCTCCGACTGAACAGTCTCTGCAAACTGTCGTAGACCTCCGCCGCCAGGCTGTTCGTTGTTGCTGGCCGGGTTACCGTCGTTCGCGTCGTCAAAACCCCAGTTGCTCATTCTATTCTCCTAATTGATGGATGTACGCCAAGAAGCCGAAGGCTAGGGAACCTTCGGCTTAGCTCGTACCGTCAGGACTTGCGGATACGAACACACCTTGCCTGACTAAGATGTGTTGGTCGGGATAGCAGGATTCGAACCTGCGGCCACTCGCTCCCAAAGCGAGTGCGCTACCACTGCGCCATATCCCGTTGTGTAGTCACCGTTTGGCTGGCAGGAAACTAACCTTGCCACGTAGGACTACCTCGCGCTCTTCCCCCAGGATTCGAACCTAGACCAAGGACTCCAGAGGCCCTTGTGCTACCGTTACACCAAGGAAGATTGGCAAAGGCGGAGGGATTCGAACCCTCGCAGTACGGTTTTGGAGACCGACTGGCACAACCTACGCTCGCCAATGTGTTTACCTCTGGCCGCCTCGCTGAGAGAGGCCACCTCGGGCAGTTCCTGCTGAACCAGAGAAGTTCCCTCGCTCTGCGTTGATAAGCTTCCGCTTCTGGGCGGAAGCCTCATTGCCGCCTCGGAAGATGTCCTCCTCAGCTTGACGCTGAGTCCATCCGCCTCCATAAATGGAGCCGAGAGTAGAGAGCGTGGAGAACTCGTCTCCTATTTTAGCATATGCTTGTGCAGCCTGATCACGCGAAATGCCGGAAGTTGCAAGTTCCTCAGCGTAGCGCTGATCAAAGGCGAAGCCTCGCTGAAGAGCTTCAGCACCAATGGCAGCCTGAGCTGCCGCCTTCTGGATGAATGGCATGGCCTTCTTGCTATCCAAGAAGTAGGCCGCAATCTCGCCCTGACCAATGCCCATCTGCTGGAGAGCCTGCTTATAGGCTGAGTTAGATAGAACGCTGGCCTGCGTGGCCAGGTTCACTCGATCCTGGAGTTCAGTTGGAGACACGTCACCAACCAAGAAGTTGGTGAAGTCATCATTGCTGTCATAGAACCCGACCGGCAGTCCAGACTGCCGCATAATCTGACGGTAGCTGTTCTCTGCCGCAATATACTCAGCCGGATTTAGGACTGACAGGCCAGCCTTCCTACGAACATCATTGGCAGCAAAGCGCTTCTTATACTCATCCGAGTCCTGAAGGAGGATGGAGATAGTATCGCTACTGTAACCATTCTTCACGAAGTCGTAGATCTTGCCAGCCAGGGAACCGAGACCGTAGTTCTCGAATACGGTCTTCAGCGCCAGGAAGGCGTCTCGACCTTCCCCCTGAAGGAGCTTGTCGTACTGACCAGTCTCTTCATAGACCTTGTTCTGTAGATCCGTGGTCTTTGTAGTCAGGTCCTTGATAGTCGCTTCAGACTGGGTGATGCGAGCCTGAAGTTCGTTGGCCATCGACGTCTGACCCTGATTGAGTCGCCACTTAAGTTCGTTGTTAAGGGTCTCAATGTCACGCTTGGCCTGATCAAGTAGCAGCTGATTCTTCTTGAGCTGCTGAGAGTTGGTCATCTGGGTCGGGGTGTTGAAGGTGGGTACGTCGACACCCTTCCAAATATCAAAGGGTGGCCTACCTGTTGGAAGTGCAGCCATTGATCCTCCTAGTAGGCTAGGCCAAAGTCGGCTAGCACCTTATGCCCAACCTGCATCAGGCTATCCTGGGCGTTCTTAGTCTGCTTCCATCGGGGATCCGATCGAAGTTCATTCTCGAATTGCCAGAGCGGCTTGGCGCTCTTCTCCATGTTCGATGGATTCGTGTAACTTAGGGCCGACTTGATGGTGTTGTCGAAGAGGTTCACGCTTCCGGCGGGAAGCTCTAGAACGTTGGCCATGGATTGGAGGTAAGGCTGAGCGATATCGGCTACAGTCTGACCGCCTTCAATCTGGGCTGTCCACTGAGGGAACTGAGCCTTGGCGAGGTTTGCTATCTCGCTCTTGTAGTCCTGAAGTGTGGCGATACCGCGAGCGATGTTTCTCGCTCGGTCACCATACCAATCATCGCCTAGTTCGACGCCCATCGCATAAGCGTACTGATGCATTGCATCGTGTGCTTCACCCGCTTCGCCCTCCTGGACCGTTCCGAGCGCGACGTACTGTCCAAGAAAGTACCTAACAGCTGCCTCATCCCACCCCTTGTAGATCATGCCACGAGTGGCTTCATGAATCTTCTGCCAGGTGAAGTCGTTCTCCTGGATGCCCAGCTTGTTCGCCAGCTGGCGAACCTTCAGGTTCGTATTATCCCAGCGAAGCTGTGCGCTCGCTGGATCGGCCGACATCTCAAGTAGATACTTGCGCTCCTCTGCGCTAGTACCCTTGAACCAGCTCGTGTCCCGAAGCTTGGCCTGGAACCTGTCCTTGGACCAACCCTCGGAGACGGCAGAGGAGAAGAGGGACCTAAGCTCTGGAATGGAATTAAGGAAACTGGACGCGAAACCATACTGTTCCGCTAGCTCCTTCGCATCTAGTGCTGGCACGGTGTAACCTCCCGACTGCCCCATAAAGCTTCCGCCTGAATTCTTGACAACCACATCTGGGCCGTCAAGGAACTCCTTATAGTCGCCACGCTTGTACGTGGACCAAGGTCCCCAGTTCTGTCCACCGTTAGACATCTTGAACGCCACCTTGGCGTTCACATACGGATCGAAGAGGTCATCGTTGGAGCTTAGACCATACTGCCTGCGGCGCTCCGGTCCCATGGCGCCAAGCATGTTGATCTGGAACAGACCGTAGGAGTTGTCGCCTGTGCTGGCGTCTGGATTGTGAGCCCTGGCGTTTCCGCTGGACTCCGCCATAGCTACAGCATAGGCGATCCTTAGTCCATTGCCAGTAAAGCCAACGGACCTAAGGATTTCCATCAGGCTAGCCACTGGCTTCACACTCCTCACGACTGGATAGGGTTCTGGAACATGGGCTGGCGCCGCGAGAAAGATAGACGCAGCCAAGAGGGCTGCGATCATCGGAGACCGAAGTCCTTAAGCACCCGCAGTCCAGCCTTCATTACGGTGTCCTGGGTTTTGGTTGTCTTGCTCCACCGTGGATCCTGTCGAATCAGGTTGCGGAATGACACTTGATCCAGCCCGACCGGCTTCCCAGTCTTGTCGACACCATTAAGGGCCTGTCGAACCAGTGGATCCTTCAGGTTGATTGCAGTCGCGGGGATCTCAAGATCCTGCGACATCATTTGAATGTATGGATTGGCGATCTGCATCATGGTTGCGCCACTCTTCAGCTGCTGAGTGTAGCCGGGGTAAGTGGAGGCCGCCTGGTCCACGACCTGACTCTTGAAGTCCTGCTCTGTGGCTAGACCACGGGCGATAAGCTGAGCCTGATTCCTGATGGTGTCTCGATTGATCTCCACGCCCTGCTGGTAGGCGAACTCATTCATGGACTTCTCAAACATTCCAGCCTGGCCCTTCAAGGTCTGGCCGTCAATGAAGTTCACGTATCCACCAAGGATGTTCTTGATGCCAGCCTCGTCCATTCCCATGGTGAGTATCTGGTCAGCAATCCTGGCTAGCTGCTCTGGAGGCACGACAGCACCCATTTGTGCAGCCAGAACTTCTAGCTGAATCTTGGTTGCGTTAAGCTTCGCACCCCAGGTTGCAGGATCGGTCTGCTTTTCCAGCGCCGCCTTACGGGCGGGCGCTGCCGTCTCCTGAAACCACTTCGTGTCCCGAAGCTTAGCCTGGAACATGTCAGGTGACCAGGTTCCCTCGACTGCCTGCTCGAAGACGCTCTTTACTTCAGGGATCGACTGGAGAAAGCTATATGCCCAGCCATAGCTGGCTGCCAGCTCCTCAGGTGACAGCTTCGGCTGAGGGCCGAAGGATGCTGTGTCGCCAACCTCAGCCTGCCCGCCACCCTGAATGCCACTGATGCGGCGCCCACCCATGAAGAGCTTCTGATAGTAGCCAGACCTCATGTCGGCAATTTCCACGCTCTTGCCTGGGCGTGGAGCGTGAATGAACTTACCATTGCCGATGTAGATTCCGACGTGATCAGGACCGCTAGTACTCTTGTCGGTGTCGAAGAAGATCATGTCACCGGCCTGAAGTTCATTCTGGCCGATGGCCTTACCCTCTCCGATCTGCGTATAGGTGGTTCGACTGACGTTCAGGCCGAAGTTCTTGTAGACCTGCTGAACGAGTCCGGAGCAGTCAATGCCACTCGTCAGGGAGTTGCCGCCCCACACGTAGGGAGTGCCCAGAAACTTCTGGGCATACTTCACAATGTCCGCTCCGGATATCGCCATTACTGCATCCCACCCAACATTTCCATCATCGCATCGAAGTAAGTAGTTGCCGCCTGATAGGCGCCATACTCGGGCTTGGCCTTAGCCATGTCCATGGCCGACATCTGGCGAGCACCCTCCTTGACGCCACCCTCAGTTGTGGAGTTCTGAGACTGGAGAGTATCGCCAATGTAGTTGGCGGTAGTGGTCGTTACGGTTGGGTTAGCTCGCTCCATGGCGTTAAGCGCCTTCTGGAACTCCCTGGCTTCAGCCTTGGTTGGGTCACGCCCCAGCAGCTGCTGAGCTGCTGTGTAGAAAATCGCCCTGGCGTCACCCTCCGTGGAGAGATCATACGAGGTTGACTTCTGGGTTACAGTGCGAGGCGTATTGAGGTACGCCTCACGCTGCTGACCATCCTTGGTCATGATGTCCCAGGGGGTTACCGTGCGACCTTGTGCATAGTAGGAGGCAGCCTGCTGTACGTAGGATCCCCACAGTGCGGCAAGCTGGCCATCCTTCATGTTGCGAGTGTCGTAACCGGCAAGTTCCGCATTGGCCAGGAACTTATCCTTGGTTTTCTGATCCCAGCTGTAGTATTGACCGGCGACGGAGGATACCGTGCCGGTCACCTTTGGAGTTAGAGCAAAGCCGCCAAGACCTGATGGCGTCTTGCCCCACTGCATGAAAACTTCCGGATCCTTGGCTGTAGCGCCAGCGCTATTGCCAGCAGCGAGCTCCTGTGCAATCCTTGCCGCCGCATCCTCGGCGCTTGATGGAGCCTTGCCCGGTGATGGGCTAGGCCTTGGACCTTCATATAGTGCCAATGTTCCCAACTCCCATCTGTCGGCCGGTTAGGGTGTTCTGCTGTCCCATAAGCGTGCCCTGCTCTTCCGGGCTAGCCATGGTGTCCATGTTGAATCCCATGTCGGAGGCGAACCATCGGTTGTGGACCCAGGCGAACTTGGTGTCAGATTCAAGCAGGGACATAACCACCTTATCCCAGGAGTTCTTGAGATCCGCGTTCGTCTTGGTTTTGATGTCATCAGAACCGCCCTGAATTTTTCGAGTCATAAGGGCCTTCTGCATCTGCTGCCGATAAAAGAGATATGTCTTCAGCGTGTAGAGATCGGATCGCTGGCCAACGGTTCCGTCTGGCAGCTGCATCTTCATCTGAAGCTCAGGATCATCGACGATCTTCTGTAGCGTTGCCGCCGTTCGATCGTACTTACCCTTGTCGAAGGAGTTGAACTCCTTCTCCCAAGCCTCGTTGTAGAATGCATTTTCCGTTCCATCGGCAAACGTCCTTGACGTGAGCATCTTGGTAACGGCCTGCCGCTGGAGCTTCAGATTCTCTGCACCAGCATCCTCGTACGACTTGAATCCACGATCGAACAGCTGAGCGTCGATCTTGTTGATTAGTCGATTGTAGGTCTGCCAGCCTCGGGCCTGCTGGCCCTTCTCCCACGCTTCACGCGCATCAAGCTGAACTCGCTGATTGGCGGTATCGCCAGAGGCGAGGGTGTGCGTCTTCTGGTAGAAGTAGGCTCCCTGAGAGAAGTCTCCATCGCCTTCATCGCCAACAATTAGGCCAGCATACTCGTTGCCAACCTTGTCGATCAGATCCTGGTAGTACTGAGACATTTGCACAGCCTCAGTTGTCGGCTTGAGTCCAGTATTGTTCTTACCCATAGACTGGGAGAACATGTAGAACGAGTCGCCATACTTTTCGTAGAACTTCTCGTCTGCACTGTTTGGCTCCAACTTCTGGAGCCTACTGTACTCATCGCGAAAGAACTGATAGGGGTCCTGGCTGTTCACTGAGAACGGCATCGCAAAAGCGAGGCCGGTCTTCCAGAAGGACCAGCGATCAGCTCGGTCCATTAGTTCATTCCAGGTGGGCTGAGTGTCTCGCTGCCCGTTCTCCCACTTCCAGTTCTCAACCTGCATGGCGTAGAAAAGTGTGCGCTGCTTCGTCTCGGAGTAGTCATCCATGGAGTCGCCCAGCCGCTTACCCGTGTTGGGGTTAACGAAGTCGACCCACGAATCACGAGGACCAAAGGGAAGCAGCCCCATCTTCTTTGTCATGTCGGCCAGGTTCGGATCGTCCTTCGCGAAGGCGTTGACTCCGATCTGAACGAAGGGACCTGCCCCAACGGGCAGGGCTCCATCGCCATGATTAAGCACCAGCTCAAGGCTAGACATCGGAACAACGAACGAAGCCTTCTCGTCCAGTCCCATCAGCCTGTTTAGTTCCTTGCCGCCCAGATACTCAGGCACCTGCATGAGGATCTTACGTTCGCTGTACTTGGTGAGCTTGCGCTCTCCAGTAACTGGATCCGTAACATGCCCAGTGGCATCAATGCTGTTGCCATCGACGTCCACCATCATGCCAGCCCTTGCAGGGGCACCGTAGATCTGAGCAATGCGACCCAGGGTTTCCGGCTTTTCGGCAATGATCCTTGCCCACCTGTTCCATGACTCCTGCTGGGCCCCAAAGAATGCACCGAAGTGCTTCATCGCGTAGGCCATCTTGGTTTCGTGGTCCATGGTGAAGGTGAACTGCTTCACGTCCCGCAGCGCAGAAGCGCGTGCGGTAGACTCCATTTGCTTACGCAGAGTCTCATCGATGTGGGTGATCCCCTGCTGTCGCATCTTCGTGATCTGTTCGGAAAGTGAAGCCTTGTACTGCTGACCGAAGAGCGGATGGCGAAGCAGGTGAGTTGACGGAAGCTGGTTGGCCAGGTTGTAATAGCCAGAGATGGATCGATCGAGCAGCTGGGCAACAATGCTGGTGCCCTCTGCGTAGCTAAACATCTCTGCATTCACCATTGGACGATTGGCCACAGGGACAATCTCCAGCATATCCTTGGTTAGCTTTCCATCGGCAGCTGCCTGCCGAACTTCTCGCATGCCAGGAATGTTGAGATCCATAACGTAGTCAACCTGAGCCTTGACTCGCGTCGCAAGCTCGAAGTCATCCATGTTCTTTAGGCCAATGTCACGGCGATAAGCCTGACCCTCCGGAGTGGATCGCATCCACTTGGCGAGGTCATACTCATCTGCCCCCTTGAGTACCTGCTTACCGATACTCGACTGAGCAATCTGGTCATTGACGTGTCGGTACCACGCATCGAGATGCTTCTCATTGCCAGCACTGGCTGGAGTGATGTTCTCCCAGTTAAGCCGTCGCATCTTCTTGAGATACCAGTCAGAGCTGGATCCCATCATGTTGGCGAAGTTGCGCTGACCTGCTGCGAGATCTCGGTAAAGCTCACCCTGCTTGCCAGCAAGCGCACCAGAGAAGATCTCTCGACCAACCTGAACGTCCCGCATCTGCGACCCAAGAGCCGCAGATTCAGTAAGTCCCTGATGCTCGACACGAAGAGAGTTGATTGTGTTGGTGATGTCCTTTAGGTCATCCTCCAGCTTGGCCGCATCTCCTGGAGCCTTACCGGCGCGAACACGAGCCAGTTCAGACTGAATGCTAGCCTGCTGGCTAGCCTTCTCTGCGAGATCCTGCTCAAGAGCTCCAGCCTGCTGACGAACCTGCGCAGTATTAGACTTCATGAATCGACCGCGAGTAAAGTCCTGAACGGCAATCTTGCCGCCCTGGCCAGCTCGCGCCAGCATGGCCATACCGCCGAAGCGAGCAACCTGACCAAGGAAGTCATCAGCTAGTGCCCTAGGTGCGTAGCCTAGACGTGCAAGCTGAGCGAACTTCCAGATGGTTCCAAGCTGGTCAGCCACTGCCGTGGTCTTATACCAGCCCTCACCCAGATACTTCCTCGTCTTCTCCCAGTTCTTGCCGTGCACATTGATGGCTCGCTCCATTGTCTTGAAGTCCATCATGATGTGACTATTGGCTAGCTGAGTGTCGAAGATCGGAGTGGATACTAGGCGACCGCCATCAGCCTCAACCTCCGCCACTCGAACGGTGCGATTGACGGCGTTGGGGTCGGTGATCTCTGCGGAACCATAGGACTGCCGCTTTCCGGCGGCAGCCTGCTGCCCCTGTCGACGCTCAAGGAAGTCCTTGTAGAGATCGTCGGCCATTGACCGATCAATTTCATTGCCGGGATTCTTGAGGTTGTACTTGTCGATCATGTCTCGCACGGCTGTGTTCTCAATGCGAATCAGTGCACGAGCTCGCTCGTTCGGTGTAGCCTTGATGTAGTCGGCTACGAGCTTCTCACGAGTAGGCCTGTCCAGCCCCTTGTATTCGGAAAGTGCGGCATCAACTTCCTTGTAGCTATTCTCGCCGTGCACGTCGATATAGTGACTCGGCTTGAGGTCGCCGTAGCTTCGAACAACCTTGATCGGGAATCCGATCGTGCTGTTGTACACCAGGTTGGCGCTACCCTGAATCATGCCCTCGCCACGAACGGGCCTCAGTTCGCCACCCATACGGACGGCATCACTGCCCTTGATCTTCATGCCGAGCGGAGTCGTGAACCGGTTATAGTTCATGTTCTCGATCGAGCCGAACGAAGACATCTTGTCGGAGATAATGCCACGCTCGGCATCCATCCTCGCAATGGCCTGTTCCTGCTGATCGAGTGCGGCCTTGATCTTTTGCCCATAAGGGCTGGCCTGCCTGGCTGGACTCAGGGAGTTGAAGTACTGGCCATGAACAACCTGCCTGGCTCCCAGCTGCTGCACCTGAGAAAACAGTACGGAGTCTCGCGCCTGAAGCGCGAGGAATCCGCCAGCATCACCCATTGCTATGCGGAGAACATCAACCGTCTCGTCTGCGCTCTTTGTCTGCGTGAGCAGCCGAGCAAGTGCATCGCCATTGGCCGAGTTCGTCAGCGTCGGAAGATCGCGACGTAGCACAAGGGCGGCATTGTCAGGATTAGTAAGCTTAGTCTGCTCAACCAGATTGACCATCGACTGGAACGTGCTGTCCTGCGACAGCCGGTCGAACGCAGTAGCCGGAGTCCCTCCCTTGCCAGCCTTTGCCAGTTCGCCAACGACGGGCTTCTTGAAGCCCTTCTCCGCTGCCTTGCCAGCCCACTTGCCGCTAATGACAAGAGGATCCATGTACCAGGACAGCGCAAAGTCTGTAGTGCCAGTAGCCCATTTGGATCCGCCAGATCCGAAGTACTCCTGATAGGCGGGGATCGTTCCGTAGGGATCCTTCTCGGAGGGAGTATCGCGATAGATGCCAGCCTTCAGCTGGTTCTTGTCGCTGGCCATCTGATTGGGGCTGATGCCTCGCTGCTTAAGCTCGTCATTGTTAAGGCCGAGCATCCAGATCGCCTGACCAGGAGAGACGCTGTGAGCGTCCTTCCATAGATCCTTCGCGTCCTGCACCCCCCAGAAGTCATTCTTGAACTGATCTTCCTCCTCCTTGCCGTAGAAGCCCCGATGAAGACCGAGCGCGACAGTGGAGAGCATAGGAGAGACCGTCTGAGAATATAGCCAGTACAGTCCGGAGCCTATCGCCTCAATGGGCTTAAAGATGGTGGGCAGCCCGCCCACACCTTCGGATCGCTTCTGGGTGCGCTGCTCCACCAGAGACTGAATGGCGTTGGGATCTGGGGCGGCGAGGGGGTCCTTGCCGGTACCGCTCTGCCAGTAAGAGGCCAGCATCTGCTGAACCTGAGGAGTGAGCTGCTTCATTTCCAGATCGCCGTCAAGAACGGCGTTGGAAACCAGCTCTGCATCCTTTGGATTGATGGCCACTTACACTCCTAGGTCGATGATCCCCTCTTGGTGATAGGGGGCAATACCGCTCTGAATTAGCTTAGCTGCCAGGTCATTAGCCTGATCGCGAGTGAGACCGGCTCGACCGATGTCGATGCCGGTGATTGGTGCATCCTTGAATGAGAAAGCCAGCGAACCCATGTCGTCAAACCATTGGCCGCCATACTGGTAGTCAGGATCAGCGGCCACTAGCCTTAGCCTTTCTCACGACATTGCGCATAGCCCAGCTTGCGCCAGGCTGGTTCGCCATGAACTCAAGAACGGGCAGATAGGGCACGAGAGACTTGAGATCCTCTCCCTGCTCATCCGCCAAGCCTAGAGCCTCGGTTCCGGGGCCAGCGCCCATTGCGGCGCCTGCCGTCACTGGAACATCGGGCTGCTGAGTGGAGGCATCCATTGGGATAACTCGCTCAGCGGGATTACCGAAGAGGGAGGCGAAGTCAACGCCCCCTCCCCCTCCGCTTGCCATGGAGGCGCCAGCCTTCTGTTCCTGATAAGCCTTCTGCTCACCGTACCCAGCGTCAGGGAGAGCCTGATTGGCATTCTCCACAGCCTTATCTGTGCGCTCACTGAACTGGCCAGGGCCAGAGACTGGCGTTCCCATGCTTACTCCTTGTTACTTGGCCATCGTTCCGCCACCGCGCGTAGGCGCGACGGTCGGTAGAATCATAGATTCCCAACCACCGGCACCGGCAACCTCACCATTGAAGCGAGGGTCACCAGTGTTCTGTCCTTCGTCGACCATCTGAAGATGGACACCCAGAGTGCCACCCTTTAGGGTTTCCCAAGGGCCAGACCGTGGGTGCTGCGGGAAAGTGAGACCCGACATATGTTCTCCTTAAATACCGCTCTGACGCTTTGTCCGAGCAGACATTGTGGCTTCGCCCTGGCCGGACAAACCGGCTAGCAGGCTCATGATGTCCATACCCTGGGGCTGCTGACTTGCGCCAGGCGGTGCGCCACCAGGTCCACCCTGCTGTCCTCCACCACCCATTAGGGCTGCCAGCGGGTCTTGGGGTGCAGCCCCTGCGGGCTGCTCCTTCGGCTTGAACACCTTCAACACGGCATCGGCAATCGGTGTACCCTTCTCGCGCTCCTTCATCAACTTGCTTATTTTCATGAGGGCATCGACTGGGTCACCGGCACCTTGCTGTGCCATCGGAAGGATGGACTGCATGTATGCCATCACTCCCTGCTTGAGTGCATCGTTGAATTGCTCCGTGTCGATCTGAACCTGAAGTTCAGCCACATCAAGCTCCATCGGTAGCTGACGCTGCACAAAGTCCCTAGACAGCAGCTGGTCACCGCGAAGCTGAAGCATTGCAACGATGGCTCGCGCTGGATCAGTTCCAGCAGCGAAACCGTAAGAGACATCAACGGTATAGCTACCAGCGATGTCCATGCTCGGTGTGTAGGTCTCCTCGAATGGAGTTCCCTGCACCACGCCACTTACCGTGCGGGCCTCGTTGGGCCACAGCTTCTCATCCATTTCAAAACATAGCGAGATGGCTCGCTGTAGAGCCTCCCTGCCGACCGACTGCCCCGTGCTGATGACAGTGTCGAAGCCGCCCATGAGCGCCTCGACACCCTTGCCGGTGATAATGGAAGCATTCATGCTGCCGGAGCGAGCCTCTGGGGATCGCATGGCTTGACGAGCTTCCATATCCAGAATGCCACCCTCCTGGGTGGCGAACTGTGGTACATCGCGCACAAGGTACTTGAGCTTGTCGGGATTGTCGGATCGAATGATCGCATCATCGCCGAACGTCATGTTGGTCGTAGTGCGGTCCACAACCAGCGGAGCACGCACAGCCTTCTCGGTAGCTTCTAGCCCAAGGAGGGCCATGCGAGCCTTCGCTAGCTGAACCCATACCGCATCATCAAACGCTCCCCGGATCTCCGAGTCGAAGCCAGGTCGCCTGGCGATGGCGACGTAAACCTTGCCGAGCGGATTGTCCATTCGCTCAACAATGGTGTCGCTGTGGGACGGCAGGTAGATGACTAGCTGATCGGCGTCACAGTACTTGGCGACTTCGATCTCTCGCTGTGCCCAGCCTTCATTGAGTCCTCCAGTCTCATTGGACTGGAGGATCCGCATGAGGGACGGATACTTGGCGACGAGGCGAATGGCCTCTTCTCGCCAAACCCTGGTGTAAGACCTGACTCGTCCCCAGAGATCAAACTCTGGGTAGGCACCCATCGGGTTTTCAACCCTGATACGAGGAACCTTGTCCTCGAAGTCCGGCTCAACGACATAAATGGACATGCCGTAAGAGTTGTAGTAGTCGAAGAACGTGACCTGCTTGCCAGCCTGAAGCTGGCTGTTCTGGACGTAGAAGTTGGCAATCTTCGTTCGCTTGGAAGCGAACTTCTTCGCCTTGTCTGTGGTCATCACGCCGCTAGCACAGTTGATGCTAGGCATCTGCCCCATGACTTCAGCTATGTCTCGGGCGGCAATGTCAATCATATTGGCCACGATTGGCCGGGGCCATGCATCAGGCATGGACCCCGGCATTACAGTGTCGATATCGCCGGAGCGAACATCATGCACGTCACGCTGACGCTGGTCCCGGTCCTGATCGGCACGGCGCAGTGCCTCGACTTTGCGAGCGATGTCTTCGATTGAGAGCGCCATGCGTCACTCCTCCTTTAAACCTGGGGGACCTTCAGCTTATCCCACGACGTCTTGCCGGGGTAGCCGTCAGCGTCAGAGCCGCTGTAACCTAGCTTACGCTGCCACCAGGCGTAAGCCTTGATGTCACCGCGTTCGAACGTAGCGGATGGACCAACCTGGTAGCCCTTGTAGCCTTCAGCTACAAGTCGCTTGCCCATCGCCAGGATGAGCGGGTGATCCTTGCCTAGCCGGAAGAAGCCAGCGCCAGGGAACGGCGCGTAGACCGGGCTGGGCTTAGGGGGCTCAGCAGGAGACTCGCTAGCGTAAGCCGGATCAGCCGAACGAATCCCTTCGGGAAACTTCGGATAGCCGTAGCCGTAAACGTAAGCATCTCGGCGTGCGCGCTTCTGCGCGTAAACGCCGTCCCCCTGAGGGGAACCACTCGTGTTGGTGTTACCTTCAATGGTGTAGATGTAAGTGTCGTCATAGTTGGCCACGATGCCGGTGTGCGTACCGCCACCGGAGCCGAAGAAGACCTGAGCGCCGATAGCCGGATATTCACTGAAGCGATCTCGCTCCTTGAACCAGCCCACGCCGTTGTAGCAAGATGCGGTGCTCGGGTAAAGCTCCGGAACTCCGGCCTGAAGCGCTACCCAGCTACAGAACGTCGCACACCAAGCCTGGTTCTGCGACCATTCAAGACCGGGGACTGCCGGACTGTACTTCTGGTGGTTGTTCCAGCCGTTCTCGCTGTCCCAACCTTCATGGTAACCTTCTTCGCCCTTGGCGATATCAATTACATGGCTGGCAGTGTTCATGCTACTCCTCAGAATCCAATGAACGTTCCCGCCCCAGAGCTCAGGGCCGCTTGCCCCATGTAGTCAAGGTCGATAGTCACGCTCTTGTTTTTATCCCTAGCCGATTGGTAGGGGTTCGGTTGATGGAAGAGGGTTCCGCCCTCACCCACCACTTCACGTGCGCGAATCTCTGCGAACCAGAGAGCCATCACGATGTCAGTCTTCTTCTTGGTTTTGACGCCTGGAGGCGTCGGCTCCCAGGTGGTGAGCTGTTCAACCATCATCTTGGTTGCTTCAGCGACCGCGCGATTGGGGAGATGAATCAGCTGCTTGCCATTCTCCCAGCCGTCAAAGAGACTGGACATGGAAGCAACGCCGAAGTCGGCATCCCACTTATTGTTGCCGGTGAAGTGCTCACGGAGCAGGCAGCCTCGCGAAGCCAGGAAGCTTCGCAGCTCTCGGTTCTGCGTGACCATCATGTTCATGGCGTTCTTCTCGATGCGCCACTCGTTCATGTTGTACTTGAGGGTCAGCTCTTTGATCTTGTCGAAGATCTCTTCAGGTCGAAGGCTGCCCTTAGTCCAGACATCGAGAACCCATCTATCTCCCGTAAATCGATCGACACCCATGACCACAGCTGCACTGTTTCCAGTGATGGCGGGGTCGAAGCCACCAACGACGTACAGTCCGTCCATTCCATTGGCTCGATGTCCCGGCGCTCCTCGTGTCATGGGGCCAGCTGCCCGCATCTTGTCCGTGGATCCCATGACGGCCGCCATCGGGAAGATGGCGTCCTCAACCATCGACTCCTGCATGTAGACGAGAGCCCAGTTACGTGGCGACATTGCAGCGCGGCGCTTTCGGAGCGCCTCGCCTGTCCACATAGGCCAGAGTCCATCCTCGTCCTGTTCGACTAGCTGTCGTCCAGCTAGCGAGACCGGCGGGCGGTTAGTGCGAGGCCACAGAGTGACCCAATCATCGGAGGAATCGGCGTACTCCAGTACCGCAGGCTGAGTGAGATAGGTCCAAGGCGAAGACTCCTCACCGTAGTAGTCGTCCTTGATGATCTCGCCGTAGAGATCCACTGGAGCGAGCCGTGTGCCGATGAGGAGGATCCGTCCACCCGGGTATGAGAGTCGGTTGTAAACTTCCCTCTGAAGCCAGTCCATTTGCTTTTCATACTCATGGGCGTTCTTTCCCGTTACGCAGTCGTCAAGGATGATGAGGTCGGCTCGGGAGCCGTAGATGTGACCACCAATACCGAGAGCCTGAACCGTGGGATCCTTCTCTCCGGAGTCACGAGTACTGGAGCTGATGTAGATGGAGTCGGCGGTCCATGCCGCCGCTCCCGCATCGAAGCCGCCATCCGGTGCGAAGTCAACCTGAAGCTTCTGATAGTTCCTGTTCTCTGAGGCCAGTCGATCCTTAATACCTCGGAGGAAGCGCTTGGCCATCTCCTGAGTCTGCGAGACAATGATGACTCGGATGTTCGGGTCTTGACAGATCCGATACGTCACATAGTTCATTGTGATCGTCGTCGACTTGGCGTGCTCCGGCGGAGTGTTAATCAGCAGGAACTCAGGCTCACCAGGGATGTAGTTCTGGTTGGGGTGAAGGTTGCGAGGCTCTCGGCCTTCCAGCAGATCCACCCACTGTAGATGATGGTTGAAGAGCTTGGTGTCAAGATACTCTTCGCACCACTGCTCGAACGGCAGGATGTTGTTGCGGTTCTCCTCCGACTGAGCGTCGGAGACAACCATGTTGCGGAGACGATCCGTCTCCTCCCGGAAGGATGGATCACTCTTCCGCATGTACTTGTACTGAGCCTCAGTTATACCAAGGTCCATACAAGCTTCCTTGATGGACTTGCCATTCTTGAGGTACTTGATAACGGTGGCCTTACGGTCCTTCTGGGAGATGTCCCGTCTACCAGGTCGAGTCTTACTGATGTGACCTGTCTCGACGTTCACGTAATGCCTGGCCATGTCTACCCCAATCTCGTTGGGGTAGCTACCCCTCTATGCAACTCAAACGCCGTGCGGCTCAAAAGCACGGTCACCGCCTTGAGGGCGGTTCCCTTGAACGGGGAATGATTCCCGAACTTGAGGGATGTCTGAAGAATGTCGGTCATTGTTTAATCTTGTTTAACAGCACCACCACCGCCCTTCAGGGGCGGTTGGTGAGTCTTGGCTAGTCTTGCAGGGCGTTGTCTCATTGCGACCGGCTTGCAGCCGGTTCTGTAGAAGAACCCCCCCATTCTATATATACCCATCCCTTAGCACTTCTAGGACAAGCTTTTTGTGTGATCTTGGTCACACTCTTCAGGACCCTTGCAAACACTGGCCTCCAAAGTCCACTGTGACGAACATCACAGTCATTTATGACAGATTTTAGAGGGGACTCACCCACCCCATCCCGTCGCGATTTAACAACCCCCGGGTCCACTTTGCCCCAAAATGTCCCACTTGCTCCACCTCATCCCGCTTGGCCAGTCCAGATCTGAACAGGTTCAACCAGGTGAGCCGGGGAACTGAACACGTTCAGCCTCGGGATCTGTACAGGTGTATAGGTGGCTTGGCCTGATGTCTACCATGTGTGGCTGGATTGTACAGTTCGTACAGGATTCTGCATGATTATGCGGCAGATTGTATAGGTATCCTACAGTTTGTACCACATATTGTACCAATGTGCGCTCATATGAGCGGGGGACAGTCCATCTGAGCATCATCTGAACGTAACAGGTGGTCATGGAGAGCGACCCTTACTACCCACCTGAGTGCCACCTGAGTGCACCTCTGCTCATGTGAGCATCCCTTCACGCGCGCACGTACATGTACACACATCCCACAGTTGGTGTGATCAAGCGCTTAGTACCAGATTGCATCCATGAAGCAAGGGATGATCATGGAGTTACAGATTTATCCACGGATGTTCAGGGATCTAGCCATGGATCTGGAGGCTTCAGGCCTCCATCCCCCTTCCATTCATCAGTTCAGTCACACTCAGCCACTTCACTCACTCTCCGTGCGGGAGCAAGCACTCACAGGCTCCGACCAGGCAGGACACTGCAAACTATGAGCAAGCATCGTTCCCAATGAAGGTTGCAGTGCAAAGATTGCGAACATGACCATGGTCGAGATGTCCACTCCAATAGCTCTGACCTGCAACTGTTGACCTGCCCCACTGCAAAGGTGCAATGTTCTATCTGTCAGCACAACCCGCCACAACGGGGGAAGCGCAGACAAGCAAAACGAAGGGCTTGACAAGGCTTGGACAGCTTGAGAAGCTCTTCTCGGCACCAAAACACCGGATCGGGTGCGTACGATCCCACCCCCTAAAGGGTGCGCTTCCTCAGCTAGATCGGGGTTGACACAGCACCATCCGGTCCGCTCCAATAGGGACCAGAACAAAGGCCGGAGCTAAGTCAGATACCTTCTGACTGATTCACCAGTAGCAACCACAGTGAGAGCATCTCTGCTCACTCTCGCCCTGAGGGCGAGTGCACCAGGTGATAGCAAAGTGACCGCTTGCACCTTGAGAACTAAACAGTGAAGCTGCGTAAGAGTTAAGCCACAGTCAGGGCCTGACCCCTTGAAGAGCTAAGGGCCACAGAGCTGCACTGCCACTCGCAAGAGTCAGCAGACACTCCAGCTGAAGATGAGACTGCATGGTTTCTTACGCCTACTCTTTCCTTCCTTGTTTGGGGGGCCGCTAGTGGGTAACGCCGTCAGTGGCTCCTCAGGGTGGTTAGCAGCCTCTCTAACGGCTTCACAGCCCCTCCTGGGGCTGGGGGTCACGGAGGGCCTGTTAGCCGCTCAGCGGGCCAGCTGCGGACGCAGTGGCTCGGGACAAGGGAGAGAGAATATGAGCAACATGCTCGTACCCAAAGTGGGATTCGCAGGCACCACGATCACTCATCTCCTCCCGAGAGAGTGGTCGGACTCCGGTGAGAACCGGACGGCTTGTGGCCTCAGGGCCACCGCCGTGGGCTATTACCAAATTGGTCACGCCGAGGTCAACTGCATGGACTGCGTCCGAATCCACCCTGGGGGCAAGTGATGGAAGACAACTTCTTCGAGTTCACCGTCAGCTTCTTCGACATCAACGGCGATCGGACTGAGGTCCAGGTCGCCAAGTTGGGCGGAGGGACAGTTGGCAAGAAGTACGAAGGATCCTGGGAGGTGCAGGTTGACGGCCCCTACGGTCTGAGTGACGTGATGGGATTCCGAAGCGGAACCCTTCACTCGCACTTCGATGTGGCTATGGAGACTCATGGCTGGTACCTCATGGACAATGGGGAGGCCTGATGTCTAAGTCGTCAATCGAGTTCAGTGACTCCTGGATGACCCCCTCTCCGGACCGCACTGGCCTGAAGAAGGTAGCCTCACCGGGCACCGAGCGCACAGAGCGCACTAAGGCAAAGTCTCCTCGACTCACCAAGGAGGTGAAGAAGGGGCTCGCACGAAGTGCGGTAACTGTGGTCAAGGTAGACAAGTTCAATGCCGAGGTCTGGCTCAAGGGCCGAGGCAAGCTTGTCGGCACCATTCGGCGAAGCAAGCTGGGTGGAATCAGCTACGGCTACCGCCTGATAGGTGACAACAAGATCAGCAGTGGGTTCCCCACTCAGGCTCAGTGCATCGAACGGATGCTCACAAAGGTCTAACGGTGACCACTCTTGGTCCACATCCCTGAGGATGTGGGCTTTGACGGCATCATCGTGCCGATCCCAGACAAGGGAGAGAGTATGAATCAGGAAATCAAAGCCCAGTGGCTCACCGCTCTCAGGAGCGGTGACTACGAGCAGGGGTATGGACACCTGAACGTCAAAAGCCTTGGCGGGGTTCCTCACTTCTGTTGCCTTGGCGTTCTCTGCGACCTGGCCGTTAAGGCTGGTGTTGTTGAGTCGTATGAGGAAGGCGCCTGGACCCTCTACGGCGAAAGCGGTGAAGGCGGAGGCCTTCCCCCTGAGGTTCAGAAATGGGCTGGCCTTAAGGTTGACGGTCAGCTTCCTGTCGCTGCGCCAGCCATGACCCATGAGATGGGGGAGACCTCGAGTCTCGTTTACTTCAATGACGCGGAGAATTACACCTTCACCCAGATCGCCGATCTGATCGAGGAGCACCACTGATGGACGGAACGGCAGTGATCGAAGCAGCCGTAGCTAAGGGTGTGGCTCTTCTCGACCGAGAGGTACCCAACTGGCGCTCTCAAGTAAACGCAGAGCTTCTCGTTATGCGGAGTTCCTCCTCATGCATCATCGGCCAGATCTTCGGTGGGATCCCCATCGGCTACTGGAAGGGGCTGGCCGCCCTGAAGCTGGCAAACAGCGAAATGCAGCTGCGCGACAGTAGGGACGGAGAGTACGTCGGCTACGCAGGCGATTATGGCTTCACCGCCTTCATCTCCGACGAGGCTTATGGAGAGGAATGGGCCTGGGACAAGCTTGAGGAGCTGTGGCGGGCCGAACTGCTGAGCAGGTAAGTCAGTGACTAGGCGGAGCGCCCACCTTTCGGGGTGGGCGTTGCGACGGCATCACTGCCGAATCGCAAAGCGATTTAAGGGAGAGAGAGAAATGAAGCCTGAGATCAAGGCTGCCTGGGTCGCTGCCCTCCGTTCCGGAGAGTACGAACAGGGAGATGGCAACCTCCAGAAGGAGGGCAAGTTCTGCTGCCTTGGCGTTCTCTGCGAGATCGCAGTCAAGCAGTTCGATCTTGACATTGACGTCAGGGCTGAGGGACTGTACTCCGAGGACGACTCCACAGTCGTCACTCTCTACAACGAGCAGTCCGCCTTCCTGCCCAGCGCAGTTCAGGACTGGGCAGGGATGGATGACAACGGTGGATACTTCGACCAGCCGGTCCATGTACTGGATGGTGAGATTGTCACCCCCACTCCCGCAATGTGGGGCCAGTATGGCCCGACCGAGGTGAGGACGCTCTACCTTCTGAACGACGGCGGGGTGTCGTTCGATGCGATTGCAAACGTGATCGAGGAGAAGTTCTGAGTGAATAGTATGAAGCTCACCTTCAGGGTGAGCTTCGTGCGGTCTACTCAGATCTAACAAGGGAGAGAGTATGTCTTACCGGAAGAAGAGTGACTGGGGCTGTCTTACCTGGTTTCTTCTGGCCTTCTCTATGTTGGCCTTGTTCATCTTGCTTATCGTGCTCGCTACCTCCCCTTCAGGGGGGAGGTAGCAGTCCTTGTTAGGCTAGGACCACTCTTACTGACCGTTCTAGGTTTCAGTCTAGCACACCTTGTCAAGTGTCCTGGTCAGAGCGTTGTGAGCTACATCTCATCCTCCGTTCAGCTTGCCTCCGGGCAAGCTTGCACTCGGACCAGTCAAGCCTGATCTTGTTAAACAATGGACGGCAGAGCCTGATCCTGTTAGTCTCGCTCCGGTCAAGACCACCAAGCCCCCTCAGGGGGGCTCTGGTGGCCCCTAGAAGCCCTGTTGAACCTTGACTGGCTAAGAGGGTCACGACTGAGATGGTAGGGGTTTACAGAGGCCTTCAGGGCCTCTGTACAGCCTGGCTTTTCTCAGCCAACAAGAACGGACAAGGGAGAGAGAAATGTCTGACATCTGTGAGCGTTCAGATTGCGCAAACTGTCAGCGAGTTGACCTTGAGGTGCTGGACAGGAACTCAACCAAGCTCGTCACTTACATCGGCGAGTACGTTGTGATCACTGTAGGCGCGCCCGAATTCGATGACATGCGCATCCGGATGCTGTGGAAGCTGGGTGCAGCTTCCCTCCCTGCTTACATCACGCTCGTCGGCTACCTCGGTAGCGACAAGGTGAGCATCGCCGAGTCCATCGAGCTGGTGGAAGAAGATGACTTTTACCGCTTCTGGATCCGTCACGACTCAGCGACGGCCATCCTGGATGAGCACAAGGGGGTGGTTGCGGCAATGAATGCCGGACTGGTAGATCTCCACCGCGGACGTGGTGAAGAGTTCTTCAATGAGCGTGACCTCAACGCTGAGCGCATGCAACAGGAAGCCATCGCGTCCCTTGAGGGGCGCATGGATGATCTCGACTAGGTCGTGAGGGTGATACATGGGCCGACTGGTCCGTGTGTCGCCTCCCCAACCTAGGGGACGCACAAGGGAGAGAGAAATGAACTTTCACACCATTGGTGAGCTGTCGGCTAAGGCGAAACTGTCCCCGACGGTGGTCAAGACGGCCCTCAAGGGCGTCTCTCCTGCCCTCTCAGTGGGCAAGGATGGCCGCTACAAGCTCTACACCGAACAGGCGCTGCTGGAGGCCCTGAAGGGCCGCTACAGCGATGTGCTGATGGCTATTGAGATCCTGGAGGAGGCCGAGCTCATCGAGATCGAAGCGAGTCAGGGCGATGAGAGCGACAACATCTAGCGGGTAATATGGAGCACGTCTGGCACGTGCTCCGTGTGGTTCGCTAGAACCAGAACATAAAGGGAGAGTAGAATGTTCGACATCAAGGACACAATCCTGGCCTGCGACGTCAGCGTTAAGGACATCGAGGATGACAGCGTTGAGGGATGCGAGCACTTTTACGTGTACTTCGACAATGGCTTTATCCTGTCCATTCTGCGCGGCGTTCACCCGACCTCGCTCAACGTGATGGGCAACCCCTCGACTGGAACGGCGGAGGGTGCCGTACTGAAGAACACCCTCTTCGGCGCAATGCCTTATGATGTCAAAAACAACCCCATTCGGGGGGACCTTGATTCGCAGGCTCTCGCGAAGCTCATTCGTGACATTAAGGAGCGCGACACGCTCGACCTGTATGAGCTCATCGGCGACCTTCCCGCCGAGTGGTCTTTTGACCGAGAGTAAACCACCTGAGTAGATATTCGTGTCTGGGCCTTAGGGCCCAGCACGGTCAAGGATGCACAGGTTTGCCTCAGAATAGGCATCCATAGCTGTAGTCGCGAGGCTGCACCCTCGCACAGGACTCTAAGGGGAGTCTACGCCCCGACGCTATGTGTTATTCGCCTGTGCATCCCTGTCCGTGTCACCACGGATACCAGAAGGAGAGAATCATGCACCTCACCCTCGCGAAGGCTCACGAGCTTATCAACGCTGCGGTCTCAGAAAAGGGAGCCGACTACGTTTACCCCGCGGCCAGCCCTGCGGGGTCCGGCATATGCACGTACGTCGATTACGTTTACGACCCTGAGACTGGCCAGGGCACTCCGATCAAGGGCTGCATCATTGGTCACGCCTTTCTGGGCGCATTCCCCGAGGTCAACATGAATGAGCTCGGGGAGGCGTTCGTCAATGAAGAGGGAGTCGATGAGTTCGTTGAATTCCTCATGACCAATGGCTACATCTGTGATTATGACCAGGATGCAGCTGATTACCTGAACCGCGTCCAGGTTTCCCAGGATGCAGCTCGCCCCTGGGGCGAGGCTAACGAGGCCGCTAAGCAGGGCCTGGGCTGGTCTAAGACCCAGGGTAGGTACACTGTGCACGTGCACGCTTAAAACGGACTCCACGGCCTTAGCCGTGGGTCCTCAAGTTCGCACAGGGAGTGACCTCTCTCCCCTCCCTGTGCGGGCCTGTGGACCCATGAAAGGAGGACCAGTCGATGGCGATTCCAAGCAGGAGTAAACAGATTGAGGCGGTAGCCAACTTCCTGTCCGATCCTCGCAACGACGAGAGGACGGCCGAGGAGCTGGCCAAGCTCGTGGTGGATGGAGTGTATGACCTGTGGGGTAAGACTCTGGAGGATCCTCCACTCACGCCCCATGTGGGCATGGCCTTCAAGGTGCCCTTCCTGTCCTCCGTTCAGTTTGTTGGGTGGGAGGGTGAAGAACACGGCAAGGAGAAGCTTTGGATAGTGAACGCGACTTCGGATTTCGGCTTCCTGACAACCCGTGGGTCAGATATATGGAAGCTTGCTGTCCCGAGCTCAGCGAAGGCTGGCGCGCCGGGTACAAATGCGGATGGCTGGATGCCGGGCCAGAGGCTTTCTCTCTCCCAGGGGCGGACTCACCTGAATATCTTGCAGGTTTCCTCCAAGGGCGTTCTTATGCGAAGCGAAAGCTCTCTGTCCTTGTGGGCAGAGAGCAACGCCAACATGAAGAAGTACTACAAGAAGGAGAAGTGAGCATGACTCAGATTGAAGTTGAATCCGAGTGGGCTGGCAAGTTGGGCGGGAATGCAGGCCACAAGGTCAAGGTGCGATATGTGACCGAGGTGGACGGCATCGAATACGTCACTTACGAGAAGATCATTCCGGGTCGACGTACGATTCTCGCCACGGTCGACTCGATAGCCTTTATCGGCTCCTTCGAGAAGAAGGATTCCTTCTTTGAGGTCGGCGGGACGTATCGCAGCCCGGGTTCCAGAGTCACTCTCTACGTGCAGGAAGTGTTCACGGTTAGCAATCCTATCCACCCTCGCGCCCGCAGGATGGCCCGCGCCGTTTTCATCAATGAAAACGGCAAGCGATGGATGCAGATGGTGGACGTGGATGACTTCGACTATTACATCGAGCGCGTGAAGTGACAACGCTCCTGTGGGTAGTGCTGCTCGTGGGAGTCGCCGGTCTCGGTGCTCTCGCTCAGTGGTATCGCGTAACCCGAGACGCGCTGGCTGACTACGTATTGGTTCAGTCCGCATGGATTGATGAGATCATCGCAGCGCTGGAGGATCCCGATGAAGATTCCGGAAATGAATCCCTTGACAGCCTGCTTGATAGCAGCGGCCCATGGCGGAGGCTCCTGGATTCTGGCAAGGTGCGCTTTCGGGACTGACGTAAAGAGCGCCACCATCGTGGCGCTCGCCATGACGGCCATCATGTTCGCGGCCCTGCTGATGCCTGACGGTGATGGCCTGTGAGTATTCAGGCTTGGCGCTGGTCTAGCGCCATCATGCTCGCTTTGATGATCGTTGTGTTCGTGATCTGATGAGTGATGTTCGGGCCCCGACCAACTCACGGGGCCCGTTCACCATCTATCAGCCGTCGTACTGGGTGCTCAGAGTGGCACTCCACGCTGCGTTGGATCGCACGACGCGCCTGTCAGAGGCGCTGGGCTCGGCACCCGGGTCCTTCCTGCCTAGCTCACGCTGGAGGGCATCACGCGCCCGCTGAAGGCGCTTCTTGGCTGCCTCAGTGGACACTCCAAGCTCCACGCCCAGCTCTTCGCCGGACAGTCGGAACTTGTACGTCCAGAGAAGAGCGTTGTAGTGGCTGTCGGCAAGGCGCTCAAGCGCCTGCTTGATGTCCGCCAGTTCGGCGAGTCGATCGCCGGTCTCGTTGGCCTGACGCTTGCCCTTAGGGGTGGGCTCATAGTCCATCGCGAACGACTGCCAATCCTCATACTCGAACACGACTTCAAGTAGAGCCCCAATCTTCGGAAGGCTGTAGTTGTATGAGTCGCGAGGGTCAACGCCCTCGACTTCAGCCTTTTCCTTGGCGCAGTGGTCATAGGCCACCTTGCGCAGAGTGGATGCGATCATAGATTCCCAGTTCTGGGGATTGTCCTCCACTGTTCGACGGATGGACTCTCGCTTCTCATACAGCCAGAGCCACAGTGCTCCTTCAGTGTCAGCCGACTCAACGTAACGGGGATAAGAGCGGCTGACCTGAAGGGCCACGTCCCGCACCATCTTGCGGAACTGGCGATAGTCTAGATCTGTCACGGCAAGTTACTCCTCAGTACATTGGGAAATTTTTAAGCTCTACGCTGATTGCATTCAGTGCAATACCAGTGGCCATCAGGCCACTGCCTGATTGCCGGATGCTCGCACTGTCCATAGCTGACCATTGACACTCCTAATACTTGCGTCCGCCGAGCCAGAACCCGCGATCCACAGCGGTGATGAGCTCCGGATAGATGCGCTTACCGTCATCGCGCAGTAGCGCGAATGACATGGTCCATGAAACAGAACCGTCCTTGACGTACTTGGCGTGCGTCGGATCCATAATCGACCCCACATTCATCATGAAGCGGGGCGTGACCTTGCCTGCGAACCCGTAGGCGCGGGTCAGGAGGAAAGGCTGATGAGTGTGCCCGAATATGATGTTCTTATCGGACCCATACCGCTTGACGAACTTAGTTTCCCAGAGCTGTGGGGTACCGGAGTATCCTCCGCTCTCGTGGCCGTGCACCGCGTAAGTGTTGGTTGCGACTCGTACTGGCCCCTGCACGTAGTCAACCCTAAGTTCTTTAAGATTGAAGAGGGACTCAATGGAGAGTGCTTCCAGTGCAGAAAGTGGCGGGGCGTAATCCTTTACGTACTGGGAGAGTCGAGCGTCGTGGTTCCCCTCAAGCCAAGTGATCTTGGCATCGGGAGCGACTGACCGAAGTTCCTGAAGAACTTCGGACCATCCCTTGATGTGCTGAGGGAGAGTCTTCATGTACTCTCCCTCCTTGCCCTTGGTCCACTTGCTGACCATAGGTAGATCAATCGCGTCGCCTATCTGAAAGATGGCGTCGGGCTGTATATCTTCTGCCACCTTGATCAGCTTGCGCAGCATCAGATCATCGTGATAGGGGAACTGGATGTCAGGCAGGACTAGCGTGGTTTTGGTTGACATAAGGGAACTATATCACACGGAGAGTCACGACATGAACACAAACTACAAAAGCAAGATAACTGCGGCCAGGCGTGCGGAAGTTGTTGAACGTCGGCTCAAGGGCGAGACGTCAAGCGAGCTCGCCGAGATCTTCGGTATCACGAGTGGATACGTTGACAAGCTGGTGCGCATGGAGGGACACAGCCTGGCTCCCCCGCCGAAGATTTCGGACTCCGATGCAAGAGAAATGCTTGGACGCTTTGAGGACGGCGAGACCGTAGGCGACCTAGCTCGAGCTTTCGGAGTGCACTACGACACGGCCAGGAGGGCCATTGCCAAGGCTCGCCTCCTCCCTCCAGAGGAGGAGTCGGAGGTGGATGAGTACAACCTGAAGTGGGTGATGAACTCAGCCTGCAAGGGGATGGATCCAGAGTTCTTTGAGTACGAACCCGATCGGGATGAGCGCCTGGCAGATGCTGTGGCCAGATACGAGCTGGCTAAGGAGGTGTGCATCAAGTGTCCGACGTCAGTCGACTGCCTGGACTCCGCCAACGAGGATGACCGGCTGTGGACAACGCGTGGCGGCTTGATGCCGCTCGGCCTGAGGCGTCGTCTCAAGGCCGACTGACCGTGTGTTAGTATTGGGTCGTACCGGGGAGGGTTCCTCTCTCCTCCGCCCTTCCTGGTACGCTAGCTCTCGTGGCCCAACGGTAGAGGCGTCTGATTTAGGATCAGGATGTTGGGGGTTCGAATCCCTCCGAGAGTACGCGTTGAGAGCGCAGGTAGCAAACCCTGGCATGAGCCAGGTACCTCCCCGCTTAGCTCAGTGGCCAGAGCATCCGCCTGTCGAGCGGACGGTCGCCGGTTCGAGTCCGGTAGCGGGGACGCAGTAACCATCAAGTGGAGGAGAATCATGGACCGTAAGGTCAAGGCAGCAGTCGCCGGTGCGACTGTCGCCGCCGCACTCATCCTGACTGGCTGTTCGAGTGACGCCGATGTGGTGTCGCAGAACCTGTCGAAGGCGGCCGACAACTTCGAGGTCAGTCGTCGGATCGTGATGTTCAATGGCATCACCGACCAGTACCTCATGACGATCGAGGGTGCCTGCTCCATCACCGATGAGGGCAAGCAGCTTGAGGTCGTCTGCAAGACAGGCCCGGATCAGTACAAGAAGCACTTCCTTGGTCTGTCCGACAACGTGTCATACTTCGTGGAGCAGGGCGAGTCTGTCAAGGCGAGTGCCAACCACTACCGTGTGACCTTCAAGCCTCAGTCCATCGTCCCCAGCGTGGACTTCCGGGGCAGCTCTTCGGATACTCCGAAGGTTCAGTAGTACAGCGCACCCTCCGGGGTGCGTGAGGCAGTCTAGCTCAACGGTAGAGCGCCGGACTCATAATCCGGAGGTTGGTGGTTCGAATCCGCCGGTTGCCACGCAGGGTACAGCGAAGGTCTCTCCCTAAGAAGAGGGCCGCCGGTCACCCCGGTCCACCTGCCAGTGGATTACCTGTAGATGACATGGCTGGCTACCATAGTTCTAGGACTGCCAAGGCGACAATCAAGTTCGCGGATCCGACTGCAAGCCAAGGATGGCGACACGCCAGTGGAAGGCGTGTAGGGTTCGACTCCCTACCTCTCCCAGGAGAGCAGGAGACACTAACGAAGTTCCTTGAGGTTCAACTCCTCACGTGTCACCATCCACTCACCTATCTAGACAACGGAGACGACATAAACATGAAGAACTTCCTGGTACGGATCAAGATCAACCTGCCTGATGGACCCAAGACGCACGTTATGCGTGCGGAGGGGGTCAGCCTTGAGGACGCGATGGTTCGCTTCGGGCTGGCGGCGGACGGCAACGACTTCATGGCCGCCGTCTGCTACACTCCGACGGCTCTCACCGAAAACGAAACCATATACGGTGTCGTCTTTCCACTCTCCTCCGTTCTGGAGGTGCAGTATTTGGAGGTGTAGCACACGAAGTACATCAGCTACTCACAACTGAACACGTATGAGCAGTGCCCGAGGGCGTGGTACCTGAGTCGCGTGCGTAAGGCACGCGAGCGACAGACGTGGTACCTACCGATGGGGACGGCAGTACATAAGGTCATCGAACACAAAATCGAGACTGGCGAAGTGCTGGAATTCGAGGATGTGTTCTTCCCTCTCATCCGTGAACAGCGCAAGATCGAGCCCGACGCTACCCAATGGCTGGCCGGTGGTCCGAAGGACGCACCGTACATGGGTCAGAAGGTGGTGGACATGGGCAAGGCTTGCGTTGAGAACGCATTTAAGATCCTCGACAAGATGTCGGTATTCCACGTGGAGTATGACGCGACAGGTTACCTGCCTGGCTGCGAGGTACCAATCAAGGCCTTCATCGACATCGTCGGAGAGCACGAAGATTACGGTTACGTGGTGCTGGACTGGAAGTCTTCGGCCGCAAAGCCGAAGAATGATCTTCAGCTCAGGACGTACAGCGCACTACTTCGCGTTCCGTCAATTGCAGGTAATGATCACCCCTTCACGGAGCATGGATCCATTGTGTTCAATGGTTATTGGGCTATGCTTCGGCCTGGCGCAACTCCCAAGACGGACAAGGGTCGGTTCGTAGACCTAACATCCATCGACATGAATGAGTTGGGCGCGCGCTATCAGCGTGCGTACGACAAGATGAGAAACAGTGAGTACGGGGCGCTCTCTACGTTCTGTGACTTCTGTACACAGAAGCCCAACTGCCTTGCCCAGTCTGGCCCGACTGCGCGAGCGACCTACTACGACAAGAGTGAGGCCGATGGAATCCCGTATTGAGAGGTGGAGCGTATGAGTGAGACAACCACCCCAGAGCGAACTGCATTCATTCTGAGCACCGTCATTGAGGAGGCGAAGAGCCTCAACCCCAACCTTGAGATTAAGATCGTCACCTTTCCCAACGATGCTCCGGCCCTGGCCGTGACTGATGGCGACACGTGGGAAGAGGTAGAGCTGTAGTGAAGGTGACTCGGACCACCCTTCGACTTCCGCCGAAGAGCGTGCAGTATGGCTATGTCGAGGTTGACGTAGAGCATGACGGCAACTGGGAAGAGCTTGGTCAGTACTACTATGGCGTGGTCAAGGCGTTCCAGGCTGGTGAGGCCATCGCTAAGAGCGGGCCGAAGCCCACTGCTCCCAGCGTGGAGACCGTGCTTGACCCTGCTGAGCTGATCAAGGCAGAGCTGGGCGCAACAGACATCACCGACGTCCTTGGGGAGGACGTCGAAGAGGAGGTTCCCGAATGGGAGCAGCCTCCTCCGCCTCCAGCTGATGACGACTGGGACTTCTGAAACAACAACGGAAAGAGAAAACATGACTGACATTGACGACGTCCTTGGTGGCGGAAAGAAGCTTCCCTCTATCAACGAACTGCTTGACAAGCTGGGCGACAAGGTGGTCGGACAGATCATCTCTGACCCCAAGGTCATGCAGTGCCGTGAGTTCGTGATGGGTAAGCCTGGAGAGTTCATTTTCTTCCAGGGTAAGAAGGTTGTGAGCCAGTCTGATCTCAACCTTCAGCTTCCCTATGAGCCGGTCAATCAGGTTGTCTTCAACATCCAGACCAAGGACGGCAAGCAGTACACCGCCTGGATGGATAAGGAGAAGCTGAAGGCGCTGCGAGCCGCACGTAAGCGCGGTGAGGTGCTGGCCAAGGGTGGCATGATCGCCATCGAGATCACTGAAGAGAAGGATTCGGGCACTCGGTATCCGAAGAAGATCTACACCGTTCAGCTGAAGGCTCCGAAGGAGTGACACTCGAAGAGAAGTATCGACTGATGAACCAGATCAGCGATGCCCTCGGGATTCACACGCTCGACACCGTCGGGCCGGATCACTTCAGTCACCAGGAAGATGCGTACTATGCTGGCATTGGCGATACTATTGATGCCGTGAAGTTCGTGCTGTTT
>Ga0075423_10000166_pt1 | contig 44796 bp, 40 predicted proteins | sample SoiMethybrSBSTD2_FD_80114 | JGI IMG/M metagenome (GOLD analysis project Ga0075423, IMG submission 80114) | Bulk soil microbial communities from a Populus tree surrounding site in Tennessee, USA - Soil MetaG P. TD hybrid SBSTD2 | ecosystem: Environmental > Terrestrial > Soil > Tree plantation... | reverse complement strand
TGCTGCTGCTGCTGCTGCTGGTTCTGCTGCGTGGCCGCCTCGAGCGGCTGCAGCGCCATGTAGACGCCGCCGTCCTGCGCCTGGCCGAACGAGTACGCGAAGACGTTCGGGTCTGCGTACCTCTGGACCACGCTCGTATCGAACGGCGACGCGGGAGTGAGTCGCCGGCGCGCGGCCAGCGTTCTCGCGAGCGGCGCGTCCAGCGCCGACTCGAGCGACTTCTTCGTGAAGAACGCGGCAAACCGGCCCTTGCTGCCCGCCTTCGGCGGCAGCACGGCGACGACGGAATCGACGCCGGAGACGTACTTGAGCGTGTAGAGCGCGAGCTCCAGCGCCTCGCGCCGAACCAACTGGCCGCGCTCAACGGTCGGCGCCCCGACCCCGATCGAGCACGACGCGCCATTCCCGCACAGGTCGTAGGCGACCGTGTGATCGGCGTGGAGCGCGACGACGTTCGTGCTCGTCGAACCGGTCTGGATGACCATGTACTTGACCGGCAGCGGCACCTGCTGAAAGCTGGGCGGGCTGCTGACCTCGACTTTGACGAGCTTGCTGCCGTTCTCGAGTCGGTACTGGGCGCCGACGAACCGCGCGATGTCGCTCATCTCCTGGTTCGCGCTTCCGCTGGGCTTCCACGCCGACCAGGCCGGCCCACTCGACCCGTTGTGGCCCGAGAGGACGACGAACCCGCCGACGGCGGCGCCGACAAGGAGCGCGAGGACCGCGTAGACGAAGCGGAACTGCCGGACGTGGACTGCGACGACCGTCGTGGCGGCCGCAGACCGCCCCTCGGTTGCAGCCGGTTGCGGAGCCTCGACGGCAGGCGCCTCCTCCAGCTGATCGGGTGCTCGGTTCAGATCTTCGGCCATGCGCTCGCCTCCGTCATGTCGACCTCCGGCACCTGGAGGTTCGCCGAGTCGAGGATCTGAAGCAGCTCGTCGCCGTACAGCTCCCGCCGCTCAATCAGGCGCTCCGCGATCTTCTCCACGGCCCGCTTGTTGTAGAGCATCAGGTAGTAGGCGGCCATGTACGCCTCGCCGAGGAACTGCGTGACCATCCAGCGCTTGTCACGATCGCCGAGCACCGCGTTGATCTGATCGTCGTGCATCGGCCCGTGTCCGGAGCGGAGCATGATCTGCGTCCCCACGGTGCGGAGCCGCTGCTCCACTTCCTGGCGTGCTTCGGGATCGTCGGACGACTTGCCGTTCAGCTTCGGCGACTCGGGAGCCATCGCACAGGATCCGACCATCCAGGCTGCTCGTGAGGTCGCGCCCGCCACGTCGCCGCCGACTCCGGTGGAGTTCTGGCCGTAGAACACGTGCTCTGCGGCCATGGCGCCGAGCGCCCAGATCAGGCGCGACACCTCGTCGCTCCGCCACGAGCTGAAGCGCTCCTCCTTCTCGAGCGCCATGTGGTGTCCGAGCGCGCTCCCCCGGCGCCGAATCGAGATCCGAGTCGACTCCGCACCCTTCATGTAGACATGCGCGGCTGCTGCATGACCCGCCTCGTGGATGGCGACGGCCCGCGTCTCCTCGGGGATGTACTCGATGTTGATCGCGGTGCCGGACTCGACCGTCGTCATGGCCTCGAGCAGGTCCTCCCAGACGAAGCGCTCGCGGCCGTCGTGGTGCGCGTAGGTCAGGGCCATCGAGCAGACCTGTTCGATCATGGCCGGGGAATACCCGTTGGTGATGCGCGCAATCTCGTCCCGGCGCTCGGGCCGGTCGAGATCGGAGGCGTGTGCCACCTTCCTGATGTAGAGATCGAAGACGTCGAGGCGGTCCTGCTTCGTCGGCGTGCGGAACCAGACGTGACGGCCCATGCGGCCGGGCCGCGTCAGAGCCGGGTCGAGCACGTCGATCGGCACGTTCGTCGCACCGATGAAATAGATCTGGTCGCCGCGGGGCTTCGGTCGGGGCAGCCGGAATGAGACGCTTCCGACGCGCCGCGGAATGATGTACGTGGCGTCCATGAACGTGTTGATACCGCGCGTGAACAGCTTCTTGAAGTACGGAGGGTTGTCGATGCCGTCCATGACGACGAGCAGCTGGTTGAGCGCCAGGCTGCCCATGCCGCCCATCATCCCCGGGAAGGCGCCCTGGTTCACAATGCCGGCGAGGCGAGGGAAGAGTCCTACGCGCTCGGGCGGTCGCTCGGCCCGCTGGGCGAACAGGCGCTCGCGCCACGCGCGGGTTTCGAGCACCAGGTCGCCGGACGGCGTCTGCGACCCGAAGGGTCCGTAGAAGCAGTGGTCTTCGAAGCTGTCGATGCCTGCGCGCGGCGTCATCATCCCGCCCTCGCCGAGCGCCTGGCGGCGCCGGCCCACGGCGTCGATCTCGTCGATGAAGACGATGCACTGGCCGCCCCACTTGCGCGCCAGCTTTCGCGCCTTTCGCGCCATGTAGCGGACGATCACCACGTCCATCCCGATGAAGGTCTGCGCGAATCCCGACCCGGGCATCGAGATGAACGGGCAGTTGAACGAGGTGGCGATCGCCTTGGACAGCATCGTCTTGCCGGTTCCCGGCGCGCCGAGGAAGAGCAGGCCGCGTTCGCGTTTACCCCCCGCTGCCTCGAACGCCTGGCCCGACTGCCAGAGGTTCACGACACGGCGTACGTCCTCCTTGGCCTCGACCTGCCCGCGGACGTCCTCGAGGCGAACGCCCCAGTCCGCGTCGCCGGGCTCGAACGACTGCATCTGGGTGATGCCCATCAGTGCCAGCGGCCCGAAGAGGACCGCGAAGTTGATGAGGAAGAAGAGCGGCAGGATGACGACGTACTGGAGAAGCGAGCTCCCGTGCGAGGCGAACCAGTCCTTGATCACCACGAAGGAGTCCCACCAGGTCTCGTGGTGACCGAGCAAGAGCCGGCCCACCCAGAAGATTGTGATCAGCACCGCGAAGCGGACGACCCAGCGGAACACCCAGAGCCAGAACCACGCGCGGCGCCGGTCGACGACGTCGTCCTCGCGGACGGAAGCGTCCTCGATTCCGAACAGACGGGGCCATGGGATCAGCCGTCGCATCGCGATGTCCATGAAGCCGCGGAACGCGACGACGAATGCGAAGGTGAGGAAGAGCGACCAGCCGAAGCTCATTCCCTTGTACGAGTGCAGCCAGACGAAGACCGCCGGACTCGTGAGCAAAGCGACGACCGTCGCCGAGCGAATGAGTCGCCGCCATTGCTGGGAGAGAACCTTCGCCTCTTCCGCCGTGGCGGCCATACCGGTCAAGGGCTGATCAGCAGCTGCCATTTCGGGAGTCTAGCGTTCGTGATTTGTCACACAGGTGCCACACAGGTTAGGACGCATGGCAGCACGGACTGATAGTGCCACTGCCGTTCTTAACGCCGGCTTCACACAGTTGGATCTCGACCGTTCGCGCCGTTACCGGCGTCCGATCTACCTCGCCGACGCGGTCATGCTGGTTCTCGAGCTCGCGGTTCTCGTGCTGATGGCGTTCGGCCCGCTCGGCGATGCGCTCTTCGACCCGCTGGAGAATCTGGCCTGGTGGGCTGCGGCAATCGCCTATTCGGCCCTCGTGATCGCGTTCCTCGCCGCCGTCGCGGTTCCGGCAGGGCTCTGGCGCTGGCAGCGTGAGCGGCAGTTCGGCCTCTCCGACCAGCGGCTCACGGGCTGGCTCGTCGACCGGACGAAGGGGCTTACCGTCGAGCTGGTGCTCGGCACGGCAGCACTCGGCGGCCTCGTGTCGCTCGCGCACGCGCTGCCGCGCGCGTGGCCACTCGTGGCGGCGCCGGTCGCGGCCGGTCTCGTGGTTCTCCTCTCCTTCGTGGCCCCGGTCGTGCTGGAGCCGATCTTCAACCGCTTCGAGCCGCTCGCCGACGAGGAGCTCGCGGGCGACCTTCGCGAACTGGCCAACCGGGCGGGCGTCCCCGTGCAGAACGTCCTCGTCGTCGACGCCAGCCGCCAGACGCTGAAGCAGAACGCGTACGTTTCCGGTCTCGGCCGCACGCGGCGCGTCGTCGTGTTCGACACGCTGCTGAACGGAGCGGACGAGCGCGAGGTCAAGCTCGTCGTCGCCCACGAGCTCGGCCACCGCCGGGACGGCCACGTCGTCAGGCTGACGGTCGGCGCCGCGATCGCCGCCGCCGGCGCGATCATCGCGCTCTGGGGGCTGTTGCACCTCGACGCGCTCCTCGACGCGGTCGGCGCCTCCAGCGCCGGCGATCCGCGAATTCTCCCCTTCGTCCTGCTTGCCGGCCTCGTCCTCCAGCTCGTCCTCCTGCCGCCCACAACGGCGCTGTCGCGGCGGTACGAGCGCGCCGCCGACCGCGCCTCCCTCGAGCTGACCGGCGACCTGGATACCTTCGAGCGAACGCACGTCTCGCTCGCTCGCGCGAACGTCTCCGACCTCGATCCGCCGCGCGCGCTCTATCTGGCGACATTCACGCATCCGACCCCGCCCGAGCGGATCGCGGCGGCGCGCGCGTGGGCGCGCGCGTAGACGATTTGATTCCCGATGGAGGCTTGATTCCCAATGGAGGCTCCCGCGGTTGGGGGCCTTCGCACGGCGCAGCCCTCCCCGACGGGCACCCCGATTAGGAATCAATCGTCTAAAAAACCGCCAAGCCGGGTATGACCGTCCGCGGGAGCTCGTCTGTGGACTACGACTTCCATCTGCTCGTCATCGGTTCAGGGCCGGCCGGGCAGAAGGCCGCGATCCAGGCGGCGAAGCTCGGTCGAACCGTCGCGCTCGTCGAGCGCCGCCGGCACCTCGGCGGCGTCTGCGTCAATACCGGCACGATCCCGTCGAAGACGATCCGCGAGGCCGTGCTGTATCTGACCGGCTTCACGCAGCGCGGGATCTACGGGCAGGACTACCGCGTCAAGGACGAGATCGGCGTGCCGGATCTCGCCGTTCGCACGCGGCAGGTCGTCGAGCGGGAGCGGAGCGTCGTGCGCGACCAGCTTCTCCGCAACCACGTGGCGCTGCTCGAGGGGGCGGCGCGCTTCGTCGACCCGCACACCGTGGCGATCGTCGATCGGGACGGCGGCGAGCGGCGGCCGACAGCCGAGCGGATCGTCATCGCCACCGGTTCCGAGCCGGCCAGGCCGCGCGGCGTCGAGATCGACGGTGAAACGGTCTTCGACTCCGACGGAATCGTTTTGCGCCTTCGCACTATCCCGCGGACGCTGGTCGTTGTCGGCGCCGGGGTGATCGGCGTCGAGTTCGCCTCGATGTTCGCCGCGCTCGGCACCAAGGTCACGATCGTCGACGGTCGTCTCGACATGCTCGACTTCTGCGACCACGAGATCGTCGAGGCACTTCGCTTCCACCTCCGCGAGCTCGGCGTCATGTTCCGCTTCGGCGAGCGGGTGACCCGGGTCGAGGCAAGAGACGGCGGCGCCCTGACGACGCTCGAGAGCGGGAAGCGAATCGCCGCCGAGGCGGTGTTCTACTCGGCTGGAAGACACGGTGCGACGGGCGAGCTGGCGCTCGAGAACGCGGGGCTCGAGGCCGATGCCCGGGGCCGACTCTCGGTCGGGCCCGATTTCCGGACGGCGGTCGAGCACATCTATGCCGTCGGGGACGTGATCGGCTTCCCCAGCCTCGCCTCGACGTCGGCGGAGCAGGGCCGCCTGGCCGCCGCCGACGCGTGCGGGGTGGAGGTGCACGCCGTGGATCACCTCCCCTTCGGCATCTATTCGATTCCGGAGATCGGGTTCGTCGGCAAGAACGAGCGGGAGCTGACCGAGGAAGCGGTCCCGTACGAGGTCGGCGTCTCGTACTATCGCGAGCTCGCCCGCGGACAGATTCTCGGCGACACGCACGGGATGGTGAAGCTGCTCGTCTCGTCCGAGGATCGGCGGCTGCTCGGCGTCCACGCGATGGGCGCGAATGCAACCGACGTCGTCCACGTTGGACAGGCCGTTATGGGCCTGGGCGGAACGGTGGACTTCCTCGTCGAGACGGTCTTCAACTACCCGACGCTCGCGGAGGCGTACAAGGTCGCTGCTCTCGACGCCCTGAACAAGCTGAGCGCGGTTACCGCCCTGGTCTGAACCCGCCTTAAGGCGACTTTAAGGCCGGCTCCCTACCTTCCCTGTCGTTCAAGGGGAGGAGGAGCAGATGAGACTTCGATTCGGCGGTTGGGCGGCAATTGCAGGCGCATGCACCCTGGCGCTCGCCGGCGGCACCAGATCGGCAGCCGCCGTCGCGCGCGACGGCGACGGCGCCGCGGTTGGGCTTCCGGACCCAGCGGCGTCCGCACTGCAGCGGCTGCGCTCGGACGCGGAGGGCCCGACGAACGTGACGTTTGCCAACGGATTCCCGGCGGTGGTGACGACGAGCGTGCGCGTCGAAGGCTCCGACGCTGTCGGCCGGGCCATCAAGTTCGTCCGTCGGTACAAGGAGCTCTACGGGCAGTTCATGGCGAACCCGTTCCGGCGCGTCCAGGACGATCGGAACCAGCTCGGGATTCCGAACCCGGACGACCGGGTGCGCGATTTCTACCGGCAATTCGAGCGGTACCAGGGCAAGCCGACATCGACACCGGACCTGGCGCTCGCCGTCCGCGGGACGCAGGGCCCGAACGACGAAGTCGTCGCCTTCTACCAGACGTACAAGGGCCTCGAGGTCTACGGCGCCAACCTGCTCGTTTTCGTCAAGGGCGACCGTGTGATCGCGACGGCGGGCTCGCTTCTCTCCGACCTCAGTCTCGGCCTGCGCCCGCGGCTCAGCGACGAGGAGGCGGCGCAGGCCGCGCGCGAGGCGCTCGACCTTCGCGACGCGCCGGCGCTCGCGCGGACCGAGCTCGTGGTCTTCGACCCTGCTGTGCTTCCAACGAGGCAGTTCAGGTCGTCGGAGCCCCGACTCGCCTGGCGGGTCTCGCTCGGCGGCCGCGATCCTTCGGTCGCGCTCATCGACGCGGACGACGGGCGGGTGCTGCACGATGAGTCGCAGCTCGATGCCGACTACTCGCTCGACCTCGAGACCGCGAACGGGAACAGCGCGGTTAACTCGGGGTGCTACTGGGACACGACGGACAACGACTCGTTAGGAGACGAGGACGGACTCAATGCCGACGGCCTGGGTGACCCGAGGCGGTCGCGCTCTGGAACGACGCGCAGCAGACTTACAACTTCTATCTCAATACCTTCGGCCGGGATTCGTACGACGATGACGGCGGCGAGTTCGAGCTCTATGTCCATGCCTCGAACGAGGGCGGTGCTCAGTGGGTCCCCGGCTCGACGGACTGTGATCTCGTGGACTTCAACACCGGCTTCGTCGCCTACGACGTGCTGGTCCACGAGATCGGCCACGGCGTGATGACGTACAGCCTGCTCGGCGGGCCAGGCCACAGCAACCAAGGCGGCGCACTGAACGAGAGCTACGCCGACACGATGGCGGCGCTCGCCGATGGGAACTGGACGATGGGTGAGAGCCTGTCGGGCGGGGGAGGGCCGTTTCGGAACATGGCGAATCCGCGCGACCGGAACGCGAACGGCATCCCCGACGCGGACGGCGGGTACCCAGACCGGATGAACGGCCCCGCTCCGGACCGATACGACACGAGCTCGGCCGACAAGGGTCAGGTACACAAGAACAGCGCCATCCCGAGCAAGGCGCAATTCCTGCTCGCCAGCGGAGGCACCCATCCAAGCACGGGCGTGACCGTGGCCGGGATCGGCAAACCGGCGATGGGCTGGCTCGCCTACATGGTGATGACACTGCTCCCGGACCCGTCGAGCTTCGTCATGGCGCGGGGCCTGACCATCGCCTTTGCGCAGGCCGAGTACGGAAACTGGGTCAACCCGAACGTCGTGTGCTCAGTGCGCAACGCCTGGGGCGCGGTCGAGGTCGGAAGCACCGACGGCAACTGCGACGGCGTCGAGGACCAGGGAACCGATCCGGACGGCGACGGCGTTACCTCGCAGGAGGGCGACAACTGCCCGACGATCTTCAACCCCTCGCAGAAGGACCTCGACGGCGACGGACTCGGGAACGCGTGCGACGCGGATGCCGACGGCGACGGCGTCACGGAGCAGCCGACGCCGCCGCAGCTCCTCGGCGACAACTGTCCGGGGCTCTACAACCCGGATCAGACCGACGCGAACTACAACGGGGTCGGCGACGCGTGCGATCCGGCCGCAGACTCGGACTTCGACGACGACGGCATCCCGAACACCAGCGACAACTGCGTTCTCGACTACAACCCGAGCCAGGCCGACTCCGACCACGACGGGCAGGGCGACGCCTGCGACCCGGATTCCGACCTGGACGGCTGGAGCAACGACAACGATAACTGCCCGTTCACCGCCAACGCCGACCAGCAAGACTCCGACGGCGACGGCCTCGGCGATGCCTGTGACGCGTGCCCCGGGACGCCCGACCTCGTCACCGCATGGACGACGGGCAATGCCCAGCTCGGGATCGACCCGAAGCCGATTCAGCCGGAGTGCACCAGCGACGTCCGCGTTGACGGCCGTCTCGCCGGGTCGACCGGCCTCAAGGACGACGGCAGTTCGCGCAGCGTCGCGGCGGCGGGCCGCCCGGGCCGCTACCTGAAGCTGCCCCTGTCACCGGCACCTGATCGGGGCACGCTCGCGTTCGGTCAGGCCGATCGCCAGACGTTGACCTTGAGCGGTATGAACCCGCTGGTCAAGACGTGGGTCGCCGACGACGCCGGCCGGACCGTCGCACGGCCGGACTCGAAAACCGGCGAGACGCGCACGCTCCGTTTCCGGCCGCTCGCCGGTCGCAGATACGCGCTGCACCTCTACTTCAGCGGGCCGTACGAGCAGAGGGGAGACGCGACGTTCTCGGCGGTGCTCGCTCCAGCCACCGTGCGGCTTCACTTCCCGCGGCCGCCGGCGCCGGAACGCCAGTCGTAACAGTCCGATACAAGGGGCGATGGGCCGCCCGCGAGCGGCCCATCGCCGCGTCATCAGCCGCGCGCGTGCTCGATCGTGCCGTAGGAGAAGGCGCGGATGCGCGGCGCGTGGTTGTAGGCGAGCTTCGCCTCGGCGTAATAGTGGGAGACGATCCCGAAGCCATCGCTGACGCCGCCCTGGGAAGCCCTGTCCGGCTGAACGCCGGTGACGAGGTTGCGTTCGATCTCGCACATCGAGTGGTCGCCGCAGTAGATGCCGATGCCACGCGCGTCGCGCACGTCGTTGTCGTCGACCATCCCCATCGACATCTCGGTCATCGTGATCGCCCGGAGCGACGTCCTTGCGACGCGGTTGTCGCGGATCATGGCGTTCGCGGAATGCGAGACGATGCCTTCCTGGCCACCTGCGATCGTGCAACCCTCGACCATGCTGGGCGGGTGGTCGATCGCGAACGAGATGTCGATGCCCTGAGCGTACGGGCTCCGCAACCGGCTGATCCGGCAATCGCGCACTGTCACCGACGCGCGGCGAACGTGGATCCCGTCAAGTAGTGAGTCGGAGACGGAGACGTGGTCGAGGAGCACCCGGTCGGCGTCGTCGACGGTGATGCCGTTCTCGCCGCCCCGAACGGTCAGGTTCCGGACGGTGACACCGTCCGCACGGACGATGATGCCGCCGACGACGACGGCGCCCGGATCCCCGAGGAGGGTCTCTTCCTGGTCGATGACGATCGGGCCGCGGTGGACGCCCGCCGAGAGATGGACCGTCGGAGGCCGCGTCGCCCATGCGATGCCACCGGCGAACGCGACGACGGCGAGCGATAGCGCAGTCGCCGCCTGACCCGGCCGGCCGAGCTCGCCGCCGTCCTCGGCGTAGCTCAGCCGGACAAGCGGTAAGCCGGCAAGGACGAGCGCCTGCGCGAGCGCCCAGGAAAGGGCGAAGAACGCGATCGCAGCCCCGAGCGGCGCTCTGATGCCGAGGGCGAAGACGAGCCCCATCACCACGCCGAGCTCGAGGAGGCCGAGCGGTACCGCGAGCCAGGTCGGCTGGTACGGGAGCAGTCGGTGGTAGGCGACGACGTCGAGGCAGACCCCGACGCCGATCATCAGCGCCGCCAGCTCCACCGGCCACCACTCGGCGAGAGCGGCCGACAGCCCAGCCGCCGCCAGGAGCGGCGCGAGCGCCGCGACGAGCCGCGTCTCGATGCGCCCTCTCAGGGTGTAGGACACGCGATCACTTTCCGCAGGAAGCCGTGCGCTGCGTATTTCATGCCGACGAGCGTGTCGGCCGCCGGGTAGGCCCACTGGCCCGGCACGCCCGCCAGCGAGAGCGTGCGCGTACTGTCAGTCAGCGCGGGGACCGTGGAGTCCGGGGCCAGGACGATCCAGCGGTCGCGCGATTCCAGCCCGTGGTCGGCGACGAGCCGCGCGAGCAGCGGATCGTGCTGGAAGCCGCGGCGGAACCCCGTTGCGCAGATGACCTGCTCTGCCCCGTTCAGCTCGGCGGCAACGCGGAACCGGCCTCGTCGCGCCGCGTCCTCGACTGGCTCGTCCCACGACCGTCCGGCCGGGTAGGACGGGGCGGAGAAACGGCGGAGCTGCTCCGCCCGCTCCTCGGGAGCAGTCGCGTGAAAAAGAGCGAGCCCGCGCTTGCTGAACATCGGCCGCGGCAGGTTGAGCGGACGGCGGAGCGGGTCCCGCCGCCGCACCGAGACGACGCTCGCACCGGCGGCCAGGGCGTTGAGCCACTCGGTGGCCGCCGCCATGCCCGCCCCGATCACCGCCACCCGATCGGCGTACTCGTGGGGCTCGTAGGCGTGGACGGCGCGCGGGTCTTCCTCGAGCTCGGACGGAAAGGCGAGGCCTGGATGGCCGGGGGCGAGCAAAACGTGGCGGAAGGTGCCGTAATCCTCGAGCGAGAACCCGCCCTCCACCGCGTGCACGCGCGCGACCTGCGCCGCGCGGAAACTCGAGTCCCAGCCGGAGCGTTCGCGGAGCTCGGCGACGTGGTCGAGGAAATCCGTGACGCTAGGGTGATACCGGTCGACGGCGCTCAGCAGCAGCGGCAGCGCCGTGCGGCGGCGCAGCGCCTCGCGAACGGCGAGGCCCGGGAACGAGGTGGGGAGGCAGTGCCCGTCGCTCTCGGAGCGCATCGCGCGCTGGCGGATCGCCTCCGCACGCGGGCGCCAGGCCCCGACTGGGTCGCGGTCGGTGCCGAAGACCGCGATCTCCTCCGGCTCCAGCCCGCCGTGGCGCAGCGTCGCGTAGGCGACGAAGCCGGCTAGACCGCCGCCGACGATGGCGACGTGCGTAGGCATCTCTACTTGACGCTACCGGCGAGCAGACCCTGAACGAAATAGCGCTGGAACGCGAAGAAGACGAGGAGCGGGATCGCGAGCGACAGGAAGGTCGCCGGCGCGATGATGTCGATGTTGGCGCCGAAGGTCCGCAGCTGGGAGAAGATCGCCACGGTGATCGGCTGCGTGCTCGTCGCGAGCGTGAGCGCGACGAGCAAGTCGTTCCACGTCCAGAGGAACTGGAAGATCCCCAGGGAAGCGATGGCCGGCAGCCCGAGTGGGAGGATGATGCGCACGAAGATGTAGATCTCGGACGCGCCGTCGATGCGTGCAGCCTCCATCAGGTCTCTCGGGATGCCGATGAAGAAGTTCCGTAACAGGAAGATCGCGAACGGCAGCGCGAAGGCCGTGTGGAAGAGCACCAACCCGATCACCGTGTCGTACAGCCCGAAGGTGTTGTAGAGGCTGAAGATCGGGATCAGCGCCATCTGCAACGGCACGACGAGCAGTGCGATCACAACGATGAACAGCGTGTCTCGACCGGGGAAGTCGAGCCATGCGAACGCATAGCCCGCCATCGCACCGATGAAGATCGGGATGACGGTGGCGCCGACCGCGATCTCCGCCGTTGTCACGAGCGAGTGAGTGATCGTGTGGTTGTTGAAGATCTCGTGGTAGTTGTGCCAAGTCAGCTTGCTCGGCGCCGAGAAGACCTGCCACCAGCCCTTCACTTGGAAGTCGGTCGGCGAAAGCAGCGATGTCACGAGGAGCCCGAACGTCGGCACGAGCCAGAACACGGCGACGATCACCAGGATGATGTTGACGGGTGCCTTCGACAGGACCCGGACGATCCTGGTCGAGAGCCGCTCCTCGACGACCGGCGGCCGGCGGGTGACTTCAGCCGCAGTCGCCATCAGGCCTCTCTCCGGAAGCGGCGGATGTTCAGGAGCAGGACCGGGATCACCAGGATGAAGATGAAGACCGCAATCGCCGACCCGACGCCGAACTGAGCCGAGCCGCTAAAGGCGGTCCGCCACAACGCCAGCGCGAGCACGTTCGCGTCGGACTGCGTGGATTCGGGCGCGACGGCGATGACGATGTCGAACACCTTGAGGACGTTGATCAGCATCGTCACGAAGACGACCGTCAACACCGGTGCCAGGAGCGGCACGGTCACCCGGCGGAACACCTGCCACTCCGACGCGCCGTCGGTCCGCGCGGCCTCGAGGACGTCACGCGGGATCGCTGCTAACCCGGCCGCGATCACGACCATCGAAAAACCGGCCCAGATCCAGATGTAGGCGATGATCACCGAGGGCGTAATCAGCTTGGAGCCAAGCCACGAGTAACCGCCGAACGGCTTGGCGAACGTGCCGGCCCCGATCGCCGCCTGGTAGGTGCCCGGCTTGACGTCGGTGAACGCGAACGTGCCGTTGTCCTCCGTCGTCGCCGACTCGACGTTCTTTCCGTTTTGCTTCAGCTCCACGGTGACGCCTGGTAAGCCCTTCTCGCCCTGCTCCACCACGCCGGTCTTGCCGCCGCCCGGCTTGAAGTCACGCCAGACGACGCCAGTGATCTCGCCGGAGCGCGGCTGCGGTTTGGCCGCCTGCACGGCGCCGCTCGGGACGTCGTCCGGTGCGATCCCGGTCAGGCCGAGCCGCGCCGTCTGTCCCGGTCGTAAGGGCGTCTGGAGCACGATGCCGCCGCCCTTCGAGACGAGGTTGGTCGTCGACGGGGTCGCGTTCGACAGCACCCCCGGCGGCGAGAAGGCGTCCTTGACGGAGCGGATTCCGGCGTTAAGCGCCCCCTGGTCGGGGTTCTGCTGGTAGACGAGTCGCCACGTGATGCCGGCGGCGAACGCCGACACGGCCATGGGCATGAACACGGCTGTCTTGAACGCGAGCGACCAGCTGATCCGCTCGATGAGCACCGCGAAGATCAGGCCGATCGCCGTGACCAGCGCCGGTACGACCCCGACCCAGATCGCGTTGTTCTTGATCGCGGTCAGGAGCGTCTGATCCGTGAACAGCGTCTTGTAGTTGTCGAACCAGACGAACCGGTTGCCGCTGTCGCTGAAGAAGCTGCGGACGATCGTCCGGATCGCCGGATAGACGACCCACACGCCGAGGAAGAAGAGCGCGGGAGCGAGGAAGCCGAGCGCGAGCGCGTACTCGCGCCAGCGCCCGGCGTCCCCGACATCCGGAGGTGCCTTGGCGGGAGGTTCTGCAGTAACGCTCTGGGCCACGCCCCTACTCCCGGAAGTTCACCTGCCTCTCATGAGCTCTTGTAGGCCTTCGCCGCCGCCGACTCGAGCGCCGACGCCGTCCCGTTGACATTGGACGGGTTCTTGAGGAAGTCCTGGAAGATCTTCCACTCCCCCTGACCGGTCGTCCCTCCGAACGCAATCGGCTGCTGGTCGGACATGTCGAACTTGAACGTGGTCGCGTGCGTCAGGTCCTGCGCGGCCTTCCTCAGGATTGGATCGGTGTACGCGCTTGCGGCGACCTTCTTGTTCGCCGAGACGAAGCCGCCGGCCTTGATCCACGGAAGCGCCGCGGCCGGAGTGGCCAGGAACTTCACGAACGCGTCGATCGCCGGGTTGTCGTTGAATGTGATCACGAGGTTACCCGCGCCCACGACAGACGGCGACGACCCATTCACCGCCGGGAACGTGAACTCGTTGTAGCCCGTCACCGGCTTGATCGGCACGGTGGTGAGCTGCGCCGGGACGAAGTCGCCCTCGATGACCTGCGCCGCCTTCGGCTTCGTTGCCAGTACATAGCCGACGGCAGTTGGGAAGTCCGTCTGCAGGGCGCCGTTGGTGCCGCCGTAGATGTTGCCCGTGTCGCTCAGGACCTGCGCCATGTCGGTGAGCGCCGTCTTGACGGACGGGTCGGTCCAGGGAATCTCGTGCTTCGTGAGTTGGTCGTACTTCTGCGGCCCTGCCGTACGCAGGTAAAGGTTCTCGAAGAGGTCGGTGAGCGTCCAACCGTCCGCTCCGGAGATGGCGTACGCGGGGAGGCCCGAGGCCTTGATCGTCTTCGCGTCCTTGATGAAGGTGTTCCAGTCCTTCGCCGGCGTTACGCCCGCGTTCTTGTACGCCTGGACGTTGTAGAAGACCGTCGACTTGTTGTCGGCCTTGTACGTGAGGGCGTAGAACTGCTTCTCGAAGGTCCCGGCCGCGACGATCGAGCTACCGAAGTTCGTGGCCACCGCGCCCTTGACGTAGCCGATCGGCTTGAGCTTGCCCTGTTTCACGAACTGGTCCACGAGTCCGGGCTGCGCCGGCGCCGCCACGTCGGGTGGCTTCCCTCCCTGGACGGCGGTGGTCAGGATGGTCGGAAGGTTGTTGCCCTTCGGGCTGTAGGTGACCTTTACGTTCGGGTACTGCTTGTTGAAGGCGTCGATGACCGCCTGGAAGTTTCTCTGCTCCTGGCCGACCCAGATTCCCCAGACAGAGACGGAGCCGGAGACATTCGACGTCGTCGTCGTTCCACCGCTGCTCTTGCCGCCGCCACCGCCGCAGCTGGCGGCCAGGACGGCGATGGCTAACGCGCCGAACAAGAGCACGGGCAGGCGGAGGCGGGAACGCGTCATTGACCAGCTCCTTTCGAGTCGGTGTCGTAGATCCCGGCACCGGTGTCCGGGTCGAAGAAGTGGAGGGAGCGCGTGTCGACGGCGACCTCGGCATTCTGTCCCTCGCTGACTTTCGAGCGCGCACCGAAGCGCCCGACCATCGTAGTGTGCGGCGTCTCGGTCACCTCTTCGCCGATGTCCGCGGCCAGCTCGCGAACGTCTTCGGTGATCGCGGGCGGGGCATCGACGTTGAAGTGCGCCATGATCTCGGCGCCGAGGGCCTCCTTGAGCACGACCTCGCCGTGGATTCGCCGGTCGGACGGCGTGTCCGGCGCCAGCGCGGCATCTTCGAGGTCCTCGGGACGGATCCCGACTATCACCGTCCTGCCCTCGTACGCGCGAAGCGCCGGGTGCGTCGCGAGCGTCTCCTCGCCGAGGTCGAGGCGTTGGTCGCCGAGGGCGGCGGACAGCGTCCCGTTCGACTGCTGGAGCGTCCCCTCGACCATGTTCATCGCCGGGCTGCCGATGAATCCGCCGACGAAGAGGTTGACGGGACGGTCGTAGAGCTCCTGCGGCGGTGCAACCTGCTGGAGCTCGCCTTTGCGCATGACCGCGACGCGGTCGCCCATGGTCATCGCCTCGATCTGGTCGTGGGTGACGTAGAGCGTCGTCACGCCCAGGTCGTGCTGGAGCTTTGCGATCTCCGCACGGGTCTGAACGCGCAGCTTGGCGTCGAGGTTCGACAGCGGCTCATCCATGAGGAACGCCTGCGGCTGCCGGACGATCGCCCTGCCCATCGCGACGCGCTGACGCTGGCCGCCCGAAAGCGCCCGCGGCTTGCGCTTCAGGAACTGCTCCAGGCCGAGGATCCTCGCCGCCTCATGGACGCGGCGGTTGATCTCGTCCTTCTTCATCTTGTGCAGACGCAGGCTGAACGCGATGTTGTCGTACACGGTCAGGTGCGGGTAGAGCGCGTAGCTCTGGAACACCATGGCGATGTCCCGGTTGCGCGACGGCACGTGATTGACCACCCGGTCGCCGATCCGGATGATGCCTTCCGAGACCTCCTCAAGGCCGGCGACCATGCGCAGCGCGGTCGTCTTGCCACACCCGGAGGGGCCGACGAGGACCACGAACTCGCCCTCAGAGATGTCGAGATCGAACCCCGAGACGGCACGCGTGCCGTCGGAGTAGACCTTTCCGACATCCTCAAAGCTAACGCCGGCCAATCGCCCTCGATCCCTCCTACCCGATTTTCACAGGTTCGACGCATCGGTGTCGCGTTAGCCTGGCTCTAGATGCACCCGAATCACGATCACACGCACCGCCTTCCGGATGACCGCAAGCCGCTCGTCGGCGCGCTACTGCTCATCGTCGTCTTCATGGTCGGCGAGGTCGTCGCCGGCCTCCTCGCGGGATCGCTCGCGCTCCTCGCCGACGCGGGGCACATGCTCACCGACGCGGCGGCCCTCGGCCTTGCGGTGGCGGCCGCGACGCTCGCAAGGCGGCCAGCGCGCGGCCAGTGGACGTACGGCTTTCGCCGCGTGGAGATCCTCGCCGCACAGCTGAACGGGCTGACGCTCCTCCTCGTCGGCGCGTGGATCGTGTACGAGGCCGTCAACCGGCTCGTCGATCCGCACGACGTCGACGCTCCGGTCGTGATCGGCGTCGCGCTCGCCGGTATCGTGGTCAACCTCGGCGCCTCGGGCCTGCTCGCGCGCGCAAGCCGTACGAGCCTCAACGTCCGCGGCGCCTTCCTGCACGTCGTCACCGACCTCGCCGCGTTCGTCGCCACGGCGATCGCCGGGACGGTCATCCTGTTCACGGGCTGGAACCGGGTCGATCCGCTCGCCAGCCTGGGCGTGGCCGCGCTCATGTTCTGGTCGGCGGCGACCCTGCTCCGGGAGTCGACCGCGATCTTCCTCGAACGCTCCCCGGCAGGGGTCGATCCCGAGGAGGTCGGACGCGCGATCGTCGCCGAGGACGGTGTCCTCGAGGTGCACGACCTCCACATCTGGACGGTGACGAGCGGGTTCCCGGCACTGTCCGCGCACGTGCTCGTCCGGCGCGACGCCGACTGTCACGCGCTCCGCCGCGGCCTCGAGCGCGTGCTCGACGAGCGCTTCGGCCTCGAGCACACGACCCTCCAGGTCGACCACGTACCGGAGAGCACCACTTCGCTCAAGCTCGGCGCCGCCTTTCGCCGACGGGCACCTCTTCGGTGACGTGGGGGAACCCTGGTTCCCCCACGAGCCCCCTCCTTCCGCGCGGAGCTGATCCGGCCTCGCGGTTGCGGAGCCCGTATAGCGCCAGCTCAGTCCGTCGACCGCTAACGTCGGGCTGTCGCGGCCAACGCCGGCATTGGCGGCGTTTCCTGCACGCCGCGAGGCTTGTTTAGGGTCCACCGTGATGGGGGCGCTCGACGGAAAGACCGCGATCGTCACGGGTGCGTCGAGCGGGATCGGCGCGGCCACCGCGCTGGCGCTTGCCCGCGAGGGCGTCCGAGTCGCGGCCGGCGCGAGACGCGTGGATCGACTCGAGGAGCTCGGCGCCGGCGTCGTCCCGCTCGCGCTCGACGTCACCGACCCGGAGAGCGCCGCGGCGTTCGTCGACCGCGCCCTTGCGGAGGTGGGCGGCCTGGACATCCTCGTCAACGCCGCTGGCCTCGCGCTCGGGCGCGAGCCGTTCTGGGAGAGCAGCGAGGACGACGAACGCGTCGTGCTCGAAACGAACGTCAACGGGCTGATCAGGATGACGCGGCTCTGCCTCCCCCACATCCGGGACGGCGGCCACATCGTCAACATCGGTTCGATCGCCGGCCGCCAGGCGTACGAGCAGGGCTCGATCTACGTGACGTCGAAGTTCGCCGTCCGCGGCTTCACCTATGCGCTGCGCGAGGATCTGCTCGGCCGGCCGATCCGGCTCACCACGGTCGATCCCGGGCTCGTGGAGACGGACTTCTCGCTGATCCGGTTCCGCGGCGACGAGGAGCGTGCGCGCGCCGTTTACGAGGGCGTGGAGGCGATGACGCCGGAGGACATCGCCGAGTGCGTGGTCTTCGCACTCACGCGGCCGCCGCACGTGAACGTCGACGAGTTGGTCGTAAAGGCGCTGGCGCAATCTTCCGGCGGGCGCATACTCCGGGAGCCCAACTAGCCTTGTCGTCGGAGGGGAAAGGCATGGCGCTCACCATCCTCGACGGCTCGACGTTCTGCATCTGCGACGAGCTCGGCGATCTCGCTCGACCGACCCACGGCTTCTTCACCGCCGACACGCGCTTCCTGTCGCGGCTCTGTCTGACCGTGAACGGGGAGCGCCCGCTCCTCCTGTCGTCGAAGAAGGTGGAGTACTTCTCGGCCGGCTTCTACCTCCGGAACCCGCCCACCGGCGGGCTCGAGCACGACGTCCTGGCGATCGCGCGCAACCGGTTCGTGGGGGACGGGATGGAGGACCACATCGTGATCGAGAACGAGACCATGGAGCCGGCGCAGTTCGAGGTCGCGGTCGAGCTCGCGAGCGACTTCGCCGACATCTTCACGGTGAAGGACTACGACTTCGCCCTCGGCGACCCGATGCGCGCGCGGCCGCTGCCGGCGCCGGTGCCGCCCGAGTACGACGGCCACAACCACCAGTTCCTGCTCGTTGACTCGAACGACTCCGTCCAGACGCAGGTCGTCCTCTCGCAACCCGGCGAGGTCGACGGGGGGACGGCCCGGTTCCCGGTCGAGCTGGAGCCCCGGGCGCGCTGGGAGCTGCGCATCGTGATCGTCCCGTCGACCGACGGTGCGGTCGCCGTCCCGCGCGGGCTCGCGCGGCGTTTCGGTGAGGGACGGTCACGCGTCCAGGACTCCCTAGCCGCCTGGAACCTGAGCGTCCCGCGCCTGCATGCCGACTGGGACGACCTCGACCGCGCATTCCGGCATTCGGTCTCAGACCTCGCCTCGCTCCGTATGCGGACGGAAGACGGCGCCGTGAACCTCCCGGCCGCCGGGATGCCCTGGTTCATGACCGTGTTCGGTCGGGACACGCTCATCACCTGCCTCCAAACGCTCCTCTTCGGGCCGGAGCTCGCGCGCGGCGCCCTGCACGCGCTCGCCGAGCTACAGGCGACCACGGAGGATCCGAGTATCGACGCGGAGCCGGGCAAGATCGTGCACGAGGTACGCCGCGGCAAGGCGGCGAAGAACGCGTATGGCCGCTCCTACTCCACGGTCGACGCCACGCCGCTGTACCTGGTCCTGCTGTCGGAGGTCTGGCGCTGGACGGACGACGCAGCGCTCGTACGAGGGCTGAGGCCGACCGCGGAGGCTTGCCTGAACTGGATCGACCGCTACGGCGACCGCGACGGCGACGGCTTCGTGGAGTTCCAGCGCCGCGCCGCAATCGGCCCCGAGGTTCAATCGTGGAAGGACTCGCACGACTCACAGCGCTTCGCCGACGGCCGGATCGCGACCGGGGCAATAGCGCCCGTCGAGGTGCAGGGCTACGTCTACGACGCCAAGCGGCGCGCGGCCGAGCTCGCCCGGGAGGTCTGGCGCGACCGCGAGCTCTCCGACCGCCTCGAAGAGGAGGCGGCGGACCTTGCTAGACGCTTCGACGACGCGTTCTGGATCGACGCGCGCGGCGGCTATTACGCGCTCGCGCTCGACGGCGACAAGCGGCAGGTCGACAGCCTGACCTCGAACATCGGCCACCTGCTCTGGAGCGGGATCGTCCCGCGCGAGCGCGCCGATGCGGTCGTCGACCGGCTGATGGGCGAGCCGCTCTGGTCGGGCTGGGGCGTCCGCACGATGTCCGCGGCCGACGCCGGCTACAACCCGCTCTCGTACCACAACGGCACCGTCTGGCCGCATGACAACTCCCTGATCGCCCACGGCCTCGCCCGCTACGGCCGCTGGCAAGAGGCGCAACGGATCGCCCGACGGATGGTCGAGGCCTCGCGCGACTTCGACTACGAGCTGCCGGAGGTGTTCGCCGGGCTCGCTCGGGCGGCGACGCCGTTTCCGATCGCGTATCCGACCGCGGCGCGGCCGCAGGCCTGGGCGGCCGGAACGCCGGTGCTGCTGCTCCAGGTCTTGCTCGGCCTGCGCCCCGACCCCCGGCGCCAGGTCCTCGTGACCGAGGACGGCCTCGACATCCCGTCCTGGGCGGGTTCGCTTCGCCTGACCGGGGTGCGCGTCTTCGACCGGCTGTGGGACGTGATGCTCGAGCACGGCCGGGTAACGGTGAGGCCGGCATGAACGAGCGTCTCCGGATCGCCGTACTCGCGCCGGTCTGGTTCCGGGTCCCGCCGCCCGGCTACGGCGGCATCGAGTGGATCGTCGCGCTCCTCGCCGACGGGCTGGCCGAGCGCGGGCACGACGTGACGCTCTTCGCCTCTGGCGACTCGCACACGAAGGCGAAGCTCTCTTACGCCTTCGAGCGGGCGCCCAGCCACCTGATCGGCCAGTCGCTCGTCGAGCTCGAGCATTCGCTCGCCTGCTACGAGCGCGCCGGCGAGTTCGACATCGTCAACGACCACTCCGGCCTGCTTGCCGCGGCGCTCTCGGCCGGTGTCTCGACGCCGGTCCTGCACACGGTGCACGGGCCGCTCGACGCCGAGGCCGGCGGGGTCTACGAGCAGATTGCCCGCTTCACCCCGCAGCTCGGGCTGATCTCGCTCTCGCTGAACCAGCGCGTCCCGCGGCCGGAGCTCCCGTGGGTCGCGAACATCCCGAACGCCCTCGACCTCTCCCTCTACCCGTGCAAGCCGCACATTGGCGACTACCTGCTCTTCGTCGGCCGCATGAGCCGCGACAAGGGAGCGCACCGTGCGATCGCCGTCGCGATGGAGACGGGCCTGCCGCTCAAGCTCGCCGGCAAGAAGCGCGACGCCGCCGAGCGCCGGTACTTCGACGAGTTGGTCGCACCGCACCTCGGCCGCGGCATCGAGTATCTCGGAGAGGTGACGCACGGCCAGAAGGTCGAGCTGCTCCAGGACGCGATGGTCACGCTGTTCCCGATCGATTGGGAGGAGCCGTTCGGGCTAGTCATGATCGAGGCGATGGCGTGCGGGACGCCGGTGATCGCGACCCGTCACGGCGCCGTCCCCGAGGTGATCGAGGACGGCCGAAGCGGTGTCATCGTCGACTCGTACCGTCAGATGGCCGTCGCGATCGATGAGGCGGTCAAGCTGGATCCGCGGGAATGCCGCGCCTACGTCGAGTCGCGCTTCGACCCGGACAGGATGGTCGAGGACTACCTCGCGGCCTACCGCGCGGCAGTCGAGCGGCGAGCCGTGGGCGCCGACCTGGCGAGGTAGCGGGAAATCCCGGCGTACGACTGCTCGAGTGGCGCGGCTCGCTGTGTGCGCTCGGCCCACTCCGGCCCCTCGCCGGTGACGAGCTCCGCCCGCGCCGCGGCGATCCACTCCTCCTCGCCCATCCCCGCGCCGATTCGATCGGCCCAGAGGCGCAGCCGGATGCGGGCCTGGTCGACGTGCTCGTCGACCGCGTCGACGAGGCCGAAGTGCGTAAGCGCCAGCGCGCGCGGTGCCCGGCGCTCGATCTCGGCGAACGTCCGCTCCCAACCGTCGAGATCGATGTCAGGCGGCGGCGCCTGCGGCAGGACGTGCCGGGCGGGCGTAATCCGCACGCCGGCGGCGTCTCCTGCGAACAGCGTGCCGTCATCCGTGACGTAGCAGACGTGGTGCGAGGCGTGCCCCGGCGAGGGAAAGCAGTCGAGGCCCACGACGCGGCTCCCGGCCACATGGACGTTGGCCGCCGGAACCGGCTCGGGCACACCCCACAGTGACTCGAGCTGATCGCCGTAGAGGCGGCGCGCGCTGGAGACGAGCCGCGCCGGGTCGACGACGTGCGCTGCCCCGATCTCGCTGACGTGCACCTGCAGATCGGGCCGCCGGCGCACCAGTGTCCCGGCGGCGCCCGCGTGGTCGAGGTGGATGTGGGAGACGAGCAGGTGGCGCAGGTCGCCGGGCCCCACTCCGTGCGCATCGAGGCCGGCCTCGAGCGCATCGATGCAGGTTCGAGGCCCGCAGTCAAAGAGGCCGAGCCCGTCGGCCGTCTCGACCAGGTAGACCCCGATCACCCGCTCGTGGCCGAGGTGGTGGAGGTCGATCGGCTCCGACGTCACACCGGAATGTTCGCAGTGCCGAGTTCGGCGGGGCCGGCCGGAACCGGCCCCGCCAGGAGTGGCCTAGGTTGTGGGTGCCGGCCGCGGACGCCGCCACGCGACGGCCGCGGCTGCGGCGAGGACGGCGAGGACGACCGCTCCGCCCAGGCCGAAGAGCCAGGTGCGGCCCGAGAACGGACCCGGCTTGGCGCTAACTGGCGGCCGAGCGGGCAAGCCGGCACGGACGAGCATTGCCCGCAGTCCGTATGCGGCGTACCAGCCGCCGCGGGTGTGCTGCCAGGAGAAGACCTTCTGCCCTGGCCGCATGTACGTGATCGCGCCGTTGCCGGCGTAGGGATAGAGATCCTGGGTGATCTGCGTCGAGCGGCCCGGCCCGGGCACGGTGTACGTGATCGTGTAGCGCGGGCCTAGAGCGCCTGCCGGACGCGCGGGGAGCATCGGGTCCGGCGACTGCCCGAAGACCGCCGGGAAGAAGCCCGCGTCCTCGGTCAGGCGGCCGAGCGACGAGCTGCCGCCATCCTCGCCACTGCCTCGAACGACAAGCGGCGCGGCGAGACCGGGCCCGTTCACGGTCGCCCGGGACGGCCCTTTCGCCTGTGCTGCGCCGGTCGCGCCGAGCGCGGCGGCGAGGCCGAGAGCCACGAGTGCGGTACGTCGGATGATCGGCTGCAACACGACTCGTCTACACCGGTCGCCTGAGCAGGGTTCCCGCGCGGCCGCGAGAATCGGCGTCTCGGAACAAATGAAGGAGGACGCGGATGCTGATCGCAACGACGAACCAGGTGGAGGGCTACGAGGTCGACGAGGTGCTCGGAGAGGTGTTCGGGCTGACCGTTCGCTCGCGCAACGTCGGTTCCCAGATCGGCGCGGGGCTCAAGTCGCTCGTCGGCGGCGAGCTCAAGGGGATGACGAAGATGCTGGCGGAGGGGCGGCAGCATGCGATCGAGCGCCTGACCGAGGAGGCGGAGGCGAAGGGCGCGAACGCGGTGCTCGCGATGCGCTTCGACGCATCGGACCTCGGCGGGAGCTGGACCGAGATCTGCGCCTACGGCACAGCCGTGCGGCTACACAAGGCCTGATCGAGCTCTACGCGCCGGCCGCCGCGCGAGAGCGGACGAGCGCCTGATCGAGGTCGGCGACTAGGTCATCTGCCGACTCGATTCCGACCGAGAGCCGGACGAGGTTGCGCGGCGCCGCGAACGGCGCGTCCGCGGTCGATGCGTGCGTCATCCGAGCCGGGTGCTCGATCAGGCTCTCGACGCCGCCGAGGCTCTCGGCCAGCCTCCAGACGCCGGTGCGGGCGACGAGCTCGACCGCCTCCTCCTCGGACGCCGCCAGGAAGGAGATCATGCCGCCGAAGTCGCGCATCTGCGTGGTGGCGATCGCATGACCGGGGTGCGACGGCAGGCCGGGGTAGAGGACGCGCTCGACGGCGGGATGGTCGTCGAGGAACGCTGCGACGCGCCGGGCGTTCTCGCAGTGCTGGCGCATGCGCACCGCCAGCGTCTTCAGGCCGCGCAAGACGAGCCAGGAGTCGAACGGGCTCGGGACGGCGCCGAGGCTCTTCTGCAGGTAGTAGAGGCGCTCGGCGACGGTCGGATCGCTCGTCGCGACGAAGCCGCCGACGACGTCCGAGTGCCCGCCGAGGTACTTCGTCGTCGAATGGAGCACGACGTCCGCGCCGAGCTCGAGCGGGCGCTGCAAGTACGGCGTCGCGAACGTGCTGTCGACGACGACCATCGCCCCCGCCGCATGCGCCGCCTCGGCCGCGGCCCGGAGGTCGACGATGTTGAGCAGCGGGTTGGTCGGCGACTCGAGCCAGACGATGCGCGTGCGCTCGTCGAGGTGGGCGGCGAGGTTGGTGCTGAGCTCCTCCGCGGAAAGATGCTCGAACCGGTAGCCCTTCGGCTCGTAGACCTGTGAGAAGAGGCGGTAGACGCCGCCGTACACGTCGTTGACGTACACGACGCGGTCGCCCGGGCCGACCAGGTGCATGAGCGTCGTCGCCGCGGCCATCCCGGACGCGAAGGCGACGCCGTGCTCGGCGCCTTCGAGCGACGCAAGGCAGAGCTCGAGGGCGGTCCTCGTCGGATTGGCGACGCGCGAGTAGTCGTAGCCGCGGTGCTCGCCGACGGCGTCCTGGACGTAGGTCGCGGTCTGGTAGATCGGCACGATCACCGCTCCGGTGGCCGGATCCGGCTCCTGCCCCGCGTGGATCGCCCGCGTCTCGAAGTCCATCGCCGCCGATTGTAGAGACTGCCTCCCGGGTCACCCGAACCGCTGTCGCCAATCCGAGTGACAACTTCGCGCCGATTCGTACCTCGCTCCAGCGAACCGGTTCTCCGCGGTATTGACGGGCGGAGCGCAGTCGCGTAGAGAAGTGAAGTGAGGGCGAGGCCGGCTCCGCCGGGAAGGCTACGGCGACCGCGCCTTGATCCCTGGCGACGAGGTTGCGGCGGCCCGCCAGCCCAGCCCCTCCTACCGGTGGAGCGCCTCCCCCTCAGGCCTACCGTGGAAGCGCGTCGGCCCAGATCCGAGGTGTCCGTCCGATCTCGAGCCGGCCGGCGCCCAGCCATTCCTGCAGCGAGCGCAGGGCGGCGAGGACGTCGGAGCCCGCCTCCTCCGGAGCGTCGGCCTGGGCATAGACCGCGTTTGCACGGAGGACGTCCGCAGCGCGGTCGAAGCGCGTGTCGATGCGGCCGATCAGCCGGTCGCCGCGCAGGATCGGTAGGACGTAGTAGCCGTACTCGCGCTTCGCCTTCGGCACGTAGATCTCGATGCGGTAGTAGAAGCCGAAGAGCGCCTCGGCACGGTCGCGGTCGTGAATCAGCCGGTCGAACGGCGACAGCAGCGTCACGCGCTCGGACACCGGATCGGAGGCGATGTCGGCGTGGGACTTCCAGCTCCCGTTCTCCTGCCAGACGCCGAGAGCGCGACGCCGCTTCTCGGTCAGCCGCCGGTTCGCCTCGCGGAGGGGGACGGTCTCCGTGTCGGGATACCAGCGCTCGGCGAGGTCCCACAGGCGCTGGCCTCCTCTTCGCCCGACGATCGCGATCTTCCCGCGGCGGTGGAGGAGCTCCAGCATCCAGATCAGCTGAACGCGGGTTCCCCACCATGTATGGCGCTCGTTGGAACGAGCCGCATCGTGCTCGAGCTCCCGCGAGAGCAGCGGCCCGCGGCGTTCGAGCTCGCGGAGGACGTAGCGGCGAAGGCCCGACTGCTCCGCCAGAAACTCCTTCGCCCATTGATCTCGTTTCAAGTGACTCCAGGGCTCGCGCATTCGTGCCCGGATCAGCGGCAGGTCCTCGATCGGCCAGATGAATGCGCTCCACTCGAAGACGCTCTTCTCTTTCCAGAGCAGACGGTCGAGCTCCGCCCGATCGTACGAGCCGAGCCGGCTCCAGAGCACGAGCTGCTGCGGCGTCGCCACCGCCGCGATGGGATCCATCTGCAGAAAGCCGAGCCGGCGAACCGTGTCGAGCGGCGATGTCGCCGATCCGTCGAGAAGCTGGGCGCGCACGGCGACGCGGCGCGCCTGCTCCTGCGTCAGCTCCTGGCTCAAGCGGCAGCGAGCACCGAGGTCACGCGCTCTTCGCGCTCGCCCCGATAGTCGGACCCGATCGCGCTCTCGAGCTTCGCCTGCAGCTCCCCGCTCGCCTGCAGCTCCTCGACGATGTCCGCTCCGCCGACGAGCTCCCCGCGAATGAAGACCTGCGGGATCGTCGGCCAGCCCGACACGGCAGAAAGCTCCTGGCGGATCCGCGGATCCGGAAGCACGTCAACGGCCGTGAAGGACGCGCCGGCCGCACGCAACGCGTCGAGCGCCCGCGCGGAGTTGCCGCACATGACGAAGTCGGGACGGCCCTTCATGAAGACCGCGACGTCCTCGTTCTCGATCACGTCACGGATCCGATCGTGGAGCTGGTTCATGCGGTTCCTTTCGTCGAGATTCTGAGCTCGTGGATGCTGCCGTCGGCGAGCGGTTCGGCCAGCGCCGCGTACACGAGCCGGTGCTGGTCGACGAGCCCGAGCCCGTCGAAGCGGGAGCTGCGAACCGTCACCTGGAAGTGGTCACCGCCGCCGGTGCGGTCGTCGACACGGAGCATGTCGGCGTCGGGAAACGCCCCTCGCAAAAGCTCCTCCAGCCGCTCCGCGACCACGGCTCGATAGTAGTCACTCCCCGTACCCTTCCCGCGTGGGCGCGCTCGGCCTGTTTCCGCTCGAGATCGTGCTGCTGCCCGGCGAGCTCGTGCCCTTGCACATCTTCGAGCCGCGCTACCGGGAGCTCATCGGCGAGTGCCTGGACGAGGACGGCGAGTTCGGGCTCCTCTTCGCGGACGACCGCGGCGTGCGCGAGCTCGGCACCCGCGCCCGGGTCGTCGAGGTCGTCGAGCGGTTCGACGACGGGCGCCTCAACATCGTCGTCGCGGGTGGCGAGCGGTTCCGCGTGCTCGAGCGAACGTCCGGCCGGACGTACCAGACGGCGGAGGTCGAGTCCGTCGAGGACGATGAGGACGAGCTGGTTCCCGAGGAGGTCGAGCGGGTCCGGCGGCTCTATCGCCGCGTCGCCCAGATCGCGGGCTCGGAGCCCGACGAGCTCGGCGACGAGCAGCTGTCGTTCGGCGTCGCGGCTCGCATCGACTTCGGCCCAGAGATGAAGCAGCGGCTCCTCGAGCTGCGGTCGGAGCAGGCTCGCCTCCGACTGCTCGCGCGCCTGCTCGAGACGGCGGAGGAAGCACTCGCGCAGGTTGCGGAGCGCCGCCGGCGCGCGCAGTCCAACGGGAACTAGACGATTAGGCCGCGAGCTCGACCGTGACCGTCCGCTCCTCGGTACCCCGGACGAGCCCCAGCTCGACCGTGTCTCCTGCGGCCTGATCGACCGCCTCGTACAGGTCGTCTAGACGCACGATCGGCTGCCCGGCGACGCTGACGATCAGGTCGCCCCGCTCGATGCCGGCCCGCTCCGCTGCGCTGCCCTCGGACACGCCGCGGATCAGAACGCCGTCTCGCTCGGGCAGCCCCACCGCGAGGCGCATGCGGCGTGCGGCGCGCGGCGGTGCGAGATAGATGCCGATCGTGGGCCGCGTCGGCGCCTCCCCGCGAACGAGCGCCGTGACGCGGTCGCGAACCGCCGCCGTTCCCGCGACCGCGACGATGAGGCCGCCCTCGAGCCGCAGCGTGTTGATGCCGAGCAGCCTCCCGGCGGTGTCGACGACAGGGCCGCCGGACGAGCCGCGCGGGAGCGGCGCCGAATGCTCGAGCGTGTCGGTGACGCGCCGCCCGCGTGGGCCGCGGAAGCTGCGTCCCGTGGACGAGACCAGTCCGAAGGTCGCGCGCAGCCCGCGGCCGCCGGGGTTGGCGAGGGCGAGCACCGGCTTTCCCAGTCGCGCCTCGTCGTCGGCCCACTCGAGCACCGGCGCGTCGCCAGTGTCGACAGAAAGAACGGCAAGGTCGGCGTCCGGGTCTGCAGCCGCCACCGAGGCCGTCTCGCTGCGTCCGTCCGCGAACGTGACGGCGATCGAGTCGCGGCGGAGGTTATGGGCGCTCGTCAGGACCTTGCCGGGCGCGATCACGACGCCCGAGCCGCGGCCCCAGCCGCGTCCGAGTCCGACGACGGACGCCCCGACACGGTCGGCCACGCCTGCGACGGTCGCTTCGAACTCTTCCAGCACTGTCATCTTCTCCTCCTGCGAGTAACTTGCAAGTAGCAACTAACTACCGGAGGCTAGCATGAGCCGTGTGTCCGAGGCTCCGTCACCGCTTGCAGACGCCGTCGCGCGAATCGGCGACCGCTGGACGCTGCTCGTCATCGAGGCGCTGCTCGACGGCCCGCGCCGGTTCGGCGAGCTTGCCGATGACGTCGACGGGATCGCCCCGAACATCCTTACGCGCCGGCTCCGCCACCTCGAAGAGGAGGGGCTCGTCGTCGCGCGGCCGTACTCGGAGCGGCCTCGCCGTTTCGCCTACGAGCTGACGGCGTCCGGCCGCGAGCTCGGCGGAGCGATCAGCCTGCTCGCGCAGTGGGCTGCGCCGGACGCCGACCACCCCGTCTCACCGCAGCACACGGCGTGCGGTACGCCGCTCGAGGCTCGCTGGTACTGCCCGACCTGCGAGCGTGCCGTCGACGGGGCGGAGGCGTCCGAGCTGCCCTTCGTCTAAGGCTTCGTTCCTAGTGAATGCAGCCCTGGTTCGCGGTCATGAACGTGTTCGCCTTCCAGATGTTCGAGTCGCAGCCCGGGAAATCGTCCTTCATATCGAGGCCGTTCTTCGTCGAGGTGTTCAGCATCAGCCTGTTGTTGCCGTGGATTGGGAACACTCCCGAGACCAAGAGGCCGGTCCCGTTGCCGAAGATCGTGTTACGCATGACGATGTCCGATTGGGCTTCGATGAGAATTCCGACATTGGCAGGCCCGCGCCCGGAGCTCGTAGTGTTCCGCGAGATCACGCTGCTCGTACCGCCGTTGTCGAAGATCCCGAAACCGCTGTTCGAGACCGTATTTCGCTGAACCACGGACCCGGTCGTCTCGAACAGGAGCACGCCGGCGAAGTCCGAGTTGTTCGTGACCGTGTTCCGCCGGATCGCACTGGATGCGGAATGGGAGATCTCGAGGCCGACAGTGTTGTTCGTCAGAGTGAGCCCCCGGTACTGGTTGGAGTCGCCGCCGTCGGCCAGAACTCCTTCCTCGCAGCCGTTGACCGAGCCGTTCCTGATGAGGACGTTGCTCCGGTCGCCGACGTCGATGCCCGTCTCTCCGGGCGCTCCTGAGCACAGCACCGCGTGGCCGCCCAGGTCGACGGTAATGCCGCTGGCGCCGACGATGAGCGGCGCAGCGCAGTCGGAGCTGAGCGTCGTGCTCGAATTGACCGTCCCGCAGGCAGCCGCATAGGCGACGCCCACGTGAACGACCGCGAAGCACGCGGCAGACGCAATCGCAATCACGAGAAGTCTTCGCACTTTCGCCCTCCCTTTGGCTGGCGGATTTCCAGTCACTGATCCTATGACGGCACGCGTGGCCGTTCAACGACCAAGCTTTGCGGGAAAGCGTCTCCCGACTACGTTCCACGTGTGGCGCTTCTCGTGCGCAAGTACGGCGGCAGCTCGCTCGCGAGCCCGAAGTTGATCGAGGCGGTCGCGCGCCAGGTGGTCGACGCCGCCGAAGGCGGCAACGACGTCTGTGTTGTCGTCTCGGCCATGGGCGACACCACCGACGAGCTCCTCAAGCTCGCAGCTGCGGTCTCGCCAAGCGCGCAGGGCCGTGAGCTCGACATGCTGCTGTCGTCGGGAGAGCGCATTTCGATCGCACTCCTGTCGATGGCGATCGACAAGCTGGGGCGCGAGGCGGTCTCGTTCACGGGCTCGCAGGCCGGGATCGTCACGGATGCCCGCCACGGCCGCGCCCGCATCGTCGACGTCCGGCCCGAGCGGGTGATCGAGGCCCTCGGCGCCGGCAGGATCCCGATCGTCGCCGGCTTCCAGGGCCGGTCGGCGGAGCTGGACATCACGACGCTCGGGCGCGGCGGCTCCGACATGACCGCCGTGGCCCTGGCCGCCTCCCTCGGCGCCGACACGTGCGAGATCTACACCGACGTCGAGGGCGTGTTCACGGCGGACCCGCGCCTGGTCCGCGATGCGCGAAAGCTGCCCGTCCTCTCCTACGAGGAGATGCTAGAGCTGTCGGCGTGCGGATCGAAGGTGCTCATGCTCCGCTCGGTCGAGGTTGCGCGAAACAACCGCGTTCGCCTCCACATCCGCTCGTCCTTCACAGGGAGCGAGGGGACGTGGATCATGGAGGAAGGCATGGAGCAGGCGATCATCTCGGGCGTCGCCCACGACGATTCGGAGGCCAAGGTCACGATCCTCGGCGTCCCGGACCGGCCGGGCGTTGCCGCACGCGTCTTCCGGCCGCTCGCGGACGCGGGCGCGCGCGTGGACATGATCGTCCAGAACGTCTCGGCCGACGGGCGCACCGACGTCTCGTTCACGCTGCCCGAGGAGGACGTGCGCAAGGTGGAGGGAGTGCTGTCGACCGTCGGCGAGGAGGTCGGCTCGCAGGGGGTCGTCGTCGATGCGGACGTCGCGAAGGTCTCGCTCGTCGGCGCCGGCATGAAGAGCGACGTGTCGGTCGTGGCCGACATGTTCGAGGCACTGGCCGCCGCCGGGATCAACATCGAGATCATCTCTACATCGTCGATCCGGATCTCCTGCGTGATCCGCGCCGTGTCGCTGGAGCAGGCGGTGCGCGTCGTCCACGACCGCTTCGGCCTCGCCGAAGCGCCGTGAGTGCGGTCGACGTCCCAGTCGCCCTGCTCGGATACGGGACGGTCGGTGCCGCCGTCAAGCGGCTTATCGACGACAACGGCGACGACATCGAGCGCGCGACGGGCCACCGGCTCCGGGTCGTGCGCGCTCTCGTACGCGATCCTCGCCGGGAACGGTCGACACCGGCGGAGCGGTCTCTGTTCACGACCGATTTCGAGCAGATTGCGCGAGATCCCGAGATCAAGCTCGTCGCGGAGGTCATGGGAGGTCTGGAGCCCGCTGCCGACTACGTGCTGCGCCTACTCCGCGCCGGCAAGCCGGTGGTGTCGGCGAACAAGCAGCTGATCGCCACGCGGGGCGCCGAGCTGTTCGCCGTCGCCTCCGAGGAAGGCCTACAGCTCCGCTTCGAGGCGAGCGTCTGCGCGGCGATCCCTGTGATCAAGGTCCTCCGCGAGGCCCTCGTCGTGAACAACGTGTATCGAGTGCTCGGCATCGTCAACGGGACGACAAACTTCGTGCTGACCCGAATGGAGGGCGGCGCGGGATACGAGGACGCGCTCGGCGAGGCCCAGCGGCTCGGCTACGCGGAAGCCGATCCAAGCGATGACCTGTCCGGGGCCGACGCCGCGGCGAAGATGGCGATCCTCGCGACCATCGCCTTCGGCTCACGCGTCACGCTGGGCGACGTCATCTGCGAGGGAATCGAGGACGTCCGGCGAGAGCACGTCAGCGCAGCGCAGGAGCTGGACATGGTCGTTCGACTGGTCGGCTCGGCGAGTCTCGTCGACGGTTCGGTGGATGTTCGCGTCCAGCCCGCGCTCGTCGACCGGCACCACCCGCTGGCTGCGGTCGAGGGTGCCTTCAACGCGGTCATGCTCCAGGGCGACGCGATCCGTGAGATCACGCTCGAGGGGCCGGGCGCGGGCGGGCAGGAGACTGCCTCGGCCGTGGTCGCGGACCTGGTGAGCGTCGTCGGCACCAGCGGCACCGGCTTCCTCCAGAACGACGCGTGCTGGCGCACGCTGGCGCGACTGCCGCCCGGCCGCCTCCGCTCGCCGTTCTATCTCCACGTGGAAGTCGAAGACCGGCCGGGCGTTCTCGCCCGCGTCGCGGAACGACTGGCGACGCAGCACGTCTCGGTGGCGCGTCTGACGCAGCGTCAGCTGGCCGACGGCGCGTCCCTCGACATCGTCACGCACGAGGCGACGGCCGGCCAGGCGGAGACGGCTGTCGAGACGATCGGGCGCCTCGACGAGGTGCACCGGCCGCCGAGGCTCATGCCTGTGATCACGGACCGGCCCGTCTGATGCGGGCACTGGTCGAGCGGTATCGCGATCGGCTTCCCGTATCGAGCTCGACTCCCGTCGTCACGCTGGGCGAAGGCGATACCCCGCTCCTGGAGGCTCCGAGGCTGTCGAAGCGGCTGGGTCTCGAGCTTCTGCTGAAGTGGGAGGGGGCCAACCCGACAGGTTCGTTCAAGGACCGCGGCATGACCGTCGCGCTGTCGAAGGCGCTCGAGGACGGCGCCGAAGCCGTGATCTGCGCCTCCACCGGCAACACCGCCGCGTCGGCCGCCGCCTACGCCGCGCGCGCCGGGTTGCCGGCGGTCGTGCTACAGCCCGAAGGCGCGGTTGCGCGCGGGAAGCTGGCTCAGGCGCGCGCGCTCGGGGCACGAGTCCTGAGCGTTCAGGGCTCGTTCGACGACGCGCTTTCGGCGGCCCGCCAGCTCGCCGTGAACGGGACGCACACCCTCGTGAACTCCCTCAACCCGCTCCGTCTCGAGGGCCAGAAAACCGCGGCATTCGAGATCGTCGAGGAGCTCGGAGGATCGCCGGCGGCACTTGCGCTGCCGTACGGGGGCGGTGGCAACACGCGCGCGTACGTCCGGGGATTCGTGGAGGCCGACGCAGGTCTGCCGGTGATCCTGGCGGCGCAGTCGTCGGACCGGGATCGGACGCTTGCCAGCGCGATCCGCATCAGCGCGCCCGCTCACGCCTCGGAAGTTGGGGAGGGCCTCGCGCAGACGAGCGGCAGAATCGTCACCGTCTCCGACGAGGCGATCCTCGAAGCGTGGAGATTGCTGGCCCTCGAGGAGGGGGTCTTCTGCGAGCCGGCATCCGCGGCGGGAGTCGCGGCCCTTGCGTCTGCAGGTCTCGAGCCGGGGACTCGCGTCGTCTGCGTGATCACCGGCCACGGGCTGAAGGATCTCGAGACCGCGGAACGCGAAACTCCCGAGCCGGCGGTCGTCGCTCCGGACCCGGATGCGATCGCCGCCGCAGCTCGGTGACGATCCGCGTCCGCGCCCCGGCCACGACGGCCAACGTGGGCCCCGGGTTCGATTGCGCAGGCGTCGCGCTCGAGCTCTGGAACGAGGTCGAGGTGAGCGACGGCGGGGGCGACACCGATCTCGACCACCTCGGCGTTCGCGCGTTCGCCCTCCTCGCGCCGACAGACGGCATGCTTTTCCGCTGGGTCGACCGTATCCCGCGTGAGCGCGGGCTCGGCTCGAGCGCAGCGGTCATCGCGCTCGGACTGGTCGCAGCCGCGGCCGCACTGGGAGGGGCGCCCGCGCCGGAGGAACTCCTCGCCGTGGGCCTGGAGCTCGAGGGCCACGCGGACAATCTCGCCCCCGCCCTCGCCGGTGGCGTCTGCCTCACCGTGGGCGGACGGATCGCCCGCGTAGCCGACGACGTCCCCGGCGTCCCGATCGCGCTGGTGCCCGATGCCACCGTCTCGACCACCGAGGCGCGCGCTGCGCTCCCCGCGACGGTGCCGCACACCGACGCCGCGTTCAGCGTCGGGCGGGCGTCGCTGCTCGGAGCCGCCCTCGCCACGGGGTCGGCCGACCTGTTCGCCGCGTCCCTCGAGGACAGGCTGCATGAGCCCTACCGCGCCCTCCATGCTCCTCTCCTCGAATCGGTCCGCGCGGAGCTCCCGGAGCAGGCCCTCGGCGTGACGCTCTCCGGCTCAGGGCCGACTGTCATCGTGTGGGCCAGGGCAGGGTCGTGGGAGGCGTGCGCGAGGGAGCTTGCGAGCCGGTTCCCCGACGAACGCGTGTTACCGCTTCGCGTGGCGCGATCCGGCGCTGCGGTCGTCCAGCGCTAGCCCGCGCCGTTGGCGCGGTGGTGCGCGAGGTACTCGAGGAGGTCGGCGCGGGTGAGCATGCCGGCCGGCCGGCCGCTGTCGGCGACGACGACCGCGGGGCTGCCGCCTGAGAGGTCGGAGAACACCTCGTCAACCGAGTCGCGGAGGTCGACGACGCGAAGCGGCGGTTGCATTGCCGCCGCGACGTCCTCGCCGAGCGCGTCCGGGTTGCGGAAGATGCGGTCGAGGAGCCCGCGCTCCTGGAGCGAGCCGATGATGTCCGCGAGCGAATCGGCCGGCGCCTGGCGGACGACGGGCAGCTGCGAGATCGAGTACCGCTGCATCAACTCGATCGCCTGGCCGACCTTCTGGTGGGAGTCGATGGTCACCAGGTCGGGCAGCTCCGGCTCCTCGCGACGCTTCGAGTCGAGCACCTCCTCGACGGTCGGCACCTGCGCCTGCCGCTCGAGGAACCCATGGTCGAGCATGTAGTTGTCGTCGTAGAACTTCGAGAGGTAGGCGCGTCCTGTGTCGGGGACGAGCGTGACGACGAGCTTGCCCTCGCCGAGCTCCCTGGCGGTCTCGATCGCCGCGTGCACCGCCGTGCCGCCCGACCCGCCGATCAGTAGCCCCTCTTCCCGCGCCATGCGTCGGGCGGTCACGAACGAGTCGCGGTCCGAGACGGTCACCCACCTGTCGACGATCCTGCGGTCGAGCGTCGTGGGGTAGAAGTCTTCGCCGACGCCCTCCACGAGATAGGGATGCATCCCCTCCTCGCCCGCGGTGTAGATCGAACCTTCGGGATCCGCGCCGACGACGAGGAGGTCGGGACGCTGCTCTCGGAGGTAGTGGCCGATGCCGCTGATCGTGCCGCCGGTGCCGACGGCGATGACCAGGGCATCCAGCTCCCCGCCGGTCTGCTCCCAGATCTCGGGGCCGGTCGTCTCGTAGTGCGCGCGCGGGTTCGCCTCGTTGGTGTACTGATCCGGCTTGTAGGCACCGGGAATCTCCTCGGCGAGCCGGTCGGAGACCGAGTAGTAGCTCTCCGGCGAGTCGGCCTCGACGGCGTACGGACAGATCACCACCTCGGCGCCGTATGCGCGCAGCAGGGAGATCTTCTCCTGACTCATCTTGTCCGGCATGACGAAGATGCAGCGGTAACCCTTGAGCGCTGCCGCGATCGCGAGGCCCGTGCCGGTGTTTCCGGAAGTGGGCTCGACGATCGTCCCTCCCGGTCGAAGCTTCCCCTCGCGCTCGGCGGCCTCGATCAGTGTTAGCCCGATGCGGTCCTTCACCGATCCGCCCGGGTTCAGGTACTCCAGCTTGCAGACGACGGTCGCTGCTCCGTCGGGGACGAGCCGCTGGAGTCGGACGAGCGGCGTGTTGCCCACGAGTTCGAGCACGGTCGGATACGTCCGGGCCATTTCCCGCGCAAGGGTACTAGCCATCTCGCGAGGAAATGCCCAGACGATTGACTAGTGGCGGAAGTGGCGGCGGCCGGTGAAGATCATGGCTGCGCCGGCCCGCGTTACGGCCTCGATCACCTCGCCGTCGCGCTTCGACCCGCTCGGCTGGATGATCGCGCGAACGCCGGCCTCGAGCGCCAGGCCGGGACCGTCCGCGAACGGAAAGAACGCGTCCGACGCGAGCACGGCGCCACGGAGGTCGTGCACTCGCTCCTTCGCCTTGTCGAGGGCCAGGCGTACGGCGTCGACCCGGCTCTGCTGGCCGCCGCCGATGCCGTACGTCATGCGCTCCTTCGCCACGACGATTGCGTTCGACGTCACGTGCTTGCAGATGCGCCAGGCGAAGAGGAGGTCTCGCCATTGCTCGTCGGTGACTTCGCCGCAGACCACCTCCATCCCCTCTCGCTCGTCGATCGCGGCGTCGCGCTCCTGCACGAGCAGGCCGCCCGGGACGCCGCGGTACGCGAGTTCGGCGTCGAGCGCCTCGCCCCCGCGGAGGATCCGCGTGGACGGCTTCCGCTCGAGCGATGCCAGCGCGCCCTCGTCGTAGTCGGGCGCGAGCAGCACCTCGACGAACTCCTCGCCCACCCGCTCGCCCAGCGGCCCGGTCAGCGGCACGTCGAACGCGACCACGCCGCCGTACGCCGAGAGCGGATCGCCGGCGAGCGCCCGCTCGTAGGCGGTGGCGGCCGTGTCTGCCTCAGCGGCTCCGGCCGGGTTTCCGTGCTTCACGATCACGCACGCCGGGCCATCGAGCTCGCGGAGCACGAGGCGCGCCGCCGTGAGATCGAGAAGGTTGTTGTACGAAAGAGGCTTCCCGTGCAGCTGCTCGATCCCGGCGAGCACGTGGGTCGTGCTTCCGTGCTGCGTGTAATAGGCGGCGCGCTGGTGCGGATTCTCCCCGTAGGCGAGATCCAGCTGCCGGTCGTAGGCGAGAGTCAGATGCCGAGGCAACGCGTCGTCGCCGAGCCAGGCGGCGATCGCCGCGTCGTACGCCGCCGTGTGCGCGAAGGCCTCGGTCGCGAGGCGGCGGCGCGTCGCCGGTGAGACGCCGCCGGCCCGGCACTCTTCGAGCACGGCGTCGTACTGCTCGGGGCTCGACACGGCCGTGACGAAAGCGTGGTTCTTGGCGGCGGCGCGGAGCATCGCCGGCCCGCCGACGTCGATCATCTCCACCGCGCGCGCGCGAGAGAACGGATAGAGGTTGACGCAGACCAGATCGAACGGCTCGATCTCGTGCGCACCGAGCGCGGCGACGTCGTCGTCCGAGTCGCGCCGGGCCAGGATGCCCGCGTGGACGGCGGGATGCAGCGTCTTCACGCGGCCTCCCAGGAGCTCCGGCACCTCCGTCAGCTCCTCCACAGGCGTGACCGCGACGCCGAGCTCCTCGAGGTAGGCGGCCGTCCCGCCGCTCGCGACGAGCTCCCATCCGAGCCCTGCGAGCCCGGTCGCGAGCCGGTCGAGCCCCTCCTTGTCCCAGACCGAGATCAGCGCGCGCACAGCTCTCTCACCACCTCAGGGAGGATGCGGTGCTCCACCGCCTGTACGCGGCGCCGCAGGCTTTCGGCGGTGTCACCCTCGAGTACGGGCACCGTCTCGCTCGCGATCACCGGCCCGGTGTCGACGCCGTCGTCGACGAAGAAGACGGTGGCCGCCGTCTCCTTCACGCCGGCCGCGAGCGCGTCCTCGACGGGATGCATCCCGGGGAAGTCGGGGAGACGGCCGGCATGCGTGTTGACGATCCGCCCCGCGAACCGGTCCAGGAACGCCCGCCGGAGCAGGTACATGAAGCCCGCGCAGACGACGAGGTCGGCTCCTCGCCGCTCGAGCCAGTCGGCCATCGCGGCATCGCGATCCTCCCGGGTCGGATAGTCGTCGAGGTGGAACACGGCTGTCTCGATTCCTGCCGCCTCGGCCCGCTCGAGCGCACGGACGCCCGGCTTGCTGGAGATCACACCGGCGATGGGAAGCCCGGCGTCGATCAGGGCCTGCAGGTTGGTTCCTTCGCCGGAGACGAGCACGCCGATCACGCCTGCACGATCCTCCCGATCCCCTGTGTTCCCGGCCGAGCGGCGGCCGGCACCACCGCGCACATGCCGATGCCGCAGTTGAAGACGCGGCGAAGCTCGTTCTCGTCGACGCCCCGCTCGGCCAGCCAGCCGTAGACGGGCGGGCGTTCCCACGCGTCCCAGTCGATCTCTGCGGCGAGGCCCGCGGGCAGCACGCGGGAGAGGTTGCCGAGGATGCCGCCGCCGGTCACGTGCGCGAGCGCGCGGACGTCCGTCTGCTCGCGCAGGCGCTCGACCGCGTCGAGGTACAGCCGTGTCGGCGGCAGGAGCAGGTCGGGATCGACGTCGTCGTCTCCGAGGAGGCGCCGGACGAGCGTGAACCCGTTCGCATGCAGCCCGGAGGAGGGCAGGCCGACGACGACGTCGCCCGCCTCGACGCGCGAGCCGTCGACGAGGCCGGCGCGCTCGACGATCCCCACGCAAGTGCCGGCGAAGTCGATCTCCTCGTCGCGGTAGATCCCGGGGAGCTCGGCCGTCTCGCCACCAACGAGGGCACAACCCGCGCGGCGGCACACCGCAGCGGCGCCCTCGACGAGCTCGGCGACCTGCTCGACGTCGATGGTCGCCGCAGCCACGTAGTCGAGCAGGAACAGCGGCCGGGCGCCCGTCGTCAGCACGTCGTTGATGCAGTGCGCGGCGAGATCCTCGCCTGCCCAGCGCAGCCGGCCGGCCCGGCGCGCGAGCATCAGCTTCGAGCCGACGCTGTCCGTCGAGGCGGCCAGGAGCGTCCCGTCGTCGAGGGCGTACAGCGCGGCAAAGCCGCCGATCCCGCCGGCGACGGCTGCACTGTGCGTCGACTCGAGCGCTCCTCGCAGGCGCTCGACCACGTCTGCGGCCGTGCGCAGCGACACGCCGGCGTCCTCGTAGGTGATGCCCTTCTCGGTCAGCACCGCGAGTCTAGAGCCGCCCTCCGACGCCCGGGAGGAGCCTCGCGTCCGGGAGCGAACGAAACGGCATGGCGACGCCTCCCGGCGACACACCGCGGCCGCCCACTCCTCCTGCGTACGGGTACATGGGACCGGTCGCGCGGATGCCCATCCCGGGCAATGCCGAGCTCGCGATCTTCGTGCTCGTCTGGTTCGTGATCTTCCTGCTCTGGGTGATCAGCGACGCCGTCGGCGCCACCCTCTTCGCCATCCTGACGGTCGTGCTGACATTCGGCTACATGCTCAGCCGGGGGATAGCGAAGGCGAGCCGCGTCCTCGAACAGTAGTCCGCCGAAAGTCCAAGGACTTTCGGCGTCGGGAAGGACACGCCGCGCGGCTAACGGCTCGCGGGAGTGAGCGGACGCCGGCAAAGCCGGCATCCGCGCCGACCAAGACCAGCGAACTACGCGAATGGGTCGATGATGCGACCCGGCTCCGGTGCGCCGAGTTGCTCCGGGTCCACGCGGTTCAGCAGCTCGGCGGCTTGCTCGGCAAGGGCGCGGCTGCTGGAGACGCCGATGATCTGGCTGTCTACGCCGCGGCTGGTCCGGAGCAGGCGGGTGTCCCCGTGCGCGTCTCGAACCGTCTCGTAGCGGCGGAACGGCGAGTCGGTCGGCACACGTCGCGGCAAGCGTCGCCGAGCAGCGGCGTTCAGCAATTCGGCAACCTGTCCGGCAAGCTTCATCGACCGCACCCTGAGGGTCTCGTCCGTCTTGGCGTCCCGGACGACTGCGGTTAGACGCGACAGGCGGAGAGAGCGCCGTTTGGGCGCCTGCTCCGTTATGTACCGGGTCTCGGGGCCGTCCGCCATCACGCGTGCGCCGGTTCGAAGCGGTGCTTTGCGGCCGCATACGGAATCGCCGTCGGATAGCGCCTCGTCAGACAGCCGGCGCACAGCCCAGAAGCGGGGAGCTGGGTCGAGGCGATGAGCCCCTCGAGCGACAGGTGCGCCAGCGAAGTTGCGCCGATGATGCGACGAACGTCGTCGACCGTCGCCCGCGCGGCGACGAGCTCGCTCTCGTCGGCGAAGTCGATCCCGTAGAAGCAGGGTCCGACGACGGGAGGCGAGGAGATCCGCACGTGGACCTCCGCGGCGCCGGCCTCGAAGAGCATGCTGACGAGTTGCCGCATCGTGTTACCGCGGACGATCGAGTCGTCGACGACGACGATCCTCCGACCGGCCAGATCCGCGAGCGGGTTGTATTTGAGACGGATGCCCTGCTCCCGTAGCGCCTGGTCCGGCTGAATGAACGTTCGGCCGACGTAGCGATTCTTGACGAGCCCCTCGGTGAACGGGATCCCGGTTGCGCGCGAGAAGCCGATCGCGGCCGGCGTACCCGAGTCCGGAATCGACATCACGAGATCGGCCTCCACCGGAGCCTCGGCCGCGAGCCGCTCTCCCATGCGGACGCGGGCCGCGTGCACCTCGACGCCAGCCAGCCGCGAGTCGGGTCGCGCGAGGTAGAAGAACTCGAACAGGCAGAGTGCACCCTTCGTGGGCTCGAGCGCGCGCCTGGTCCTGCAACCGTTCTCGTCGATAACCGCAAGCTCGCCGGGTTCCAGCTCCCGTTCCAGCTCTGCGCCGACGAGATCGAGCGCGCACGTCTCCGACGCGACGACCCAGTCGGAGCCGAGCCGCCCGAGGCAGAGCGGCCGGAAGCCGTACGCGTCGCGGAACGCGACCAGCGCGCCCTCGCTCAGCGCCGTCACCGAGTAGGCGCCCTCGAGCCGACCCATCGCGCCGACCACGGCCTCCTCGAGCGGCGCCGGATCGTTGGCGATCAGCGCTCCGATGACCTCCGAGTCCGACGACGACTGCAGGCGAATGCCGCGTTCGCCGAGCTCGACCCGGAGATCGTCGGCGTTCGTGAGGTTCCCGTTGTGGCCGAGGGCCACGGTGCGCGCGCGCCCGTGCTGGATCAGCGGTTGCGCGTTCGCCCACTGCGTCGAGCCCGTCGTCGAGTACCGCGTATGCCCGATCGCGAGCTGCCCGCGGAGGCCGTGGAGCTTGTGCTCGTCGAAGACCTGCGTGACGAGCCCAAGCTCGCGCAGCGCGGTGAGGCGTTGCCCGTCCGCGACGGCGATGCCCGCCGACTCCTGGCCGCGATGCTGGAGCGCGAAGAGGCCGAAGTACGCGAGCCTGGCGACGTCCCGTTGGGTCGATCTGATCCCGAAGACGCCGCACATCAGGTATTCCACGCCCGTTCGAGCTCGACGAGCGGTAGGCCGCCGAGCCGGTCGCCGCCGACGACGCCGAGCTTCCGGAGCGCCACCGTTTGCGGGAGGCGATCGACGTTCGACGGCGCGCACGCGACAACCGCGTGGCCTCCGCCCTCGCCGAAGAGCTCCACTGGATCGGAGGGCATGTCAAGGTCGGCGCCGATCCCGCTCACGATCGCCGCCTCGGCGCACGCGACGCCGAGCCCGCCCTCGGCCGCGTCGTGTGACAGCGAGAGGAGGGGCGCGGCGCGCCAGAGGAATTCGACGAGCGCCGCCTCGGCCTCCAGATCGAGCGAGGGCGGCGCGCCGCCGGTCTGGCCGTAGAGCGCCTGGTACTCGGACCCTTCCAGCGACAGCCGCGGGGATCCGGCGAGCAGGACGACGTCACCATCGTGCCAGGCGGCGGGAACCGTCCGCACGTCGGGCACGAGCCCCACGCACCCGACGACCGGCGTCGGGTGGATGCGCCGCCCCGCCGTCTCGTTGTAGAGGGAGACGTTCCCCGAGACGACCGGAAGACCGAGTGCCTCGCACGCCGACGCCATCCCCTCGATCGCCTCGACAAGTTCCCAGGCGACCTCCGGCCGCTCGGGGTTCCCGAAGTTGAGGCAGTCCGTCACCGCCAGCGGCCGGCCGCCGCTGCATGCGACGTTGCGGGCTGCCTCGACCACCGCGGCGGCTCCACCCGTTTGCGGCGCGAGCCGGCAGATCCGCCCGGAGCCGTCCAGCGAGACGGCTAGGCCTCGAAGCGACGGCCGCAGGCGGAGAACGGCCGCGTCGAGCCCCGGCCGGCGCACGGTGCGCGAGCCGACGAGATGGTCATAGCGCCGGTAGATCCAGGCTCGGCTGCGCACGTTCGGGGAGGCCAGCAGCCCGAGGAGGGCATCGGCGTTCGACGGCGCGCGCGCGGCCGGCGGCGCTTCGCTCTCAACGGGAGCCTCCCGAGCAACTCGGTACCGCGGACACTCGTCGGTGAGCAGTCGCGCCGGGATGTCGCCAACAACCTCGCCGCCGGACAGCGCGCGCAGGCGCCCGTTGCCCGTGAACTTCCCGACGGCCGCGCACGACAGCTCCCACCGGGCGCAGACCGCCTCGATCTCCGCGACCGCGCTCGCCGGGGCCGCCGCGGTCATGCGCTCCTGGCTCTCCGACAGCATGATCTCCCACGGCTCCATCTCCGCTTCGCGCAGCGGGACGCAGTCGAGGTCGAGGTCGACGCCCAGGCCGTCCCGAGCCATCTCCGCCAGCGATGAGGCCAGGCCGGCCGCGCCCAGGTCCTGGAGCGAGCGGACGAGGCCGCGCTCGACGAGCTCGAGGCTCGCCTCGATCAGCTTGTTGCCGGTGAACGGATCCCCGACCTGCACGGACGGACGCTTCTCCTCGTCCGTTCCGCCGAGCTCCTGGCTCGCAAGCACGCTGGCGCCGCCGATGCCGTCGCGGCCGGTGGTGGCGCCGAAGAGGACGACGACGTCGTCCGGCCGGCTGCCGCGTGCGCGCGTCACACGTTCGGACGGCAGCAGTCCGACGCACATGGCGTTCACCAGACAGTTGTCGCTGTAGGCATCGTCGAAGACCGTGTCGCCACCTACGGTCGGGACGCCGACCGAGTTGCCGTATGCACCGATGCCCGCCACCGCGCGGTCGAAGGCCCAGCCGGGCTCGTCGAACCGGAGCCCGTCGAGCATGGCCACGGGGCGCGCGCCCATGGCGACGATGTCACGCAGAATGCCGGCAACGCCGGTGGCGGCACCCTGGAACGGCTCCACCGCGCTCGGATGGTTGTGGCTCTCGACCTTGAACGCGACGGCCTCGCCGTCGCCCAGGTCGACGACTCCGGCGTTCTCGCCCGGCCCCTGGAGCACGTCTCGCCCGGTCGTGGGAAAGCGCCGGAGCAGAAGCGCCGAGTGCTTGTAGCCGCAGTGCTCCGACCAGAGAAGCGAGAAGACTCCGAGCTCGAACTCGTTCGGTGTTCGCCCCATCAGCCCCGTGATGCGCTCGAGCTCGCCGTCCGTGAGCCCGAGCGCGCGGTGAAGCGGCTGCTCGGCGACCTCCGTCAAGAAGTCGATTCTATCGGGGAAGTCGGAAGATATCGGGGAAGTCGGAAGAGCCGATACGCGTTCTACCGCACGTCGGGTGACTCGGTCCTACGCACCGCTGCTGCTCACGCTCGCCGCAATCTGGGGCGCGTCGTACCTCTTCATCAAGGTCGCCGTGGACGAGATCGCGCCGACGACGATGGTGGCGGCCCGCCTGGTGATCGCCGCGGTGCTGCTGCTCGCTTTCCTGCTGGCCCGCAGCGGCTACCGGACGGCGACACGTGAACTCCATCGCGCCTGGCGTCCCGGCCTCGTGCTCGGCATCATCAACGCGGCCCTGCCGTTCACGCTGATCGCGTGGGGAGAGCAGCACATCGACTCGGACGTCGCCGCGATCGCCAACGCCACGGTGCCCATCTTCGTGACACTGCTCGCGATCCGCTATCGGCCGAGCGAGCGGGCGACCGGGGCACGCCTGGCCGGGATCGTCCTCGGCCTCCTCGGCGTGGCCGTCCTCGCGGGTGGGCAGCCGGGCACGGGCGCCTGGGCGATCGCCGGCACGCTTGCGGTCGTGGCCGCGTCCCTCTCCTACGCCGCGTCCGGCCTGTACGCGCAACTTCACGTGTCCTCGGTGAGCGGTCCCGTGCTCGCGACCGCATCCATGCTCTCCGGCGCGCTCGTGTTGCTGCCCTTCGGTGTCGCGTCAGCGCCGTTCACCGTTCCCGGCTGGAAGGCGATCGGCTCCGTCCTCGCGCTTGCCGTGCTCGGCACGGCCCTGGCGCAGCTGATCCTCTATCGCCTGCTCCGGCTGCACGGGGCAACGCGAACGAGCCTGGTCACATACCTGGTGCCCGCTACGGCGATCGTCTACGGGGCGACGCTGCTCGACGAGCCGGTGACGGCCGGCGTCACCGGCGGGTTGGTGTTGGTTCTCGGCGGCGTCGCTCTCGGGTCCGGCGCTCTGCGCCTGGCTCGACGCGAGGCCGCTCCCGCCGCCGGGCCGTGACCGAGCAGCCTCTGACCGTGATTCTCGATACCGGGGGAGGTTTACGCCTCCGACGCGCGGACGACCAGGACGTCGACTTCTTCGTGCTGCTGTTCACCGACGAGGACGTCGAGCCGTACCTCGCCGCCGTTCGACCGCGGGACCGCGAGGGCCTGCTCGGGGAAATCCGCCGCTCGCAGGAAGTCCGGGGCGAGTGCGGGCGTTTCGTGATCGAGGTCGACGACAAGGGGCGCTGGCGTGCCGCCGGCGTGCTCGGCTTCGACGTCGTGAACCGGCGGAGCCGCATCGCGAACCTCGGCGGGCTCGCCATTCACCCCGCGTTTCGCGGCCGTCGGCTCGCCGACGCTGCCGCGCGGCTTCTCCAGCGCCACCTGCTCGTCGAGCTCGACTACCACCGACTGCAGCTGGAGTGCTACGGGTTCAACGAGCGCGCGATCCAGCACGCGGAACGAGCCGGGTTCGTCCGCGAGGGCGTTCGTCGTCAGGCGTATTGGCGGCACGGCGAGTGGGTCGATGGTGTGCTCTTCGGGATGCTTCGCGAGGATTTGCCGGAAGTCGACGCAACTCCAAGCCCAGAATCCCGCAGATAACAAGGGATTCCAGCTTGAGAAGCGCGGTCGTTCGCTCTATGATCTGGCGGCCGGTTCACCCAGCCCGATAGCGGTACGCCCAAGGAGGGGCCGATGACCGTTCCACACCGTTTCAAGCTCGGGCTTGCAGCGCTTGTCGCGCTTGCAGCCTCCGCGTTCTTTGCTGCTCCGGCGCTCGCCGACTCGCAGCCGGATCCACAGCTGACGAACATTCCGTATCTCGCGTGGCGCGGCGAGGAGGTGCGGTTGGTGAAGTGCGACCCGGACGTCTTCCCGTTCGCCGGTACCGCCGAGGCCCAGCAGGTGGCGCGGTCGGCGCAGTTCGGGGTCACGTTCGTGGACGTGCTGCTGGTGGACTGGTCAGGTGATCCGAATGTGGTGAAGCCGCAGTTGGAGCCGGGGACGGTGTCGATGTTCTTCCGGTCGTTCGACGGTGCGCCGTGCGTAGCTGCGACGGTCGTGTCGGAGAAGGCCGGGTTAGCGCAGTTCAAGCTCGTGGTGACGGCGAACGTCAGCCTTGCCTCCGGGTCTCCGTTCTCGGACGTCCCCGAGGTGATCACGCTGAAGCACGACTTCAACGTCGGGTGGATGAACATCAACCAGGCGACGCTGAGCGTGACGCGTGGTGGGACGACAGACGTTGCCGGCGGCGTGGGCAACGAGCTACAGGTGCTGGTGAACGGGACGATCCCGCTGCTATCGGATTACGGCGAGCTCGGGCTGGGCTCGTCGATCACGATGCCGAACGACTGGGCGAAGCTCGCGAACGCGATGGCGACGTTCCGGGATCCGTTGGAGCCGAATCCGGCGAATCACTGGGATATCCACGACGAGTTCTCGCCGGCCGGTGCCGGGGCCGGCTTAGAGACGCACGGCGCTCAGTCGGCGTGCGTCCCGCATAACACGACTGCGTTTGTGGATACGGTCGACGACTGCGGGAACCTGGATCCGTTTGGTCCGTTCTCGCGCGTGTGGCAGAACTTCACGAATCCGACCGTCGGCCCGTTCGATCCGGAGCGTCCGCAGCAGACGCTGTTGTCGAACGGCACGTTGGATTCGGGTGACGCGCCGATGCCGGCGGCCCGGGTTGACTGGGCGATCGCCCGCAACTCAGGCGCGTCGAACGACATCTCCGGCGTTGGATCGTTGGCCCCGCAGCTGAAGTTCCTGACCTACGTGCGGAACACGTCGCATCCGTATTACGGCCCGTTCTATGCGTTCTGGTTGCCGGCGACGTATCCGGCGATCGCGGCCAACTTCTTCGGTGAGGTGCCGCCGTTCT
>Ga0075423_10000165_pt1 | contig 44803 bp, 36 predicted proteins | sample SoiMethybrSBSTD2_FD_80114 | JGI IMG/M metagenome (GOLD analysis project Ga0075423, IMG submission 80114) | Bulk soil microbial communities from a Populus tree surrounding site in Tennessee, USA - Soil MetaG P. TD hybrid SBSTD2 | ecosystem: Environmental > Terrestrial > Soil > Tree plantation... | reverse complement strand
AGACTCATCGGGAAGCTTACAGCGAGACGGCGTGGCTTCGCTGATGGCCGCGGTTCGGACGATACTATGCTTCCGAAAATGGAGTCAAATCGCCGGGTTGACGACCAGCCCTCGAACACGCTCGCGCGGCATGGCCGTAACCTTTGCCGCCCTCGGCCGTTATACGGTATGAGGCCATGGCGCCACGGTCAGCGGCGGCGGAGATTCCTTCGGGTGACGACGAGCGTCTCCTGATCGAAGCCGCGAAGTCGGATCCGAGCCGGTTCGCCGAGCTCTACGAGAAGAACTTCGATCGTGTCTACGCGTTCGTGGCCCGGCGCGCCGGCAGCCGGGGCGAGGCCGAGGAGCTGACCGCCGAGGTTTTCCACCAGGCGCTCGCGAACCTCGGCCGCTTCGAGTGGCGTGGCGTGCCGTTCTCGGCCTGGCTCCTGCAGATCGCCAGGAACGCCGTCACCGACCGCTGGCAGCGCCGGGCGCGCGAGCGCGGCGAGCCCTCGTCGGAGTCGGCCGCTGCGATGGAAGTGGACGACACCGACGCCGGCCGGCGTGCGATGCTCGCCCAGCTCGTCGCCCGACTCCCGCACGATCAACAGCGCGTCGTCGTGGCGCGCTTCGTCGAGCAGAGGAGCATCCGCGAGATCGCCCGGGCGCTCGGGCGCACGGAGGGCGCGGTCAAGCAGCTCCAGTTCCGCGCGCTCGAGAATCTGCGCTCCCACATGAGGGACGTCCATGAGTGAAGAGGCTCGCATCGATCGGCTCGCCGAGGCGCTGGAGGGCATGCTCGCCGACCCGCGCGCGCCCCGGCCCGCCGGCGACGCCGAGCTCGACGAGCTCGTGCGCATCGCACACGACCTGCGTGATCTGCCCAACCCGTCCTTTCGGGCACGGCTCGGCGCAGATCTGAGGAGGACCACCATGAGCACCACCACCGCCACGACGCCGCGCCACGGAATCCAGCGCGTGATTCCGTATCTGACCGTCGGGCCCGCGGTCGAGCTGATCGAGTTCGTCAAGCAGGCGTTCGGCGGCGACGAGCTCGTGCGCACCACCGGCTCCGCCGGCGGGCTCCACGCCGAAGTCCGCATCGGGGACACAACCGTGATGATCGGCGGGGGCGCGGCCTGGGGCGACCGGGCGACGCCGACCGGCCTGCATCTCTACGTGCCCGACGCCGACCGGGTCTATCGTGCCGCGCTGGATGCGGGCGCCGACTCGATGCATGCCCCGGTTGACCAGCCGTACGGCGATCGCGAGGCGAGCGTGAAAGACGTCGCGGGCAATCACTGGTACATCGCGACCCACCAGACGGGCGGTCACGTGCCGGCAGGGCTCGGAACCGTCACGCCGTATCTGCACCCGCGCGGCGCGCCCGCGTTCATCGAGTTCCTCAAGCAGGCGTTCGCGGCCGAGGAGCTGGAGGTGCATCGCGAGCCGTCGGGGACGATCGTCCACGCCAAGATCCGCCTGGGGGGCTCGGTCATCGAGATGGGCGAGGCGCACGGCGAATGGGGACCGATGCCGACGATGTTCTACGTGTACGTCGACGACGTCGACGCGTGGTATCGGCGGGCGCTGGCGGCCGGCGCCGCGTCGATGGAAGCGCCGGCGCTGCAGCCCTACGGCGAGCGCCGCGCCGCGGTTCGCGACGCGCTCGACAATCAGTGGTATCTCGCGGCGCCGGCGTCCTGATCGACGCCGGCGCGCGCGAACACGCGGTCGCTGCGCGGGTGCGGTCTAGCCCTTCGGGAAGTCGTAGAGGACGGCCGGGTTCTCCACCAGCACCCGGTGGCGGACCTTCTCGTCCGGCACCCAGTCGGTGAGCAGGTCGAAGAGCACCGCGTCGTCGGGCAGCTGCTTGGACTGCTCGCTCGGATGCGGCCAGTCGCTGCCCCACACGCATCGCTCGGGCATCGCCTTGGCGTAGGCGCGCGCAACCGCGCTCGAGTCGGAATACGTCGGCGGCCCTACCTTCGTATCGGCGTACGCGCCCGAGAGCTTCACCCACGTGCGCCCCTTGTCCATCAGCGCGCGCACCTTCGCGTAGAGCGGATGGTTGACGCCATCGGGCTGCGGGATGTGCGCCAGGTGATCGAAGACGATCTGCGAGGGCACGCGCTCGAGGATGGGCATGATCTCCATGATCTTCGCGGACGGCGCGTTGATCTGGATGTGCCATCCCATGTCGTTGATGCGCTTGGACAGCGGCTCGATCATCTCGGGCGTCGTCGCGCCCGCCTGGGCCAGGTTGAAGCGGATGCCGCGGACGCCGAGCCCGTGCAGGCGCTTGAGCTCCGCGGCCGAGACCGTATCGTCGACGACCGCGACCATTCGCGCGCTCGGCCCGAACGCCTGGAGCGCCTCGAGATGCCCGCGGTTGTCGGTGCCATACGTCGACGGCTGGACGAGCACGTTCCGCGTCGTCCCGATGCGCTTCTGCAGCGCGCGGTAGTCCTCGACCAGCGCGTCGCCGGGCCGCAAGGTCGCCTTGGGATCGACCGGGAACTTCGCGTTGTAGACGTGGTGGTGACAGTCGGTGGCGTTCGCCGGCGCCTTCAGCTTGGGCGCCTCGGTGCCCATCGACCACTTCACCTGCTGCGCGGCGGCGGGGCGAGTGCTGCCCGCGACCAGCGCCGCCGAGGCGAGCTGCAGCACTTCACGACGGTTCCAGAACCGAGTGCTCATCGCATCCTCCCGGCGGCTCGCGGCCGCCTCACGTGCTCGCGAGCCTACCACGGGCCCCGGCGGCGCCGGCGGAGGACGCTCGGCCGCTCACCTGCCCGTCGCCGCCCACTCGAGCAGAGCCAGCGCGACGACGATCGCGGTGATCAGCGCGCCCATGATCTTGGCCATCGCCATCCCTCCTGTCCCTCTTCCGCTAGGCGGCTGGCAATGCCGATGCCAAGAGCCGTTTACACGCAAGTGCGCGTTTCTTCGTCGGCGTGTCGGTTGGAGTCGCAGCGGTGAAACAGACGAGACGCCCGATGAACAGGCGTCCTGCCCGAACGGGTCGGTCAGGCCACGCGCACCGAAACCTCGGCGAGGGGACCGAGCCTGACCTCTATGGCCAAGTCCACTGCTCGATCTCGGGCTTGTCGATGCCCTGCTCATAGGCGTAGCGCTGACAGTCGATCCGCATGTTGCGCAGCCTCTCCTTGGCGTGGGCGCCGGCCACCCGCAGGCGCGGCACGCGGTCGATGACGTCGATGGCGAGGCTGAAGCGGTCGATCTGGTTGAGCATCGCCAGACCCAGGGGCGTATCGATGCTGCCCTTCTCCTTGTAGCCTCGCACGTGCATGTTTTCGTGGTTCCGGCGGCGGTACGCGAGCCGATGGATCAGCCAGGGATAGCCGTGGAAGTTGAAGATGACCGGCTTGTCGACGGTGAACAGGCTGTCGAAATCGCGATCGGCCAGGCCGTGCGGGTGCTCGGTCGACGGGGTGAGCTTCAGCAGATCGACGACGTTGATGAAGCGAAGCTTGAGATCGGGGAAGCTCGCGCGCAGCAGCACGACCGCCGCCAGCGCCTCCTGGGTGGGGATGTCGCCGGCCGCCGCCATGACCACGTCGGGCTCGGCGCCCTCGTCGCTGCTCGCCCACGGCCAGATTCCCAGCCCTTTCGTGCAGTGCTCGATCGCCTGATCCATCGAGAGGTACTGCAGGTGCTTCTGCTTGTCGGCGACGATCGTGTTGATGTAGTCGGTGCTCCTCAGGCAATGGTCGGCGACCGAGATCAGCGAGTTCGCGTCCGGCGGCAGGTAGACGCGACAGACCTCGGGGCTCTTGTTCAGCACGAGGTCGACGAATCCCGGGTCCTGATGCGTGAAGCCGTTGTGATCCTGCCGCCACACCGTCGAGGTCACCAGGAGATTGAGCGAGGAGACCGGCGCCCGCCAGGACAGCTCGCGGCAGATGGTCAGCCACTTGGCGTGCTGGTTGACCATCGAGTCGATGATGTGGGCGAACGCCTCGTACGTCGAGAAGAACCCGTGCCGGCCCGAGAGCAGGTAACCCTCGTACCAGCCCTCGAGCGTGTGCTCCGAGAGCATCTCGAGGACACGGCCGTCGGGCGCGAGCTCGCCGCCGTCGGCGTCTTGCGGCAGGTAGTCGGCCAGCCAACGCTTCTTGCTGACCTCGTAGATGTCGTCGAGCTTGTTCGACGTGGTCTCGTCGGGGCCGAAGACCTTGAACGTCGACATGTTCCGCTCCATCACGTCCCGCAGGAAGCGGCCAAGCGGGCGCGTGTTCTCGACGGCCGTCTGACCCGGCTTGTCGACGGCGACGGCGTAATCCCGGAAGTTCGGCAGGCGCAGCGGCTTGCGCACGAGCCCGCCGTTGGCGTGGGGGCTCGCACTCATGCGGTGCGCGCCCCTGGGCGCCAGGGCGCGGAGCTCGGGCACGAGCCGCCCGTCCTGGTCGAACAGCTCCTCGGGACGATAGCGACGCAGCCAGCTCTCGAGCTCGCGCAGATGGTCGGGGTTCTCGCGAACCTTCGCCAGCGGGACCTGGTGGGCCCGCCAGGTGCCCTCGACCTGATGGCCGTCCACTTTCTTCGGACCGGTCCATCCCTTGGGCGTGCGCATCACGATCATCGGCCAGCGCGCCCGGCCGGCGCTGCCGCGCTTGCGCGCGTCCTCCTGGATCCGCCGGATCTCGAGCACGCAATCCTCGAGCGTGGCGGCCATCGTCTGATGCATCCGGGGCGGATCGTCGCCTTCCACGAAGTGCGGCGCCCAGCCGTAGCCCTTGAACAGATCGGCGAGCTCTTCTCGTGAAATGCGCGCGAGCACGGTCGGGTTGTTGATCTTGTAGCCGTTGAGGTGGAGGATCGGGAGCACCGCGCCGTCGCGGATCGGGTTCAGGAATTTGTTGGAATGCCACGAGGTGGCCAGCGGCCCGGTCTCGGCTTCGCCGTCGCCCACCACGACCGCGACCAGCAGATTCGGGTTATCGAAGGCGGCGCCGAACGCGTGGGAGATGCTGTAGCCGAGCTCGCCGCCCTCGTGGATCGAGCCGGGGGTTTCGGGCGTGCAATGGCTGCCGATGCCGCCAGGGAACGAGAATTCCTTGAGGAACTCGCGCATCCCCTCGGCGTCCTCGGCCTTGTTCGGGTAGACCTCGGAGTAGGTGCCTTCGAGATAGACCGGGGCGAGCACGCCGGGCGCGCCGTGGCCGGGTCCGGCGATGAACATCGCCTCCAGGTCGTACTTGGTGATCACGCGATTGAGGTGAACGTAGGCGAAGCTCAGGCCGGGGCTCGTGCCCCAGTGACCCAGCAGGCGCTGCTTGATGTGCTCGACCCTCAACGGCTCGCGGAGGAGAGGATTGTCCCGCAGATAGATCATACCGGCCGCCAGATAGTTGCACGCCCGCCAGTAGGCGTCGATCTTCCGAAGCTCTTCGCTCGACAGGCGCTCGGCCGCGCGACTCTTGCTGTCGCTCGACGCCGGCGCGCCCGCCCGTATCGTCAGCCGTGACATGCCTCTCGCCTCCACGTGATCCGCCAGGCTCGGATCGCCGTTCGTTTCACCCGCGCCCGAGCGCTCGTCGCGTGTGGCGCGCGATCATGAGCTCCTCGTCGGTCGGGATCACCCACGCGCTCACCCGGCTGCCGGGCGCGGTGATGCTCGGGCCGCCCTTCGCGTTGGCGTCAGCCGCCACCTCGAGCCCGAGCCACGCCGCATCACGGCACACGCGCTCGCGGATCGCCGGCGCGTGCTCGCCGATGCCCGCCGTGAACACGAGCGCGTCGAGGCCGTCGAGCGCCGCGGCCAGCGAGCCCAGCTCGCGCCGGATGCGGTACACGAAGAGGTCGATCGCGAGCTTCGCCGCGGGCTCATGGCTCGCCAGCAAGGTCCGCATGTCGCTGGAGATGCCGGAGACCCCGAGCAGGCCCGACTCGTTGTAGAGGAGTCGCTCGATCGCGCGCGCGTCCAGCTTGCGCTCGTCCATCAGATACAGGATCACCCCGGGGTCGAGGGCCCCGCAACGCGTGCCCATCACGAGCCCGTCGAGCGGCGTGAACGCCATCGTCGTCGCCACGCTGCGGCCGCCGTGCATCGCGCACATGCTCGCGCCGTTGCCGAGATGCAGCACGATCGTCTTGCCCGACGCCGCGCCCGCGTCCACGCGCGGCAGCTCGGAGGCGATGTACTCGTACGACAGGCCGTGAAATCCGTAGCGTCGCACGCCGACCTCGTGGAGCTCGGCCGGCAGCGCGAATCGCCGGGCGACGTCCGGGTTCGTCCGATGAAACGCGGTGTCGAAGCACGCGACCTGGGGGAGCTCGGGCCTGGTCTCGAGCAGCCGCGCGATCGGCGTGAGGTTGTGCTGCTGATGCAAGGGCGCCAGCGGGACGTAGCGCTCGAGGGCCTCGAGCGTTCCGGCGTCCATGCGGACCGGCTCGGTGTACTCGAGGCCCCCGTGGACGACGCGATGCCCTACCGCGACGAGCCGGGAATCTTTGAGGTGCTCCTCGAGGAACTCGTTGAGATAGGCGACCGCGCCGTCGTGGCCGAGCGTCTGTCCATCCCACGACTTCTCTCCGACAATCCGGCCCGATCGATCGTGCGCAGCAAAGCGCGGCGTGGTGTAGAGGCCCTCGACCTGCCCGCGAAGCTCGAGCGCGAGCTCCCCGGCCCGGTCGGCGAAGACCGAGAGCTTGATGCTGGACGAGCCGGCATTCAGGACGAGGATCGCGTCGCTGGACGGCATACGCGAAGGCGCGGCGCCGCGTGGCGATCGAAGCCGCGCGGTGTCATCGCTCACCGATCGCGGCGTTGACGAGCTGCCGCGCCTCGCTCACGAGCGCGTTCAAATGCGACGCGCCACGGAAGCTCTCGGCATAGACCTTGTACACGTTCTCCGTCCCCGAGGGTCGCGCCGCGAACCATCCACCGGGGGTCACGACCTTCAGGCCGTCGATGGCGCCGCCGTTACCGGGCGCGCGCGTGAGCTTGGCCGTGATCGGCTCGCCGGCCAGCCGCTCTTCCTTGACCGCCTCCACCGAGAGCTTCTTCAGGCGCGCCTTCTGCTCGGGCGTGGCGGGCGCGTCGATGCGTGTATACCAGGTCGCGCCGAGCTCGGCGGCCAGCTCACGGTAGTGCTCGCCCGGATCCTTGCCGGTGCGCGCCGTGATCTCGGCCGCGAGCAGGTCCATGATCACGCCGTCCTTGTCGGTGGTCCACACGGTGCCGTCGCGGCGCAGGAAGCTGGCGCCGGCGCTCTCCTCGCCGCCGAAGCAGCACGTGCCGTCGAAGAGACCGGGCACGAACCACTTGAACCCGACGGGCACTTCGTAGAGCCGGCGGCCCAGGCGCTCGACGACGCGGTCGATCAGGCTGCTACTCACCAGGGTCTTGCCGACGGTGACGCGCGTCGGCCAGCCGGAGCGATGCGTGAGCAGATAGCGGATGGCGACGGCGAGGTAGTGATTCGGATTCATCAATCCCGCGGAGCTCGTCACGATGCCGTGGCGATCGGCGTCGGGATCGTTGGCAAAGGCCACCCGGAAGCGATCCTTGAGCTCGAGGAGCCGCGCCATCGCGTAGGGGCTCGACGGGTCCATGCGGATCTTGCCGTCGTGATCGACGGTCATGAACGAAAACGTCGGGTCGATCACCGGGTTCACGTTCTCGATGTGGACCCCGTAGAGCGAGTTGATCGGCTCCCAGTAGGGCCCGGCGGACCCGCCCAGCGGATCCACCCCGAGCGTCAGGCCGGCGTCGCGGATCGCGTCCATGTCGACGACCTGCTGGAGATCCCGCACGTAGGGAAGGACCAAGTCGTCTTCGTGCGTGGTGTCGGCCTTGAGGGCCGCCGCGAACGGCACGCGTCTGACGCCGATGTTGCGCTCGGCCATCAGCTCGTTCGCCCGGCGTTGAATCCAGCCCGTCACGTCCGTGTCGGCAGGACCGCCGTTGGGCGGGTTGTACTTGAAGCCGCCATCCTCGGGCGGATTGTGCGAGGGCGTCACGACGATGCCGTCGGCCAGGTGCTCGGCGCGGCCGCGGTTGTAGACCAGGATCGCCCACGAGACGACCGGCGTCGGCGTGACGCCGTCGTCGCGCTGCACGACCGTCTCGACGCCGTTCGCCGCCAGCACCTCCAGCGCGGTGCGCTGCGCGGGCTCGGACAGCGCGTGGGTGTCCTTGCCCATGTAGAGGGGACCGTCGATCCGCTGCTCGCGCCGATAGTCGCAGATGGCCTGCGTGATGGCCGCGATGTGCGTCTCGGTGAACGAGCCGGTAAGCGAGGAGCCGCGGTGACCGCTCGTCCCGAAGCTGACGAGCTGGGCCGGATCGCCGACGTCAGGCCGACGCGCGTAGTACTCACGCTCGAGCCGCGCCGGATCGACGATCATCGAGGTCGGCGCGGGCTTGCCCGCGAGCGGCGAGAGCGCGCCGACCTCGCTCATCGTCGCGCCCACCCCACGCGAGCGGTCGGGCCCGTACGCTGGCGCGAGACGGTCAAGGCCGTCTCACCGTGCCTCGCCCGATCGATCGCCGCACGCGCGTCACTCATGGCCCGTCGCCTCCGAGGGAACTATGCTTGACGGTACCATCGGCGTCCAGCACCTCACCCGCCCTGGGCCGGAGGCGAGCGCCGCGGCCGCACGCCGCGCACGCCCACCTTGATGTTCGCCACCCTGAGCGCGGCACGGCGTTTCCAGCGGGCGGCCTCGAAGCGCATCCCCGAGACTTCCCAGTGGTGCGCGATCAGGGACGCGTACTCGCCGAGTCGATCCGACCGGAGCTTCTCGAGCGCGGTCGCGACCGCGGCGTGGACGCGGGCGCGACGCTCGGTGAGCTGCGACAGGTAGGCCACTTCGCACACCAGCGGGTGCTTGAACGAGTACTCGGGCTCGGGCGAGAGCTTGACCAGGCTCAAGAGCTCCGAGTCCTGGAGCACGCCGAGCGCCGCGTCGAGATCCTGGCCATCGCCGAAGCCGCTGACCTCCCTGAGCAGGGGCTCGTCGAACTGCTTGCCGATGACCGAGGCGACCTGCAGCAGCTCCTTCGCCCGCTCGTCGAGCCGATCGATGCGCGCGGCGAGCAGCGCCTGCACGGTCGCCGGCAATGCCAGCGCCTCGATCGGCGTGGCCAACCGATAGGCGCCGCGCTCGCCCGCGAGGTTCCCGGCCGCCGCCAGCGCCGTCACAACCTCCTCGGTGAAGAACGGGCTACCGCCGGTGCGCTCGAGGACGCGCGCGGCGAGCTCGTCGAGCGAGGCGTCAGCCCCGAGCAGCTCGCGCAGGAGCTCGCGGCTCGCCTCTTCGCCGAGCGGTGAGAGCGCCAGCTGATGGCAGTGCGATCCACCGATCCAGGCCGGCTTGTACTCCGGCCGAAAATTGGCGAGCAAGAGCGTGCGCGTGCCGCGCACCGCGGCGGCGATCACCTGCACCAGCTCGTCGCTCGCGCGATCGATCCAGTGCGCGTCGTCGAGGAACAGCACGCCGGGTCGGCTCATGCCCTGCGCGCGAACGAAGCGGCGCATGAACGTCGCGGCTTGAAACGTCGGCCGCTCGGGGCGCTGGCCGGAGCCGTCGACGCCGAGGATCTCGAGCACCAGCGGCGTCGCGCTCGCGAGCGCCGGGTCGAGCTCGCCGAGGCGCTGCTCCACGATGCGCCGGACCGAGTCGGTGGCCTGGCCCGGTGCGAGCCCGAGGCAGCCGCGCACGAGCTCGCGAATCGCCAGCCAGGGAACCGTCGCGCCGTGGGACGGGCAATGCACCTCGTGCACGGTCACACCGCGCGCCCGACAGCGCTGGATGAACTCGAGACACAGCCGGCTCTTGCCCACGCCGGCCTCGCCGATCACGCCGGCGACCTGCCCGTTCGACTCCATCGCGCGCACGAGGATGCCGTCGAGCCACGCCAGCTCCGTCTGGCGGCCGATCAGGCGGGATAGGCTGCGGAACCCCGAGCCGTCCAGTCGCGTGCGGCGGGGCCCGATGCCGCGGAGCTCGAAGGTGGCGATCTCGCCGCGCACGCCTTTCATGGCTCGCGCACCCACGTCGGCGAGGTCGAAGAAGCCCTCCACCAGCCGCGCGGTACTCTCGGTCACGAGCACCGTACCCGGCGTGGCCAGCTGCTGCATGCGCGCAGCCAGGCCTACGCAATAGCCCTGGGCCGTATAGTCCATGCGCAGGTCGTCGCCGATCTTGCCGACCACGACCTCGCCGGAGTTGAGGCCCATGCGAACCGCGAGCTCGAGCCCGCGCGCGCGCAAGAGGCCGGAGTAGGCGCGAAGCTCGTCCATCGCCGAGAACGCGGCATGACACGCGCGCTGCGCGTGATCCTCGTGGGCCACCGGCGCACCGAAGAGCGCCATCACGCCGTCGCCGGTGAACTGGTTGATCGTGCCCTCGAAACGGTGAATGGCTGTCGAGAGGATCTCGAACACGCGATCGAGGACGTGATGCCACTCCTCAGGGCCGAGGCGGTCGGCGAGCCGCATCGATTCGACCACGTCGGCGAAGAGCACGCTGACCTGCTTGCGCTCGCCCTCGAGCGCGCCGCGCGTGGTGAGGATCCGTTCGGCGAGATGGCGCGGTGTGTACGCCCGTACGTCGCGCGCCGGGGCGCCGGCGGCGTGCACGGTGTCAGGCGTGCCGGCGGCCGGCGCGAGCGATTCGCCGCAGGCGTCGCAGAATTTCTGGCCGCGCGGGTTGACCGCCGCGCACCCCGGACACGTCACGCTGCTTTCGAGAGAGGCTCCACAGGCCCCGCAGAAACGGGCACGCTCGCGGGTTTCGTGGCGGCAGTGAGGGCACCGCATCCGTGGAACTCCGAAGCCAAGATAGCACGCCTGTCGTAACCCCGTGCTGGAGCCGACTCCGATCCGCGCGCGACGACCGCGCGGCGCGGACTACGACGCGGAGTCGAGATAGCTGGAGAGCTGCTTGCGCACGAAGAGCCGCGCGCGATGCACGCGCGACTTCACGGCCGGCAGGCTCACGCCCAGCGTCTCGGCGATCTCGAGGTTCGCGACGCCTTCGACGTCGTGGAGCACCAGCGCGGTTCGATAGTCGGGCGGCAGCGCATCGATCGCCGCAGTCAGCGCGCGGCGCAGCTCGCCCTGCGCGGCCTGCTCGTCCACGCGGCGCGACCAGTCCTCCATCGGCGCGAAGTGGCGTCCGTCGACGCCGAGCGAGGGCAGCACATCGTCGAGCGCGATCTCGTTGATCTTCCGCCGGCGCGAGCGAAGCTTCTCGTACGCCGCGTTCGCGGTGATCCGGTAGACCCACGAGCCGAACGCCGACTCGCCCTTGAACGTGTGGATCTTGCGGACGATCGTCAACAGCGCGTCCTGCGCGACCTCCTCGGCGTCCGGCTCGACGCCGGTGATGCGCACGGCCAGCCGATAGACTCGGCTCCCGTAGCGCTCGACCAGCTGGTCGGTCGCGTCGGGATCGTCCCGCCGCAGCGCCGCCACGAGCGGCGCGTCGATGTCCTGTCGCGTGCCAGGCGCGAGACTCATCATCGCCTCTGGCAACGAGCTCTGCTCCGTGACAATTGCCGTTCCCCCTTCCGCGAGATGCCTGCCCCTGTGTGACACCGTGGACGAGCTCATGTGAAATCGCCGTCGGTGGCGTGGATGCGGGTGCTGAAAGCGTTCGGTGAGCCGCACGGGCGTCGCGTCCCCCTCGGCATCACGCCGGAGACAACCGGCGCGACAGGGCCCGCCCTGGGTGGCCGGGCCTGTCCGCTGGCCGCGAGCCACGCCGTCAGTGTGTCTGGGTGATCGGCCCGCCGAAATAGTCGATGTAGTGGTCGATCTTCCGCGGGCGGGCCAGGATCGCAGACGTCACGTACAGCACCTTCGCCAGCCGCGAGGTCCGCATCGCCCTCTTCTTGGGGTGCGGTCCCTCGGTTCGGCGACGGAGGTCGGCTGCAGCCCCATCCACCAGGTATTGGCTCAAGTTCGTCAAGGCAATCATGCCGGCGGACTACTGCAAGGCCGCGACCAGCTTTCACTCCGCCAAGCCAACCCCGCCCGGGATCGATCGAGCCACGAGCGTTTTTCCGGCAGGACAGGTCTTTGCGCCACGGGCGCATTTCGGAGCCAAACGACGCCGCGACGCCCGAGGGATCGAGCGCCCGGGTATTGCGCCCGAGCCTCGACCGGCGATCGGGCGTTTCGCCCGACCAGCCCTGGGGGATTGAGCGCGTCAGATCGGTCGCCGGCCCTCGACCAGACGGTCGACCTCGACCGCGAGCGCGACAGCGTCGTTGGTGAAGTAGTGCGTGTGCGCGCCGACACCCAGACAGAACTCCGTGCGATCGCCGGCGCGATCGGCTTCGACCGCACCGCCCGGTCGCACCAGCGCGATCGGATAGGCATGGCGGGCCGGCGTCCAGAGATAGCGGCCGACGTAATCGCCCGAGCGGCAGGCATTGACCCACTCGACGGCGCCGATGTCCGAGGCGCTCGGCCCGGCCGCGGCGAAGCCCGCGGCGCGCGAGCCCATCCAGCGATAGAGCAGCGGAAAGTGCTCGGCGTAGAGATCGCGAAGCGGCGAGCCGACCGTGATCAGCGCGATGGGAATCTCGCCGACGATCTCGGGCAAGCGCCGCTGCACGTGCAGATAGCGCAGGAGATCGGCGCTGATCACGGTGCCCTGGCTGTGCGCCACGACGACGATGCGCGTGTAGCCGCGATCGCGCAGATAGACGAGGAGCGAGGCGTAGCGTGAAAAGATGCGCGCGCGCGGCGGCTGGCGGTTGGGCGGATCCCTGAAGTAGTTGTCGACGTCCAGCACCGCGTCCAGCGACACACGGAGCCGGCCGAACGTCTGCGTGAACCGCGCACCGAGGGCGGCGATCGTCAGCGCGCCGCCCGCCAGCCATTTGCCAGCGGCCACGAGGGTTTCGCCCTGCAACGAGTCGAGCCAGTCGTCCACCCAGGCCGTCCAACCGGTGTCCGCTCCCAAAATCGAGGCGCATTGCTGGTAGACGAACGCCAGGTAGAGCAAGCCGCCGACGATCGCACCGGGAGGCACGACGATCGGGAACACCCGCTTCAGGCACGCGAGGCCGCCGCCGAGCCAGGCGCCGAGCCGCTCGGACCATCGCGCCGCGTCGGGCCGTCGCCCGCGTGAGTCGAGGTTCGTGGTCGGAGAGATCTCCTCCCGCAGCGAGGGCAGCAGCACCAGGAGCGCGGCCAGGGCGAGCGCCGTGAATGCGAACACCAACGGGGTGAAGAACCCACCGAGGGTCTTCACCCGGTCATCGAGAAAGATCTCGCCAGAGCGGTAGGTTCCGCGGAAGAGGATCGGCAGATAGAGGAAGTCGTTCAGCTGGCGTCCGGCGACGTAGCTGATCACGGACCACAGCACCAGGCTCAGCACCGCGAAGAGCGCGGTCGAGCCGACCACGCCCAGCCGCGAGGTGTCCAGCGACCGCCTGACCGCCTCGTCGACAGCGCGGCCGAGCCACAAGCCGAGCAGCAGCGCCGCCGTCTGCACGGCGACGTAGGCGGCCCACACCAGCAGGAGCGCGGCGAGCAGCCCCTCGCCCACGTTGAAGGCGACAGTCAACATCCATTCGGCCTGCGAGCTCATACCCGGCCGCACGAGGTAGCCGTCGACGCAGAGCCCGATCATGGTCGCGGCGACCAGCAGATGGCCGAGCACCCGGACGCCGTGGGTCACGCGTGAGTAGCGCTCGATCAGCCAGGCGCCCAGCACGGCCACGGCCAGCACGCCGGCACCGAAGTGCATCGTGGCCAGCTCCGGCTGGGCGCTCAGCGCCGAGAAAACGACCGCGACACATCCAAGCGCGGCCGCTAGCAGCGGCAGGAACCTGATCCATCGGCGCGCCGGCGACGTCCCGCGCAACCAGGCCATCGCCGCCAGCGCGCCCAGCACGATCGCCGCGAGCGCGAACACCGCCGCCAGCAGCTGGGCCTGCTGCTCGATCGACACCAGGCCGGTGGCGCCGAACAGCACGAGCAGGAGCATCGCGAGCTGCAGGAGCGCGGCCGGGCCCTTCATCAGCCACGCGAGCCACGCGTGCATCCATTGCAGGAGACGCCACGCCGGCCCGCCACCGACGCTCAGCGAGACCTGATCGACGACGTCGGCCGCGAGCGTGCCCAGATGGAAGAAGAGCTGGTAGAGCGCTGAGAGCGCCCGCAGTCCGCCCTCGCCGAGCCGCGAGAGATCGGCCCAGTAGAGCTCGAAGATGTCGACCGCGCGATCGTCCGCGCGGCGGCGCAGGGACACGCGCGTCGACTCGTAGAGCTCCTCGCGCTCGGCGAGCTCGAGCCGTCCGAGCAAATAGTCGTTCAGCGCGAGCCCGAGATCGGTCGCGCCGGCCTCGACGGGGGCGGCAACGGCAACGGCCTTCTGCGCCTGATAGAAGCCGCTCGGCGTTCCCGGGCGACGCCGCGACGTCTCGCCGGGGCGCCCGTCGCCGGCCATCGCGACCGGCGCCGCGCCCGACGCCGCCCCGCCGGGCTCGAGCCTGGCGACCGGCACCAGGACTTCGTGCATTTCGCCCTGCACGTAGCGCGGCTCGCCGGCCCCGCCGTGGCACAGCAGACGCGCGAGCTCGCGGACGGTCTGGCCCGCGCGCTGATCGGCGATGCCGTGGACCACGACGACGGCGACGCGATCGGTCGAGCTCACCGAGGCACTCGGGCTATCGTGCGGCGGCCTCCCGCATCTTCGCGAGCGCCGAGCCGTAGATGTGGTCGGGCCGCACCACCAGCGCCACTCGCTTGTCGGCCGCCGTGATCCGGTCGTACTGCTCCCAGTCCGCGCTGCGCCGCCGCGTGGTCGCGCTGAAGATGTGACGGCGCGCCAGGCGCAGCTTCTCGGGATCGGTGTTGCCGGAGTGGATCATCTCCGCGCGGCCTTCGAACACCAGAAAGCCCGACCACCAGTCGACGTGCGAGACCAGCACCGAGCAGCGCGGGTCGCGCAACAGGTTCTTGAACTTCGCGCGGGTCTCGGTGATGGAGACGCCGACCCCGCCGTCGCGCGGGTACACGGTGACGATGCTGAGCTGCGGCATTCCGTTCCGCCGGAACGAGGTCAGCACGCCCTGCGGGTTGTCGTGGAGGAACTGCTCGATCTGCGGTGTCAGCGGGCTCGGCGTCGGCATGAGTGCGGGCTCCTTGTCGGCCTCGACGGCTCGCCGGCATTCTATCCCGGCGATTCGCGGAACCCGCAGCACGGAGCGCCGCCGAGGCGGCGCCCCGTGCTCTGGGCTGAGCTACACGGTCAGCTGATCGCGGATGGGCAGGCGGCGGATGCGCTTGCCCGTCGCCGCGAAGATCGCGTTGCAGAGCGCGGGCGGGATCGGCGGCACGCCCGGCTCGCCCACGCCGCCCATCGGTTTGGTGTAGTCGCTGTTCGGAATGATGTACACCCGGATTTCCCGCGGCGCTTCGGGCATGCGGGTCACCTGGTAGGAATCGAAGTTGTTCTGCTCGACGCGGCCCCCTTTGAAGCTGATCTCCCCGAGCGTCGCGACCCCGACGCCCATGACGACCGCGCCTTCCATCTGAGCTCGCACACGATCCGGGTTGACGGTCGGTCCGCAGTCCACGGCGATGTCGACCCGCGGAATCGTCAGGACGCCCTTTGGATCGACGGCCACGTGGGTGACCGCCGCGATGTAGCTCACGAAGCTGTAATGGCCGGCGATGCCCATTCCCTGGCCCTTGGGCAGCTTCTTGCCCCAGCCCGACTCGCGCGCCACCGTCTCGATCACGCGCCGCAGCCGACCCGTATCGATCGGATAGCGCTCGGGCGACTCGCCGTGATTCCACGTATCGCCCAGCGTCTCCGGGCTCACCACGCGGGGCGGACCGATCACCTCGAGCAGGAAGTCTTTCGGATCCCGGCCCGCCGCCGTGGCCATCTCAGCGACGAACGACTGGATCGCGAACGCGTGCGGGATATTCGACACCGATCGGAACCAGCCGATCCGCGTGTGCGCGACGGCCTCAGGATTCTCGATGCGCACGTTGGGAATCGCGAACGGCACGTTGATGACGCCCATGCCGAGCTCGATCGGCATCTCGTTCTTCGCCTCGGCGTTGAACGTCGACAGGATCGTCGGCGCCACGCTGCGGTGCAGCCACGCCACCGGCTTGCCCTGGGCGTCCACACCGGCCTCGAGACGCTCGACGGAGACCGTGTGGTAGTAGGAATTATGCAGGTCGTCGTCGCGGGTCCACGTCACCTTGACCGGCTTACCGTCGACCGCCTTCGAGAGTACGGCCGCCTCGATTCCGTAGTCGGGCTTCGACTTACGTCCGAAGCCGCCGCCGAGGAGCGTGACGTGCACCGTCACGTCGTCGGACGAGATGCCCAGTCGCTTGGCGACCAGATCGCGAGCCGCCTGCGGTGACTGGAAGCAGCCCCACACCTCGCACTTGCCGTTCGTGATCCGCGCCGCGGCAGCCGGCGGCTCCATCGTCGCGTGCGCGAGATGCGGCACGTAGTACTCGGCGCTGAGCCGCTTGGCGGCGCCGCTCGCGGCCGAGTCGTAGTTACCGTCGTTGCGCACGACCTTGCCCGGCTGGCGCGCGGCCTCCTCGAGACCGGCCTTGTAGCTCGTCGAGTCGTAGCTGGCGTTGGGTCCGTCGTCCCACGTGATCTTGAGGGCGCGACGGCCCTGCATCGCCGCCCAGGTGTTGCGTCCCAGCACCGCGACGCCGCCGAGCGGGTTGAAGTGCACGGGCAGCGGGCTCGGCTCGATCTGAACGACCTTCACCACGCCGGGCACCTTGAGCGCCTCGGCGTCGTCCACGCTGGCGACCTTGCCGCCCAGGACGGGCGGCCGCGCGACGACCGCGTAGAGCATGCCGTCGAGCCGCGTGTCGATGCCGTACTTGGCCTTGCCGCTGGCGATGTCGGCGCCGTCGACGAGCTTCAGCTGTCCCTTGCCGATGTAGCGAAAGTCCTTCGGGTCCTTCAGGCGGAGCGACGCGCGCTCCGGCACCGGCTTGGTCGCGGCCGCCTTCGCGAGCGCGCCGTAGCCGAGACGCCGACCGCTCGCCTTGTGGACGACCTCGTGATTCTTGGCCGCGACCTCGCTCACCGGCACCTTCCACTGATCGGCCGCCGCGGCCTCGAGCATCGCGCGCGCGGCGGCGCCGCAGCGGCGCATCGGCTCGAAGAAGTGGCGCGTGCTGCGCGAGCCGTCGGTGTCCTGGTTGCCGTACTTCTTCTCGTCGCCCGGCGCCTGGGCCACCCGCACGCGCTTCCAGTCGGCTTCGAGCTCGTCGGCCACGATCATCGGCATGCCGGTCCTGACGCCCTGCCCCATCTCGGAGCGATGGCAGACGATCGTCACCGTGCCGTCATCGCCGATCGAGACGAAGGCCAGGGGATTGTCGGTCCAGCCGTTCGGCATCCCGTCGGCGCCGTACTTCTTGGGCTCTTGAGCCTCTGCCGTCGACCTGAGCCCCACGGCCAGCACGAGACCGCCGAGCGACATCGTCTTCAAGAATCGGCGCCGGCTCACATTGGCCAGCACCACGCAATCGTCGGACGCCGAGCGAAGCACGCGATCGACCACCGGCGCGCTCATCGCGCACCTCCCTGCTTCGCCGCGGCCTGCTTGATCGCGGTGCGGATACGCGTGTAGGTGCCGCAGCGGCAGATGTTGCCGCCCATCGCCTCGTCGATCTGCTTGTCGGTCGGCTTCGGCGTGCGCTTGAGCAGCGCCGCCGCTGACATGATCTGGCCGGCCTGGCAGTAGCCGCACTGCGGGACGCCGACATCGACCCACGCCGCCTGCAGTGCCTTACCGACGGGGTCAGCCCCGACCGCCTCGATCGTGACGATCTTGCGGTTGGCGACCGACGAGATCGGCGTGATGCACGAGCGGACGGGCTGGCCGTCGACGTGCACGGTGCACGCGCCGCAGAGGGCCATCCCGCATCCGAACTTGCTGCCGGTCAGCCCGAGCTCATCCCGCAAAGTCCACAGCAGCGGGGTTTCGCCAGGCACGTCGACGTTCTGGCGTTTGCCGTTGATGTCGAGTGCGATCATCACGCCCTCCTCTCATCGTTGAGCCTGCACGCCCCAGGGAGCCCGGATGCTCCCGTCGGAGACCGGCCGGCATCGAGAAGACCAGCGCGCCTCGCCCGGCGGGGCCCCAGCCCCGCGACGGCCTGCAGCGCGCACGATCAATTCACCAGCGCGCCTCGCCCGGCGGGGCCCCAGCCCCGCGACGGCCTGCAGCGCGCACGATCAATTCACCAGCGCGCCTCGCCCGGCGGGGCCCCAGCCCCGCGACGGCCTGCAGCGCGCACTTCAATATGTTCGAACCGACATGATGAAAGCACAACGCGGGTCGAACATAAAGAAAGCTGGTGCAGTCCGGGTAAATCGCCCGATCGCGACCGGGCACGCTGTCGCGAAACGAAGCGGCACGGCGCAGCATCCACCGGCAAACACGCGAAAAGCTAACCGGCGCCGACACCGGCGTGATGGCATGTCGCATGCGAGCGACACGGAGCCCGCGATCGCGAAGCGGGCGAGAAAGGTGAGGACATGCAGCGAACTCGGCGCTCGAACCTGGTGCGCGACGAGGTGCTCGTGCGGTGGCTCGGCCCGGCGCTCGCGCTGATTGCCAGCGTCGTCATCCTGTCAACCCCGCTCGCCGACGGGCAACCGGTGGACCGGAGCTATCGCATCGGGATGCTCGAGCGAACCCCGGCTGCGCTCAACTCCGCCAACCTCGAAAGCTTCCGGCAAGGCCTGCGGGCGCTCGGCTACGTCGAGGGAAAGAATTTCGTCCTCGAGTACCGCTCGGCCGACGGAGACGACAAGCGCTATCCGGACCTCGCCGTAGAGCTGGTGCGACTCAAGGCCGACGTGATCCTGGTCCGCGGCACGCCCGCGGCGCTCGCGGTGAAGCGCGCGACGACGGACAGTCCGGTGGTCATCACCGGCGTCGGCGATCCGGTGGCGCAGGGGATCATCACGAGTCTCGCTCACCCGGGTGGCAACATCACGGGCCTCAGCGCGACGGTGACCGAGATCTATCCCAAGCGCGTGGAGATCCTCAAGGAGCTCGTGCCGAAGGCCTTGCGCATCGCGGGCCTCTTCAACATGGGCAATCCGGCGATCCCGCTCCAGTGGAAGCAGGTCGAGATGGCGGCGCTGGCGCTCGGCGTGCAGCCGCTGCTGCTCGACGTGCGCTGCGCGGAGGATTTGCGGCCGGCGTTCGAGGCCGCGAGCCGCCAGCGTGCCGACGCGCTCGTCGTGGGGCTCGAGACGCTCACGCTGGCCAACGCGCCGTCGATCGTCGAGCTCGCGGCGCGGCACCGGCTGCCGGCCATGTACGCGTCGACCGAGTTCGTCGGGGGCCTGGCCAGCTACGGCGTCAATTACCCGGAGCACTATCGGCAGGCGGCGACCTTCGTCGACAAGATCCTGAAGGGCGCCCGGCCGGCCGATCTACCGGTCGAGCAGCCGACCAAGTTCGAGCTCATGATCAATCTGAGGACGGCGCGGGCGCTCGGGCTGACGATCCCACGCACCGTGCTGCTCCAGGTCGACCGGATGATCGAGTAGTCCTGCCGGGGCGCGCGGACGAGCTTGCCATCCCGGGTGCGATGCGGGATAGTGCTCGCACTAGCCACGGGAGGGCACCTTATGGCGCGCCTGACGATCAACGGCAAAACCAGCGAGGTCAACGTCGATCCCAACACGCCCCTATTGTGGGCGCTTCGGGAGCAGGTCGGTCTCACCGGTACCAAGTACGGCTGTGGTGTCGCGCTGTGCGGCGCGTGCACCGTGCATCTCGACGGCCGGGCCGTCCGCTCGTGCGTGACGCCCGTCAGCACGGCGGTCGGCAAACAGGTCACCACCATCGAGGGTCTGGCCAAGAACGGCACCCTGCACAAGGTGCAGAAGGCCTGGGTGGACCATGACGTGCCCCAGTGTGGCTACTGCCAGGCGGGCATGATCATGGCCGTCGCCGCCCTCCTCAAGGACAAGCCGAAGCCGACCGACGCCGACATCGACGGGTCGATCACGAACATCTGCCGCTGCGGGACGTTCCAGCAGGTGCGCGAGGCGATCCACGCCGCTGCGAAGGCATAGGGGGAGAGGCCATGATCACCAACAAGCTGAAGGTCGATCGCCGCTCCTTCATCGTCGGCTCCGCCACGGTCGGCGCGGGCCTCGCGCTCGGGCTGAAGATTCCGTTCGGCGCCAACGTCGTGCGCGCGCAGGACGGCTCGCCCGAGATCAACGCCTGGGTCGTCATCCGCCCGGACGACACCGTCGTCGTCAGGGTCGCCCGCTCCGAGATGGGCCAGGGCACGCTGACCGGCCTCGCCCAGATGGTGGCCGAGGAGCTCGAGTGCGACTGGTCGAAGGTCACGACGGAGTATCCGACGCCTGGCCAGAGCGTCGCGCGCAAGCGCGTCTGGGGCAACTTCTCCACGGGCGGCAGCCGCGGCATCCGTGAGTCGAACGAGTACGTCCGCAAGGGCGGCGCCACGGCGCGGGTGATGCTCGTCCAGGCCGCGGCGGACGCGTGGAAGGTGCCCGCTGCCGAGTGCAGCGCGGCCAACAGCGTGATCACGCACAAGCCGACCGGTCGCAAGACCACGTACGGCAAGGTCGCCGAGGCCGCGGCGAAGCTCACGCCGCCGGCCGAGGTCGCGCTCAAGGATCCGAAGGACTGGAAGATCATCGGCAAGTCGGTCAAGCGCCTGGACACGGTCGGCAAGGTCACGGGCGCGCAGATCTACGGCGCCGATCTGAAGCTGCCCGGGATGCTCAGCGCCTCGATCAAGGAGTGCCCGGTCTTCGGCGGCAAGGTGCAGAGCTTCGAGGCCGCCAAGGTTCAGGGCATGCCGGGCGTCCGCCACGTGGTGAAGGTCGGTGAGACGGCGGTCGCCGTGGTGGCCGACACCTGGTGGCAGGCCAAGACCGCGCTCGATGCGTTGCCGATCAACTGGGACGAGGGCCCGAATGCCAAGGTGTCGAGCGCCTCGATCGCCGACATGCTGAAAGAAGGGCTCGACGCCGATCAGGCGTTCGTGCGCACGCAGGTCGGCGACGTGAAGTCGGCCATCGCGGGCGCCGCCAAGAAGGTCGAGGCGGTGTACGCCTACCCGTTCCAGAACCACGCGCCGATGGAGCCGATGAACGCCACGGCGAAGTACACCGCCGACAAGTGCGAGGTCTGGGTGCCGACGCAGAACGGCGAGGCGGCCTTCGCGGCAACCCTGGCGGCGTCCGGTCTGCCGGCCGAGAAGTGCGAGGTCTACAAGATCAACCTCGGCGGCGGCTTTGGCCGGCGCGGCGCGTTCCACGATTACGTCACGCAGGCGGTCCTCATCGCCAAGCAGGTGCCGGGCACGCCGGTGAAGCTCCTCTGGACGCGCGAGGAGGACATGGTGCAGGGCCGGTATCACCCGGTCATGCAGGCCAAGCTCACGGGCGGCCTCGACGACAAGGGCAATCTCGTCGGGCTGCACCTGCGCTTGTCCGGGCAGTCGATTCTCGCGGCGGTGTTCCCGCAGAACCTCCAGGACGGCCGCGACAACGCCACCTTCCAGGGCCTCGACCCGAGCGGCGATTTCACCCTGGGCTACACCGTGCCGAACTTGCTGATCGACCACGCCATGCGCAACACGCACGTGCCGCCCGGCTTCTGGCGCGGCGTCAACATCAACCAGAACGCGATCTTCCTCGAGTGCTTCATGGACGAGCTCGCGAAGGCGGCCGGTCAGGACGCGCTCGAGTTCCGCAGGAAGCTGATGACCAAGCATCCCAAGCACCTCGCGGTCCTCAATGCGGTCGCCGACCGCGCGGGCTGGGGCAAGCCTGCGCCGCAGGGCGTCTATCGGGGCCTCGCCCACATGATGGCGTTTAGCAGCTACGTGGCCGCGTGCGCCGAGGTCTCCGTCAACGGCGACAAGGTGAAGGTGCGCCGCATCGTGTGCGCGACCGATCCTGGCCACGCCGTCAACCCGGCGCAGATCGAGCGGCAGATCGCCGGCTCGTTCGTCTACGGCCTGTCCGCGGTCTTCATGGAGGAGTGCACGGTCAAGGACGGCCGGATCGAGCAGACCAACTTCCACAGCTACGACTCGATGCGGATCGCGCAGATGCCCAAGGTGGAATCGATCGTCATGCCGTCCGGTGGGTTCTGGGGCGGCGTCGGCGAGCCGACGATCTGCGTGGCCGCGCCGGCCGTGCTGAACGCGTACGCGAACGCCACCGGCAAGCGCATCCGCAGCTTCCCATTGAAGAACCACGGCATCCAGATGGTGTAGACGATGGTGAAGTTGCTCGCCGCCGCGATCGTGTCGCTCGCGATCGCGGCGGCGACGGCCGCGTCCGCGGAGCCGCCGGTCGGCGCCGCGGCATGTTCGGGTTGTCATCCGGCTTCGACCCGCGTGTCCTCGCCCGTGCCGCGTCTCGCTGGACGCGATCAGGCCGCGATCGTGAAGGCGATGCAGGACTTCCGTTCCGGGGCACGCGCCGGCACCGTCATGGACCGGATCGCCAAGGGGTTCACCGACGAGGAAATCCAGGCGATCGCCGCCTGGTACGCTGCGCAGAAGTGAAGACGCGTCGCGAATTCCTCAAGCTCGGCGCCGCGGCCGCCGGCTCGGCCGCGCTCTTCTCCACTCGCGCCGTCGCCCAGAGCCCGGCCGCGCGAGTGGTCGTCGTCGGGGGCGGTTTCGCCGGCGCGAGCTGCGCGCGCGCCCTGCGCCACGCCGACTCGCGCATCGCCGTCACCCTCGTCGAGCCGAGCCCGACCTTCACCGCCTGCCCGTTCAGCAATGCGGTGATCGCCGGCCTCAGAGAGCTGCGTGCGCAGCAATTCACCTACGACCGCGTCGCCGCCGACGGCATCACGATCTCGCGCACGACGGCGACCGCCGTCGATGCGCAGGCGCGCTCGGTCACGCTCGCCGACGGCACGCGCCTGCCCTACGAGCGGCTCGTGCTGGCGCCGGGCATCGAGATCCGCTGGAACGCGCTGCCGGGCTACGACCAGGCGGCGGCCGCCCAGATGCCGCACGCCTGGCAGGCGGGCGAGCAGACGCTGCTCCTGCGCCGCCAGCTCGAGGCCATGGACGACGGCGGGCTCGTCGTCATCTCGGCGCCGGCGAATCCGTTCCGGTGTCCGCCGGGGCCCTACGAGCGCGCGAGCCTGATCGCGCATTACCTCAAGACGAAGAAGCCGAAGTCCAAGCTGCTCGTGCTCGACGCCAAGGACACGTTCTCGAAGCAGAAGCTCTTCCAGCAGGCCTGGAGCGAGCTCTATCCCGGCCTCCTCGAGTGGGTGCCGCTGTCCAAGGGCGGCAACGTCACCTCGGTCGATCCGGCGACGCGCACGCTCGTCACCGATTTCGCCCGGCACCAGGCGAAGGTGGCCAACGTCATCCCGCCGCAGAAGGCCGGCCGCATCGGGGACGCGGCGGGCGTGACGGATCGCACGGGCTGGTGCCCGATCGATCCGGTGACGTTCGAGTCCAAGCTGCAGCCCGGCATCCACGTCATCGGCGATGCGGCGATCGCGGGCGCGATGCCCAAGTCGGCGTTCGCCGCGAACTCGCAGGCCAAGAGCTGCGCGGCGGCGATCGCTCGGCTCGTCACCGGCGCCACGCCGTCCGGTCCGAAGCTGATCAACACCTGCTACAGCCTGGTCGCGCCCGACTACGGGATCTCGGTCGCCGGCGTCTACCAGCCCACCAACGGACAGCTCACGGAGGTTCCCGGCTCGGGCGGGCTGAGCCCGGCCGAGGCGCCGAAGGCGACGCGGGCCGCCGAGGCCGTGCTGGCCGAGGCCTGGTTCCGCACGATCACGGACGAGACCTTCGGGTGATGCGGCTGGCGGCCGCCGTCGTCGCGCTCTGCGCCGCGGCCGGCGCGGCGTGGGCGGACGATGGAATCCCGCGGTCGCTCAGCGGCGCGAAAGGCGATGCGGCGCGCGGCCGCGCGATCGTCGTCAACCGCCAGGTCGGCCTGTGTCTGCTCTGCCACAGCGGTCCGTTCCCGGAGGAGCGCTTCCAGGGCACTCTCGCGCCCGATCTCGCCGGCGCGGGCAAGCGCAGCTCCGAGGCCCAGTTGCGCCTGCGGATCGTCGACTCCAGCCGAATCAACCCGGCGACGATAATGCCGGCGTATCATCGAACCGAAGGGCTGACGCGGGTGGCGCCGGCCTGGCGGGACAAGCCGATCCTGAGCGCGGAGCAGATCGAGGACGTAGTGGCCTTCTTGATGACGTTGAGGGACTGAATGAGCGGCACGACGTCGCGTCGCGAATTCTTGCTGGCCGCCGGCGGCGCCGCCGCCGGGCTCGGGCTCGCGTCGATGATCGCGGTCGAGCCGGCGCGCGCGACCCCGGCGAGCATGCAGGAGGCCATTCGGCGGGTCGTCGGCCAGGCGCGCGTGACCCCCGGCCGGGTCAAGCTCGAGCTGCCGCCCCTGGTCGAGAACGGCAACACCGTGCCGATCACGGTTAAGGTCGAGAGTCCGATGACCGCGGCCGATCACGTGAAGGCGCTGCACCTCTTCAACGAAAAGAATCCGCTGCCCGACGTCGCCAGCTTCCGCCTCGGGCCGCGTGCCGGGCGGGCGAGCGTGTCCACGCGCATCCGTCTGGCCGATACGCAGACGGTGACGGCGATCTGCGAGCTGAGCGACGGCTCGTTCTGGTCCGCCAGCGCGAACGTCGTGGTGACGCTCGCGGCCTGCCTCGAGGAGGCCTAGCCGTGGCCAGCGCCCTCATCAACGCGCCGGCGCGGGCCAAGCGCGGCGAAGTCATCGAGATCAAGACCCTGATCTCGCATCCGATGGAGACCGGCTACCGCCGCACCCAGGTCGGCACGGTGGTGCCGCGTGACATCATCCGGCTCTTCGTGTGCACCTACAACGGCGCCGAGGTCTTCCGCGCCGAGCTCCACCCCGCGATCGCCGCCAACCCGTTCATCGTGTTCTCGACCGTCGCCGTCGAGAGCGGCACGCTCGCCTTCCAGTGGACCGGCGACCGCGGCTTCTCCGTGACGGAGTCGGTCGCCATCACCGTCGAGTAGTGCGGGGCTTCCGCGCCGCGCTGTGCGTGATCGCGCTCGTCGCGTCGGCGTCGGCCGGCGAGATCCCGCGCGCCGAGCGCCGCTCCGGCTACGACCTCATGAGCCGCGAGACGCGCGCCATGCAGGACGACGACACCGCGAATCCGGGCATGCTCTGGGTGCTCGACGGCGAGGCGCTCTGGAATCGGAAGGCGGGCGACGCGGGCCGCTCGTGCGCCGAGTGTCACGGCGACGCGCGCCAGAGCATGAAGGGCGTGGCCGCGCGTCATCCGGCATTCGACGCCGCGCGGCGCAGGCCCATCACGCTCGAGCAGCGGATCAACGTCTGCCGTGTCGAGCGCCAGAAGGCACCGCCGCTCGCTTACGAGAGCCGCGAGCTCCTGGCGCTGACGGCGTACGTCGCGCGGCAGTCGCGCGGGCTGCCGATCGAGATCACCGCCGACGACCGCACGCAGCCGTTCATCGACGCCGGAGGCGCGACGTTCTCCCGGCGCCAGGGCCAGCTCAATCTCTCCTGCAGCCAATGTCACGACGACCACTGGGGACGGCGGCTCGCCGGCAACGTTGTGCCGCAGGCGCATCCCACCGGCTATCCCCTTTACCGCCTGGAGTGGCAGAGCCTCGGCTCGCTCGAGCGACGGCTGCGCGGCTGTCTCACCGGGATCCGCGCCGAACCCTACGAGTTCGGCGCGCCCGAGCTCGTCGACCTCGAGCTGTTCCTGATGTGGCGTGCCCGCGGGATGACGTTCGAGGCGCCCGCCGTTCGTCCCTGAGCGGCCCGATCTCTACGAGCTGACGACGCGGGTCACGGCAGGCTCAGCGCGATCAGTTCCGCCGGGCGCCCGCGGCCGCCGACCGGGACGACGAGGTACTGCTTTCCTCCCGCCAGGTACGTCATCAACGCGCCGGTCGCGTGCTCGGGCAGGTCGATCCTCGCGATCAGCGCCCCGCTCGTCTTGTCGAACACCTCGAGCCCCGGGCCCTCGCCGGCGCGCTGCGTGCCTCCGGCGGGGCCCGTCTGCGCGACGAACAGCAACGTCCGCGTCGCGAGCGGAAAGCTCCGACGGTCCCATCCAAGCCGTCCGAGCCCGAGCGGCTCGAGCAGCGGATGGCGCCGCGGTCCTTCGCCGACCGGTACCGTCCACGCGTGCTCGCCGCTGGCGAGATCGATCGCGGTCAGCCGCCCGAACGGCGGCTTGAAGAGCGGGAGCCCCTGAGGTCCTCTGAGTCCTTGCAAACGTCCGACGTAGCGGTCCTCGATCGAGCCGGCGGGCGGCCGGCTCAGGGTCACGGTGTTGGGCGCGGTGGCCGACGGGATGAAGAGACGGCCCGTCTCGGGGTCGAACGCGGCGCCCGCCCAGCTGGCGCCGCCGCCCGCGCCCGGAAGCAGCACCGTTCCTCGCTCGCTCGGCGGCGTGAACAGCGGGCCGTGATCGTATTGCGCGAGAATCGCCAGCGCCTGCTCGCGAAGCTCGGGTGTGAAGTCGATGACGTCGGCCGGGCTCGCGTCCTGCCGGTCGAAGGGCGCCGGCCTGGTCGGGAACGGCTGTCGCGGGGCAGTCTTCTCGCCGGGCACCGTCGACTGCGGCACCGGGCGATCGTCGATGGGCCACAACGGTGTGCCGGTCGCGCGATCGAACACGTAGACGAAGCCCTGCTTGGTCACCTGAGCGACGGCGCGCACTCGTCGTCTTCCGATCGTGATGTCGACCAGGTTCGGCGCCGCGGGGATGTCGTAGTCCCAGAGCCCGTGGCGCACCAACTGGAAGTGCCACACTCGCCGTCCGGTGGCCGCCTCCAGGCAGACGAGGCTGTCGGCGAACAGATTGTCGCCGTGCCGCTCGCCGCCGTAGTAATCGTTCGAGGCCGGGCTGAACGGCAGATAGACGTACCCGAGCTCGTCGTCGGCGCTCATGATCGTCCACACGTTCACGCCGCCGAACGTGCGCCAGGACTCGTTCGCCCAGGTCTCGCTCCCGAGCTCATTGCCCTGAGGGATGGAGTGGAAGATCCATCGCTGGGCGCCGGTGCGGACGTCGAAGGCCCGGACGTGGCCCGGCGGCATGTCGGGGCGCAGCGGCTGCGCCTCGATGGATGAGCCGACGATGACCAGATCACCGACGACCAGCGGTGGCGACGTCACCGAATACCACCGGCGCTCAACAGGGCGCCCGAGCCCCTCGGTGAGATCGACGCGTCCGTCCAGACCGAAGCTCGGGATCGGCGCGCCGGTCCGCGCGTCGAGCGCGATGAGGTACGCGTTCCCGGTGCCGATCAAAATCCGCGCGTCACGGCCGTCGGTCCAGTAGGCCACCCCCCGATGCACGAACCCGAAATTCGTCGGCCTGCCGTGCACCCAGATCCGGGGATCGTGGACCCAGAGCGTCCGGCCGCCGACCGCGTCGATCGCCGCCACCTGGCTCGCGGAGGTGCTGACGTACAGCACGCCGCCGATCATCAGCGGGGTCGCCTGGTTCACCCACGTCCTGATCTGCGGCTCGCGCGCCATCAGCTCCTCGTCCGGAGAGGTCCAGCGCCAGGCGACGCGGAGCTGGTGCGCGTTGGCGCGCGTGATCTGATCGAGCGGCGAGTAGCGCGCGTTCGCGTTGCTTCCGCCATGAGTGGGCCATTCGCCGCGCGCGGGCACGAACGACGCCATCTGTGCTGTCACGCTGCAGCTCGCCAGGCCGACGGCCAGGAGCGCGACCAGCGTGAGCACCACGAACGCACGATGTCGCGGGAGCATCGCGCTGGACACTAGCACGGGCGGCGCACGAACCCAGAGCCGCGGCGCCCTTGCACCAGACCGCATCACCGCGCGAACGTGATCCGCAGCACTCGCCCGCCGTGGTCGTCCGAAACATAGAGCGCGCCATCGCGGCCCACGAGCACGTCGACCGGGCGTCCCCAGACCCGATTGTCCACACGCCAGCGTGTGGCGAAGTCTTCGACCCTGGGATGACGGTTCGCCGCCATCACGACCCGCACGATCTTGTAGCCGGCGGCCGGCAGCTCGGGCCGCGAGCCGTGCAGGGCGACGAAGAGGTTCTGGCGATACGCCGCCGGAAACTGCGCGCCCGTGTAGAAGGTCAGCCCGAGCGGCGCCGCATGCAATGGAAGCTCGATCGAGGGCCGCGTGAAGCTTCGGCAGTCGCCGGTGCCCCGAAATTCGGGATCCGGCGCGAGCGCACCGCTCTGAGCGTAGCAATCGGGCCAGCCGTAGCTGGCGCCGCCGCGCACGAGGGTCAGAAAATCCGGCGGCGCGCGGCCGTTGCGCCAGTCCCGTTCGTTGACCGTCGTCCACAACCCGCCGGTGGTCGGGTCGAACGCGAGCCCGACGGGGTTGCGTAGGCCGGTCGCGATGAGGCGCTCGCTCGATCCGTCCGGCGCGTAGCTGACGATCGCGGCGCGGCGCCGGTCCGCCTCGCGGCATACGTCGCACGAGGAACCGATCGCGACGTAGAGCCGCCCGTCCGGACCGAAGGCGATCGATCGTGTCCAGTGGTGCGCGCCCGCCGGCAGGTCGGGAACGATCACGACGGGCTCGGCCGCGCGGCGCGTGGCGACATCGTAGCGGAACCGGAGCACGCGCCCGGTTTCGGCGACCCACAGGAATCCGTCGCGAACGACGAGGCCGTGAGGCAGCCGCAATCCCTCGGCGACGGTCACGGGCGAGCGAGAGTGTTCCGATCGTCGAGCCGCGGGAAGGGCCACGATGCGCCCCTGGCTCGGAATCGACACCAGGAGCGTTCCGGACGCATCGGACGCGAGCATGCGCGGCGCGCCCAGGCCCTCGGCGACGAGCTCCACACGAAAGCCGGGATCGAGAGCCAGTGGCGGCGGCTCGGCCGCCATCGCGGCGGAGGCCGCGAGGACGGCGATGACGAAGTTGGCGAGAGGGACGCCAACGTGCGCGCGGAGTGCTTGACCATGCGCGCGTGGTCCTCTAGCATCCGGCTTCATGGTGCTGCTCACCCGCACGCTGGGGCGCCCCGCCGCGTGATCCGACCCGATCTCTGGATCGCCCTGCTGCGGGTGGTCGTCGGCGCCTGGTTCGTGAAAGCGGTGTGGACCAAGCTCACCCTGGCGTATCTCTGGGACGTGATCCCCTATCCGACGGTGTCTCCGCGCTTCGTCGCGTTCCATCCCAAGCGCGTCGCCGAGTTCGCCGCGGGCAACCCCGTCGAGTGGTACAAGGAATTCCTCGAACGCACGGTGCTGCCCCACAGCGGCGTCTTCGCCACGCTTCAGACGTTCGGCGAGGTCGCGGTGGGGATCGGGCTCATTCTCGGGTTCGCCACTGGACTCACCGCCCTCGTCGGGCTCTTCCTCAGCCTGAACTACGGACTCGCGAGCCAGTGGATGAGCTTCGGCCAGCAGGGCTTCCACGTCATGCTGGTGACGTCGATGATCGTGTTCCTGCTCGCGCGCGCGGGCCGCACGTGGGGGCTCGACGGCCTCATCCTCTCGCGCAGCGGCCGGCGCTGGCTCCGTCTCCTGATGTAACCGTTCGAACAGTTGGGCGGGGTCAGGGCGTGTCGGCGATCGTCACGCCCCAGGGCAACGTGCCGCACGGAATGCGCGCGACCACGGTGTTCGAGCGCGTGTCGATCACCGCCAGCTCGTTGGCCCGGCCCACGGTGGCGTAGAGGAATCGCGCGTCCGCGCTAAGCGCCGTCCACCAGGTGCGCGGGCCGGTGGGGATCACCGTGACCACGTTCAAGGACGCGCTGTCCAGCACGCGCACGTCACCCGATTGACCGTGCGAGACGTAGAGCCGTGAACCGTCGGGCGTCACGGTGATGTCGACCGGGCGGCTGCCGCCGGTGGGCGCGGACTTGACCACGCGCATCTCGCCCATGTCGATGATCGAGACGACGTGGGCCTGTTCGCTGGCGACGAAGAGCTGGCGCGAGTCGGCCGAGAAGCGCATTCCGCGTGGGTTCTTCGGCACCGAGATCGTCTTCACCACCGTGTCGCTGGCCGTCGCGATCACGTGGACGTCGTCGGAGGTCTCGTTCGAGACGGCGATCCAGCGTCCGTCCGGTGAGGCGACCGCGGTCTCCGGCTCCTTGCCGACGGTGATCTTCTTCTTCACCGTCAGTGAGGCGACGTCCAGCATCGTCACCGAGAGCTCGTTCTCGTTGACCACGTAGAGCGCCGTGCCGGCCCGGTTGAAGGTGAGTCCTTCGGGATCGATGCCCGCCGGGACGGTATTCACGACCTCGAGCGTCTTGGTGTCGATGACGCTCAGACTGTCGGAGTTGCTGTTGGTCACGTAGACGCGGCGGCCGTCCGGGCTGGCCACGACGCCACGGGGCCGCTTGCCGACCTTGATCGTCCCGACGACGGTGCGGGCCGCCGGATCGATCACGGTCACGTCATCGGACTTCTCGTTGGTGACGAACACGCGCGGCTCGGCGCCGGCTCGCGCCGATCCGAGCGCGAGCGAGCCGGCCAGCAGGATCAGAGCGGCCAGACGCGATCGACGCATTGTCGAGAAGCCTCCTCGGCTCCGCGCCCTGCAGTCGAGGGCGCGGCGCCGTTCTATGGCGCGCGCTGAACGGACTCCAGGAACCCGATGACGTTCTGGATCGCCTCTTCGCCCAGCAGATCCTTCCACGCCGGCATGCCCTTGTCGACGCGCCCGCCCATGATCGTCGCGTACGCCGTCTCGCGCATCCTCGCGCCGTAGCGCAAGGTCAGCCGGCGCAGGTCGCGCGTGGGCTCGGGACTCATCGCGTTGGGCGCATGGCAGTGCGAGCAGTGCTGGTTGAACACGCTGCGCCCCAGACGAATGAGGCTCTCACCCAACGCCTGGGGGCCAGTGGCGGAAGGCGTCGCACGGGCCGTGCCCTCTTCGAGCTGCACGAGCCGGATCATCCCCGCGCCGGGCGCGCGCGGACGCAGCATCCCGCTCCGACCGTCGATACTGATCGGTCGTCCGCGCGGAAAGCCGTACTTGTCCGCCAGCGCCTCGATCTCGGGCTTGAGCTGCTCGAGCGCGCGATCGAGATCGGCCTTGAGCGCGTCCTGTCCCTTTCTCACGCCGACGGCCGCTTGCCATTGCAGGCCTTCGCCGGCGATCGGGACCATCGCGTACGCGCTGCCGAGCCGACGCTGATTGATGTAGCCCGCGATCGGCCCCCAGAGAAACGCGACGTCCGCCTCGCCGCGCGCGAGCCCTTCCATCGCCTCCTCGGCCAGCCTGAACGTCACCGCCGTGAAACCGGGACGGACGGCGAGCAAGAGCTGCGGCGTCGTCCCGAACTGCACCGCCACGCGGCGCCCCTTGATGTCGTTGAGCGATGAGAGCTGGAGCGGCCGAGCTCCGATCACTACGTAGCCGACGTCGAGAAACGGCTGCGTGCGAATCACATTGCGCCCCATAAACTCCGGATCATCGGGCAGACCGAAGTAGGCGTCGCAGCGTTCGGCCAGGAGCGTGCCGCGGACGGCCCGCCGCCCGTAGTTGGACGGAAACCACGAGTACTCGGCGCGAACCCCGATCTTGACGGCGACCAGCTCGGCCAGGTCCACGTAGAGCCCGCGCTCGGCGCCTTCAGCGCGGCTGAACGGCAGGTTGTCGGGATCCGCGCACACACGCAGGGTGTCGAGCGCGAGGACGGATCCCGGGACGACGGACCAGACGGTCAGCGCGGCGATGAGACCGACGACGATGCGACGCCCTTCACCCGCTCGAGCGACGGGGGCGGCCGGAGCCGACGGCTCGCTCGCGGCCGCCCGTTGTCTCACGCGGTCCAACGCCCTCGCCGGCTCACGGGCTGGGCAGCTCGAACACGAAGAGCGTGCCGCCCTCGGCGCTGGCCGCGACCATCTTCTCGCCGATAGGCCCGAAGAACGCGGGAATCGCGAACGTCCGGCCCGAGACCACCGCGACGTACTGCTTGCCGCCGAGCTCGTACGTCATCGGCGCGGCGCTGATGCCCGAGCCGGTCTGGAACTGCCACAGCGCCTTGCCGCTCTTGGCGTCGAGCGCCTTGAACCACCCCTTGAGGTCGCCGTGGAAGACGAGCCCGCCAGCGGTGCTGAGCATGCCGCCGATGAAGAGGAGATCGTCCTTGTTGCCCCAGACCTTCTGCTGCTTGACGGGATCCCAGGCCATGACTTCGCCCAGGTGCCCGCCGGGCCCGGCCTTGCCCAGATCGAAATCGGCCGCCAGGTAAAAGCCACCGCGCTTGTACTGCGGCTGCATCCCCTCCATGTCCATGCACAGGTTCATCGTCGGCATGTAGACGAGGCCGGTCTGGAGGCTGTAGCTCATCGGCATCCAGTTCTTCCCGCCGATGAGGTTGGGGCAGATGTCCTTGGCCCTGAAGCCGAAGCGCGGCCGCTTGTCGGCATTCTCCACCGGGCGGCCGGTGGTCGTGTCGATCGACTGCGCCCAGTTGAGATCGACGAATTTCTGGGCCGAGATCAGCTTGCCGTTGCGGCGGTCGAGGACGTAGAAGAACCCGTTGCGATCGGCCTTCAGGGCCACCGGCGTCTTCTGCCCGGCGACGTCGATGTCCGCCAGCACCAGCTCGTTGACGCCGTCGTAGTCCCACGCGTCGTGCGGCGTGGTCTGGTAGTGCCACACGATCTTCCCGGTATCGGGGTTGATCGCGAGCGTGCTGGCCGTGTAGAGGTTGGTGTACGGTCCGATGTTGCTGCTGTCGTTGCCGCGGACCGCCGCGCCCCAGGGCGCCGGATTGCTGGTGCCGTAGTAGAGGAGATTCAGGCTCGGATCGTACGAGCCGATGTGCCAGGCGACGCCGCCTCCGAACTTCCACGAGTCGCCCTTCCAGGTGTCGTTGCCCGGCTCGCCGGCGGACGGCACCGTGTAGAGCCGCCACACTTCGCGCCCCGTGTCCTGGTCGAACGCGGAGATGTAGCCGCGCACGCCGTATTCGCCGCCGCCGAAGCCGGTGATCACGAGGTTCTTCACGATCGTGGGCGGCGAGGTGATGACCGAGCCGCCGGTGTGGTCGACGACCTGACTCTTCCACAGCTCCTTGCCGGTCTTGGCGTCGAGCGCGACCAGGTTGCCGTCGAGCCGGCCGACGAAGATCTTGCCCTTCGCGTGGGCAACGCCGCGATTGTTGACGTCGCAGCACGCGTACTGCTCGATGCCGGCCGGCACCTCGGGCGAGTAGCGCCACTTGACCTCGCCGGTCCGCGCGTCGACCGCGAACACGTTCTTCGGGCCGTGCGACGACGTCACGTACAGGAGGTCGCCGACGACGATCGGCGTCGACTCCTGCGACCTGAGCGAGCCGAGCTGCAGCGCCCAGGCGACCTTGAGCCGCCCGACGTTCGACGCGTTGACCTGGTTCAGCGTGCTGTAGCGCGTGTTGGCGGTGTCGCCGCCGTACACGCCCCACACCGCCCCGGTCTGGGCGGCGACCGACCCGACCAGGCCGGCGAGCGCGAGGGCTGCGATCACGAGCAGTGCCGCGAACGTTTTCATGGCCGTTCTCCTCTCGGCTCAGGCGCGCTGCAGGCGATTGACGGCACCGAGCATGGCGGGGCCGGCGGGCCGGTGTCAAGACCCCGTGCGGCCTTCGAGCGCCTCGGAGTCGGCGTGCTTGACATCACCCGGGCGCGGCGTTATCTCTCGGCCGCTCCCCGCCGAGTCGGAGCGCGCGGCGGCGCGACTCCGCCGGGGGCCCCGCAACGGGACGAAGCGCTGCTCACAACCGCCCGAGGTGTGAGGAGAGCGACATGCGACGTCTGGGTCAGCACGTGGTCACGGTGCTCACGATCTCCATCCTCCTGTTCCTGACGGCCCACGCGACCCGGGCGGCCGATCCCGAGATCGACCGCTTGATCCGGGGCCCGGCCGGCAAGGACTGGGTGACGAACGGCGGCAATCTCACCAACCAGCGCTATTCCACCTTGAAGCAGATCGACACGACCAACGTCGGTCAGCTCAAGGGCGCCTGGATGACCCGGCTCAAGGGCTCCGGCGCCGCCGGCAAGTATTCCTTCGAGGCCTCGCCGCTCGTGAAGGACGGCATCATGTACGTCATCACGGGCAACGACGACGTCTTCGCGCTCAACGCGAAGACGGGCACGATCCTCTGGGAGTACTGGTCCGGCATCGATCAGCGAATCTCGACCGTCTGCTGCGGCTGGGTCAACCGCGGCCTCGCCATGGGCGAGGGGCTGCTGTTCTTCGGTCAGCTCGACGCCAACTTCGTCGCGCTCGACATGAAGACCGGCGAGGTGAAGTGGAAGACCGCGCTCGAGAAGTGGGAGAACGGTTACACGATCACGAGCGCGCCGCTCTACTACGACGGCATCGTCTACAGCGGCATCGCGGGCGGCGAGTTCGGCGTGCGCGGCCGGCTGACCGCGCTCGACGCCAAGAGCGGCGCGATCCTCTGGCGCTCCTACACCTTGCCCGCGCCGGGCGAGCGCGGGAGCGAGACCTGGCCGCCCGGCACCGATCACTCGATGCGCGGCGGCGCCACGATCTGGAACACGCCGGCGCTCGATCCGGACCTCGGCCTCGTCTACTTCGTCACCGGCAACTGCGGGCCGGACTACGACGGCTCGATGCGCGAGGGCGACAATCTCTACTGCGCCTCGATGATGGCGGTCAAGGCGAAGACGGGCGAGTACGTCTGGCACTTCCAGCAGGTGCACCACGACATCTGGGACTACGACGCGGCGAGCCCGGTGGTGCTCTTCGATACCGTCATCGACGGCAAGCCGCGCAAGGGCATCGCCGAAGCCGGCCGCACCGGTTGGGTGTACATCCTGGATCGGACCGACGGAAAACCCTTGATCGGCATCGACGAGAAGCCGGTGCCGCAGGATCCGCGGCAGAAGACGGCCAAGACGCAGCCGATCCCGCGCGGCGATGCGACGGTTCCGCAGTGCGCCGAGCTGCTGCCGGGCTACGAGAAGGCCGGCTGCATCTTCGACACCTTCTGGGAGACGCCCGTGCTCATGCAGCCGTCGGGAATCGGCGGCACGAACTGGTCGCCGATGCCGTACAGCCCGGACACGGGCTACTTCTACGTGCCCGGAACCGTGCGCACGAGCGCGTTCACGCGCTTCGGCGACAAGTACCTGCTCGGGCAGCGCTACACCGGCGGTAGCCAGTCGGCGCCGATCGGCTCACCGATGAGTGGCATGTTCACGGCGATCGACAGCAAGACCAACACGATCGCCTGGCAGCACAAGACGCCGTACCGGATCGGCGGCGGAGGCGGCTCGTCGGTCACCGCGGGCGGTCTGGTCTTCCGCGGCGAGCCCGACGGCAACTTCCTGGCGCTCGACGCCAAGAGCGGTAAAGAGCTCTGGCGATTCCAGACCGGGTTCGGCGCCGACGCGCCGCCCATATTCTACGAGGTCGACGGCGAGCAGTACGTCGCGATCGCGACCGGCGGCAACCAGCTTCAAGGCAGCGCCTACGGCGACGCGGTGTGGGCGTTCTCGCTGAAGGGGCAGCTCGGTCCGCTGTGGCCACCGCCTGCGCCGCAAACCGTCGCCGGGCCGACAGGGCCGATCCTCGCCGGCGTGGATACGGTCAGGGCCGGCGCCAACAACGTCGAGTACAGCTTCGCGCCCGCGCGCATCCGCATCAAGGCCGGCAGCGCGGTGACCTTCACCAACGTCGGCGATTTGCCGCACTCGGCGACGTCGATGGACCGCGGCAAGTTCGACACGGGCGTGCTGATCAAGGGCCAGTCGAAGGCGATCACCTTCGCGCAGCCCGGCAACTTCTACTACATCTGTCTGCCGCACCCCTGGCAGTACGGCCAGGTGATCGTGGAGTAGCGCGCGCATCGGAGAAGAGCGTGCGCCAGTCGGTCGTCGCCGGTGTGGTCGCGCTGGGGCTCCTGCTCCTCTGCGATGCCCGGCGCGACCGGCCGGCGGCGCAGCCCGCGCTGCCGAGCGGCGACGGGCTGCACGTCCTGCTCACGACGTCGGAGCTCCTGGTCGGACAGAACCGCCTCGCCTTCGGTCTCCTGAAGGACGGAAAGCTCCTGGCCGACACGCGGGCCGCCGTGCGTCTCTACGCCCTCGAGGGCGAGGAGGCGCGCCTGGTCGCCGAAGCGCCCGCGCGCTACCAGCGGCTGGAAGTCATCGAAGCGGGCAAGCGGATCCACATCCACCCCGACGGGTCGCGCCACGTCCACGGCGAGGCGACGGACGTGCAGGGAATCTACGTCGCTCAGGTGACGTTTCCGCGCTCGGGCACCTGGGGTCTCGAGGTCTTCTCGCAGTCTGGCGGCGGCGCCGTCGAGTCGGCGCGGCTGAGCGTCAGCGTTCTGGAAGCTTCACTGATGCCGATGGTCGGCACACCGGCGCCTCGAAGCCGCAACCGCATCGCCGGCGACGTCGACGACTTGAAGCAGATCGATTCGAGCGATCCGCCCGACCCGCGGCTACACCAGACGCGAATCGCGGACGCGATCGCGCTGGGCAAGGCGCAGGTGATCGTGTTCGCGACGCCCCGGTACTGCACGAGCCGGGTGTGCGGTCCGGTCGTGGACGTCGTGCGGACGTTGATCCCGGCGTACGGCGATCGCGTCGCGTTCGTCCACGAGGAGATCTGGGAGACCGGCGCCGTGCAGAAGTTCACGCCGACCGTGGAGGAGTGGGGCCTTCGCTCGGAGCCGTGGATCTTCGTCGTCGACGCCAGCGGCGTCGTCCGCGCCCGGTTCGAGGGCGTGACGACGCGCCGCGAGCTCGAGGCGGCGCTACGGCTCGTGCTCGCGCCGCGCTAGCGGCTCACGGCGTCTTCGCCTTCCACGGGTAGACCGGGACGAAGCTGTCGCGGTTGGGCATCTTCACCCTGGGCAACGTCTCCGCGTTCATCACGTCCTGCTCCCCGATGATGCCGTTGAGATTGAGGAGATACGCGGTGACCGCGTAGACCTCGCCGTCGGTCAGCGAGTGCGGCTGCGCGAACGGCATCGCCCGGCGCACGTAGTCGAACACGGTCGTCGCGTACGGCCAGTAGCTGCCGATCGTGCGCACCGGCGTCTTGCTCGCGAGAGTCCCCTGCCCGCCGACGAGCCGGTCGTTGGGACCGTTCACGCCCTTCTCGCCGTGGCAGGCCTGGCACTTCTGAACGTAGACGAGCGCGCCTTCCGCCGGCGTTCCGCTTCCGGGCGGCAGCCCGCGCCCGTCGGGCGCGATGCTGATGTCCCAGCCGGAGACCTTGGCGGCGGTCGCCGCGCGGCCGAGGTTCGGCGTCTCCGGTGTGGTCGCGGTCGCGCCCGCGCAGCCGCCCCACGCGAGCGCCAGCGCCGCGAGAACGAGCGCCTCACGCGTAGACATTTTTGACCTCGCCGTTGCCCTCCACGCGCCAGGCCTGGATCGCGTGGTAGTGGTAGGCCGCGTTGGTCCCGTGGCGCGCGATCAGCTCGTCGCGCGTGGGCTGGACGCCGCCGGCGTCGTCCGTCGCGCGGCTCTTGAGCACGCTCGGCGCGCCGTTCCACTTCCAGGGAATTCGAAAGCGCGTGAGCGCGCGCGCGAGCACCGGCGCCGACAGCGCCGCTTCGGCCCAGGTCTGTCCACCATCCGCCGAGACCTCGACCTTGCGAATCGGCCCGCGCCCCGACCACGCGATCCCCGATACCTCGTAGAGCCCCGGGCCGGTCATGCGCAGCCCGGGCGCCGGGCGTGTGATGACCGACTTCACCTCCATGGGATACGTGAACAAGAGTGACTTGCCGTCGGCCTGCAGATCGGTGTACTTCGACGTCTCGTCCTTGGTCATCGTCGGCGTGTCCGTCACCTTGATCCGCCGCAGCCACTTCACGCTCATGTTGCCCTCGTAGCCGGGCAGGAACAGCCGCACCGGATAGCCGTTCTCCGGGCGCAGGCGCTCGCCGTTCTGGTAGAGCGCGAGCATCGCGTCGTCCATCGCCTTCGCCATCGGCACGCTCCGGCTCATCGCCGCCGCGTCGGCGCCCTCGGCGAGGATCCAGTCGGCGCGGGAGTCGGCGCCGGCCTCGGCTAGCAATAGCCGCAGCGGGATGCCCGTCCACTCGCTGCAGGACACCAGGCCGTGGGTCTGGCCGCACGTGAGCGCGGGCGGCGCCGCCCCGTACATCACCCCGCTGTTGCCCGAGCACTCCAGGAAGTGGATGCGCGACACCATCGGGTAGCGCGCGAGCGCCGCCATCGTGAAGATGAGCGGCCGCGCGACCATCCCGTGGATCAGGAGCTGGTGCCGCGCCGGGTCGATGGCGGGCACACCGTTGTGATGGCGCTCGAAGTGCAGCCCGCTCGGCGTGATCATGCCCTCGAGCGCCTCCAGCGGCGTGCGCGAGGCACCGGCGCCGGTCGTGCCCGGCTGCGAGCGGATGAGCGTGCGCGTCACCTCGCGCTCGTAGCTGGCCGGCGACCCGTAAGGGCTCAGCGCCGCACCGGAGACTTTCATCTCGGCCGGAGTCTCCGGCGGGCCGGCGGCGCCCGCGTCGCTCGGCGCAAAGGCCATGAAGGCGCCGGCCGCGAGCGCCCCGGCACCGTCCGTCAGGAAGGCCCTGCGGTCGAGCAGCCCGTTACCGGCGCTTTCGCGCGTGTCGTGGGAGCGGCGTTCGTGGCGCGGTGGACGCATCGCTGTCCTCCCCGTCGAGGTGACGTTCGCGTCGAGGGTAGACGCGCGAGCCCGGAGGGTCAAGACGCCTCGACGCGCGCTCGGCGTATACTCCGACGGTCATGACGGGGCGTTGTCTCCGGACCGCGCTGGTGGGACTCGCGCTCCTGTCCGCGACTTACGCGGCGCCCGCGGCCGCAAGCGTCAGCCGCATCGTGGTCCAGTCACGCGAGGACGTCCTGGGCGGGCGACCGTTCGGCGCCGCGGGCAGTTACGAGAAGCTCGTCGGGGTCGTGGAGCTCGCGCTCGACCCGGCGAACGCCGCCAACGCCGCGATCGTCGACCTCGCACGCGCGCCGAAGGACGCGAGCGGGCGTGTCACGGCTTCGGCGAATTTCATGGTCCTGCGCCCGAAGTCGATGCCGCGCGAGCGCGCGGTCGCGCTGCTCGAGGTGTCCAACCGAGGTGGCAAGGCAGCGCTGCCCTACTTCGCGCGCGCCGTGTGGAGCGCGGACCCCACGAGCGGGGCCGAGCTCGGCGACGCGCTCCCGTTGCGGCTGGGGCTCACGCTCATCTGGGTCGGCTGGCAGTTCGACGTGCCGCGGCGCGACGGCGTCTTGCGTCTCGACGCGCCCGTCGCGACCGACGACGGCCGGCCGATCGAGGGTCTCGTGCGCTCGGACTGGACGGTGGACGAGCGAACGGTCTCGCTGCAGCTCGGTCATCGCGGCCACCGCCCGTATCCGGTCGCCGACCCGGAGCATCGCGACAACGTGCTGACCGAGCGCGACGGCCGCCTCGAGCCCCGCCGCGTCGTGCCCCGCGATCAGTGGCGCTTCGTGGAGGGCGACACGCGGATCACACGCGCAGGTGGCTTCGAGCCGGGCAAGATCTACGAGCTCGTCTACCGCGCGCGGGATCCGGTCGTCGTCGGGATCGGCCTGGCCGTGGTGCGAGACGTGATGTCGTACGCCAAGTACGACGAATCCAGTCTCTTTCCGGTGCGGTTGGGCATTGGGCTCGGCATCTCTCAGACCGGCCGCTTCCTGCGCCACTTCGTTTATCAAGGCTTCAACACCGACGAGGCGCGGCGCGCGGTCTTCGACGGCCTCTTCGTCCACACCGCCGGCGCGGGCCGCGGCAGCTTCAACCATCGGTTCGCGCAGCCCTCGCGCGACGCCCATCGGTTCTCCGCGTTCTTCTATGCGACCGATCTCTTTCCGTTCGCCGGCCGGAGCCAGCGCGATCCGGAGACGGGAGTCACCGACGGCCTCTTCGCGCACGAGGCGCATCTGCCGAAGATCTTCTTCACCAACACCGGCTACGAATACTGGGGCCGCGCTGCCTCGCTGCTCCACGTCACCCCGGCGGCCGACGCCGACCTCGAGCCGTCGGCCAACGAGCGCATCTATCATCTCGCCGGCGCGCAGCACTTCGTCGTGGATCCGCCGGCGATGTCCGACCGTTCGAGCTCGGTCGCGTCCTATCGCGGCAGCCCGCTCGACTTTCACCCGGTGCTGCGGTCGCTGCTGACCCGACTGGTCGAGTGGGTACGCGATGGACGCGAGCCGCCGCCGAGCGCCTACCCCCGGCTCGCGGACGGGACGCTGGTCGCCGTGGAGCGCGTGCGCGCGCCGGTGATTCCGGGCGTGTCGTGGCCGCGGGTCGCGCAGGAGGCACATCGCGTCGACTACGGGCCACGATGGTCGGAGGGGATCATCACGCTCGAGCCGCCGCGGCTCGGCAAGCCGTTCCCGGTGCGTGTCCCGCAAGTGGACGCCGACGGAAACGAGCTGGCAGGTGTCCGGTCGCTCGAGCTCCTGGCGCCGCTGGCGACGTACACGCCGTGGAGCCTGCGCGGCGGCGCGGCCAATCCCGGCGAGCTCGTGGATTTCTACGGTACCTTCATTCCGTTCTCCCGCGACGCGGCGGAGCGCGAGCGCCGGCGCGATCCGCGCGCGAGCGTGACCGAGCGCTACGGCGACCATCCGCGCTACATCGAGCTCGTCCGACGTCGCGCCGATATGCTGCTCCGGGCCGGATTTCTTCTCGACGAGGACGTCCCTCGCGTCGTCGAGCAGGTCGAGCGCGGGTGGGTCCGGCTGATGGGCGCGCCCGCCAGGGCCAAGCCGTGATGTGGCTTGACATCGCTGGGGCTCCGACCGATTCTTCCGCAGCGGGCAAACCGAGAGATGAGCGATCCGCCCGAACGACGCAGCGCGTCTGACCCAGCGCCCGCGCGCCGGACCGTGTTGAAGCTGGCGATGGTCGCGGGCTTCACCTTGCGTCCGTTCGACATGGTCGGCGCGCAGGGCGACGATCGACGCAAAGCCCGGCCGCAGCCGAACGATCGCCTCGTGCTCGCGCGCGGCGACCGCAAGGGACAGCTCATCACCCTCGCCGACCTGCCGGCCGGGGGTCCGCCAGTCATCGCATACCCGATGGATCCGGCGGCGCAGATCGTCCGAGACGATTCGCGACTCAACCAGGTCCTGCTGGTCCGTCTCGATCCGAGCCAGCTCAACACCGACACGCGCGCCCGCTCGGCGGACGGCGTCGTCGCCTACTCGGCCATCTGCACGCACACGGGCTGCGACATCTGGGACTGGCAGCCCGGGACGAGCACGGTCAAGTGCCCGTGCCACTTCTCGGAGTTCGATCTCAAGGAAAGCGCGCGCGTCATGAACGGTCCGGCGCCGCGACGGCTGCCGGCGCTGCCGCTGAAGGTCGGCGAAGGCGCGCCGATCGTGGCCGGCGGCTTCATCGGGCGCCCGGGCTTCGAGACGGGAGGTTGACCAGAGTCGAGACGAGGTCGTACCGCGCAGTCGACACGCCAACCCGAGGGAGACGAGGACGATGCCGATGAAGAAGCTAGTGATCCTGAGTTTCGCGCTGCTCGTAGCACTCGAGCCGGCGATGCTCACCGCGCAGAGCCCGATGAGCTACAGCGCGGTGACCGAGCAGCGTCTGCTCAACCCGGAGCCGCAGAACTGGCTCATGTACCGGGGCAACTTCAGCGGCTGGGGCTACAGTCCGCTCGACCAGATCACGCCCGCGAACGTGAAGAAGCTCGTGCCCGTGTGGAGCTTTTCCACCGGCGTGAACGAGGGCCATCAGGCCCCGCCGCTGGTGAACAACGGCATCATGTTCGTCACGACGCCCCAGCAGCAGGTCTTCGCGCTCAACGCCAAGACCGGCGATCTGATCTGGAAGTACAAGAAGGATCTACCGGAAGATCTGCTGCAGCTCCATCCCACCAACCGCGGCGTCGCGCTCCTCGACGATCGGCTCTATCTCGCGACCGTCGACGCGCATCTGATCGCGCTCGACGCCAAGACCGGCGCGGTCGTGTGGGACACCACCGTCGACGACTACAAGAACGGCTATTACTTCACCCTCTCCCCGCTGATCGCCAAGGGCAAGGTGATGATCGGCACCTCGGGCGGCGAGCTCGGCATCCGCGGCTACGTCGCCGCCTTCGACGCCAAAGACGGCAAGCCGGCGTGGAAGACCTATACGGTCCCGGGCCCCGGCGAGCCCGGGAACGACACCTGGCCGGGTGACACGTGGAAGACCGGCGGCGTGTCCGTGTGGCTCACGGGCCACTACGATCCGCAGCTCGGCCTGAGCTTTTGGGGCACCGGCAACGGCGCGCCGTGGATGGGGGACATGCGGCCCGGCGACAACCTCTATTCCTCGTCGGTGCTCGCGCTCGACGTGGACACCGGCAAGATCCGCGGCTATCACCAGTACCACTGGAACGACTCCTGGGACTGGGACGAGGTCTCCACGCCGCTCTTGATCGATTTTCCGAAGGACGGACGCACCGTGAAGGGCCTCGTGCATCCCGGCCGCAACGGCTATCTCTGGCGGCTCGAGCGCGGCGCCGACAGCATCAAGTTCGTCGACGCGCGGCCGTACGTCACCCAGGAAGTCTTCACGAAGATCGATCCGGTGACCGGACGCCCGAGCTACGACGTCGAGCGTAAGCCGAGTGCCGGCAAGACCGTAACCTTCTGCCCCGGGCTCTGGGGCGGCAAGGACTGGACGCCGGCCGGCTACAACCCGAAGACGCAGTACCTCTACATCCCGGTCAACGAGAACCTCTGCTCGACCCTGGTGGGGCAGCCGAAGCCCGATCCCTACGAGCCCGGCAAGCTCTACCTCGGCATCGAGCGTCCGAAGACCACGATGAGCTGGCGGCAGGGCGCCACTCACATCGGCGAGCTCCAGGCCTGGGACATGAAGACCGGCCAGAAAGCGTGGACGCACAAGTTCCCGTTCATGAACTGGGGCCCGATCCTGACGACCGGTGGCGGCCTCGTGTTCCTCGGCGGTACGAACGATCGGAACTTCTGGGCGTTCGACGCAAAGACCGGCACGGAACTCTGGAAGTTCAAGACCAACTCCGGTGTCACCGGCGTGCCGAGCTCGTTCGCGGTCGACGGCGTGCAGTACATCGCCGTGCAATCGGGCTGGGGCGTCGACGCTCAGCGCATGCAGGCCCGGCTCGACACGTTCCGCGGCACCAAGACCGAGGTGCCGCAGGGCGGCGTGATCTGGGTGTTCGCGGTCAGGGACTAGGACTCGTTCTGACGGGCCGGCCGTGATGCCGGGGCGGCAACAACACGCCGCTGCGGGCGCGGCCGGCCCGGCGCTGCGTGTAATCGCTGCCGGGTAACGCCCGCGAGACAGCGCCCCGATTCAGCCGAGAAAGCCCGCGACCGAGCGAACGAACGCTTCGGGCTGCTCGTACGGCAGCATGTGGCCGGCGTCGCCGATCACCTCGACACGGGCGTGCGGAATCATTGTCTTCCAGCGCTCGGCGTAGGCCGGCACGATCAGCCGATCGGAGCGCCCCCACAGCACGCACGTCTCGGCCGTGAGGCGATACAGGCGCTTCGACAGCCGGCGGTTCGGGATCGGGAACAGGATCTTGCCTGCCATCGCCAGACGCCGCTGGCTGCCGACGTAGAACTCCTTGAGCGCCTCCATGTCCGAGAGATCCGCGCCGCCGGTGAGCAGCGCCTGGCCCCGTTGCGGATCGTGAAAGAGCGCTTCGGCGATCTGATACGGCAGCATCGCGAAGATGTCGGGGATCGGGTGCTCGTCCATCCACAGGCCCGCGGGGCTCACCAGGATGAGCTTGGCCACATCATGGGGCGCGATGCATGCCATCTCCGCCGCGATCATCCCGCCCATCGAATGGCCGATCAGGTGCGGCTTCGCGAGCCCGAGCGCCTCGACGAGATCCCAGCCGTGCAGGGTGAAGTCGAGCATGTCCTCGAGCAGATCCTCGCCCGTGGATTCGCCGTAGCCCGGCCATTCCGGCGCGAAGACGTGGTAGCGCTGCGCGAGCCGATCGAGACACGGGTTGTCGCCGAGGAGCCCGCCGGCGCCGTGCAAGAAGACCACCGGCGCGCCGCTGCCGCCCTCGAGCACGCGGCAGGCGGTTCCCTTCTTGGTCGCGAGCGTCTGCCACTTCATCGCGGCCACTCCGCGCCCATTTTCTCTGCGCCGGGCTGGCGCTCCTCGGGACGGATGCGATCGTCCATCGGATGCATCCACCAGCGCTCGTCGTGCTTCCACTCCGGCCACATGTCACGCAGGTGCGGCATGACCTTCTCCGCGAAGAGCTTCGACGAGTGGCGCGTCTTCCAGTCCGGCATGTTGCCGTTGTGGAACAGGCAAAAGAGATGGCCGATCCGGAGCCCCTTGATGCATTCCTCGAGCTGCTGCCGCACGGTGTCCGGGCTGCCGGCGATGACGAAGCGCTCCTCGACCAGCTGCTTCCACGTGAGGTTCTCGAGGATCTTCTGCCGCGCCGCGGTGAGCTGCGCCAGCGCCCCGTACTTGATGGTGGCCATCGTCCGGTAGCCCGCGGGATCGCCGAAGGGCGGGAAGACGTGCAGGCACCGGTTGAAGAAGTAGAGGCAGTGCTCGGCGTAGAGGCGTTCGGCCTCGGCGTCGGTGTCGGCGACGCAGATGATCTGGGCGAAGGCCGCGCGATACGGCGACTCGTCCTTGCCGCGCTTGGCCACGCGCTCCCAGTAGCCGTCGAGCAGCGACTTGCCGCGCAGGTAGCCGAAGAACGACAGATACGAGTAGTTGTAGTCGTAGTCGAGGCAGAAGTCCCACGTCTCGATCGAGCCGCCGCCCGGGATGTAGATCGGCGGGTGCGGCTTCTGGATCGGCTTGGGCCAGCAGT
>Ga0075423_10000164_pt1 | contig 44829 bp, 40 predicted proteins | sample SoiMethybrSBSTD2_FD_80114 | JGI IMG/M metagenome (GOLD analysis project Ga0075423, IMG submission 80114) | Bulk soil microbial communities from a Populus tree surrounding site in Tennessee, USA - Soil MetaG P. TD hybrid SBSTD2 | ecosystem: Environmental > Terrestrial > Soil > Tree plantation... | reverse complement strand
CCGCTCGTGAAGATGACCTCCTTCGCGGTTGCACCAATCAGATCGGCGACCTGCTTCCGAGCGGTCTCGACGGCCTCTTCCGCCTCCCAACCAAAGGAGTGGTTGCGGCTCGCGGCGTTGCCGAAGTGCTGCGTGAAGTACGGCACCATCGCGTCCAGCACCCGCGGGTCCACGGGCGTCGTGGCGTGATAGTCCAAGTAAATCGGAAGCTTCAACGTCGTTTCTCCTAACCCTTGCGCAGAACCGCCACCGGCGAGGTCATCACCGGCTCGGGCTCGGCGGCCATATCGGCCAGCGTCACGGTTCCCAGCGTGGCCGCGATGCGCTCGCGGATCTGCCACAGCGGATCGCGAACGCTGCATTTGCTGTACTGCTCGCAATCGTGTTTGTCCGTCGTGCACGCGGTGACCGTGAACGGACCATCGATTGCCTCGATCACATCAGCCACGCTAATGGAGCTCGAGGCGCGGCCGAGGGTGTAGCCACCACGTGTTCCCTGCGTCGAGACCAGCAAGCGGCTGCGGACGAGACGCTGCAGCACCTTGGCCATCAGCTCGAGCGGGATGTCGTACTGCTCGGCGATCTCACGCGCACACGTCGACGTCGCCCGATGCTTCTGGGCGAGGTGCTTCATCGCAATGAGCGCGTAATCGGCCTTTTTTGACAGTCTCAGCATCGCTCGGCTAATTCCGACTAGTCTAGTCGGTATTGTATGTCTCGCCGGGCTTAGAGAACAAGCCCGGCCTACACCGCTCGCTTACAGACACTGTAGGCCGGGCCTGGTTTTCATGGCCCGGCACTAGTACTTGGGTTGCGACGGATCGACCTTGTCGATCCACTCCAGAATTCCGCCTCTCAGGTTCTTGACGTTCGTGAACCCGACCGACTTGAGGAAGTCCTGCGCCTTGGCGCTGCGGCCGCCCATCTTGCACTGCGTGACGATCTCGCGATCGCGGGGCAGCTCCTGATACCGTCGCGGCAGCTCGCCCAGCGGGATGAGCGTCGAGCCAGGAATGCGGTTGATCTGATACTCGTTCGGCTCGCGCACATCGAGGATGAACGGCGTCTCGCCGGCATCCAGCTTCCTCTTCAAGTCGACAGGCGTGATCTCCCAGTCGTTCACGACTCCCCCTGTGGTCTGCGTTGGCTGCGGCTCGGGCCGCATGCCGCAGAACTGTTCGTAATCAATCAGCTTCGTGACGGTCGGATTCGGACCGCACACGGGGCACTCCGGATCCTTCTTCAGCTTCAGCTCGCGGAAGCGCATCTTCAGCGCGTCGTAGATCAGGAAGCGGCCGATCAGCGGCTCGCCGATGCCGGTAAGCAGCTTGATCGATTCGGTCGCCTGAATGACGCCGATGACTCCGGGCAGCACGCCGAGCACGCCGCCTTCGGCGCAGCTCGGCACCAGTCCCGGCGGCGGCGGCTCGGGATAGAGGCAGCGGTAGCACGGACCGTCTTTCGTCGCGAACACCGACGCCTGACCCTCGAACCTGAAGATGCTGCCGTACGCGTTCGGGATGCCCGAGAGTACGCAGGCATCGTTCACGAGATAGCGCGTCGGGAAGTTGTCGGTGCCGTCGAGGATGACGTCGTAACCCTTGAAGAGACGCATCGCGTTCTCCGAGGACAACGCTTCTTCGTACGTCTCCACCTGCACGTGCGGATTGAGCGCGCGCACCTTGTTCCTCGCCGACTCGAGCTTCGAGAGACCAACGTCATCGGTCGTATGCAGCAGCTGCCGCTGCAGGTTGCTGTAGTCGACGACGTCGAAGTCGACGATGCCGAGGCGACCGATGCCGGCGGCAGCGAGATACATCGCCGCGGGAGAACCGAGTCCGCCGGCGCCGATGCACAACACACTGGACGCTTTCAGTCTGCGCTGACCGTCCATGCCCATCTCCGGCATGATCAGGTGACGGCTGTAGCGCTTGATCTCTTCGGCGGAGAGGCTGGGCAGATCGTCGGTGCTCTGCAGGCGGGTCTTCAGACCCGCCTCTACGACGTCCGTGGCGCCGCCCGCGACTGACGGAACGATGCTCAGCGTGTCGCCCGACTTCACCGGCGTGTTCTCGCGCTGCAGATAACGGATGTCCTCGTCGTTGAGATACACGTTCACGAAGTTCCGCAGCTTGCCGTTGTCGGCATAGAGATGCTTGCGCAGCCCCTCGTACCGCGTCGTCAGATCGGCGAGCAGCTCGCCGACGGTGGCGCCGTGGACTTCAACGGACTCTTTCTTGTCCGTGAACGGGCGAAGCGGCGTCGGGATGTTGATCGTGTTGGGCATATGTCAGCTGTTCCTGGTCGAAGGCAGAGCGATCCTCGCGCAATCGCCACGAGGTCATGTCCTCTGGCGCGCCGGCGCGAACGGCGACGATGACGTACGAGAACGACGGCCACGCATGATCCAGATCGTATTGCGACGGCCGCGCCGGATGATCCGGATGTGAGTGGTAGAACCCGAGCAGGTCCGCACGAAGCTCGGTGCCTCGGCGCTCGGCGGCCATGTAGTCCTGCGGGCGAACGAGAAAACGGCGGCGCGGCCCTTCTTCGGTGGTGTTGGGCAGCGCAAACGTTGCCGTGACCACGCCGTCGCGGCCGTACATCGCCCCGCAGCATTCGTTCGGATAGGTCTCGACGCCGTGCGCGGCAATCGCTTCGGCAATGCCCGGCATCAACGACAACGCCATCAGCTCTGCGCCTCCGCGCCCTCATCCCACAGCCGCTCGGACAAGTACTTCTCGCCGCCGTCGGGAAACACGATCACGAACACGGCATCCGACGCACGGCGCGCGACCTGCAGCGCCCCAACGAGGTTGGCACCGCTCGAGATGCCCACGAACAGTCCCTCTTTCGCCAGACGGCGGGTCAGGTCGAACGCGTCCTCGGTGCTGATACCCAGATCTTCGTCGGCCAACGACGGATCGTAGATCCCGGGAACGATCGCTGTCTGCATGTGCTTCAGTCCTTCGAGACCATGCAGCGGCGAATCCGGCTGTATCGAGATCAACCTGATCGACGCGTTCACCTCGCGCAGCTTCCGGCCGGCACCGACGAATGTGCCGCTCGTGCCCAACCCCGCCACGAAGTGGGTAATCCGACCACCCGTCTGCTCCAGAATCTCGGGACCGGTGGTGTCGTAATGCGCCCGCCAGTTGCCCGGATTGTTGTACTGGTCCGGGTAGAAGTAGAGTCCCGGGCTTTCCTCGTACATCTGTTTGACGCGGATGATGGCCCCATCCGATCCCTGCATCGGATCGGTATAGACCACGTCGGCCCCGAACGCCTGCAGGATGCGCTTCCGCTCGGGCGTGACGTTGGCCGGTACGCAGAGTCGCACCCGGTACCCCCGCGCGGCGCCGATCATCGCGTAGGCGATTCCGGTGTTGCCGGACGTCGCGTCGATGATGATCTTGTCGCGCGTCAGGGCACCCGAGCGCTCACCGTCGGCAATCATGCGGGCAGCCGCCCGATCCTTCACCGATCCGCCCGGATTCCTCCACTCAGCCTTTGCGTACAGCTCGACATTTTTCAGATCCGCCTCGAAGCTCGAGAGGCGGATGAGAGGCGTACTGCCAATCAAATCGATTACGGACGCAGCGGTCCGGAGGTGGCCCGACAAGGCGACTGGCATATCCGACTGGTTCAGTCCGAGATTATATCGGTACAAGTGGAAGAAGTGGAAAAGTGGAAAAGTGGAAAAGTGAAAGCGGTTAAGTCCTGAAGTGGACGGACAAGTACATCCGGGCTAAAGCGAGCGCAACTTTTCGATTCGGGCTATCTCTACTTCTCTGCCTACTTTCCCACTTCCGTACTTCGACTTCTTCCACTTTTCCACTTTTCCACTTGTACCGTCACGCCCGTGCATCTGCCACGTCGCACGCGTCGCTGAGAATCCGCGCGGCCCAATCAAAGACCGTGTGCCCACAGACGTGCGCCCGCAGCGCCCGCATGCGGCGGGCGGCTTCCGCGATCGACATCTTGAGGGCGGTGTGAATCGTCTCGGCGAACTCGTCGGGAGCGAACGGATTGACGAGCAGCGCTTCGGCCATCTCCTTCGCCGCGCCCGCAAATCGCGACAGCACGAGGATGCCGTTGTTGTCGGTCCTCGAGGCGACGAACTCCTTCGCCACCAGATTCATGCCGTCGTGCAGCGACGAGACGACGCACACATCCGAGGCGCGATAGAGCGCGGCCACATCCTTGGGCGCGTGATGTTCGCGGCGATAGATCACCGGCGTCCATTCCGCGTCGCCGTGTCGGTCGTTGATTCGCGTGACGAGCTCGTCGACCTCGCGGCTCAACTCGCGATAGCGATCGAGTTGATCGCGGGTCGGTGATCCCACCTGCACGAAGACCACGCGTTTGCGCCACTCGGGATAGCGATTGAGGAAGCGATCGAACGCCTGCAGCCGATCGGGAATGCCCTTCGTGTAGTCGAGACGATCGACACCCATCACGATACGCCGGTCGCCGGAGACGCCAAGGCGACGCCGTGTGGCCGCAACCTCGCGCGCCCACGTCGCGGTTCCAGCAGGCACGTCATTCCAGATGCTCGGATCGATGCTGATCGGGTACGGACGGATCGCGGTGCGATGTCCGCCGCGGTGCACCGAAAACGTCTCCTGATCGAGGCGCGCCTCGATCGTGCGATCGACCGTCTCGAGAAAGTTGTTGCAGTGGTACTGCAGATGGAACCCGAGCAGATCGTTGCCGAGCAGCCCATCGAGCACTTCAGCCTGCCACGGCAGAATGCGAAACGCTTCCGGGTTGGGCCACGGGATGTGCCAGAACTGGCAGACCACGGCATCGGGCCGCGCGCTCTTCACGTAGCGCGGCAGCAGTGCGTAGTGGTAGTCCTGCACGAACACGATGGCGCGGCTGCCGGCAATCTCTTCGAGCACGATATCGGCGAACCGCCGGTTCACGGCGCGATAGTGCTGCCAGTCGCCCTCGTTGAAGATCGGACGCGCGTAGGCGATGTGGCATAACGGCCAGAGCGCGTTGTTCGACAGCCCGTAGTAGTAGCCATCCTCTTCGACAGGCTTCAGCCACACACGGCGCAGCGAGTACTTCGGCTTCTCGGGAGGAACGGCCACGCGGCCGGAGGAATCCGACACGTCGCGATCGCCGGATCCGTTGCCGTGCGCGACCCACGTGCCCCCGCATGCCTGCATCACGGGATCGAGCGCGGTGACGAGACCGCTGGCCGGACGCGTGCACGTGATCCGCACCTTGTCGCGTTGGCGCAGCAGCCACCGCAGCATGCCCTTGCGATGCACGGTGTGCTTGATGTGCACGTAGGGTTGCCTGTTGGCGACGACGATCAGCTTCGTGTCTTGCAGTCTATCTGCGAGCGTTCGCACGAGGTCGATAGACGTCATGCTCACTCCCCCTCCAAACGACCGTTTCCGGTCATCGACTGCTTCCGTTGACCGAGGCGAGAACGGCGGCAACTTCGGCGGGGGAGTCCAACCGGAGTCGAGCCACGGACGGTCGACGGCCAACCACGACGCTCAGGTCCGTACTCGTCGCCTCGAATGCATCCTCATCGGTTACATCGTCACCAAAGAACACACACCATGTGGATCGTCCGACGCGCGCCTCGACATCGTCGACGATCCACTGCACGGCATCACCTTTCGTCCACGGAATGTTTGGCAGGAATTCGAGCGCCTCGTTGGCTTCGAGCGCTTTCAACGCACCGCGTTCAATCCAAGGCTGCGCCACGAGATCGGCTTCATCGAGCACCGCTTGGCGCGACAGCGGGGCGACGCCGCGTACGTGCACGGTGAGCGCGATGCCCTTGTGCTCGAACCGTACGCCAGGAACGTGTCCGACGGCCGCGTCCATGCTGTCGACAACCGTATCGATCACATCGCGCGACTCCATCAGATCGGGGTGATGCCACGCATCACCGCCACGACGGATCTCGAGCCCATGCAGCCCGGCGAGATAGACATCGGGCGGCAGCGACGTGCGTTGGTCCAGGTCATCGAGCCGCCGGCCGCTGACGAGCCCGACGGTGACGTCGTCGCGGGAAGAGAGCGCTTCGAGCGCACGTCGAGTTTCTTCACGCAACGTCGGCCGCGATGGATCGACGTTGAACGTTGCCAGGGTGCCGTCGAAATCCGAGAGCACCACGAGATGAGCGCGCGCAGGGCGACGCTCGAGCGCAGCAAGCACCTCAACCACCATGACGATCCTAGTCAGCCTGGCTCCGCACGCAACCTCAGCCGAGAAACCACCTCAGCCGTGCGCCGGGCTGTCGAGAACGTGCTACGTGACGATCCCTCGTCGAGCTGCGTAGCGCACCACTTCGGCGGTGTTGCGCAATCCCAGCTTTTGCAGCACGTGCGTGCGGTGAGTCTCGACCGTAGCGGGGCTGATCGAGAGCAGGTCGGCGATTTCCTTGCTGCTGCGCCCTTCGGCGACCAGCTGCAGGACTTCTCGTTCGCGGTCAGAGAGCAAATCGTAGCGATCGTGGATGCCTCTATCACTCAGGCCGCGCACATAGTCATCGAACACGACTTGCGCGACCGCCGGGCTGAAGAACGTGCCGCCAGCCGCGACCGTCGCGATGGCTTCAATCAGTTCCTCACCTGCGGAATCCTTCAAAACGTATCCCCGCGCTCCGGCATGCACCGCCTGCGTGACGTACGCCTGATCGCTGTGCATGCTCAGGATCACCACGCGCACCGACGGCGCCGCGCGGCGCACGATCTGCCGTGTGGCCTCGATGCCGTTGAGGAGCGGCATGCCGATGTCGAGCACCGCGACATCGGGTTTGAGCTCCAGCGCTTCGCGCACGGCATCGCGACCGTTGCCAGCCTCGGCGATGACACGCCACTCGCGTCGGTCCTCGAGGATCTTGCGCAAACCCTGCCGCAGCACGGCGTGATCGTCGCCCAACAGCACGCGAAGCTCACTCATGCTCCACCTCCGGATTGCCGACGGCCAGCGCCGACACCACTCGCTCGTCCGGCAGATCCTCGATCGCCGAGGGACGATCGATACGAGGCAGCTTCACCTCGATCCTCGTCCCGCGTCCCGGTGCGCTCTGAATGTCAATGTGACCTCGCAGCTGCGACACGCGTTCACGCATGCCGAGCAGGCCGAGCCCGCGGCGGCGCCCCGGACGTTCCACGTCGGCGGCATCGAAACCGACGCCGTCGTCTTCAATCGTCACGCGCAGGGTCTGCGCATCGGTCCTCACGTGCACTCGGCCGGAACGAGCGTGTGCGTGCCGTGCGATGTTGGTGAGCGCTTCCTGCACTACGCGGTACACCGATCGCTCGATTTCCGGATGCAAGCGTTCCTCGGCACTCTCGTTCACGAAGGCAATGGCGACGCCGTGCCGGCGCCGGAATTCTCGTACCTGAGACTCGAGCGCAGCCACGAGTCCGAGATCCTCGAGCGCCGACGGATGCAGCAGATGCGTCAGATCGCGCACGCTGCGCAGTGCGCTGTCGGCGCTCGACTGCGCGTCGGCCAGCAGTCCCGATTCGTGCAGCCGCTCGAGGCGCCGTTCGGCGACGGCCAGCTCCACTTTCACCGCCGTCAATGCCTGACCCACGTCATCGTGCAACTCGCGTGCGATGCGGCGCTGTTCGTCCTCCCGCACTTGAACGAGCCGCGCCGAGAGCCGCTGCAAATCGGCCGACACTTGCTCTTCGCGGGCGCGCTGTTCCTTCAGCCGATGCTCGAGCCGTGTGGCGTGGCTCGAGGCGAGCCACGCGATCGTCAGGCTGATGAACAACGCGATACCGAAGATGTTCCACACCTGCCGCTGCAGATCCGCTTGTCGCTCTCCGATCGCACGCTGCTCGTCGACCACAGCGGCGCGGTTGAACGCCTGCATTTCTTCGGACGTGCGAATGGCGGCTTCGCGTTTGGGCATCAACCGCCTGAGCAACAGCGGCGCATCAGCGGTGCGCCGGCCCGAATCGGGCGACAGCACCGCTTGCGACGCGTGACGGTATTCCAGAACCTCTTCTCGCAACCGAGCCACTCGCTCGGCCTCCACTCGGGGATCGACCACGGGCACATACTGCGAGAGCGAGCTCTCCACGCTCTGGAAGATCCGCTCGACCTCTCGAGAGTTCGGTGCCACACGTGGATCGGGCTCGAGCAGAGCATCGCCCACCACAACCGACGCGAGCAGCACTTGCGCGCGCACAGCTGACAGCAGCTCTTGGGCGTGAACGTAGCGTGCATTGATGGCAGCGGCGTCGCGCTGTTCATCGCTCATCCGCTGAGTCACCTGATACCCGGCGAAGAGCCACAAGCCAAGCGTGAGTCCGAACCCGACTAGGAGGGCGGTTCGGATGGTCACAGTCGGTATCGAACGCATCCAGCCGATGTTATCGCGGAACGCCCGCGCCATCCCGGTCACCGGGCGGTGCTCCATATCTTTCGGCCAGAAAATACGGCCTCGACCGGATACGCGTGGGCTTTCGACGGGAGCTATGGTGCCCGAATTGCGCACGTCCACAAACAATACCAAGGAGAAGGCGCGTGACTCGACAGACTAGCCGAGCGTATCAACGGTGGCTTGGAGCTCTCCTGGTGCTGCTGGTGCTGCCGGGCGCGTTCACCTACACCATCCTCAACGGGAGACAGTCGGACAACGGAGCCTCGTCACCTGGGCTCACCTTCGACGGTGACACGGCGCTGTGGACGATGGCGATCAAGCCGGATAAGACAGCGGACTTCGAAAAGGTGATGAATCGTTTGCGCGACGCGTTGACGCAGTCGAACGATCCGCAGCGCAAGCAGCAGGCAGCCGGGTGGCGGGTGATGAAGATCAGCAAGCCAATGCCCGACGGTAATATCGCCTACGTGCACATCATTCATCCAGTGGTGCAAGGCGCCGACTACACGATCATGAAAGCGTTGTACAAGGCCTTTCCCGACGAGGGTACGGCGCTATACGAGACCTATCGCGGGGCGTTCGACAAGAACCTCTCGCTCGCGACTGGATCAGTCGTGATCGATATGTCCAAGTAGTGGTCCTTGGGCTTGGTTCTTGGTCCTTGGTCCTCGGAAACAGAGGACCAGGACCATGGACCAAGGACCAACCTAGCCGATCGGCTTGCCTTCCGTATCGCGAATCTCGATGGCACCGAGGTTCAGCTTCTTCAGCTCCGGCTCGATCTTCGCTCGATCACCGACCGCGATCACCACCATGCTGTCCGGCACGAGGTATTTCTTCGCCATCGCCAACGCCTGATCGGTCGTCACCGCATTCACTTGCGCGGCGTACTTCGTGTAGTAATCGAGTCCAAGGTTGTAGATGAACACGTTGGAGAAATTGCCGACAGCGTTGGCGCTGCTCTCGAACGCCCCCGGCAATGAATTCGCCAGCGCGTCCTTGGCCTTGCTCAACTCCTCGGCGCCGACCGGCTTCTCCACCATGCCGCGCAGCTCCTTGAAGATCTCGTCGATCGCCGGCGCCGTGACATCGGTGCGAATGCCGGACGCAACCTGAAATGGGCCCGGCGTTCGTCGGAACGCGAACCCCGAGCTGGCGCCGTAGGTGTAGCCGTGCGCCTCGCGGAGGTTCATGTTGATGCGGCTCGAGAAGAGGCCGCCGAGCGCGAGGTTCATCACCTGCATCGGACGGAAATCGGGCGACGACCGCGCCGCACCGATGCTCGCGACGCGGATCTGCGTCTGCGGGCTGCCCGGTTTGTCGACGATCACCACGCGCGCCTTGGTCCGCATCGGCTCGCCAAGCGAGGGCTGCGCGGGTGTGCCGCGCTGCCAGGCGTTGAATGCCTTTTCAGCCAGCGCTTTCAGCTCGGGCATCGAAATGTCGCCGGCGACCACGAGCGCGGCGTTGTTGGGTGTGAAGTTCTGCTTCCAGAACGCTTCCATGTCGGCGCGCATCACCGCTTTCACCGCCGCTTCCGTACCAACTTCCGCGTAGCCGTACGGATGCTTCGGTCCGTAGAGGGCCGATGCCATCACCTGTGCCGCCACTTGCGACGGGTTGTCGCGCTGCTGCACGAGTCCGGCCAGACGGCTCGCACGCTGACGCTCGATCTCTTCAGCCGGGAACGATGGATGCAGCACGACATCGGCAAGCACGTCGAGCGTCTTGCCGAAGTTCTTCGACAGCGATCGCGCCGACACCGTGGTGGCGTCCATCGTGCTGCCTGTGTTCAGCGACGCACCAAGCTGCGCAATTTCATCGGCGATCTGAAGCGAGTTTCGCGACGACGTCCCCTCATCGATCATCGCCGCCACGAAATTGGCCAGGCCCGGCTTGTCGAGCGGATTGGCATCGCTGCCGGTCCTCAGCACCAGATTCGCGGCCACCATCGGCAGTCCCCGCCGTTCGCTGAGAATCAGCGTGAGCCCGTTGGACAACGTTTCTGACAGCGGCGTCGCGAGCTGCAGCGGCCGGGCCGTACCTGCCTTGGGGACCGTGTTGCGCCATGGCTCGTCGGCGTTGATCGATTCCGGCGCGCTCGCAGCGGCGCCCGTCGGCGCCGGCGGCGTCGCCACTTGCGGAAGCGGTGCCGGCTGTCCGGGTGTCACGTGCATCACGACGCGCGCGTTCTGCGCGAGCTGATCTTTCGCAAACGCCTGAATGGTTGCCGGCGTGACCGCGCGATAGCGAAGGATGTCTTTCTCGAGGTAATCGGGCGTGCCGAGATAGTGGTTGTAGGAGTTCAGGCGATCGGCGACACCGCCGAACCCGCCGAGCACCTCGAGGCCGCCGATGATGCTGGTTTCGATGCGGTTCCTGGAACGCTCGATCTCATTCGCATCGGCCGGCTTGCTCCGCAACACGGCGAGCTCTTCGTCGATCGCCTTCTCGAGCTCCTCGGCAGTGTGACCGGGGCGGGCCGTCGCCTCGATCTGGAAGATCGATCCGAGGATGAGCGACTGCTGCTGCGCGGAGACGTTCTGCGCGATCTGCTTCTCGTAGACCAGCTTCTTGTACAACCGGCTCGATCGGCCTCCGCCGAGAATTCCGGCAGCGATGTCGGCATCGGCGTCGCCGGGCTTCAAGATCGGCGAGGTAATCCACGCCATGTAGACACGCGGCAGCTCGACGCGCGCGGTCACATTCTTGCGGCGTTCGGCCGCGATCTTTGGTGTCTCCGCCTTGATCGGCGGCACGGCCGGCCCGCGCTTGAGGGTGCTGAAGTACTTGGTGACCAGCGCTTTGGTCGCCACCGGATCGAAGTCGCCGACAATCGCCAGACTGGCGTTGTTCGGCGCGTAGTACTGGCGGAAGAACCGGCGCACGTCATCGAGCTTGGCCGCCTGGATGTCTTCGTGCGATCCGATCACGTTGCCGTAGTAGGGATGCTTCGCTGGAAACAGCGACTGCACCAGTTGCTCTTCAGCCAGTCCGTATGGCTGATTCTCAACGCTCTGACGACGCTCGTTGCGCACGACGTCCTGCTGATTCGCCAGCGACGGCTGATCGAGCTTGTCGACCAGATAGCCCATGCGATCGGATTCGAGCCAGAGCGCGAGCTCGAGCTGATTCGAGGGAATGGTCTCGAAGTAGTTGGTGCGGTCGTAATCGGTGGTGCCGTTGATGTCGCTCGCGCCCGCCGCCTCGAGCAGCTTGAAGTGCGAGTCTTCCGGCACGTGCTTCGAGCTCTGAAACATCATGTGCTCGAAGAGGTGCGCGAAACCCGTCCGCCCCGGCTCCTCGTTGGCCGGCCCGACGTGATACCACAAGTTGACGGCCACCATCGGGATCCGCGGGTCGCGACTGAGTATCACGGTGAGGCCGTTCGGCAGGGTGTACTTCTCGAAGGCCAGCTTGGGGATGCCGGACGACGAAGTGCCCGCGGCGCGATTCTGCGCCGAGGAGGTCGCGAGGCCGGCAACCGCGATCAGCAGCACCAGCACCAGTCCAACGTAGGCTTTGTTTCGCATATGTATGTCCAGAGAAGACGGGACCGTCAGGCCCGCCGTTCCTTCTTGACCGGAGCGTTATCGAGACTGGCCCAGAGATACCAGCACGCCACGGATCGATACGGCCGCCAGGCTTCGCCGATGCGCGTCAGCCGGGCGGGCGTCGGCCTCGCTCGCAGTCCATACGCGCGCTTCACGGCGTTCACGATACCGAGATCGTCGAGCGGCAGGACGTCCGGTCGATGGAGCCTGAAGATCAAGAACATCTCGGCCGTCCATCGACCGATGCCTTTCACATTCGTCAGCGCCCCGATCACGTTTTCATCAGACAGGGTTTCAAGAGCGTGCAGCGAAAGCGACCCCCCGAGCACACGCGCGCAGAGATCGCGCATGTAGCCAAGCTTCTGCGGACTCAGACCCACCGCGCGCAATTGTTCGTCGCTGGATGTGGCCACCGCCGCCGCGGTGGGCGCACCGCCGAACAGCGCCGCGAAGCGACCCTCGATGGTGGCTGCGGCCTTGGTCGACAGCTGCTGCGCGATGATCGCGTGGCACAGGGCGCGAAACGGATCGCTCCGCTGCGCCTCGGCGAGACGACACGCGCCATGACGTCGCATCAGATCGCGAATGATCGGGTCGCGGCGCGCGAGCACGCGTCGGGCGCGGCTGTAGTCAATCGGCTGCATGCGAGTTGAACGTTAGTCTTTGGTCCTTGGTGCTTTGTCCGTCCATGGTCCTTGGTCCGTCCATGGTCCCTGGTCCTTGGTCCGCTCCTGGACCAAGGACGAAGGACCAAGCACGGACTAAGGACCAAGCACCAAGCACCAAGGACCAGTGAGGTTACCTGCGTACAGATTGTGACGTCAAAACCCGTTTCGAGGTTGGGCCGGTGTGGCCAAAGCGCGGGACCCTCATAGAATGTGGGGACGAATGGCTGACCAGGGCCCCCTCAGCGGCCTGACCGTCGTCGATCTGACCCGCGTGCTGTCGGGGCCGTACTGCACCATGCTCCTTGGCGACATGGGGGCGCGCGTCATCAAGGTCGAGCAGCCCGGCCGCGGCGACGATACGCGAGCCTGGGGACCACCCTTCGTCAAGGGCGAGAGCGCATATTTCCTCGGCACCAATCGCAACAAGGAAAGCATCACGCTCGATTTCAAGGAGCCGCGCGGCCGCCGCATTCTCGAACAGTTGATCGAACGCGCCGACATGCTGGTCGAGAACTTCCGCCCCGGAACGATGGCGCGGGCACGCCTCGACTACGAGACGCTTCGCGGGCGCTTTCCGCGATTGATCTACACGTCGATCTCGGGTTTCGGCCAGACGGGGCCGCGTCGGAATCAGCCCGGCTACGACGCCGTCATCCAGGCCGAGGCCGGGCTCATGAGCATTACCGGGGCGGTCGATGGCCCGCCGTTCCGACTGGGGGTCGCCATCTCCGACATGGTGGCGGGTCTGCTGGCCGCGCAGGGCATCGTGCTCGCGCTCTACGTGCGCGATCGCACCGGCCACGGACAGTACGTCGACATCAGCATGCTCGACGGCGTGGTGTCTCTCCTCACCTACCATGCCTCGATGCACCTGAACGCCAACACGCGATCGCAGCGGGTCGGCAACGGGCACGCGACCATCGCCCCGTACGACACCTTCATGGCCGCCGATGGCGACTTCTTTCTGGCCGTCGGCAACGACGAACAGTTCCGGCGATTCTGTACCGCTGCGGACGTGCCGGATCTCGTCGCCGATCCGCGGTTCGCGACCAACCCCTCGCGCGTCGAGCATCGCCAGGCGCTCACGGCGCGTCTCAATCCGGTTCTGCGGGCGCGGCCGCGCGCCGACTGGATCGCGCTTCTCACCGAATCGGGTGTGCCGTGCGGCGACGTGCGTGAGGTGGCCGACGCGCTCGCCGATTCGCAGCTGCTCGCGCGGCGGATGATCGAATCTGTTGAACACGCGACGATCGGTCAGATGAAAGTGCTCGGCGTGCCGATCAAGTTGTCGAACACACCGGGATCGGTGCGGAGCGCACCGCCGACGTTGGGCCAACACACGACTGCCGTGCTGACGGAAATTGGGGTCAGTCCGTCCGATATCGAGGCGCTTCGACGCGACAAGGTGGTGTAGGTGGAAGTTGCAGACGTGAGACGCCAGGTGCAGGCGGCATTGGCTGCGGCGCGCGAACGTTCGCAGCAGCGGCGGCAGCGCGTGGCCGAGGCCGAGAGTGGATACGACCAGTTCCTCGCCAACGTCGCCGTGCCGCTCGCGCGTCAGGTGGCCAACGTGCTCAAGGCGGAGGGACGCACGTTCACGGTGTCGACGCCCGGTCGCAGCGTGCGGCTCGAGACCGAACGTGGACGCGATGACTTCGTCGAGATCACTTTGAACACCGACGCCGATCCGCCAGCCGTGGTCGGCCGCATGCGTCACACTCGCGGCTCGCGCACGATCGATGAAGAGCGGCCGGTGAAGAGCGGCGCCACACCCGATCAGATCACTGAGGACGACCTCCTCGAGTTCCTGCTGCGCGCGCTCGAGCCGTGGATCGAACGATGACCACGGAGATCGAAAGCGAGGGCACAGGATTTCAACACAGAGTTCACAGGGATCACGGAGCTGCGGCGACGGGTGGCCGCGCTGCGCGCGGGTGGAGAGAGAGGAACATAAGAAAACGAGCGCCCTGATACGCGATGGCGTTCGTTTTCTTGTGTTCCTCTCTCTCCACACGCCGGCGGAACGCCGGCGTCCACCCGTCGCCTCAGTGACCCCTGTGAGCTCCGTGTTGAAGATCTCCGTGCCCTCTGTTACCGCTTCGTGGCCACGTGGATCGTCATGAACCCGCCGAGCACCGGAATCGCGCGGACATCGTCGAATCCGAGCCGCTGCATCCGCTCGGCCACGCGGCGCGCGCCGGGGTACTTGCGAATCGATTCCGGGATGTAGCGGTAGGTATCGGGATCACCGTGAAGTGCGAGCCCCAGCAGCGAACCGACGACCGTGAGATACGCCAGGTACGCACCGCGCACGATCGCATTCGAAGGTCGATTGAAGTCGAGCGACAACAGCCGTCCGCCAGGCGTCAAGACGCGCTGGATCTCGCGCAACGCCTCATCGAGGTCGGGCACGTTCCTCAACCCGTAGCCCACAGTCACAACCGTAACTCGCGCGTTGCCGATCGGCAGCGCGATCATGTCGCCGGTGACCAGCGACGCGCGTGAGGCGTTGGATCGTCGCCGCGCGAGCTGCAACATGCGGAACGTGACATCCACCCCCACTGCCATCCGCGCCGGGGGCATCGCCGCGAAGAGGATGTCGCCGGTGCCGCACGCGAGATCGAGCACGCGATCGTCATCACGAAGATCGGCCAGCGCGATAAGCCGGCGCTTCCACCGCCGATCCTGTCCGTACGAGAGAAAGCCGGTGATGAAGTCGTAGCGATCGGCGATGGTCGCGAAGAGGCGGCGCACGTAGCGCCGCTTGCCCTCGGGCGTCGCGATCTCGGAGCGCAGGGTCACTGCGCGCGCAGCAGCAGCACCGGAATCTTGACCACGTGGCGCACCTTGTTCACCGTCGTGCCGCGCAGCAGGTCGTTGAAGAACCGGTGGCCGTGAGTCGACATCGCGATGAGATCGACCTTGCGTTCCTCGGCCAGCCGAATCAGCTCGTTCGCGGGATCGCCCATGGCGAGCTCGGTCGACACCGTGAGCGATTCGGCGGTCAACTGTGACGCGAGCCGATCGAGGTAGGCGCGATCGGCCTTCATCTCCTCCGATTCACGCAGCTTCAGCTGATCGAAGTTGCGGGCGGCCCAGCCGTCGGCGACGTGCACCAGCAGCAGCGTGGCGCCGGTCAACCGCGCCAGCTCACGGACGTGAGTCAGGATGGTTTGATCGGCCGCCGAGTTTTCGACCGCGACGAGAATGGATCTGTACATCGCTAGCCGGTGAAGATGCTGTACGGCAGGTAGACGTTCAAGGCGGCAATGATAACCGCGACGACCCAGGCTGCGATCTGCATCCAGCGGGGCGCCACCAGCGCGCCCATCTTGTAGCGATCGCTCGTGAACCGAACGAGCGGAAACACGGCGAACGAGAGCTGCAGGCTGAGAATCACCTGACTGAGCACGAGGAGCGATCCGGTGCCCCGCTCGCCGTAGAGGCTGACAACGATGATGGCGGGAACGATCGCGACGAGTCGTGTGATGAGCCGGCGCAGCCACGGCCGCAGCCGGATGTTGACGAACCCTTCCATCACGATCTGACCGGCGAGCGTGCCAGTCAGGGTGGCGTTCTGCCCCGAGCACAGCAGCGCAACGGCAAACAGCACGCCCGCCCCGGTGGTGCCGAGGAGCGGGGACAGCAGCTTGTAGGCGTCGCCGATATCGGCCACGAACTCATACTGCGTGCCGTGGAAGACGGCGGCCGACACGATGAGAATCGCGGCATTGATGAACAGCGCCGACATCAACGCCACCGACGAATCGATGGTCGCAAAGCGGATCGCTTCCTTCTTGCTGGCCAGCGTGTCGACGTAGCGCCGCGTCTGCACGATCGACGAGTGCAGATAGAGGTTGTGCGGCATCACGGTCGCGCCGAGGATGCCGATTGCGATGTAGAGCATCGCCGGGTCGGTGAGGATCTCGCTGCGCGGAATGAAGCCGACGGCGACGTCGCGCATGTTCGGCGCCGCCCACCAGATCTCGATCGCGAACGACGCCGCGATCGCGATGATCAGCCCGACGACGAGCGCTTCGACGTAGCGGAACCCGCGGTGCTGTAGGAACAGCACGATCAACACGTCGAGCGCGGTGAGACACACACCCCAGATGAGCGGCAGACCGAAGAGCAGATTCAGCGCGATGGCGGCGCCGATCACTTCGGCGAGATCGCACGCGGCGATCGCGATCTCGCAGAGTATCCAGAGCGCAATGGTCGTCGGCCTCGAGTAGCTGTCGCGGCACGCCTGCGCCAGATCGCGGCCGCTCGCGATCCCCAGCCTGACGGCGAGCGCCTGCAGCAGGATCGCCATCAGATTGGAGATGAGAATGACGCTGAGAAGGGTGTATCCGTAGCGCGCGCCGCCGGCGAGATCGGTGGCCCAGTTCCCTGGGTCCATGTATCCGACGGCCACGAGATAGCCCGGTCCGGCAAACGCGAGCATCTTTCGCCAGAAGCCCGCGTTGGTCGGAACGGCTATCGACCCGTGCACCTCGCGAAGGCTGGGCGCATCGGGCTCGCTGCGCCACCCATGCCGCGGAACGCTTACGTCTGGATCAGAACCCATTGACGCGCAGTCATTTTTGATTATTCAAAATCACAGATTCAAGATACCATGAATTCGAATTTCGAGACTCAAATTCGACGTTTCGATCGCTAAACATGCTCCACTCCAGCACAGTTGAGAACTACCTGAAGGCCATTTACGCGGGTGTCGCGACCCTCCCACGCGGCCAGCGCCTCGTCCCGATGGGCCAGCTTGCGAGCGCGGTGGGCGTGGCACCAGGCACCGCAACCACCATGGTCAAGACGCTCGCCGAGTCCGGGCTCGTCGAGTACGAGCCATACGCGGGGGTGGCGCTCACGGCTGCGGGGCAGAAACTGGCGGCGCTCGTCCTCCGCCGTCATCGACTCATCGAGCTGTTCCTCGTACGGATGATGGGCTATGCGTGGGACGAAGTACACGACGAAGCCGAACAGCTGGAGCACGCCGTCTCGGAACGATTGATCGATCGCATCGACGAGATGCTGGGACGGCCCGAGACCGATCCGCACGGCGATCCGATTCCGAACGCCGAGGGCCTCGTCAAACAGCAGGACTCGCAGACGCTCCTCACCTGTCCTCTCGATCGGATCGTCATCGTCACTCGCGTGATCGATCAGGACCGCGAATTCCTCCGCTTCATCGAGCAGCACCATCTCAAGCCGGGGGAGGCCATCGAGGTTGAAGCCCGCGACACCGCCGCCGACAGTGTGCGTGTGCGAGGCAGGAACGATCAGCGCATCACGATCGGAACGCGCGCGGCGTCGAAGCTGCTCGTGCACGTGGCCCACGGATTACTGCTGCTCCTGCTCGCGTGTCCAGCGTTCGCGCAGACCGCTCCCTCACAGGCGCGCCAGACTCAACGCACGAGTCTGTCGGGGTACATGGACTTTCACTACAACAACCCCGAGTTTGCCGACGCCACTCTCGACTTCCATCGTTTCGTCCTGCTGGTCACGCACAGCTTCTCCGACCGCATCCGTTTTGTCGGCGAGCTCGAGCTCGAACATGCACTGGTCGAGGGTCTCGAGGAGAAGGGCGAGCTCGAGCTGGAGCAGGCTTATGTCGATTTCCTGTTCACGCGAGGCTTCAACGTGCGGGCCGGGATGATGCTCATGCCAATCGGCATCATCAACGAACGTCACGAGCCGCCGGTGTACTACGGCGTGGAGCGACCGTTCATCGACACCGTGATCATCCCGTCGACGTGGTTCGAAGCCGGCGCCGGTGTGCACGGCGAGGTCGGACGGGGATGGCGCTATCGCGCGTTCGTGACCGCGCCACTCGATGCGTCGGAGTTCAGCGCCGACGAAGGCATTCGTGAAGGGCGGCAGCAGGGCGCAAACGCGAACGTCTCCAGTGCGGCAGTGACCGGGCGTCTCGAATACGTCGGCGTTCGAGGGCTGACGCTCGGGGCGAGCGCGTGGTCCGGCCGATCCGGTTTTCAGTTCCGTCCGCGATTCAATGTACCGGTCTCGGTTGCGGAAGGCGACGCGCGGTTCTCGCGGCGCGGCCTCGAGCTGCGCGGTCAATTCGCACAGGTCTGGATCGACAACGCCGGCGTGCTGAACGACACGCTGGCGCTGCGCTCGGGCGTCAATCCAAACATCGCGCGGGCGATGCGCGGCTTCTCCCTCGAAGGCGGACAGCGGGTGATCTCGAATCCTCGGTTGGGAGAAGTCGGTGCGTTCGTGCGCTACGAGAACTTCGATACGCAGTTCCGCATGCCGTCCGGCTACGTGCCGCTTCGGCAGTTCGATCGCGACGCGTGGGTGATCGGGGCCAACTACTGGCCCGACCCCGACGTCGCCATCAAGATGGACTACTCGATAGTCGGCAACCAGAGCGCAATCGTCCGCGCCCCACATTCATTCAACGTTGGCCTGGGATGGTGGTTCTGATGAAGACGATGCTGAGTGCGATCGGGTTGATCGTCGGGGTGTGTGCAATGGTCGCCACCATGGCATCGCGCGTCGCAGATGCGGCGACGCAGGCCACGCAGATCGTGGAGATCACCGCCGAGCGATTCAGCTTCACGCCGTCCGAGATCCGCGTGAAAGCCGGCACGCGAGTCGAGATTCGTCTGCGCAGCGAGGACACAGCGCACGGCTTCCGGATCAAGGGCACGGATATCGATGTGGAACTGGCCAAGCGCGGACGCGGCGTGAAGATCGTCACCTTCGAGCCTCAGACAGGCCGCTATGACTTCGAGTGCTCGCAGCTGTGTGGGGCTGGGCACGAGTACATGCGCGGCGTCATCATCGCGGAGTGACACGTGAGAAGGACATTCTGGCTTGCCGGCTCGGGAGTCGTGTTCCTCTGTAGTGTCGTGCTGCTCGCGCAAGCACGATCGCCCGTGCCAGGCGATCCACTGCCTGGCGTCACGCCAATCGAGTTCGAGGAATTCCGGATCGGCCTCGACGATTTCCTCGAGGTCGAGACCGCCGAGGAAGGGCTCGGGCCGGCGTTCAACGGTGCGAGCTGCGCGGTGTGTCACAGCGTTCCGGCCGTCGGAGGCACGAGCGCCATCTCCGAGGTTCGCGCCGGCCGGCGCGGACCGCGCGGCGAGTTCGTCCCCCTCGATGAGACTGGCGACTCCCTCTTCCATTTGTTCTCTGTGCCGCGTCACGCGTGTCAGCCAGTGATCCCGCCGGAGGCGACGATCATCGCTCGCCGCGTGCCGATCGCGGTGTTCGGCGCTGGACTCGTTGAAGCGATTCCAGACGAGTCGCTGCTCGCGCTCGAAGATCCAGTCGACCGCAATCGCGACGGCATCAGCGGCCGCGCCGCGATCGTCGTCGACCGCGCGACAGGTCAGCGCCGCGTCGGCCGCTTCGGGTGGAAGGCGCAGCACGCAACGCTGTTGTCGTTTGCCGGCGACGCCTACCGCAACGAGATGGGGATTACGAACGACCTCTTTCAGCAGGAGTCGGCGTACGGCATCTCGCCCGACCGCATGCGGCTGTGCGATCCGATCCCAGACCCCGAAGATGTGCGCGATCCACGCACTGGTCGACGAGGGATCGACAATTTCGCGAGCTTCATGAAGTTCCTCGCGCCGATTGGCCGCGGCGCGATCGACGAGACGACGCGGGCCGGAGAGCAGGTGTTTGGCGCGATCGGCTGCGCGTCCTGCCACACGCCGGCCTTGACGACGTCGGCGAGCGCCAATCCGTTGTTCGATCGGCGCACAGTGCCGCTCTTTTCCGATCTGTTGCTTCATGACGTCGGCACCGGTGACGGCATCGAGCAAGTCTCGGCCGCGCCTGAAGAGATCCGCACGCCGGCCCTATGGGGGCTGCGCTTCCGACGTCCTCTGCTTCACGACGGCTCGGCGGCGACGATTGACGAAGCGATTCGCCGCCACGGCGTCGAGGCCGATCTCGCGCGGCGGGGATTCGAGCAGGCGAGCGAAGCCGACCGCGCGGCGCTCATCACGTTTCTCAAGTCGTTGTGAGAACGAATTCGTCGATGACGTCGGCGAGCGACGCGGCGTCCTTGGCGATCCACGTCTCGAGACCGGGCGGCTCGCGTAGGCTCTGAAACCCGAACCCGAACGACACCAGGCAGCACCGCACGCCGGCACGTCGTGCGGTCTCGAGATCGATCGCTGAGTCGCCGACGAGCAGAGTCTCCCCCGCGCGTGCACTCGCCGCGCGCATCATCTCGAGCAAGCCGGCGGGATCAGGCTTGCGCGGCAACGGACTGTCGCCGCCCACGACGTCATCGAACAGATCGCGCACGCCCAAGCCGTCGAGAATCCGCTCGGTTGGTCGCAGCGGCTTATTGGTCAGCAGCGTGACGCGTGCATGACGACGCGCGTGACGGACCACCTCCGGCATGCCGTCGTACAAACGGGTGTGGTCCAAGAGGTGGGCGTCGTAAATCTCCAGAAAGCGGGGCAGGGCCGATTGGATGTCGTCGATGCCCGAGGCGCGCAGCGCACGCCGCACGAGCAGCGCCGCGCCCTCACCCACCATCTGCCCAATCGCATCTTCACTGAGCGGCGTGCCACCCAGCTCGGTGATCAGCGCGTTTGCGGAGTCGGCGAGATCGCGGCGTGAATCGATCAGCGTGCCGTCGAGATCGAAGGCAATCAGGCGGTGTACGTGGCCCACGATGACGGCGTTTCCCAGACAGTGACGCGCGAGACGGGGAGCCCCTGTTCTCGGGAGACGTCGAAGATCAGGCGCGCAATGCGCTCCACGGTGGGGTTGCTGTCGACGATGAAGATGGGCTCGCCAAGTCCCTGCAGCACCGTCACGAGCGGATCGTCGTGACGCAGGATCATCTTGTGATCGAGCTCGCGATCGACCCACGTCTTGACCACGCGCTTGATGTCTCCGAAGTCGGCCACCATGTTGCGCGTGTCCAGCGCATCGGTGCGGATCTCGATTTCGGCCACGGCATTGTGTCCGTGCGGATGCTTGCAGATGCCGTCGTAGTCGAGCAGACGATGCCCGTAGCAGAAATCGATGCGCTTGGTGACGGAGTACATGGACATAATCTTAGTCAACTCCCAAGCGCCAACTCCCAACTCCCCAAGAAACGGAGCTAGTTGGCGTTTGGGAGTTGGGAATCGGGAGTTGGGAGTTTGCCGGATCGACCTCACTGTGCAGTCTTGTTTTCCTCCGGCCTCGACAGCGCGGTGCTCGCTGCATCTGAGGCGCGCACATCCGAGGTTCATCCGCTGTATGTGAGCACGGGACTGGCCTGGGAACCCGAGGAGCTTGCCGCAGTCGCGCGTCTGCTCGACGCGCCGGTGTATGCGGGGTTGGCGCCGGTTGCGCGGCTCTCGTTCACCGTCACCGATCTCTATCCGGCCACGCACTGGGCGATCCGCGGAACGCCGCCGGCGTTCGATACGCCGGATGAAGACGTCTATCTCACCGGGCGCAATGTGATTCTCTTGAGCAAGGCGGCCATCTACTGCGCGCAGCAAAAGATCCCACGCATCGTGCTCGGGCCGCTCGCGGGCAATCCGTTTCCGGATGCGACGCCGGAGTTCTTTTCGACGATGGCGCGTGCGCTGTCACTCGGACTCGCCTACGACATCGCCATCGACGCGCCGTTCGTGAGCAAGGACAAAAGCGAGGTCGTTCGTATGGGAGTGACGCTCGGCGTCCCGCTCGAGCTGACGCTGTCGTGCATGAACCCGCAGCAAGGGCTGCACTGCGGCGAGTGCAGCAAGTGCCGCGAGCGGCGCGATGCATTTCACGACGCCGGCGTCGCGGACCCGACGACCTACGCCACGACGCCGATTCGATAATCGGTCCTAGGTTCTTAGTACTTGGTGGTTGGTCCGTCCTTGGTACTTTGTCCGTCCATAGTCCTCGGTCCTGGCGCGGTTCGCGACGACACGAGGCTGGCTGGACCAAGCACAAGGGACCCAGGTCGGACCATGGACCAGAGGACGGACTAGGCACCAAGAACAAAGGCCCAAGGACCAAACTAGTGTCGGTTGATCGCGATCGATCCGTCGCCGCTGCGCACGCGAAGCGTGCGCCCGCCTTTGCCCAGCGTGCCGCGCGCGGATCCGTGGTCGTCCTCGTTCCGATTGCTCACGCCGCTGAAGCCGTTGGCTCGCACGCGTCCGTCGTTCGAATGGGCGTCGAGCTCGGCGTCGATGTTGCCCGGCAGCTCGACCGAGATCGACCCATCGCCCGTGGAGATGCTCCAGTCGCTCTTGAGCGCGCTGCCCTCTTCGGCGTCGACGTGCACCGATCCGTCGCCGCTCCGCACATCGATCAACTCGAAGCGGCCGCCAACAGTGATCGATCCGTCGCCTGACTGCGCCTCGATCCGTCCCACGGCATCGTCGATATCAATCGAGCCATCGCCGGTGTGCGCTTTCAGCGCGCCTTCGACGCGTCGAATCCGGATGCTTCCGTCGCCGGTGTCGATGGCCAGCGTGCCGGCGATGTTGTCGGCCGAGACCGAGCCGTCGCCCGTGTGCGCGTCGAGCTTCATGCGCCGCGGCGCGGTCACGACCAGGCTCACCGACGGTGACTGGCCGATATGGAAGCCTCCCCCATCGCCGCGTGGGTTGGGGACATCGACGGTCACCCGGTTGCCCTCCTGTGACGTATTGACCACAAGGGCTTTCGCGGCGTCGGAATCGGGACCGTGCTTCTCGATTTCTACGAGCACTTCGTTCCGGTCCCACGACTTCAGCTGAATGGAACCGTCAAATGTGCGCAGATGCAGGTCGGGCTCACCGGAGACGGTGAATCGCTTTTCTTCGCGCACAACAGCGTAATCGCCGCGCACATCAATCGTGCAGGCGGTGGATCCGACTCCGGCAAGAACCGCGACCACAGTCATCAAAGGGCTGCGCATGATTCCTTCCTCTTCCGGCGGGTTAGACGTCCGCCCTCGCACCAGAGTTCACCCAGACCTCCGTTCCGCCGACGAATGTTCGAGCCACCTCAAAGTTCCGGTCCAGCAGGACGAGATCGGCAACCGCACCTTCCGCCAGCACGCCGAAGCCGGTCAACCCGAGCTCCCGAGCCGGCGTCGTCGAACACATCACCGCGGCGTCGACCAGCGATCCGCCGAACCTCGACACAATCGTTTCGAACGCACGATTCATGGTCACGGTGCTCCCGGCAAGCGTGCCGTCGTCGAGGAACGCAGCTTCATGACGCACATGGATCTCGCGACCGCCGAGCCGCGCCGTCGACCCAACCGGCAGCCCGGCTCCCGCGGTTGCGTCGGTGATGGCCAGCATTCGATGACACCCTTTCGCTGCCATCGCCACGCGGCTCATGGCGGGGTGCACGTGAAAGCCATCGCAGATCAGCTCCGCGGCGACATCCTCGCGAGCGAGCACCGCGCCGGCAAGACCTGGAGCGCGATGCTGGATTGGCGTCATGCGATTGAAGAGGTGCGTCGCATGGCGGGCGCCCGCCTCGATGGCCGCAATCGCCACGTCGAAATCTGCTCCCGAGTGTCCGAGCGACACGCGGTGGCCTGCGGCCACGAGTGCGCGCACGAGATCGATGCCGCCCGGCAATTCAGGCGCCAGCGTGATGATGCCGACATCGGGGCGCGCATTCGCAATCGTCGCCAGCACATCGCGACCCGAATACGTGCCGTCGCGCGGGCGATCTGCGGCGGTCCGCAAGCACGTAGCGGGCTGCGCGCCGCGGAAATCGGGGTTGATGAAGTTGCTTTCCAGGTGCGCCGGAAGCACACGCGCGGCATTCGGTTCTGGCTTCACGCGAAGATCGCGCACCTGATTGAGGAACGTGCGCAGCTCCTCGGGCGCACAGGCCACGGTCGTCGGACAAAACGCGGTCACGCCATAGCGCACGAGGGCGGAAGCCATGCGCGCCACTGAACGGCCGCCATCGAGCGTGTCGTGTCCTTCCGTGCCGTGCACGTGCACGTCGATGAAGCCAGGCAGGACGTAACATCCGGATGCGTCGACCACAGTGGCACCAGCCGCATCGATGCGTCGGTGCTCGATGGCTGCGATCCGGCCATCGTCGATCAGGAGCGACCCTTCTGTAACGACGCGATCGGCGAGTATGAGATCGCCGCCCGTGATCGCGATCATCTGCCGTCCCAGTCCACGTGAATGTGCAGCTTGCGGCCTTCGAGCGGCAGATCGTCGAGCGCGGGATCGTGCTCGTTGATCCCAGCGCCGCGAAGGATCTCCTGGTCGAAACGCTTCAGGAGCGCCATCAACCCGTTCTCGGTGGGCGCCGTCAGGACGAGCACACCGCCGCTCTCTGCCGGCGGGAATCGGCGATCGTCGAGATAATCGCGGTCGAGCGTGATCAGCGTACGCCGCAGCTGCCGCGCAAGCCGATAGTGCTCGCCGTCGCGCGCACGGCGGAGGTCATCGTGCTCGAGGACGAACAGCACGTCCCATCCGAGCGAACGCCGCATTAAACCGACAACACCGGCGGGCATGTTCGCGTCGACGTAGACGCGCGGCTGTCCCGAGAATTGATGTGCGTGTCCGCCGAGCTCGGAAGCCAGCGTCCCCATCGCACTAACGCTCGACTTTCTTGGCGTCCCTCTTGAGCACCGCGACGAGCTCGTCGCGCTTGTGCACGAGCTCCTTGCGGGTGCGCCGGCCATGGGGCGATCCGACGACGTACTCGCAGAAGAGCGGAAACGCGATCGTCGAATCGGCGTAGGCGACCACCGTGTCCGGAAGCACACCGGGATTCACTTTCCCCCAGCTCACCGCTTCCGACGGCGTCGCACCCGAGAGTCCGCCCCACACCACTTGATCGGTCGTGAACTGAATGAAGTAGTCGTTGCCGCCTTTGGGAATCCCGTACACCTCCCACAGCGTCGGCTGCCCTTGCAGATAGAAGTTCTTCGGCGAGCCGCCGCCGAGGATGACGCACCCGTTCTTGCGGCCGGCGAGAATGAACGCGCACACCTCGTTGACGTCCTTGTTCGGATCGATCATCAGCCGGCTGTCGTTTATCAACTCGTGATACGCGATGTTCATGCCGATGGAGCTGTCGCCCGGTGACGAGGTGTAGATCGGTACGCCGTTGGCTGCAGCAGCGGCAACGACCGAGTGTGCCTCGCAACCCGGCTGACGCGTCATGAGATCGCGCCCGAGTGCGTAGTGAAGTTCGGCGGTCGAGACAGGACCGTTCAGCCCAGATCGTACGAGGAAGTCACGGATGTACGCATCGGTCTCGAGCAGGACCGATGCGGGAAACAGGACGTCGTAAATACGGATCACTCCGTCTTCATGCAGCTCGACGTCGTCGACGAAGGGCGATCCGCGATGAAGGGTGAAGTTCAGCGCGTAGTGGAGGTCGTGATAGAGGTTGGCGCCGGTACTGATGACGAAGTCGACGAGCCCTCGCTCCATGAGCTCGACCATGCAGCCGCCGAGACCCGCGGGAGTGAGCGCCCCGGCAACCGTGAGGCCGATCGTTGTATCGTGCTCTGGGAGGAGCATCTTATCCGCGAAGATCCGGCACGCCTCGCCAAGACGGGCGGCGTTGAATGCCTGGAATCCTTCGTCGATGAGGTGGCGGATATCGGCGCTGCCGCGAGGCCGGTAATGCCGGATCGGCCGGCCGCTCAGGTGGTTGGGTTTCGATTGTTCTGAGGCGCCGGGCGCACGGTGGGGCACAGCGGGCTAGCTTAGCATCTTCATCTCACGTCACTCCCCTGCACGCCTGTCGTCTTGGCGACATTCCGCCGATAACAGGGCGAGCCACCAGTAAGGTCTGTGGTCTTTAACTGAATGAGTGTCGCCACCACGAGCCGCAGCACTGCTGCACGAGCCGAAGCACCGGATATCGATGCGCGCTTCCGCACCTTGGTGCAGTCGCCGCTTCGCGCGGGCCTGCTGAGGTTCCTGAGCGCGAGGCCCGAGGAGGGATTCGAGGTCGAGGCACTCATGGCCACGTTCGGCCGGATGCGGCTGGACGTCGAGAACTGCCTCAACGAGCTGGTCGAGTTCGGCATCGTCCGCCGACAGAATGGCCCGCCGCCTTCCTTCGCCGCGTTCCGCCCGGAGAACGACGCGCTCGTGCGTCTGCTCGACACGTTCCTCGAACGGCGCGCCGACATCAGCACCGAGGACCAGGCGCCGTCGGTGCAGCGCTTCCGCGAGATGATCGGGCGCGACGAGAAGATGCTGATCGTCTTCGAGTGGATTCGCACCGCAGCCAAGTCGGACATCTCAGTGCTCATCCTCGGGCCCACCGGTTCAGGCAAGGAAGTCGTGGCCCGGATGATCCACGAGCTGAGTCGACGCGGACGCGAGAACTTCCAGGCGGTCAACTGCGCGGCCCTGCCCGACACGCTGTTTGAATCGGAGATCTTCGGCTACGAGAAGGGCGCGTTTACCGGCGCGCACGATCGCAAACCGGGTCGCGTGGAGCTGGCCGATCGAGGCACGCTCTTCCTCGACGAGATCGGCGACCTCTCACTCGTCGCCCAGGCCAAGCTGCTGCGCGTGCTCGAAGACCGGCGGTTCGAACGCCTCGGCGGTCAGCGTCCGGTGCATGTCGACTTCCGATTGATCTCGGCGACCAACAGACCACTCGATCAGTTCGTCCGAGACAGTCGATTCCGTGAAGACCTCTACTACCGCGTCAACGCGTTCTCGATCCGCCTGCCGTCGCTGCGCGAGCGGCCGGTGGACATCTCGGTTCTGGCCAATCGATTCGTTGCACGGTATTGCGCCGCAAACGGACTGCCGCTCGACGCCAAGGCGTTCTCGCCGGAAGCGCTCACGCGGCTGAACTCATATCCGTGGCCTGGCAACATCCGCGAGCTCGAAAGCACGGTGTCTCGGGCGGCGCTCTCGGCCCCGGGCCGAGTGATCCGCGACAGCGACATCGAGTTCCTGCACCCGGTGGCGGCTCCGACCGCCGATACGCCTCCTCGAGTTCCGACGCTTGCCGAAGCTGAGCGCGCGCACATCCTTCGCGTGCTCGATGCCGCGTCGTGGAACAAGAAGGAAGCCGCGCGGCTGCTCGCCATCAGTCGCGGCACGCTCTATCGCAAGATCGTCGAGTACGGCCTCGAGCCCGATGCACGATCTTTGCGAAATAAAGCGTCGCACTAAGCACCTCTCCCATAACGTCGATCTCGGATCCGTCAGTGGCGGTTCATTTCGGAACACGCCCGTTTCGCCGCGTTTCTTCATTTGAGTTAGCAATTTACGCCGATCTGACGTCTCTTCGAGTGTGCAGGTTCTGCACACAGGCAACATCGAGGCCTGCGGTGGTTCAGCACGAGATCTGTTCGTAACTGACTCATCCACAGTCGTTTACTTCGAAAAGCTCACCACTGCTGACCTGACGGCAGACCTTTTGCCCCTCTGATCAGCCTCGCTATGTCAATAACCGTCTCTCTCCGTCCACTGACGGCCGTTGTGGCCGTGTTGGTGGTTGGCCTCACTGCGTCGAATGCTGACGCGCAACATCGTCGCGACAAGATGGACTCGGTGCTGCGGCAGCGTGCCGCGGCCATCGTCGGCCGGTCGCGAGTCATCGTCCAGTTCAGGGGCGATGCCGATGTGCGCGTGTTCGGCCGCGGGTTGGCCGGCCGCCGCCTCAATCAGCGTGCCCAGGTCGCTGAGATCGACAACCGCACCCTCGACGACATCGCCACGGATCCGCGTGTCGAGCGCGTGATGATCGATCGGCCCACGTTCGCGACCATGGAGCGGACGGGGGCGAGCATCGGCGCGACGATCGCCCGCCAACAGTTCTCGCTCACCGGCAAGGGGGTGGGCGTCGCGATCATCGACTCGGGCATTTCTCCGTTTCCCGACGATCTGAATCGCACGCGCACCGGCAACTATCAGCGCCGCGTCGTGCACTTCAAGGACTTCACCCGCGACGAGAGCGCCACGCTGTGGTTCAACGAGATTCCATCCGACAGGTTCGGGCACGGGACGCACGTCGCCGGCATCGTCGCGGGCAGCGGGTATGACTCTGGTGGCCGTCGCATGGGAGTCGCGCCAAGCGCGCGTCTCGTCGGTCTCAAGGTTCTCGATGAGAACGGCGCCGGCTACGTTAGCGACGTCATCGCCGCGATCGACTACGCGATCTCGATCAAGTCGACCTACAACGTTCGCGTCATCAACCTGTCGGTGGCTTCCGGTGTGTTCGAGTCGTATTCGCTCGATCCGCTCGCGCAGGCGGCACACCGCGCCACGGATGCGGGAATCGTCGTCGTCGCAGCGGCAGGCAACCTCGGGCGCGACGACAGCGGCCGCACGCTGACCGGTGGCATCACGTCGCCAGGCAATGCACCGTGGGTCCTGACAGTGGGTGCCTCCAACCATATGTCCACGGTCGCCCGCAGCGACGACACGGTCGGCGCCTTCAGCTCGCGCGGACCAACGTGGATCGATTTCGCCGCCAAGCCCGACATCGTCGCACCCGGCGTCGGCATCGAATCGCTGTCGAGTCCGTGGAGCACGCTCTATAGCGACCTGTCCGCGTACTTGCTTCGCGGCACGGTGTCGGTCGGATACAAGCCGTATCTGAGCTTGAGCGGAACGAGCATGTCGGCACCGGTCGTGGCCGGAACCGTGGCGTTGATGCTCGAGGCGAATCCCACGCTCACCCCCAACGCAGTCAAAGCCATCCTGCAGTACACCGCGCAGCCGATCGCGGGCGAGAGCGTGCTCGCGCAGGGTGCCGGTCTCGTCAACGCTGAAGGCGCGGTGCGCCTGTCGCGCTTCTTCGCGAACCCATCGGAGACGCCGATCGGCGAGATGAGCGACACGCTCGGCGACGAGACGGTGCCCTGGGCCCGTCACATCATCTGGGGCAATTACCGCATTACCGGCGGCGTGCCCCTGCCCGGCAGCACGGCATGGACACAAGGTCTCACGTGGGGAGTGTTGAAGACGCCGATCGGAGAGCCGGTGGTGTGGGGCGCCCAGAGTGGCGAGGACGTCGCTTGGAGTACCGAGGCCGACCAGAGCCCTGTGTGGAGCACGAACATCGTCTGGAGCACCGCCGGCGCCGATGACGAGAACCTGGTGTGGAGCAGCGTGGGTGCCGAGGACGAGAACGTCGCCTGGGGCAACAACATCGTCTGGAGCACCAATATCGTCTGGAGCACCGCTACCGCGCGCAATGTGGTGTGGGGCAACGATTGCGGCGGACGCAACTGCCTCGATGTGCCGTGGGGCGCAACGAAGAACGGGATCGTCTACGGCGCCACAGACGGCGACGAGAACATCGCCTGGGGCAACAACATCGTCTGGAGCACCAACATCGTCTGGAGCACGAGCGACGACGACAACCCCGTCTGGACCACCAATGACGACGAAGGCGTCGTGCGAAGCACCAACATCGTCTGGAGCACCAATATCGTCTGGAGTACGAACATCGTTTGGAGCACGAACATCGTTTGGAGCACGAACATCGTCTGGAGCACGAACATCGTGTGGAGCACCGCGGGTGTCGAGCAGGTGCTCTGGCCCGTTCAGTAGAGGATAATCATGAGAACCCGCGTCACTATCATCTGGTTGCCAGTCGTTCGAAGCTAGGGACTCGTCGGAATGAACCAGCTGTCATCCTGGCTGATCGCCAGCCTGCTGCTGGTCTGCGTCGTCCTGTACGTCGGATACCGCGCCTACCGCCTGTTTCTCACGCGGTTCGAGCGCGAACGCCGCAACGTTCAGCAGATGTCGGAGCTGCACCTGGCCACGATCGAAGCGCTGGCGCGCGCGATCGAGGCCAAGGACGGCACCGCGGCCAATCACATTCACCGGGTCGAGCTGTACGCGACTGCGATCGCTCGTGCGCTCGGCATGTCCGACAGCGACGTGCAGGCGGTGAAGACCGCGGCGCTGCTGCACGATATCGGGAAGCTGGCCGTCCCCGATCACATTCTGGCCAAGCCGGGACCGCTCACGCCTGAAGAATTTCAGAAGGTCAAGGCGCATCCGCAGGTCGGGGCATCGATCATCGCCACGATTCCGTTTCCCTACCCGGTGGCGCCGCTGATCCTGAGCCATCACGAGCGGTGGGACGGCCGTGGCTATCCCTCGCGACTGAAGGGCGAAGAGATTCCACTTGGAGCGCGGATTCTCTTTCTTGTCGACTACTTCGTCGCATTGACATCGGAGCGTCCGTATCACGAGCGCATGTCGATCGATGCAGCCGCGTCGCTGATCGCCCAGGAAGCTGGCAAGGCACTCGATCCGAAAACCGTGGCGGCGTTTCTGCAGGTGCTGCCGACGGCGCGCGAAGAAGCCGAGCGCGCGCGCGGCGAACCGGTGCGCGCGGCGCAGGACCAGGCCGTTGGCGTCCCGACTCGTACGGCCCGGAGCACGCGTTCAACGGTGTTCGAGGATATCGCCGGCGCGCATGGCGAGATCTACGCGCTCTATCAGATCGCCCAGACGATGGGGACGAGCCTCGGCGTGTCGGATTCGATGTCGCATATCGCATCGAAGTTGAGCATGCTGGTTCCGTTTTCAGCCTGCTCGCTCTATCTCCGCGAGGAGACCACTGACACCCTGCGCTGCAGATTCTCGAGCGGCGTCGATGCCGAGGCCATGCGACAACTCGTTCTGAAGAGCGGCCAGGGACTGACAGGATGGGTGGCGCGAAATCGCCGCTCGCTGGTGAACGCGCGTCCCAGCGCCGATCTCGAGGCGGCTGGTCTGCCGACGCCGACGTCGCTGCAGTCGGCCCTCGTCTGTCCGCTGGTCTTCGACGAGCACGTGATCGGCACGCTGGCCGTCTACCACACGACGCCGGGCTTCTACACCGACGATCATCGCCGTCTGCTCGATCGTGTGTGCGAACAGGCTGCGGCCGTGATCACAAACGCCATGGTGTTCGAAAAGACGCACGAAGCGTCGCTGACCGATCCGCTGACCGGTCTTCCGAACACGCGATTCATGGTCACCCATCTGACACGTGAGCTCGCCCGCGCCGAGCGCCTTGGCGCGGAAGTGTCGCTGATCGTGATGGACATCGACGAGTTCAAGGCGATCAACGACACACACGGTCATCACGTCGGCGATCGAGCACTGCGCGAGATCTCGCAGGTGCTGCGTTCGGCGATCCGACCGTACGACGTCTGCGTGCGCTATGCCGGTGACGAGTTCATCATCGTGCTGGGCAACTGCGGCGCTGAGGAGGCCGAGAGCAAGCGAGCGGAACTGCAGTACGCCGTCGCGGCGGCTGCGTTCGAAGCGAAACCTGGTGTGCCGTTGCCGCTGGGGATCAGTGCCGGGGCGGCGGTGTTCCCCCACGATGGGGATCGCTATGAAGCGCTGCTCGCCAAGGCCGACAGCCGCATGTATCGCGACAAAGTGCTGCGCAAACGCGGGGTCAAGGAGCACGCCCCGCCGCCGATCACATCGGACGCGCCGGCAGATGCACGAGCCAAAGCTGGCTGATCACACCCCAATTGCGTGATAGCCGGCATCGACGAAGATCACCTCACCGGTCACGCCTTTCCCCGCCTCACTGAGGAGGAACGCCGCGGTCTCCGCTACCTCCGCGGTCTCGATATTGCGGCGCAGCGGGGCACGCTCGGGGTAGATGTGCAGGATGTTCGAGAAGCCCTTGATGCCCGCCGCGGCGAGCGTCTTGATCGGACCGGCCGAGACAGCGTTGACGCGAATATTACGCGGACCGACGTCGGCCGCCAGATAACGCACCGTCGCTTCGAGTGCGGCCTTGGCCACTCCCATCACGTGATAGCCGGGCACTACACGCTGGCTTCCCAGGTACGACAAGGTGAGCATGCTTCCGCCGCCGCGCTTGTCCATCAACGGCGCCGCGCCCCGCGCGAGGGCGACGAGCGAGTAGGCCGAGATATCGAGCGTCGTACGGAAGCCGTCGCGACTGATGTTGAGGAACGACGCCTCGAGCTCTTCGCGAGGCGCAAACGCGGCGCCGTGCACGAGGAAATCGAGACCGCCGAATTCCTGTTCGACGCGTGTGAAGACCTCCGCGATCTCGGCGTCGGAGGTCACATCGCACGGCAACACGAGCGGCGCCGGATCGAGTCCTTCCGAGAGCTCGCGCACGTGATCTTCGAAGCGGCCCTGATAAGTGAGCGCCAACCGCGCACCACGCCGCGCGGTGGCCTGTGCGATCGCCCACGCGATCGAGCGCTTGTTGGCGACACCAACGATGAGTCCGTGCTTTCCCGAGAAATCTGTCATGGAGAGGGACGTCGGCTATCGACCGCGCCTGCCGCGTCCTTGGCCCGTATTGGGGCCGCGTCCGGGTCCACCACCCTGGCGGCCTCCGCGTTGACCGGAGTGCGGCCGGTTGCCCTGCCGCGACCCCTGACCGGAAGGCTGGCCCGCTCCGTGGCCGTGGCCCGAACCCGAGCGATGCGAGTGACCCGATCCTGAGTGTTGGTTGAATCGCGCGTGACCGGATCCGGGCCCGTGCCCTTTACCACGATGACGATTGCCGTTGCGATCGAACCGGCCGTTCTGACGGATGGTGAAGTCCGGCTCTTTGCGCTCCGGGGTCTGCCCCTCCGGCCGCGGCAGCGTCGCGCGTATCAACGGGCGATGTACCGGCCATTCATCCTCGGCAGCATTCGGTTCGGATTCGGATTCCGGAGCAGGCACGTCTTCGTTTGCGGCCGCAACGGGCTCGGGAGCGGTTGGAAAAGAATCCGCAGGCGCGTCGAAGACCTCATCGGGCGTGGCCGGTTCGGGAGGCTCGAAGGACGCGCTCTCCAGCGACGACGCATCGGGTGCCGCGGCTGCGACGAGCGACCCGGCAGGCTTCTTCTTGCGGGCCGCGGGGACTTTGGCCTGCTTGTACTCGTGGTCCGCATCGCACGTGGTGCAGCGTGTCTGCTTCACCTCGTTCTCGATCATGGCAACCACCGCGTGGTTGGTGATGCGGCGCTCGCGCGGACAATAGTCGTCCAGAATGTCACCGAGCCGAACCCGGCGTTGCTGCATGAACTCCCCCGGAGCGTTAACTCTTGGCGGGCCCTGACATAGACGTGCCGGACCCGCATCGCCTTCTGAGGTGGGGTTGGTGAAAAAAGTTGAAGGCGTCTATGAGTCTAGCAGAGTCGGATTAAACGTGAAATCTCTTCTTCGCCCATCCCCGGCAATCCTCGAGCGCCGCCCGCACGGCCTCGGGATTGGTCGATTGCGGCGTTCGGCGCGCCTGTACTGACGCCAGTGCGGTTGCCGCGCGCGGGGCGTCGTCGCCAAACATCTCGCTCGCCTCGCGCCATTCCGCCATGGTCAACGAGCTGAAATCGCGACCTTCGGCCAGCAGCCGCCGCACCATGGCCCCCACCACCTCGTGCGCGCGACGGAACGGCATGCCGCGAGCGGCGAGATAGTCGGCGACATCCGTGGCCAACAGCAACCCCGACGCCGCATGGCCGGCACGTTCGATGTTGATCGAGAGTCGGGAGACGACCGCCTCGGTCGCGACGAGCGAGGCCGACAACGTGGCCTCGGCGTCGAACACCGCTTCTTTGTCTTCCTGCAGATCCTTGTTGTATCCGCTGGGCAGCCCTTTCATGGTCACCAGCAGCCCGGTAAGCCTGCCGATGGCACGACCCGTTTTCCCGCGCACGAGCTCGAGCGGGTCGGGATTCTTTTTCTGCGGCATCATGCTGCTGCCTGTGGCCGATGCATCCGCGAGCTCGAAGAACCCGTGCTCTTCGCCAGTGAAGATGATCAGATCTTCGGCCATCCGGCTCAGATGCACCATCGAAAGCGCTGACGCATACAGGAACGACGCGGCGAAATCGCGATCAGACGAGGCGTCCATGCTGTTGAGCACGACGCGCGAAAAGCCAAGAGCACGGGCGAGCGCACCCGTATCGACGGCGTAGCTCGTGCCGGCGATCGCTCCCGATCCGAGCGGCAGCGCATCGGCTTCGTCGACAGCCGCCTGCAGGCGATCGTAGTCGCGTCGAAGCGCGGCCGCGTGTGACAGGAAGAAGTGCGCCACGAGCACCGGCTGCGCGCGCCGCAGATGCGTATACGACGGCATCAGGGCGGCGTCGCTGCGCTCGGCCTGATCGGCACATGCCGCAACGAGCCGCACAATCGCCTGCTGCAGCCGTGGAATTCGCCGCCGCAAGTACAGACGCAGGTCCAGGGAGACCTGCTCGTTGCGCGATCGTCCGGTGTGCAGACGACGACCGGCATCGCCGATGCGTTCGACGAGCTGCCGCTCGACGAAGCTGTGGACGTCCTCATCGCTGCCGGCGATCCACGCGGGATTCCTCCGCCCTTCGTCGAGGATGGCGCGAAGTGCCGCGAGAATAGCGGTGGCATCCTCGGTCGACAGCACGGCTGCCGCCGCCAGCGCCTCCGCCCAGGCAATGCTACCGATGACGTCGTCTTCGAAGAGCGCGCGATCGAAGCCGAACGACACGCCGAAATCGAAGGCCGCAGGATCGGGGGCCGTATCGAAGCGGCCGGACCAGAGCGTCGTCACGCGTAGTTCACCAAAGCGGACTCCCGATCGTCGGGTGCGAGCACGGTAAAGCGGCCCTCGTCCAGCCGAAGACAGATGTCGGTCGTACTTGGTCCGCCTGACGCGCGGGCGGCGGCGTGCAGCACGATCGCCGCCGGTGCATCGACGAGCGTACGGCGTGCGCCCGCATGATCGCGAGCGGCGAGATCGAGTCGACCGATCCCGTGCTGGGCCGCGATGAGCGAGAGACATTCGATCAATTCCGCTGGCGCCATCGGCACGCCGTTGATCGCCGTGGGCACTCCCTGCTCGAAATGAATGTCGACTAGCGCGGCTTCGGCGAGTTGCCGTGTCACCAGCGGCGGTTCGTCATCGCCTTCCCAGGAGAGCACACGGCCCCACAGATGCTGATCGACGCGATACCCAGCACGCAGAGTGGGCACCGGCAGCCGGTGCTGTTTGGCGTAGGCGATCACGCCATCGGCATCCATGCCCCATGTGCGCGCGGGCGCCAGCACCCGCAGTGACGGCGTCAGCGAGCGAATCTCTTCGTCGAGTACGGTGTGGTCGGAGCCGTGCGCGACGCTGTGTGCGCTCTCGATCGCGGCGACCTCCACCAGCTTCTTGGCGATGAACGGCCGCGGCAATGCTGCAATCGCGGGATACGCGCTGTCGGTGTAGTGGCCGTAGAGCGAGGGCAGCAGGACATCACGGGCGAACTCGTCTCTGGCATCGAGCGCGTGCGCACGCCCGGCGCCGCTCGCCAACGCGCGGGCCCGCAGCTCGCCGAGATCTCGTCCCTGGCCGATGTCGAGCGTGATCGTCACTACCTCGACGCCGTGCGTCTCGGTCAACCACGGAATCGCCGCCGATGTCCTCAGTCCGCCATCGTAGGCCAGCACCACGCGATCCTTCATGCTTGGACCATCTCCTCGAGAGTCTTCACCACAGCCTTCGCACGCCGGACATCCGGCGTGATGATGAGAATCGTGTCCTCGCCGGCCAGCGTGCCGACGATGCCGGGCAACCGCACGCTGTCGAGCGCGGCGCACAACGACTGCGCGTGACCGAGATTGGTGCGCAGCAACACGAGCTGCTGCACGCGGTCGACGCGCAGGAGTTGCTCGGCCAACGCGCGCTGGAATCGTGTTTCGGCGCTGGTGCCGTTGGGCACCGTCGGCTGCGGTGCCTGATAGGCGCCGTCGGCACCGCCCTTCACCAGCCCCATCTCGCGAATGTCACGCGACAACGTCGCCTGCGTGACCTCGAATCCCGAGGTACGAATGCGGCGACGAAGCTCCTCCTGACTGCGGACGGGGGCCTCGCGAATCATCTCGAGAATCACCGACTGTCGTCGCGCTTTCATTCGGGGCTGATTTCCTGCTGCTGGGTCCTGATTCCTGCCTCCTGGTGCTGTCGGCAGGATACCTCAGACCTTGACTGATTATACATGGTTATGTATAAATATACTTTCTACTACGATGGCGACAGCAGCCTCTTCCGCACCCGATCGCTCCAGCGCGGCCGCGCGCCGCGCCCGCGTCGCGATTGCCGGCGCCACCGGCTACGCCGGGCAGGAGCTCGTGCGGATTCTCGCCCGGCATCCGGCGGTCACGTTGACTGCCGCCATGTCGTCAGGTGCCACCAGTACGCCGCGCCCGCTGCCGGCGCTGGCCCGTATCTGGGACGAGCCGGTCACTCCGCTTGATATCGAGCGCCTCGTGCGTGACGCCGACATCGTGACGCTGGCGCTGCCGGAGAGCGCGTCGGCCGAGCTCGCGCCGCAACTGTTGTCGCGCGGACTGCGTGTGGTCGACCTGTCAGGTGCGTTCCGCATTCGCGGCGACGCGGATCGGCAGCGATGGTATCCGGCAACAACGAGCATGCCCGGCGGCACGGTCTACGGACTGACCGAGGGGCATCAGGACGCGATTCGTCAGGCGCGTCTGGTATCGAATCCGGGCTGCTATCCAACCGCGGCGCTGCTCGCGCTCGAACCGCTGCAGCGTGCGGGACTTCTGACCGGATCGATCGTGGTCGATGCGAAGTCGGGCATTTCGGGTGCGGGCAAGACGCCGTCCGATCGCACGCACTTCTCCGAGAATCACGGCAGCGTCGCCGCGTACGCGGTGTTCTCGCATCGTCATACGGCGGAGATCGAACAGGAGCTCGGCACGAGCGTCACGTTCGTCCCCCATCTGGTGCCGCTCGATCGCGGCATTCTCGAAACGATCTACGCGTCCCTGAAGCCGGGAACGACGACGCAGCAGATCGGCGATGTGCTGACCTCGGCCTACGCCGACGCGCCGTTCGTACGCCTCACCGGCACTCAATTGCCGGAGATCAAGCACGTCGCCCACACGAACTTCTGCGATATCGGCTGGACGGTGGATGACGCGGGCGCGCGCATCGTGCTGGTCGCCGTGATCGACAATCTCGTGAAGGGTGCGGCAGGGTCGGCGGTGCAGAACCTCAACGTAATGCTCGGCATCGACGAGCGGACGGGACTGCTATGAGCAGACGTCCTCGCGTCGTGCTGAAGCTGGGGGGAGAGCTTCTCGAGCAGCCCCAGGATCTCGAGCGCATCGCCAAAGCGATTGCCTCGTTGGCGCGGCGAGCGTCGCTCGTCGTCGTGCACGGCGGCGGCAAAGAGATCGACGCGGCGCTCGTGACAGCGGGCATTCCGAAACAGCTGGTCGATGGCCTGCGCGTGACCGACGCGCGCACGCTCGATGTCGTGGTGGCGGTGCTGGCCGGCGCGATCAACACGCGTCTTGTTGCGGCGGTGCGACGGGCCGGCGGCAAACCAGTCGGATTGACTGGTGCTGATGCGTCGGTCGCGACGATGAAGCGGGCGGCCCCGATCATGAGCGCGTCTGGCGCATCAGTGGATTTGGGATTGGTGGGCGCGCCAGTTCGAAACGGACGCCCCCAGCTCGTGGACGATCTGCTCGCGCGTGGCTATGTCCCCGTGATCGCCTGCGTGGGTGCCACGAGGCGAGGCGAGCTGCTCAACGTGAACGCCGATACGCTGGCCTCGCATCTGGCGGCGGCCATCGGCGCCACGCGGCTCGTGATCGCCGGCGGTACGCGCGGCGTGCTCGACGATCACGGCCACACGATCGATCGGTTGACGCGTCGTGATGCGGCGCGACTCGTCAAGACTGGGACCGCAAACAAGGGGATGGTGGCCAAGCTGCAGGCCTGCCGCGACGCACTGCAACACGGTGTTGGCGATGTGGTCATCGCCGGCGGACGGGATGTGGCACTCGAACGGCTGGCCAGCGCGAACGCGTCGCTGGCGGGCTGCACACAGGTGGTGCGATGAAGAAGACGCTCGACGACATTCAAACGCAGGAATCCCGCTTCGTGCTCAACACCTACCGTCGGCAGCCGGTGGCGTTCGTGCGCGGAGAGGGCCCGCGTTTGTACGACGTCGACGGCCGCGAGTATCTGGACTTCGTCTCCGGTATCGGCGTGGCCTCCCTGGGTCACGCGCATCCGGGGCTCGCCGCGGCAGTCGCCGATCAGGCGAAGACGCTGCTGCATACGTCGAACCTGTACTACCACCCGTTCCAGGCCGAGGCGGCAGGACGGCTCTCGGCGCTGTCCGGTCTGGCACGCACGTTCTTCTGCAACAGCGGAACCGAGGCCAACGAAGCCTGTCTGAAGTTCGCGCGGCGGTACTGGCACACGCAGGGCGCCAAGGGCCGAACCGGCTTCGTCGCCGTTCAGCACGCGTTCGCCGGCCGGACGATGGGCGCGCTGTCGGTAACCTACGACGAGCACTATCGCACCCCGTTCGAGCCGCTGCTCGGTCCGGTGACGTTCGTCGATCCGAATGCGCCCGAGTCGCTCGCCGCCGCGGTGACCGACAGGACCGCCGCAATCATCGCCGAGCCGATTCGCGGTGAGGGCGGTGTACGGCCGCTGCCGAAGGCCTTCTCCGATGCGATCGCCGATGTCTGCCGTCGCACCGGGACGCTGTTGATTGCCGACGAAGTGCAGAGCGGCCTTGGCCGCACCGGATACCCGTTTCACTCGCAGGCGCTCGGCTGGCAGCCCGATCTGATCTCAGTGGGCAAGGCGCTCGGGTCCGGTGTGCCTGTCGGTGCCGCGCTTGTCTCCGAGCGCGTGGCCAACGCCATTTCGCCGGGCGATCACGGCAGCACATACGGCGGAAACCTGCTGGCCACGCGAGCCGCGGCGTTCTTCCTCGAGCAGCTCATGGACGGCGGACTGCTCGAGCACGTCAAGACCGTCGGCGCGCATTTCGAGCGCCAACTGCGCGCGCTGGCGCTGAAACATCCGGTGATCGCCGAGGTCCGCGGCGCCGGCCTGATGCGCGGGGTCGATCTGCGCATCGATGCAACGCCAGTCATCGATCAGGCGCGACAGAACGGTCTGCTCGTCAACCGGACCAGCGAGACGGTGGTCCGCATGCTGCCGCCGCTCACGATCGACGCGCTCACCATCGATCGCGGCGTGGAGATCCTCGACACCGTGCTCGCCACGGTGGGAGCCGAGGTGCACGCGTGAGGACCGCGGCCGCATTCACGCGCGTGCGTCCAGCGCGTCGACGAGCCACGAAGAGCACGAAGATCACGAAGAACAGCCGGCCAAGGGTCGTCACGCGCTCGCAGACGCCTGTCCTCCGCGCCGCAACAGCTGCCGATGCTCACGCGATCCACGCGCTGATTGCCGCGCACATGCGCGAAGGACATCTGCTGCCGCGCAGCCTCGAGGACATCGAAGCCAACGCCTCGCGGTTCATTGTTGCCGCCGACCGCGATCGCCTGGTCGCGTGCGCCGATCTTGCGCCGCTCAGCCCGCTGGTGGCCGAGGTGCGCTCGCTCGTCGTCGACGAATCGGCGCGGTCGAAGGGCCTCGGGCAGCAGATCGTCAACGAGCTCGCACGACGAGCCAGAGTGGGCGGATTCGATTCGCTGTGCGCGTTCACGCACGGCGCCGGTTATTTCGTGCGCCTGGGCTTTACGATCGTGCCGCACCCGTGGATCCCGGAGAAGATAGAAGCCGATTGCCGCACCTGCCCGCATTTCAGGCACTGCGGGCAGTACGCGGTCACACTTCCATTGGCGCACGGCGTCGAGTCGTTCGTGCCGCTCGCATCGTTGCATGGCTGACGTCTCGTCCACCGTTCGCCGCTTTGCGTTCACCGCAGCCCAGGGCGGAGTGACTGCGGCGCAGGGCTTCCGCTCGTCGGCGTTGCACTGCGGCATCAAGGCCAAGGCCGGCGCGCTCGATCTGATCGTCCTGGCGAGCGATGCGCCATCGGCCGTCGCCGGAATCTTCACCACGAACCTGGTGCAGGCGGCGCCGGTCATCGTTTCCAAACGTCATCTTGCGGACAACCGCGCCCACGCCCGCGCGATTGTCATCAATAGCGGATGTGCCAATGCCTGCACGGGGCCGCAAGGATTGGCTGACGCCGAGCAGATGACGCGCGAGGTGGCGGCAGGTCTGAGCTGCGATCCCCACCATGTGCTCGTCGCATCGACGGGAGTGATCGGCGTCAACCTGGTCATGGACAAGGTGGTGCCGGGCATCCGTTCGGCAGTGGGTTCGCTGGCTCGCGGCAAGGGCAATGAGGCGGCGCGCGCCATCATGACCACCGACCCGTTTCCGAAGGAGCACGCGGTGGTCGTGCACACCGATCGCGGGTCGTTTACGGTCGGCGGTACCGCGAAGGGGTCCGGCATGATCGAGCCGAACATGGCCACCATGCTGGGATTCCTCACCACTGACGCGCACGTGCCGCCTCCGCTGCTGCGCCGCGCGCTCATCGAATCGGCGCGCGATACCTTCAACGCGATCACGGTCGACGGCGAGTGCTCGACCAACGACGCGCTGTTCGCGATGGCGTCTGGAGCCAGCGGCGTGGCGATTGACGAGGAGTCCTACCCCGCACTGCTCGACGCGCTCACCAGCGTGTCGCGTGAGCTCGCGATCGCGATCGTGCGCGGCGGCGAAGGGGCCACCAAGTTGATCACCGTGACGGTGCACGATGCACCCACCGGGGACGAGGCACGTCAAGTGGCGCGAACGATCGCGAACTCGCCGCTGGTGAAGACAGCTGTGCACGGAGCCGATCCGAACTGGGGCCGCATCCTGTGTTCAGCGGGGCGATCCGGCGTGCGGTTCGACCCCGATCGCGCGACGGTCCACGTCGGCGGCGTGCTGCTCTTCGAAAACGGTCTTCCACACGATGATGCGGCACCGGCGGCAGCCGAGCATCTGAAGACGCCCGATGTGCGCATCGACGTGACACTCGGGAGCGGAGGCGGCGCCAGCGCCACGATCTGGGGCTGCGATCTCAGCGCCGAATACGTGCGCATCAACGGCGAGTACCGGACGTAGTCATGGAAACGGTTCGACCGGTCGCGTTCGCGAAGGATTTCCTGTCGATCCTCGACCTCACTGGGGCCGACCTCGATCGTCTGCTGACGATGTCGGCACAGATGAAGTCCGAACGCCGGGCCGGCCGCCCAACGACGACACAATCGCTCGGCGGACGCCACGTCGCACTCCTGTTCGAGAAGCCATCGCTGCGAACCCGCTCCACCTTCGAGATCGCGATTCGCGAGCTCGGTGGTCACGTGCTGCAACTGCCAGCCCAATTCGCCGACGGCTCGCGCGAACCCATCGAAGACGTCGCCCGCAATCTCGAACGCTGGGTTAGTGCGCTGGTCGTCCGCACCTTCGGACAGCACCGGGCCGCGGCGATGGCCGCGGCCGGACGACAACTGCACGTCATCAACGCGCTCACCGACGAGGAGCACCCCTGTCAGGCGCTCGCCGATGCGTTCACGATGCGCGAGCGATGGGGTGACTGCCGCGGCCGCAGGATTGCGTTCGTCGGCGACGGCAACAACGTCGCGACATCCCTCGCCCACGCGGCGTGCATGCTCGGAGTTTCTGTGCACGTGACGTCACCGCGCGGCTACGAGCTGCCCGACCAGGTGATCGAGGACGCGGAGCGCATCGCGCGCGGCGGTGCCCGCGTGCGGCGTTTCGTCGACCCGCGCGAGGCGGTCGCCGGCGTCGATGCGGTGTATACCGACGTCTGGACCTCGATGGGTGAAGAGGCCGAGGCGACCGAGCGGCGACGGGTCTTTGCTCCCTATCAGGTCGACCGCGCGCTGATGTCGTGCGCCGGCGAGGACGCGGTATTCATGCACTGCCTGCCCGCGCATCGCGGCGAGGAGGTCACGTCCGAGGTCATCGATTCGCCGGCTTCCGTCGTCTTCGACCAGGCAGAAAACCGCCTTCATACGCAGAAGGCGCTGCTCTCAATGCTCATCGGACAGTGATCGCACATTCAAAAGTCAAAACGCAAAACGCAAAACCGGAAGAGGGGGCAGCGCCTGATTTCTTGTTTTTTGAGTTTTGAGTTTTGAGTTTTGAGTTTTGAGTTAGACAATGGCGCCCGCATGGCGCCGAAGCCCTGGCTCGCCCACTACGACGACGACGTCAAGGCATCGCTCGCGCCGTATCCCGACTCCACGCTCCTCGACTACCTCGATCGCCTCTCGCGCGATCACGGGTCGCGTGCTGCGCTCCTGTTCAAGGGCACCGAGGTCTCGTACCGCCAGCTCGAAGTCGAGAGCAGCGCATGCGCCGCGGCATTGTGGTCGCTCGGCGTGAGACCCGGCGATCGCGTCGCGCTGCTGCTGCCGAACTGCCCGCAATTCCTCATCGCCGAGTTCGGGGCCTGGAAGATCGGCGCGATTGTCGTCGCTGTGAATCCTACCTATACCGAACGCGAGATCGAGCACGCCGTCGACTCGACGAAGGCCGAAACCGTCGTCGTGCTGACGTCGTTCTACGAACGCGTCAAACGGGTGCAGGGGCGAGCCGGCGTGAAGCGGATCATCGCCACGTCGATCAAGGAGTACCTGCCCCCGGTACTGCGGGTGCTGTTCACGCTCTTCAAAGAGAAGAAGGACGGCCATCGCGTGTCGATCGGCAGCGACGATTGTTGGCTGCAGGATCTACTTCAGAAACACAAAGATGCCACGCCTCCGGCTGTGAAAGTGAGGCCTGACGATCGCGCGGTGATCCTGTCGAGTGGCGGGACGACGGGAACCCCCAAGGGCGTCGTCGGGCTGCATCGACACTACGTGGCTGCGGGTTCGCAGTTATACGAGTGGACGAAATCGGCGAAGCAGGCGTGGGACGTGATCATGCTGCCGCTGCCGCTCTTTCACGTGTACGGCAACGTCGGCGTTCAGTCGATGGCCTTCGTCGGACCGAATCCGCTGTCGCTCGTGCCGAACCCGCGCGACATCAGCGATCTGCTCAAGACCATCCGCACGGTGAAGCCGGCGTTCCTCAACGGCGTGCCGACGATGTACGCGGCGATCCTGAATCACCCGCTGGTCAAGGCCGGCAAGATCGATCTGCGATCGATCAAACTGTGCATCTGCGGCGCGGCGGCGCTCATGGCTGAAACACGGCGCCGATTCGAGCAGCAGACCGGCGCGGTGATGCTCGAGGGCTACTCGCTCACCGAGGCGATGATGGCGTGCTGCGTGAACCCGGTGCGCGGAGAGAACAAGATCGGCTCGATCGGCATGCCGCTCCCCGACGTCGAAGCGCGGATCGTCGATGCCGAAGACGGCACCCGCGACATGCCGACAGGCGAGGTAGGCGAGCTCCTGCTGCGTGCGCCGCAATTGATGCTCGAATACTGGAACAACCCGCTCGAGACATCAGAAGCGCTGCGCACGTATGGCGACGGCGGTCCGTGGTTGCACACCGGCGATCTCGCGTATCTCGACAGCGACGGTTACATTTTTCTCGTCGATCGCAAAAACGACATGGTGAAGACGAGCGGGTTCCAGGTGTGGCCTCGTGAGATCGAGGAAGTGATCTCGGCTCACCCGTCGGTGCAGGAAGTCGGAGTGGCGGGCATTCCCGATCCGGTGAAGGGTGAGGTCGCCAAGGCGTGGGTGGTGTTGCGAGCCGGCCAAACGGCGACCGAAGACGAACTACGCGCCTACTGTCGCGAGCGGCTGGCGCCATACAAGGTGCCGGCGCACGTCGAGTTCCGGACGGAGCTTCCGAAAACGATGATCGGAAAAGTGCTGCGCCGTCTGCTTGCCGACGAAGCGCGCAGACCAGCGCCGCGGACGAATTAGGCGATTGCCGCGCCCATCGGCCGCACGTCGATCCCTGCAGCAGCAAGCGCATGACGAATCCGCGACGCGAGCGCCGCGGCACCGGGTGTATCGCCGTGCACGCAGATGGTCTCGATGTCGATCGTCACGCGTGAGCCATCGATCGCAATGACGGCGTGTTCCTTTGCCATCGTCACTGCACGATCGACAACCGTCTCGGCGTCATCGATCACCGCACCAGTTCGTGTGCGCGGAACCAGAGTTCCGTCGCCCTGATACGCGCGGTCGGCAAAGCCTTCGGATGCCGTCCGCAGCCCTGCGCGGCGTCCCGCCTCGATCAATTCCGACCCAGGCAGTCCAAGCAGAATGAGCGTGCGATCCACCGCCGCGGTCGCTCGTGCAATAGCGTCCGCCAGCGACGGATTACGAACCGCCATGTTGTAGAGCGCCCCGTGCGCTTTGACGTGCTGGAGGCGCGTCCCCTCGGCCGCGGCGATTCCTGCGAGCGCCCCTATCTGATAGGCCACGGCATCTTCGATTTCGCGGGGTGACGCATTGATTTCGCGACGACCAAAACCCACGAGATCGGGGAAACCGGGATGCGCCCCTACGGCCACTCGATGTTCGCGGGCAAGTACAACCGTAGCCCGCAT
>Ga0075423_10000163_pt1 | contig 44858 bp, 47 predicted proteins | sample SoiMethybrSBSTD2_FD_80114 | JGI IMG/M metagenome (GOLD analysis project Ga0075423, IMG submission 80114) | Bulk soil microbial communities from a Populus tree surrounding site in Tennessee, USA - Soil MetaG P. TD hybrid SBSTD2 | ecosystem: Environmental > Terrestrial > Soil > Tree plantation... | reverse complement strand
AGGGCACGCGCATGGTGCTGCTAGCGAACCGCGCCGATCTCGCGCGCCTCGGCCTCGCAGCGGGCGATATCGTGACGGCCGTCACCGTCGCCCGCGACGGCGTGAAGCGCGAGGTGCGCGGGCTGCGGATCGTGCCGTACGACATCCCGGAGGGCTGCATCGCCGGCTACTACCCCGAGTGCAACCCGCTGATCCCGCTGTGGCACCACGCGGAGGGCAGCAAGGTGCCGGCGGCGAAGTCAATCCCGGTCCGGCTAAGGAAGGAGGCGGCCTGAGCGCGCTCGCCACGACCGCACGGCCGGTGGCCGCTGAGGTTCCGGTAGCGCTGGTCTACAACGGGGTGTCGCACGCAGTCATGCTCGCCACGCCGCGGGACATCGAGGATTTCGCGCTCGGCTTCAGCCTGAGCGAAGGTATCCTGCGCGACCCCGGCGAGCTCTACAGCATCGAAGTTGAGCGCCTGGAGGCGGGAATCGAGGCGCAGCTCTCCATCGCGGCCGAGCGCATGATGGAGTTGAAGGCGCGCCGCAGGAGCCTCGCCGGACGCACCGGCTGCGGGCTGTGCGGCGCCGAAAGCCTCGCGCACGCCGCGCGCACGCCGGGCCGGATCCTGCCCGGCGGCGGCGCCGCGAGCGCGTCGGCGATCCATCGCGCGATGGACGAGCTCGCGGCCGAGCAGGTCCTGCATCGCGAAACCGGCGCCACCCACGCGGCGGGATGGGCCGACTGGGAAGGCCGGCTGCTCCTCGCGCGCGAGGACGTCGGCCGCCACAATGCGCTCGACAAGCTGATCGGCGCGATGGCGCAGCGCCAGCTTTCGAGCGCCGACGGTTTCGCCGTCATCACCAGCCGCGCGAGCAGCGAGATGGTGCAGAAGGCAGCGAGCTTCGGTATCCCACTGCTCGCCGCCATGTCGGCGCCCACGGACCTCGCCGTTCGCCTGGCGGCCGACTGTGGCCTGACGCTGATCGGCTTCGTGCGCGGCTCCAGCCACACGGTCTACGCCGGGACGACGGCAGCATAAGCGAGAGCCGTGCACTGCCGGCGCTTGCGGAAACTTAGTAACATGGCGCGATGCCCCATCCCTTTGACGTCGACCTGCGCACCGTCTGGCGTTTCCGCAGGGCTGGACAATCCGACCTCGACCTCACCCTCCTCGACCTTCTGGATGCGATCGAAAGCAGCGGCAAGCTGACCGTAGCGGCGCGTGCCGCACGCATATCGCATCGCCATGCATGGAATCTTCTCGAGAAGTGGTCGGACTTTTTCGGCGCGCCCCTCGTCACGATCGAGCGGGGTCGCGGCACGCAGTTGAGCGAGCTCGGCGCCAAGCTTCTCTGGGCGGGCAAGCGGGCGCAGGCCCGGCTCCAACCCGAGCTCGAAAACCTCGCTGCGGAGTTGGCACGCTGCCTGAACGACGCGGCCGCAGGTAACGCGCCGGTGCTGCGCATCCACGCGAGCCATGATTTCAGCCTGGTGAAGCTGCGCGAGCTCGCGAGCAAGACCCGTTCGATCAGCATCGATTTGCGCTATCGCGGCAGCGCCGAGGCGCTCGCGGCGCTGCGCCGCGGCGCCTGCGAGGTTGCGGGCTTTCACGTCACGGAGGGTCCGCTGGGTCGACCCGCCGCGATGCGCTATGCCGAGGCACTGGGGCCGGCGATCCATCGCCTGGTGTGGGTTGCGACCCGGGTCCAGGGCCTGATCCTCGCGAAAGGCAATCCGAAATCCATCGGCTCGGTCGCCGACCTTGCGCGGCCGGGAGTGCGATTCATCAACCGCCAGCGGGACTCGGGAACCCGCATGCTGCTGGACGAGCTGCTCGCCCAAGCCGCAATCGACCCCACCGGCATCGAGGGATACGAGAGCGAGGAGCACACGCACGCCGCGGTCGCGGCACACGTCGCGAGCGGCCTGGCCGATGCGGGACTTGGCATCAAGGCCGCGGCGGTACAGTTCGGACTCAGCTTCGTTCCGGTGGCGTCCGAGCGCTACTTCTTCGCGGCTCACAAGGACCTGCTGGAGCGGCGGGAAGGGAAGCTCCTCATCGGGTTGCTGCGCGGCGACGCGTTTCACGATGCGGTCGCCGCGCTCCACGGCATGGGCGCCCACCGCACCGGCGAAATCTCGGCGGTCGACAGGACGCCGCCCTGGGATGTCCTGCTATAGTTTTCCCCACAGCGTTCGCTGAACCCGTGAATCGCCCCCGACCGTACCCGTAACAGGAGAAAGCATGCACAGACGTTCCTTCCTCCAGGCCAGCGCAGCGGCGTCGCTCGTCGGCGCCCTTCCGCGTTTCGCTCATGCGCAGCAGCCGTCATTCGATCCGAAGCCGAGTGCCGGCTGGCGCACCTTCGAGATCACCACGCGCGTCGAGCTGCAGTGGCCCGAGGGCACTTCACGGGTCTGGATTCCGGTCCCATCGGTGGAGAATTCCTACCAGAAGGTGCTTGGCACCACCTGGTCCGGCAACGGCTCGGTCCGCCTGGCGAGCGATGGCAAGTACGGCGCCAACATGGTTGCCGCCGAGTGGAATCCTTCGGAGAAGAACCCGGTGATCGAGGTAGTGAGCGGCTTTTCGACCATCAATCGCGCCGTCGACTTGAGCAAGCCCGACCCGTCCATCAAGCCGCTCGACGCCCCCACCGCGGCGTTCTATCTCGCGCCGACCGACCTGATTCCCACGGATGGAATCGTGCGGGACACGGCGCGCGACGTCACCAAGGGCAAGTTCAGCGAGCTGCAGAAGGCGCGCGCGATCTACGAGTGGATCGTCGATAACACGGCCCGCGACCCGAAAGTGCGCGGCTGCGGCATCGGCGACATCAAGAGCATGCTGGAGACCGGCAACCTGAAGGGCAAATGCGCCGACCTCAATGCGCTGTACGTCGGCCTGGCGCGCGCATCCGGACTTCCCGCGCGCGATGTCTACGGCCTGCGAGTGGCGAAGAGCGAGTTCGGCTATCGCAGCCTCGGCGCCGGTACCCCGAACGTCACTCGCGCCCAGCACTGCCGCGCCGAGGTCTACCTCACCGGCTTCGGCTGGGTGCCCGTCGACCCGGCCGACGTTCGCAAGGTCGTGCTGGAGGAGAAGCCCGAGCCGACGACGCTCGCCGATCCCGTGGTGCCGCCGGTACGGGCCAAGCTGTTCGGCGCCTGGGAGATGAACTGGCTCGCGTACAACGAGGCGAACGACGTCAAGTTGCCCGGTTCCAACGGCCCTGCGATCGGCTTCCTGATGTACCCGCAGGCCGAGACCGGCAAAGAGCGCCTCGACAGCCTCGACCCGGACAACTTCAAGTACACCATCACGGCGCGCGAGCTGAAGACCTAGCGCGTCGTCGGAAGATGTTTCTGAAGAAGGGCCGCGAACGCGGCCCTTTGTCTTTCAGCAGAAACATAGGAACTGCATTTCATACGTGGAACTGGTGAACGCGCTTCCTGTAAGCGACCGCAAGCGGCCCTCTTTTTTTATGCTGGGATAATTGCGCGATGGCCCGCGCCGACCGCCACCCCGCGCTCAGCCTGCGCATCGTCCTGCGCAAGGGAAGCGCCTTCGGTCCGGGCAAGGCGGAGCTCCTCGAGCACATCCGCGACAGCGGCTCGATTGCCGCCGCCGGCCGGCGCATGAAGATGAGCTACACCCGCGCCTGGGGCCTGGTCGAGGCGATGAACCGCGACTTCGCCGCGCCGCTGGTGCGCTCGGCCAAGGGTGGCGCCGAGCGCGGCGGAACCGGGGAGTTCGCGTGATGCCGCGCCGTGTGTTCCCGTGGATTCTTGCCGTCCTCGCCTTTTCCGTGCAGGCTCAGGCGCCGACGGTGCTTGCCGCGGCGAGCCTCAAGGAGGCGCTGGACGAGGTTGCCTCTTTCTACCCGACCAAACCCGTCATCGCCTACGGCGCGAGCTCGACGCTCGCGCGCCAGATCGAGAACGGCGCGCCGGCCGACATTTTCATTTCGGCCGATCTCGATTGGATGGACTATGTGGACAAGAAGAACCTGCTCGCCCCGGGCACGCGCCGCAATCTCCTCGCCAACCGCCTGGTGCTGATCGCGCCGGCAAAGCAGCCGGTCAAGCTCCAGCCTGCGCCCGGATTTCCGATCGCCAAGGCGCTGGGAAACGGACGCATCGCGCTAGCCGAGCCGAACAGCGTGCCGGCCGGCAAGTACGCCAAGGCGGCCTTCGAGACGCTCGGCGTGTGGGACCAGGTCGCGCCGCGCGTCGCGGCAGCCGAAAATGTGCGAGCGGCGCTTGCGCTGGTAGCGCGCGGCGAGGCGCCGCTCGGCGTGGTCTACCAGACCGATGCCAAGGCCGAGCCCGGCGTCATGGTGGCCGGCGTGTTTCCGCGGGACACGCATCCACCGATCATCTACCCCGTCGCCGCCCTGAAGACGGCGAAGGAAGGCAGCACGAAGTTCCTCCAGTTTCTCTCGCAGCCAAAGTCGCGCGTAATTTTCGAGAAGCACGGCTTCGCCGTAAACTGAGGGCGTGTGGAGCCTTTCGCCGGCCGAGACCACCGCCCTTCTCCTCAGCCTCAAGGTCGCTTTCTGGAGCGTCGCCGCAAGCCTGCCGGTGGCGGTCGCGCTCGCCTGGATCCTTTCGCGCCTGAGCTTTCCGGGTAAGAGCCTGCTCGACGCAATCGTCCACCTGCCACTGGTGCTGCCGCCCGTGGTCGTGGGCTACTTCCTGCTGCTCGCATTCGGGCGGCGCGGCGCGATCGGTGCTCTTCTCGAGGAGTACCTCGGCATCACTTTCATCTTCCGCTGGACCGGCGCGGCGCTCGCCTGCGCGGTCATGGGCCTGCCGCTGCTCGTGCGCGCGGTGCGCCAATCGCTCGACGCGGTCGATCGCGGGCTCGAGGCCGCGGCGGCGACGCTGGGCGCGCCGCCGCTCTGGGTATTCGCAAGCGTGACGCTGCCCCTCATCCTCCCGGGTATCCTCACGGGGATGCTGCTTTCCTTCGCGCGCAGCCTGGGCGAGTTCGGCGCCACCATCACCTTCGTCTCCAACATCCCGGGCGAGACGCAGACGCTGCCGCTCGCGATCTATGCCTTCACGCAGGTGCCCGGCGGGGACGCCCAGGCGTTGCGGCTTTGCATCCTCTCGATCGTCCTGTCGCTCGCGGCGCTGATGGCTTCCGAGGTGCTCGTGCGCCGCGCCACGGTGCGCGCCGCCGGCCGCGATGCTTGAGTTCGACGTACGCTGCCGCGTCGGCAGCTTCGCGCTCGACGCCGCATTTGCCACCGGCGGCGGCGTCACCGCGCTCTTCGGACGCTCCGGCGCCGGCAAGACCACCGTCCTCAACCTGATCGCGGGGCTTGCACGGCCGCAGTCCGGGACAATTACGGTAGAAAAAAGAAAGCTCTATGACAGCGCGGCCGGCATCGACCTCCCGCCGCACGCGCGGCGCGTCGGTTACGTGTTCCAGGAAGGACGCCTGCTTCCGCACCTCACGGTGCGCCATAACCTGCTGTACGGAAACTTCTTCAACCGGAAAAAGAACCACGTCGTGGCGTTCGAGCACGTGACCGAGCTGCTCGGCATCGGCCACCTCCTGGAACGAAGGCCCGGCGCGCTTTCCGGCGGCGAGAAGCAGCGCGTGGCGATCGGCCGGGCGCTGCTGGCGAATCCCGAGGTGCTGCTGTTGGACGAGCCGCTCGCCTCGCTCGACGCGCCCCGCAAGGCCGAGATCCTCTATTACGTCGAGCGGCTGCGCGACGAGGTGCGCATTCCCATCGTGTACGTAAGCCATTCGCTCGACGAGGTCGTGCGCCTATCCAACTCGATGGTGCTGATGTCAGACGGCCGGGTGCTCGGCACCGGGGACGTGCGCGAGATGACGAGCCGCGTGGAGCTGCGCCCCTACCTCGGACGGCACGAAGGCGGCGCCGTCATCGAGGCACGCGTGGCCGGCCAGGACCTGGAGAGCGGACTCGCGCGGCTCGAGTTCGGCGGCGGCGCCTTGGAGATTCCCGATGTCGAGGCGTTGCTCGGCGAGCAGGTGCGGATCCGAGTCCGCGCGCGGGATGTCTCGATCGCGCTCACCCGGCCTGCCGGCCTCAGCATCCGCAACGTGCTCGCCGGCACCGTGGTCGAGCTCGCGGACGACGAAGGCTCGAGCCTCGATGTGCGTCTGGACCTCCACGGCACGGCGCTACTCGCCCGCATCACGCGCAAGTCCGCTTCCGAGCTAGGGCTGCGACCCGGGCTGCCGGTGTTCGCTCTGATCAAGGCGGTGTCGATCGACCGCCGCAGCGTGGGATATGCATGATTCGCTTTTTGTTCCTCCCCCTCCTCCTCGCCCTGTCTGGAAGTCTGTGTTTCGCGCAAACCGCGGTCACCGATGCTTCGGGTCGCGAGATCCGTTCACCGGCGAAAGTCGAGCGCGTCTACGCCGCCGGGCCGCCGGCGAGCCTGCTCGTCTTCGCCATCGCGCCCGACAAGCTCACCGGCTGGACCCGCGCCATGCGGCCGAACGAGGCGGAGTTCTTCCCGGAGCGCTATGCAAACCTGCCCGAGCTAGGCCGGCTGACCGGGCGCGGCAACACGGCCAACGTCGAGGTGGTGCTCAACGCGAAAACCGACCTCATCGTCGACGTCGGCTCGACCGGCCCCACGCTCGCCTCGCTCGCATCCCAGGTGCAGGAGCAGACGCGCATTCCCTACAGCCTGTTCGACGGCCGCATCGAATCGACGCCGGCCACGCTGCGCGCCATTGGAAAGTTGATGGGCAACGAAGGGCCGGCGGAGAAACTCGCCGCCTGGTATGAGCACGAGGTAGCGGACGTGAAGCAACGCGTCTCCAGGGCAAAGGAACATCCCCTCGCCTACTACGGCCGGAGTGCCTCGGGGCTCCAGACCGGCGGCAAGGGCTCGATCAACGTCGAGGCGCTCGAGGTGCTCGGCGCGCGCAACGCCGCCGCCGAGGCGCGCGCGGGCCTGGTCACGGTGTCGTTCGAGCAGGTGCTGCTGTGGAACCCGGAAGTGATCCTCACCACCGACCCGAATTTCTGGAATTCGGTGTGGACCGATCCGAGATGGCGCGCGGTGCGCGCGGTCGAGCAAAAGCGGGTGTATCTGTCGCCGCACCTCCCCTTCGGCTGGTTCGACTTTCCGCCGGGTGCGAACCGCCTGCTCGGGCTGTGGTGGGCGGGAAAGCTGCTCTATCCGCAAAGCTTCGCCGACGTCGACCTGCGCGCCAAGGTGACCGAGTTCCACCGCCTGTTCTATCACCGCGACCCGACCGCGGCCCAGTTGGACGCGCTCCTTGGCGAGCCGGGCGTTCTAGCGAAATGACTTCAAGATCGTTCTCTTACGTGGTCGCCGCCGGCGGGCTGGTCGCGCTTACCGCGCTTGCCTTCGCGGTGGGGCGCTACCCGGTCTCACTGCCTGAAATATGGTCGTTGCTCGCGTCGAAGCTCACGGGAAGCTCGAGCACCCTCCCGGCCAACGTGGAAACTGTGGTTCTACAGGTGCGCGGGCCGCGCGTCCTCGCGGCGCTGGTCGTCGGCGCAGCGCTCGCCGCCGCGGGCACCGCCTACCAGGGGATGTTCCGCAACCCGCTGGTCTCGCCCGACATCCTGGGCGTCTCCACCGGCGCCGCGCTCGGCGCAGTCCTGGCGATTTTCTTCTCCCAGGGGATCCTGGTGATCCAGTTGTTTGCCTTCACCGGGGGGCTCGCCGCGGTCGGCCTGGTGTACTGGATCGGCTCGCGGCTGCGCGGCCACGATCCGCTGCTGGCGCTCGTGCTCACGGGCGTCGTGATCGGGACGCTGCTCGGATCGGTGATCGCGCTGCTCAAGTACCTCGCCGACCCGTACAACCAGCTTCCGGCGATCACCTACTGGCTGCTCGGCAGCCTCGCCGCCATCGCCCCGCGCGACCTCGGTGCCGCCGCCCCGCTCGCGCTCGCCGGTCTCGCGCCGATGCTGCTCCTGCGCTGGCGCATGAACCTGCTCGCGCTTCCCGACGACGAGGCGCGCGCGCTCGGCGTCGACACCCGGAAGCTGCGCACCCTGGTCGTGGCCGCGGCGACGCTGATGACGGCCGCCGCCGTCGCGGTGAGCGGCATCATCGGTTGGGTGGGACTCCTGATTCCGCACGCGGCGCGGCTTCTGGTCGGCCCCGACTTCGGGCGCCTGCTGCCGCTCGCCATGCTGCTGGGCGCGGGGTTCCTCCTCGGCGTCGACACGCTTTGCCGCACCATCGCCACGATCGAAGTGCCGCCGGGGGTGCTGACCGCGCTCATCGGAACCCCGTTCTTCCTCTGGCTCTTCGCCCTCGCCAGAAGGAGCTGGTGATGCTGAAAGTCGAGAATCTCGCCTTCGGCTTTCCTGGCCGCACCGTGGGGCGCGACGTGTGCTTCTCGCTCGCCGCCGGAGAGGCGATGTGCGTGCTCGGACCGAACGGCGGCGGCAAGACCACCCTCTTCCGCACGATCCTCGGGCTGCTCGAGCCGCACGGCGGAACGGTCGCGCTCGACGGCGTCGCGCTCGGGTCGCTCTCGCGCAGCGAGGTCGCGCGCCGCATCGGCTACGTGCCGCAGGGGCATTCCGCCTATTTCGCGTTCACGGTGCTCGACTTCGTCCTGATGGGCCGCACCGCGCACCTCGGCGTGTTCTCCACTCCGGGCCGCAAAGACCGCGAGCTCGCCGCGCGCGTGCTCGAGTCGCTCGGCATCGCGCACCTCGCGCACCGGCCGGTCACCGAGATCTCGGGCGGAGAACGTCAGCTCGCCCTCGTGGCGCGCGCCCTCGCCCAGGAGCCGGCGCTGCTGGTGCTGGACGAGCCGACCGCCAGCCTCGATTTCGGCAATCAGGTGCGCGTGCTGGAGAAAATCCTCGCGCTCGCGGCGAGCGGCATCTCGATCCTCTTCGCGACGCACGATCCGGACCACGCGTTTCTCACCTCGCAGCGCGTGCTGCTGCTCGCCGAAGGCCGCGCCCTGGAGATCGGCGCGCCCGCCGACGTCATCCGGCCCGATTCGCTCCAGCGTCTCTACGGTGTCTCCGTGGATGTGCTGCCGCTCGCCGGTGGACGTCACACCTGCCTGCCGGCGCTGCGATAAACGGTCGATCGACTGGAAGGCCGCCGCGCTGGCGCTCGTAGCCGCGTTCCTCATGCTGCGGCTGCAGCGGGGCCTCGTCGAGGCCGTCGCGGTCAGGGCGGCCGCGGGTATCCTGTTGCGATTCCTTTCCTGACGGAGAAACCGATGGCGGCCTATGTGATCGGCGAGATCGAGGTAACCGACCCGGCGGTCTACGACGACTACCGCAAGCAGGTCCTGGCGACGATCCAGAAATACGGCGGCAGGTTCGTGGTGCGCGGCGGAAGCGTCGTGCCGCTCGAGGGCGGATGGCAGCCCAAGCGGCTGGTGCTGCTCGAATTCCCGTCGATGGAGCAGGCGCAGAAGTGGTACCGCTCGAGCGAGTACGCGCCGCTCATCGCGCTGCGCCAGCGCGCCTCGCGCGGCAGGCTGGTGCTGGTGGAAGGCGCCTAGCCGAGACTCTAAGGCGCCTAGCCGAGCCTGTTTGCGAGCTCGACGAAGTCGGCCGCCGCGACGTCCACGCAGCTCCAGTCGGGCTCGAGGTTCGTCGTCTGCCCGGGCCCGTGCTCCTGCGGGCGGGCCACGAAGGCCGTGGCGAGGCCCTGCGCTTTCGCGGCCTTGAGGTCGGGGTTGTGCGCCGCGACCATCATCACCGCCGCCGGCGCCAGGCCGAGCTGGCGGCACGAGACGAGATAGGCCTCAGGCATGGGCTTGTAGGCGCGCGCGGTCTCGGCGCCGAGGATGCAGTCCCACGGCAGGCCGGCGCGCTTCGCCATGTTCACCATGAGCGCGATGTTGCCGTTGGAGCACGGCGCGATGATGCGCGAGCGCTTCAGCCGGCCGAGCCCTTCGCGCACGTCGGGCCATGGGTCGAGGCGGTGCCACGCACGGCTCATGTGGTCGATGTCCGCTTCCGACAGGCCCGCGACGCGATAGCGCTGGAGGAGCGTCGCCAGGCTCTCCCGGTGGAGCACGTCGAGGATGGTGAAGGCGCGCCGGCCCGAACGCACCTCCTCCATGGAGGGCTGGTAGAGCTTGCGCCATTCGACCGCGAATTCGAGCCAGTCGACGCCGTCGATGCCCTTGCGCCGCGCGAACTCCTGCAGGTCGCGCGTGACGCTGTTGCGCCAGTCGACGACCGTGCCGAACACGTCGAAGAGGCACGCCTTGATCTCGGAGGAGTTCATGGGCGATAGCATAAGAAAAGAAGGGCACCCTCAGGTGCCCTTCTTAGCCTCTCCTCCTCCTGGAATCGCTACTTCTTGCGGTCCATCGACGGCGCGTTCTTCTTGTAGTTGGCGACCGCCTTGTCCTGCGCCTTGGCGAGATCCGCCGCGTCCTTCGCTTTCGCCGCGTCGGCCTTCTGGGCCTCGGCCGCCTTCTCCGCGTCGCTCTTCGCCGGCGGCGGCGGCAGCTTCGCGTAAGACGCGGCCATTGCCCCGATCAGCAGGGCGGCGAGTCCACTCAGGATGGCTTTCATGGCTTTTCCTTCATAGCTCTAATTAGCGTTTTCCCGTGGGAGCGTGAGGGGCTCCAGCTGGAACGGCTCCGCCACGGGCGGGCTGGGCTGCCGACTTCGACTTCATCTCCTCGTACCAGTACTGGTGGTGTTCCTTCGCCCAGGTCTCGTCGACATAACCCGAGCGCATCGCCTGATAGGAGCCTTCCAGGCCGATCGTGCCGAGGTAGATGTGCCCGAACGCGATCGAGATGTAGAGAAGCGCAGCGCACGCATGCCAGATCCAGGCTTCCTGCATCATCGCGCGGGTCTGATCGAAGTTGGGAAAGAGCAGGATCAGGCCGCTCCAGGTGACGACGATGCTGAGCACGACCACGCCGCCCCAGAACCACACCTTCTCGCCGCCGTTGAACTTGCCGGAGGGCACGTGCTTGCCCTTCGCCATCACCGCGAAAGCATTCGTCAGGAACTTGATGTCATACGCCTTGGGGAGGTTGTGGCGCAGGAAGAGCACGATCATGGCGGCGACCGAGACGATGAAGATCGGCGCCACGAAATTGTGCAGGTTCTTGGAGAGGGCGGTGAGCCATGCGAACAGCGTGTAGCCGATGATGGGCAGCAGCACGTGCTTGCCGAAGAGCATGATCAGCCCGCCCAGGCCGAGGATGCAGAAGCTGATCGCGACCGACCAGTGCACGATCTGGTCGAGCCGGGTGAAGCGCTGCATCAGGCGCCCGGTCGGCTTTTCGTGCAGCTTGACCGCTCCGAAGATCGAGTAGAAGCCGAGGATCGCTGCCGCGATCAGCACCACCAGCAGGCCGCCGTAGAACGTGACCGGGCCGTTGCGCACGCGCCGCCAGGTGTCTCCACCCGACTGGATCAGCACGCCGGTCTCCCGGCCCTTGATGGTGGTGAAGTTCTCCTGGCCGCTGCGCACATCGCGCCACACCGGGGCGTTGTTGCCCGGCTGGGTGACTTGGCGCTTCTGCTGCTCCTGCACGTTCGACGGCTCCGCCGCGCCGGGCTGCGCGGCCGGCTGCGCGGATGCAAGGCCCGCGCCGAGCGAAAGCCCCACGACCAGGCAAAGCCTGGAAACAATCGACATCCGACCTCCTATGCTTTTTTTAAACGGACCCTCTACTGGCCGATCCGTTGGTATTCGTTCTGGGTGAGCTGCCTGTTCTTGATCTGCTCTTCCCAGCTCGTGCGATCCCCCTTGTTCCACTTGCCGCCTCGCAGCTCCGCGACAGGCGAATCGTTGTCCCAAGGACGGCCGTCTGGCTTGCCCTGGTACTTGCCCTGCTTGTAGACCACCACCTGCGACTTCTCACCGCAGCCGGTGACGCCCAAAGACAAGGCAAACAACGCAAACAAAGTCAAAAACGATTTCATGACTTCGTAGCCGGTTGGCCGGGCATCTGGGCGGGCGGCTTGGCGCCGGGCGCCCCGGGACCGTACGCGGTGCCCCAGCCCCAGACCTCGGAGCCCTTGCCCCGGCGCAGCACGCGCGCGCGGTAGATGTCGGCGATCACGTCGCCGTCGCCGCCTAGCAGCGCCTTGGTCGAGCACATCTCGGCGCAGGCCGGAAGCTTGCCCTCGGACAGGCGGTTGCGGCCGTACTTCTGGAACTCGACCTCGCTGCGGTCGGGCTCGGGGCCGCCGGCGCAGAACGTGCACTTGTCCATCTTGCCGCGCAGGCCGAAGGCGCCTGCCTGCGGGAACTGGGGCGCGCCGAAGGGGCAGGCATAGAAGCAGTAGCCGCAGCCGATGCAGAGATCCTTGTCGTGCAGCACCACGCCGTCGTCGGTCTTGTAGAAGCAGTCGACCGGGCAGACCGCCATGCAGGGCGCGTCGGAGCAGTGCATGCAGGCGACCGAGATCGACTTCTCGGCCCCGACCACGCCGTCGTTGATCGTGACGACGCGGCGCCGGTTCACGCCCCAGGGCACTTCGTTCTCGTTCTTGCACGCGGTCACGCAGCCATTGCACTCGATGCAGCGCTCGGCGTCACACAGAAATTTCATCCTCGCCATGAGGTTCTCCTTATGCCTTCTTGACTTCGCAGAGCGTCGTCTTCGTTTCCTGCATCAAGGTGATCCGGTCGTAGCCGTAGGTGGTCGCGGTGTTCACCGCCTCACCACGCACGATCGGCGCCGACCCTTCGGGGTAGTACGGCAGCATGTCCTCGCCCTGCCACCAGCCGGAGAAGTGGAACGGGATGAAGCAGGTGTCGGGACCGACGCGCTCGGTGACCTGTGCCTTGACCTTGATCCGCACATTGGTGCCGTCGGGGTTCCTGCCCGGGGTGCTGACCCAGACGTACTCGCCGTCGCGGATGCCGCGGTCGGCCGCCGCCTTCGGATTGATCTCGACGAAGTTGTCCTGCTGCAGCTCGGCGAGCCAGGGGTTGGAGCGCGTCTCCTCGCCGCCGCCTTCGTACTCGACCAGGCGGCCGCTCGTGAGGATGAGCGGGAACTTCTTCGCGGTTCCGTCCTTGACCGCCGCCTGCTGCACCGACTTGAAGAGCGTCGGCAGCCGCCAGATCACCTTGACGTCGTCGTGGGTCGGGTACTTCTCGACCAGCTCCGGCTTCGGGCTGAAGAGCGGCTCACGGTGCTGCGGGATCTGATCCGGCCAGTTCCACACCACCGCGCGCGCCTTGGCGTTGCCGAAAGGCGTGCAGCCGTGCTTCATGGCGACGCGCTGGATGCCGCCGGAGAGGTCGTTGGTCCAGGTCTTGCCCTCGGCCGCCTTCTTCTCCTCGTCGGTCAGCTCGTCCCACCAGCCGAGCTTCTTCAGAAGCACGTGGTCGAACTGCGGATAGCCCGTGGTGATCTCGCTGCCCTTGTTGGCTACGCCGTCCTCGGCCAGCAGGTTCACGCCGTCCCTCTCCACGCCGAACAGCGCGCGGAAGGCATGGCCGCCGTCCATCGGGTGCTTGTGCGTGTCGTAAAGAAGCGGCGTGCCGGGGTGCTTGATTTTGGCGCTCCCGTAGCACGGCCATGGCAGGCCGAAGTAGTCGCCGGTGAGGTCGTAGCCGGTCTTCGCGTCCTTGCCGCCCCTCGCGCGCGTCGTCTTGATGTCGAAGACGTGCATGTTCCGCATGTGCGCCTGGAGGCGCTCGGGCGACTGGCCCGTGTAGCCGATGGTCCAGCAGCCGGCGTTGATCTCGTGCGTGAGCACGTCTTCCATCGACGGCTCGTCCATACCACCCTTGCCCTTCACCAGGCGCAGCAGCTGCTTGCCGTCCTTCTTGCCGATGAACTGGTCGGCGAAGCCGAGCTTGCCGGCGAGCTGGTACATGATCATGTGGTCGGTGCGCGACTCGAACAGCGGCTCGATCACGCGCTCGCGCCACTGCAGCGAGCGGTTGGACGCCGTCACCGAGCCCTCGGTCTCGAACTGGGTCGCGGCCGGCAGCAGATAGGCGCCGTCCTTGCGCACCTTGGCGAACATCGCCGCGCTCGCCGAGGGATACGGATCGATCACGACCATGAGATCGAGCTTGCGCATCGCCTCGATCATCTCGGAGCCGCGCGTCTGCGAGTTCGGCGCGTGACCCCAGTAGATCAGCATGCGCAGGTTCGAGTCCTGGTCGATGGCCTCGTTCTTCTCCATGACGCCGTCGATCCAGCGCGATACGGTCATGCCGGGCGAGGCCATCATCTTCTCGGAGGCGTACTGCTTCTTCAGCCAGTCGAGGTCGATATTCCAGACCTTCGCCCAGTGCGTCCACGAGCCCGGCACGCCGACCGGGTAGTAGCCCGGCAGCGTATCGGGGTTCGGGCCGACGTCGGTCGCGCCCTGCACGTTGTCGTGCCCGCGATAGACGTTGCAGCCGCCGCCCGAGCGCCCGACGTTGCCGAGCGCGAGCATCAGGATGTTGGACGCTCGCACGATGCCGTTGGCGTTGGTGTGCTGCGTCTGGCCCATCGCCCAGATGACGAACCCGGGGCGGTTCTCGGACAGCGTCTTCGCCACGAGGTACACCTGGTCCTCGGGCACGCCGGTCGCCTCTGCGACCTTGTCGGGCGTCCACTTCGTCATCACTTCCTTCTTCACCTCGTCCATGCCGTAGACGCGGTCATGGATGTACTTCTTGTCCTCCCAGCCGTTCTTGAAGATGTGGTGCAGCACGCCGAAGATGAACGCGACGTCGCTGCCCGAGCGGTGGCGCACGTAGAGATCGGCCTTCGCCGCGGTGCGCGTGAAGCGCGGGTCGACCACGATCACCTTGCAGCCGTTCTCGCGCGCGTGGATCGTGTGCAGCATCGACACCGGGTGCGCCTCGGCGGCGTTCGAGCCGAGGAACATGAGCGACTTCGAGTTCTGCTCGTCGTTGTACGAGTTGGTCATCGCCCCGTAGCCCCAGGTCTGGCCCAGGCCGGCGACGGTGGTCGAGTGGCAGATGCGCGCTTGGTGGTCGGTGTTGTTGGTGCCCCAGAGCCTCGCCCACTTGCACAGCAGCTCCGCCTGCTCGTTGTTGTGCTTCGAGGAACCGACCAGGAAGAGCGAGTCGGGGCCGCTCTCCTTGCGGATCGCGAGCATCTTGCTCGAGATCTCGTCGTAGGCCTGGTCCCACGAAATCTTCTTCCACTTGCCGCCCTCGAGCTTCACCGGATACTTCAGGCGGTGCGAGTCGTGCGTCATGCCGTGCTCGCGCACCGAGGCACCCTTGGCGCAGTGCGCGCCGAGGTTGAGCGGCGAATCGAACACCGGCTCCTGGCGCACCCAGACTCCGTTCTGCACCACGGCGTCGATGGCGCAACCCACCGAGCAGTGCGTGCACACGGTGCGCTTCACTTCGAGCTTGCCCTCTTCGGCTTTCGCCTCGGCCTCGCCGATCAGGTTGAAGGGCAACTGCGACGCGACGGCGCCGGCGCCGACGGTAACTCCGGAGCGCTTCAGGAACGCGCGCCGGTCCATCGTTCTCATCGTGGGCAGGCCGCGCGAAAGGCGAGCCTGGGGAACCGCCTGGCCGGTTGCTTTGCGGGTCAGCAGCATGGCGGCTCCTAAACCTTGGTGGTGCGGTAGTAGTTGTTGACGTGCTCGCTCGACTGATAGCCGCGCGTGTCACGTTTACTTTTGTCCGCAGGCTGTGGAGAGGAAGAGTTCTTCGCCACGATCGCCGCGGCGGTTGCGACGCCGCCGGCACCGGCAGCGAAAAGGAAATTACGGCGTGAAAGACGCTTCGCGCGCTCGCTCATGCGCAGCCTCCGTTTAGATTAGTTATGCACCAGCCTGCATATGAATACAGGCTGATTCTAGAGCAATTCGAAGGCGCTCTGCTCCAGGTCGAAGAAGGCTTTCGCGAATCGCGAGACTGTTTTGTAGAAGGACAAACTCGGATCGGCCTCTATTGCATCGCACAACGGGCCCGCGGTAGGGCCGATCCAACGTTTGAAGAAGGCGCTCTGTTCGGCGAGGTCGCGCTTTTGCACGGCAATCAGGTGCCGCATCGCGTCGCACAGCGCGGCAATGTGGTCTTCGGGCTCGCTCGCTTCGTCCCGGCGCGCCAGCCCGAGCGCCGACAGCTGCTTGCGCAGCTCGACGAGCGGCGCTTCCGTTGCATAGCGAATGGAATAAGCGGATGTATAGAGTGTGACAGGGGCCTTGCCGGTCCCGACGAACACGGTGTCGTACTCCTCGCGCACCGCCTCCTTATCGGTCTGTCCGGCGGCGACGCAAAGCCGCTCCCATGCCGGCCCGATTTCGCCGTCCTCGGCGTCCATTCCCGTGGCGCCGGCAAGGGTTTCGAGCAACTGGGCATCGGGCGCGCCGTAGAACAGACGCGCAAGCAGGCCGTAGAAGTTCGCGCGCGCCACCTCCTCCGGTGGAAGACTTAAGACAAAGTTAAGAGGCTGGGCGCCGCTCATCGCTTGGTGTAATCGAAGACGGACGACTCGTTGGTGTTTTCCATCATGTCCACCACCCGGCAGTCGCCGCACATCTGGAGCCGCCGGGTGCTCCCGGCGAACATCGAGTGCCCCGTGAGCTTGCCGAGCATGTTCTCGACCATCTGCCGGGTGCCGAAAGGCTTGCCGCAGCGCACGCAGTTGAACGGCTGAGCCTCGTTCAGGGTCACGGGCTCCTTCGCCTGCGGCCCGAGGAGAAGGCGCGGCACCAGCCGGATCGCATCCTCCGGGCAGGTGTTCGCGCACAGGCCGCACTGCACGCAGTTCCTTTCGATGAAGCGCAGGCTCGGGGTCTCGGGCGAATCGAGGAGCGCGGATTCGGGACAGGCACCGATGCAGGCCTTGCACAGGGTGCAGGCGGTCTTGTTGATCGCAAGCGTGCCGAACGGGGCGCCGGCGGCAAGCTTGATCTCCTGCACCTTGCGGTCCTTCGCCAGGTGCTCGAGCGCAAAGTCGAGCGTGGTGCGCTTGTCCTGCGACAGGTTGAAGCTCGCCGCTTTCGCCACCGTGCTTGCTGGCCTGATGGTCCAAGCGTCATTCAAGTCGGCAACAAGCCGGAAATGAGTCCCGCCATAGCCCAGGCCATGCAGGATGGCCTGGCCATGGCCCATCTGCCGCTGCAGCGCCGCGGCGTAACCCTCGGCGACCTTTTCGGTGGAGAGAACCAGGACCTGGCTCGCGCCGTAGGCGAGCGCGCCGAGCATCAGATCGATGCCGATCGAAGCGATATGGAAGCACTCGATCGGGATGACCCGCGCCGGAAGCCCCTTTCCGCGCCGGCCGAGGTCTAGAACCCGCGCCCGCCCCTCGCGCGCGTCGTGGAACAGAATGCAGGCGTCGCGTCCGCCCGCGTCCTGGTAGGTCGAAAGCGCGGCCTTGAGGCGCATGCCCATTTCGGGCACGGCCGGATAGGCATAGGACATCGCGCCGGAGGGACACACGGTGGCGCAACCGCCGCAGCCGGCGCAGAGATGCGGCTCGACCCGCACGTGGTCGCCGTCCGCGCGGATCGCCCCGCTCGAGCACACGTCGAGGCACTGGTTGCAGCCCTCGCGTCCCGAGCGGCTGTGCGCGCAGATCTTCGATTTGTAAGCGAAGAAGCGCGGCTTCTCGAACTCTCCGACGAGCGATACGAGCTTTTGCGCCGCGAGCGCCTGCTCGAGCGGATCGTCGCCCGGAGCGAAGTAGCCCTGCGGCAGCTCGTGAGTGCGCAGGAGCGGCTCGCGCGAGAGGTCGAGGACGAGGTCGAAGCGCTCCTTCCGCTGATTTTCGAGGCGGGAAAAGTCGATCGCACCGATCTCGCCGCAGGCCGTCACGCACTCGCGGTGCGCCTTGCACTTCTCGAGGTCGATCTGGTAGCCGTAATCGATCGCGTGCTCGGGACAGGCGCGGATGCAGGCATTGCAGCGCGTGCAGAGCTCGAGGTCGATCGGGTTCTCCTGCCGCCACTCGACGTCGAACGCGCCGAGCCAGCCCGATAGCGCGGTCACTTTCCCGGACCACAGCGGAAAAGCGCGCTCGAAGGGCAGCTCGCCTTTCTGCGTTACGAGGACACTTACTTCCAATTGATCCGCCAGGCGCTCAGCCCAGCTCAGCGCGGCCTCCGCCGGGCCGATGATCAGAAGCTCGCCGCCGGACTTGAACTGAACTGCCGGCGCGGGCTGCGGATCGGGCAGCGCGGCCATCGCGAGGAGCGCCGCCATTTTGGGGGTCGCGGCCTTCGCCTCGGGCGACCAGCCGGCGTGCTCGCGCAGGTTGACGAAGCGCACTTTCGTGCTGGCATCCGCCGCGAGCTCGCCGAAGAGCGGCGCCTCCTGCGTGCAGCCGACGACGATGTCGTCGGCCTGGCCCAGCGCGGCCTGGAACGCGCCTGCGTCCTTGCGGCAGAGCTGGTGGTGGAGCGACAGCGGCGCCCCCGCCTTGAGCGCGGCACCGAGCGCGGCGGCATCGATCGCCACCGTGCGGTTGCAACTGCAGACCTTAAGCGTCTTTCCTTCCATCGTCATCGTCTTTGGATTCGGTTGTCTGCTCCGGAAGCGGCTCGGCCGCGTCCGGGTTTGCCGCCGTTTCCTGCTCGTCCTTATTTTCTTCCGCCTTGTTGAAGAGCAGCGTGCGCGCCTGGTTCAGCGTCGCGAGCATCTCCTCGGAGATCGGCTCGCCGCCGGTCCAATCCCCCGAAAACGGCTCGTACGGGTCGGGCACGTTGAAATGGGGATCGCTGAAAAGCTTCTTCAGCGCCGCGCGGCGCAGCGCGTCCTCCACCTTCGGATGCATGAAGCCGGTGAAGTCCGACTCCGGCGTGAGGTTCTCGACCGGGGGCAGGACGGGCGCGGGCGTCTCCTCTTTGTCTCCTTTCCTTTGTGGAAGCTCCTTTGACTCGCTCTTGAGGCGGGACCAGCGGCTGAGGAACTTTTCCTTCTCTTCCGCCACCGTCACACCCGGTCCTTGGGATGCCTGAACGAGCGCGGCTTGATGCGCTTCTGCGGCACCGGCCGGTAGTTCTGCTCGACGTACTCGCCGACCCAGGCGAAGATCTCCGGCGGCATGCCGACGCGGTCCACGGAATGGCCGCCGTCGAGCCAGCGCCCCGCCTCCTCCGAGCTCACGGTGACGTCGAGCGGCAGGCCGCGATCGTCGTCCATGCGCCAGAGGATGAATACGCTAGGCGCCGGTCCCGAGACGTTGAGGTAATAGCCCTCGGCTTCGTCGCGATGGAGCTGCAGCGTGAACCCGGGATGCAGCCACTGCGCGAGGCCAGGCTCGTCGAGGAGCTGCCGCGCCGCGCCGCGTTCCTCGCTCGCGAGCACGCTCCAGGGTTCCCACACGCAGTCGACCCAGCGGTTCTGCACCGCCCGGCGCTGCATGACGACCGCCACTGGAAAATGGGGTTTACTCAATGGAGTTTACGCAGTCGGGCTTGCTCACAATCCTCCAGTCTAAGCCATCCGGCACGGGCGGCATGCGCTTTGCATTCTCTCCACACCATCCAATAAAGGAGAGAACGGCAATGCGTCTGCAGATCCTCGTCCTGGCCGCCGCGCTTGCTTTGGCCGCCGGATGCAACAAGGGTTCCGATCGGGCCAAGCCCGCCGCCGGCGCGGCTTCGTCGCCGCCGCAATCCCAGGCTAATACACCCACCACACCTCAGGTCAATACGCCCACGACGCCCGCGAGCGGGGGCTCCACGGCTTCGCAGGACGAAAAGAAGGAAGGCGCCAGCCCTCCCGTCCAGGGGCAGGTCGACGCCAAGAGCCCGGAGCAGCATCGCGACTTCCAGCAGAAGGGCGACGCCGCCGGGCCGAAGTCGCCCGACACGCCGAAGCCTGGAAAGTAAGCCGTCATCCGAGGGTAAGCCCCCATTCGGCAGGGGTGTGCGCTGCTGTATGATCTTCCAGTATCCATACACCCATGCCGACGAAGGTCATTCCCATCGTTGCCGGAGGGGCCCTTCGGACTCCGGCGCCCGCGTTTCGCGGCGGTCAGCTCGTGGACACGCTGGGGCGGCCGATGCGCGACCTGCGCATCTCCGTCACCGACCGCTGCAATTTCCGCTGCGTCTACTGCATGCCGCGGGAGGTGTTCGACGCCGGCCATGAATTCCTCCCGCACAGCGCCATCCTTTCCTTCGAGGAGATCGCGCGGCTTGCGCGCGTCTTCGCCGGGCTCGGCGTAAGGAAGATCCGCCTCACCGGCGGCGAGCCGCTGGTGCGCAAGCAGCTTCCCCGGCTGGTCGCCATGCTGAGCGAGCTGCCGGTGGAGCTCACCCTCACCACCAACGGCTCGCTCCTCGCGAGGCAGGCGACGGCGCTCAAGGCGGCGGGACTTCACCGCGTCACCGTGAGCCTGGACTCGCTCGACGACGCGACGTTCCGCGCGATGAACGACGCCGATTTCCCGGTGGCCAAGGTGATCGAGGGTATCGAGGCCGCGGCGGCTGCCGGGCTCGCGCCGGTGAAGATCAACATGGTGGTGAAGCGGGGGACCAACGACCGCGACATCGTCGCGATGGCGAAGCGCTGGCGCGGCACCGGCCACATCATCCGCTTCATCGAATACATGGACGTGGGCTCGACCAACGGCTGGCGCATGGACGACGTGGTGCCTTCCGCGGAGGTCGTGCGCAGGATCAGCGAGGCCTGGGCGCTCGAGCCGGTCGACGCGAGCTACCCCGGCGAGGTGGCCGAGCGCTGGCGCTACCGCGACGGCGCCGGCGAGATCGGCGTCATCTCCTCGGTGACGCAGGCGTTCTGCTCGAGCTGCAATCGCATGCGCCTTTCGACCGACGGCAGCCTCTACACCTGCCTCTTCGGACAATCCGGCCACGACCTGAAATCTCTCGTGCGCTCGGGGGCGACTGACGACGCGATCCGCGATGAAATCGCCGCGGTGTGGCAACGCCGCACCGATCGCTACTCCGAAATCCGCACCGAAGAGACCGCGAAGCACCGAAAAGTCGAGATGTCCTACATTGGTGGCTAGAACCAGCCTTGAGAAGCGCGGTGGCTAAGCCGAAGCTCACCAACGCGGCCAAGCCCGCCACGTTCGAGGTCGAGGCCTACAACGAGCGCGGCGAGATGGTGCCGACCGCGGTGGTCGGCGAGCATCCGCTGACGCTTTACCTCGACAAGCGCGAGATCGTGACTTTGATGACCCTCGGCCACGCCCCCGAGGCGCTCGCCATCGGCTACCTGCGCAACCAGCGCCTCGCCGACTCGGTCGACGACATCGCCGCGGTGCAGGTCGATTGGGAGACCGAGTCGGCTGCGATCACGACCCGGTCACAGAAGCCCCTTCCTGCCCTGGACAAGAAGACGGTGACGACCGGCTGCGGACAGGGCACGGTGTTCGGCGACCTGATGGAGGAAATCGATCAGGTGCACCTGCGAAAAGATATTTTTCTTGAGGATGCGAACCTATTCATCCTCCTCGAGAAGGTGCGCAAGCACGAGACGATCTACAAGCAGGCCGGCGCGGTGCACGGCTGCGCGCTCGCCACCACCGCGGGCGAGATCCTGATGTTCGTGGAGGACGTCGGCCGCCACAACGCCGTCGACGCGATCGCCGGGTTCATGTGGCTCGACGACATCGACGGCTCGGACAAGGTGTTCTACACCACCGGGCGCCTCACCTCGGAGATGGTGATCAAGTGCGCCCAGATGCGCATTCCCTTCCTCGTGTCGCGCTCGGGACTCACGCAGATGGGCTACGCCATCGCGCAGAAGGTCGGCATCACTATGCTCGGCCGCGCGAGCGGCCGGCATTACCTCGCCTTCACCGGCAAAGAACGGCTGCTCCGGACTAGCCCTCAGCCGACCGCGCTCGCCTGATGAGGCGTTTTGCTTACTTGCAGCGGAGGTTGCCCTGGTCGAGAGCGATGGGCTTCGAGCAGTCCTGCTCCGCGATCTTGCGCTTCTCGTCGAGCGGCGGCAGCACGGACGCCCTCGCCATCGCAGCCGAGCTGCCGTAGATCTCGTCCAGCGTCCCGCTCTGGTATCTCGCCGGCAGTTTCGGACTGCCGAACGCCTCGCTGAACGACCCCGGGTTGCGCGACGCCGAGACGGCGTAGGGATCGCGCGCGTACATGTTGCCTGCTGGATCCGAGCTGGAGCAGGCCGAGATCGCGGCCAGCGCGAGTAAGGCAAAAGCAATGCGGAAGGCCATGTTCTTCCCCGAAGGGATTTGGATGCCGCCAGACTACGTCTTGTATCCGAGCGTGTCCATAGAATGCGGCACGATTCCCAGGCGGGCCATCAGCCCGCGGTCGGCGGCCGCCTCGGGATTGCCCGTGGTGAGGAGCTTCTCGCCGTAGAAAATCGAGTTCGCCCCTGCAAAGAAGCACAGCGCCTGGATGCCCTTGCCCAGCTCCTGTCGCCCGGCTGACAGGCGCACGTAGCTCTTCGGCATGGCAATGCGGGCAGCGGCAATAGCGCGCACGAACTCGAACGGATCGAGCGGCGCGGTGCCGTGAAGCGGCGTGCCCTCGACCTGCACCAGGTTGTTGATCGGCACCGATTCGGGCGCCGGCGCAAGGCTCGCGAGCTGGGCGATCAGGCCCGCCCGCTGGCGCCGGTTCTCGCCCATGCCGACGATTCCGCCGCAGCAGACGCGCAGCCCTGCGTTGCGCACCCGCTCGAGCGTGTCGAGGCGATCCTGGTAGTCGCGAGTGGTGATGACGCGGCCGTAGAACTCGGGCGCGGTGTCGAGGTTGTGGTTGTAGTAATCGAGCCCCGCACCCTTGAGCGCCTCGGCCTGCCCCTCCTTGAGGAGCCCGAGCGTGGCACAGGTTTCCAAACCCATGTCATGAACTACAGCGATGAGCGGCAACACTTGCGCCAGGTCGCGCTCCTTCGGCCCGCGCCAGGCGGCGCCCATGCAGAAGCGGGTCGCGCCGTTCGCCTTGGCGGCGTGCGCCGCGGCGAGGACCGCATCGACTTTGAGCAGCGGCTCGTCCTCGACGCCGGTGTGATAGCGCTTCGCCTGCGGGCAGTACTGGCAATCCTCGGGACAACCCCCGGTCTTGATCGAGAGGAGCGTCGAGAGCTGGATCGTGTTGGGGTCGAAGTTCTCCCGGTGCACCCGGTGCGCCCGGTAGAGCAGGTCGTTGAACGGCGCCTCCAGCAGCTCGAGGACCGCCTCCGGCGTCCAGCTCATGCGGCGAGCGTCTGCGTCGCGAGCGCGCGCCGCGAGGGGAAGAAGAGCGCCGAGACGAACACCGCGGCCGCGAGCGCGGCGAGCACCAGGAAGACATTGCGGAAGCCGCCCTCGGTCTTGTGCAGCAGCGCGATCATCGGCACGGCGACCGAGGCAACGCCGAGCGAGATGACGTATCTCACGGAGAGGACTCGCGCGCGGTATTCGTCGGCGACGTACTTGCCCACGATGCCGTCGTTCAGCGGGATCTGGCCGAAGATCGCCATCATCATGAGCAGCGCCACGGCGAGCAGCGGCCAGCCGTCGAGCGTCGCCGCGGCGGCGAGCAGCGGAAACTGCACCAGGCCGCACGCCATCATCAGGTGCTTCATGTCGAAGCGGCTCATCAAAGTGCCCATCAGCACCTGCGCGAACGCCGCGATCGAATAGACGAAGGCCACCAGCGCGCCCTTGCCGACGTTGGTCTGCGCGAGCGCCTGCAGGCGCTCGTCGAACACCTTCGGCATCGCCACCGTGGTCGAGTTGAAGATCACGCCGCCGCAGGCCGTGGCGATGAGCAGGATGACGAAGATCTGCGTCATGGTGCGCGCGTCGACGTGCAGTCCGATGCTCTTCGATCTCTTCGCCGCGGGACCGGGGTCGGGCACCAGCACGAGGAACGCCGCGCCCGCGGCGATCGACGCGATGCCCGGCACGAAGAACGCGGTGCGCCAGCCCCACAGGTCCACCAGGGCGCCCGAGACGATGGCCGCGAACGCGAGCCCGAGATTGCCCCACAGCCCGTTCCAGCCGAGCGCCATGCCGAGGTTCTTCGGCGCCGCCACCAGCATCGCGATGCCGACCGGATGGTAGATCGCGGCGAACATCCCGGTAAGCGTGAGACCGGCGGCGATCTGCCACGGCGCGGTGGCGAAGCCGGTGAGGAAGAGCGAGCCGCCGATGCCGAAGAAGAACACCACCATCATCCTGTAGCGGCTCCAATGGTCGGCGAGCCACCCCGCCGGAATGGCGAAGGCGCCGAAGGCGATGAAGCCACCGAGCGCGAGCGGCAGCGTATCCGAGTACTCCATGTTCCAGGCGGGCGCGAGCACCAGCACGATCGTCGGAAAGACCAGCATGACGAGATGGTCGAGCAGGTGCCCGAGATTGAGAAAGGAAACCAGCCAGGTGTTGGCTCGCACGGGATGCTCGGTATCGCTCATGGAACGAAGCTTACCCCGTAAAATCGACTTCCATGAGCGCAGTTTCGGGCGTGGTGCTCGCAGGCGGCCAGGGCCGCCGCATGGGCGGCGTCGACAAGGGCCTGCAGCCGCTGCGCGGCAAGCCGATGGCGCAATGGGCGCTCGAGCGGCTCGCGCCGCAGGTGGACGAAATCCTCATCAACTGCAACCAGAACCTCGACGCCTACGCGCGCTTCGGCTACCGCCTGGTGCCCGACGAGATCGGCGGCTTCGCCGGGCCGCTCGCCGGTCTGCACGCGAGCCTCAAGGCCGCGGCTCATCCGCTGGTGGTCACGGTGCCCTGTGATTCTCCCTTCCTTCCGTCCGATCTGGTTTCACGGCTGAAACAACACTTGAGGGAGAAAGACCTGGCAGTCGCCAAGACCGGCGACCAGCCGCACCCCGTGTTCTCGCTCGTGCGCAGAAGCGTGCTCGGCAACCTCGAAGCGTTCCTGCGCTCGGGCGGCCGCAAGATCGACGCCTGGTACGCGTCGCTTGCCACCGTGGAAGTGAGCTTCGACGACGAGGCCGACGCCTTCCGCAACATCAACACGCTCGAAGAGCTCGGCAAGGCATGACGGGCATTCTCAAGACCGTCAGCTGCCTCGACGACTACGACCCGGACGCACTGCGCGTCGACAAGGCGATCGAGGCGATCCGCGCCTGCCTTTCACCGGTCGCGGCAACGGAAAGGATCGCAATCCGGCAGGCGCTCGGGCGCGTGCTCGCCGAGGACATCGTGCCCTCCATCAACGTGCCCGCGCACGACAACTCGGCGATGGACGGCTACGCAGTGCGCTTCTCCGACCTGGACACCGGCGAAACCGCGCTCACCGAGGTCGGGACCGCTTTCGCCGGACGCGTATTCGACGGCAAGGTCGGCGCCCGCGAGTGCGTGCGCGTCATGACCGGCGCCGTGATGCCGGCCGGCACCGATACGGTCGTGATCCAGGAAGTCGCCCGCAAGGACGGCCATCGCGTGCTCGTTCCGCCGGGGCAGAAGAAAGCGCAGAACGTGCGCTACGCAGGCGAAGACCTGAAGGCCGGCATCGCGGTCCTCCATCCGGGACGGCAGATCGGGCCAGCCGACCTCGGCCTCGTCGCCTCCCTCGGCATCGGCGAGGTCGCGGTGAAGCGAAAGCTCAAGGTGGCGTTCTTCGCCACCGGCGACGAGCTCGCCTCCATCGGCACGCCGCTCAAGGAAGGCGAGGTCTACGACTCCAACCGCTACACGCTATGCGGCATGCTCGAGCGCCTCGGCGTCGAGGTGAAAGATCTCGGCGTGGTGCGCGACGACCCGGCGCTTCTCGAGGATGCATTTCGCAGAGCTTCCGCGTTGAGCGATGTGGTGATCACCACGGGCGGCGTATCGGTCGGCGAAGCCGACTTCACGCGCGAGCTCATGGCGAAGCTCGGCGAAGTCCTGTTCTGGAAAATCGCGATGCGCCCCGGCCGGCCGATGGCCTTCGGCCGCATCGGCAACGCGTTCCTGTTCGGCCTGCCCGGCAATCCGGTCGCGGTGATGGTGACCTTCTACCAGTTCGTGCGCGACGCGTTGCTGCACCTCTCGGGGCGCAGCGACGATTACGCGATTCCCCTGCTGAAAGTCAAAGCGGCGGCGCCGCTGCGCAAAGTGCCGGGGCGAACCGAATACCAGCGCGGCATCCTCTTCCGCGAAGACGGCGAATGGAAGGTGCGCACCACCGGCCAGCAGGGCTCGGGCGTGCTGCGCTCGATGTCGGAGGCGAACTGCTTCATCGTGCTCGAGCACGCGCGCGGGAAAGTGGACGCGGGCGAGCCGGTCGGCGTGCAGCTCTTCGAAGGCCTGGTCTAGCCCGCCGTCACCGAGCGCGGCCGAACGAGCTAGCGCTTGCGCAGTTCGAGCGTCACGTTTGGCATGGTGGCTAGCCCGCTTTCTTGCCGTGAGACGGCATATAGCGATACACGCTTGTGTCCCGCACGGCGAATCCGACCTTCTCGTACAGCCGGTGCGCGGCCTGCCGTGAACGGCGCGACGTGAGGTCGATGGTGCGCGCACCGCGCGCCTGGGCGATGCGCACCGCCTCCTCGGTCAGGGCCTCGCCCACGCCGCGCCCGCGCACGCTCGAGTCGACGACCACGTCCTCGATCCAGGCGCGCAGCGCGGTCGGGATCCGGAACATCACGAGCGTGAGCGTGCCGACGATGCGCGCGCCGTTCGAGCGGTCGCGCGCGACGAGAACGGTGTTGGACGGCGCGGAAATGATCTGCGCGATCAGCTCCCGGTCCGGGGGCGACGCGGTCGTCGAAAGCTGCGGGATCAGCCGGGAAAAGGCTGCCACCACTTCCTCGGTGGCTTCGGTGACAACCGACACTTCGATCTGGCTCACGCCGGCACCAGATCGGTGAAGCAGAACCCGTCGCGGGAGATCGTCTCCCCCACCTGCACGCCGATCTCCCGATCGAACATGGGCCCCGCGAAGCAGAAGGTATGAAACTCTCCGCGCTCGCCGCAAGGATCGACCCCTTGTGGCAGCTCGGCCAGCAGCGCTGCGTCGAAGGAACGGCCGGCGAAGCTCTCCTGCAGCTGCCTGGGATCCACGCAGGTCAGAATGGCACGCAACCCGCTCGTCAACATCGTGCGGGCGAGGCCAGGTGTCTGGGCGGCCGAACACCACAGCGGAAAAAGGGGCTCGATTCCAGTATCGGACAGCATACGCACGCGGTAATCGCGCACATCCTGCAGGAACAAGTCGCCGAACGCCACATGCGTGACACCCTCCTGCCGTGCACGGCTGATCGCGGCGCCCATCCTGCTCTCGTAGTCCGCGTTGGAGCACGGAAACGGCAAAGGAACCTGCCAGAGAGGCAGCCCGGCGGCCGCGGCCTGGGCTTCGACGAGCGAGCGACGGACTGCATGCATCGCCACGCGGTCCGCCGCTTCATTGAAGGTCGTCAGCAGGCCCACGACCTCGACGTTCGACTCCTGGCGCAAAACGTGCAAAGCCCAGGCGCTGTCCTTGCCCGAACTCCAGGAAAGCAACGCCAAGCTCACTTACATCGCCATCACGCGCGCGAGCTCGAGGAGCTCGGCCTTCGCCGGCCGCGTGCGGCCGGCGATTTCGGCGAGCGGCGTGGACGCGATCTCGCCGAGCAAGGTGCCGACCAGCACGCCGCTCTCGCCGCGCGCGAGGCACCCCACCGCGGCATCGCCGAGGCGCGTGGCGAGGACCCGGTCGGCGGCACCGGGCGCGCCGCCGCGCACGACGTGGCCCAGCCGCGTGACGCGCAGGTCGAAGCCGATCGACTCGCCCTGCTGCTCGTAGTACTGCATGATCTCGCGCACGCCGCAGCGCGCGCCCTCGGCGATAACCACGAGCGCATGGGTCTTGCCCCGCTGGTGGGCGGCGCGCAGCCGCTCGGCCACCTGCGCCGGCGCGATCTCCTGCTCGGGAAGCGCGATGACCTCGGCGCCGCCCGCGATCCCGGCCATCAGCGCGATGTAGCCGCAGTCGCGGCCCATGGTCTCCACGGCGAAGGCGCGCCGGTGCGACGAGGCGGTGGTGCGCAGGCGGTCGATCGCCTCGAGCGTGATGTTGACCGCAGTGTCCGCGCCGATGCTGACGTCGGTGCCGTAGAGGTCGTTGTCGATGGTCGAGGCTATGCCGACCACTGGGAAGCCTTCGCGCGCGAGCGACGCCGAGCCGGTCTGGGAGCCATTGCCGCCGATGACGACCAGCGCGTCGACGCCGCGCGCGGCGAGGTTCGCCAGCGCCCGCGCGCGGCCGTGGGCTTCCCTGAACTCCGGACTGCGCGCGCTGCCGAGGACCGTGCCGCCGTGCTGGATGATTCCGCCGACGTCGCGCGCTGCCAGGCGCTCCAGGACGCCGGACACCAGCCCGGCGAAGCCGTTGCGTACGCCGAACACCTCCCAGCCCTTGGCGAGCGCGCCGCGCGTCACGGCGCGCACCGCCGCGTTCATTCCGGGAGCGTCACCGCCGCTCGTCAGCACTGCAATTTTTTTCAAGCCGGACATTCTAAAGCTCGATGGCCAAATCACTGAAGCAGCTGCGCGAGGAAGCGCGCGGGTGCCAGGACTGCCCGCTATGGGCGAACGCGACCCAGACGGTGTTCGGCGCCGGCGATCCCCATGCAAGAGTCATGCTGGTAGGCGAGCAGCCCGGCGACGAGGAAGACAAGAAGGGCCTGCCTTTCGTCGGGCCGGCCGGACGCCTGCTCGACCGCGCGCTCGAGGCGGCGGGCGTGGATCGCGACGATCTGTACGTGACGAACGCCGTGAAACACTTCAAGTGGCAGCTGCGCGGCAAGCGCCGCCTGCACAAGACCCCGGCGCAGCGCGAGGTCGACGCCTGCCGCCAGTGGCTCGAGCGCGAGATTGCCGCGGTGAAGCCGCAGGTGGTCGTCGCGCTGGGCGCCACCGCGGCCCGCGCGGTGATCGACAAGGACTTCAAGGTCTCGACGATGCGCGGTCAGTTCGTCGACAGCCCACTCGCGCCCCATGTTTTCGCCACGTTCCATCCCTCGGCGCTGCTCAGGCTGAGGGATGAAGCCGAGAAGGAAGCGGCTTTCAATCAACTCGTCGGCGACCTGAAGCTGATCAAGAAGGCTTTAAGCAATTAGGGGCCACAACATCGCCGCGCCGCGCACGCCGCTCGCATCGCCGAATTTCGCCGGCACGATCGGCGTCTCGACGACCGGCGAGTAGACATAGCGCGGCAGGAGCTGCGGCACGCTCGCGTAGAGGCGCGGCTCGCGCGACACGCCGCCGCCCACGACGATGATCTCCGGGTCGAGGAAGTTGATCACCAGCGAGAAGGCCCGCGCGAGGCGGTCGGCGTAGATCGCGAGGGCCTCGTCCTCGCCGCGCGCATCCGTCTCGCGCGCGAGCGCCGGCCCGGAGCACCACTGCTCGATGCAGCCGCGGCGGCCGCAGTTGCACGTCGGCCCGGGATACTCCTCGCGCGACATCCACGGCAGCGGCGTATGGCCCCATTCGCCGCCGATGCCGTGGTGGCCGTTCAGGACCGTTCCACCCACGACGATGCCGCCACCGACGCCGGTCCCGAGGATCGCGCCGAACACCACGCCGCGTCCCGCACCCGCGCCGTCGAGCGCCTCCGAGAGCGCGAAGCAGTTGGCGTCGTTCGCAAAGCGCACTTCCCGGCCGAGGCGCTCCTCGAGGTCGTGCTTCAGCCGCCTGCCGTTGAACGGCGTGTTGTACGCGTTGATGACGCGGCCGCTGCGCGGGTGAATCGTGCCCGGCATGCCTACGCCGACGTTGCACGGCGCTCCGGCCGCGCGCTCCGCCTCGAGGATCAGCCTGGAAAACTCCTCGAGCGCCGCGTCGTAGCCCGCGCGCGGCGTGGGCGCGCGCCTTCGCAGCATCTCGCGGCCGTCGCTTTCGAACACCGCGATCTCGATCTTCGTGCCACCTAAGTCAACCCCTAACCGTAAGGCCATGATTTGGTTCCGATTCGTGTCTGCGGCTCCCTCTGGCTACACGATACTAGACAGTTTTTTTCCGAAGCCTTCACCGTTGCGCCCCCCCGACACTTGCCGAAGGTCTCGCCATCGTCGCTCTCCTTTCGGTCTGATCGGAGGCGCGAAGCGGGTCATCAGCCAACGGACGAATATAGAGATCGCCCCAGGCGGCTTCATGCAACAAGCCTAACTAATAATCGCAGTTCGCCTAACTGGGGGTGTCTTATGAAGACGTTTCTCTTCGTCCTACTCGGCTGCATCGCGACTTACGCTCTCGCACAGACCGCCGCCTATACGCCAGCCCGCTTCCAGATCGTCGGCGATGGCAGAGGCGCTTGGGTGCTCGATACAAGCTCTGGGTGGATCGCTCGGTGTACGCCTGGAGAGGCCGTCTCCTGTACGCAGTGGGCAAAGCCTCGCTGACTCATTCACGACGAGCCGGTGGTTGTCGGTGCTGTGCTGGTCCCTATGAGCCCGTCCAGGCGCGCGAGGAGCGTCGAGCAGCGCTTCCCGCCGCGCCAGTTCAATGTTTCGTGCAGCCAATTGTGAACTGGTGGCTAACGCCCCGGCTCGGTTACAGAGCAAAGTAGCGCGGATGCGGCATTTTTCGCAGGAGAGTTTCATGGTTTCTGCTCGATCCATCCTCGCCGGGCTGACGGTGGTCATAGCCGGCGCCGCTTCGGCCGGAGAGCGCTGCAGCGCGTTCGACGGAACCACGCTCCAGTGCGGCCGCGAGCGCGTGCGCGTCGAAGGCCTGCATGCACCGACCCTGAACGAGCCGGGCGGTCAGGAAGCACGCGCACGCCTTGACCGCCGCATCCACCAGGGCGAGCTCGTGATCGAGCGTGGAGAGCGGGACCGGTTCGGCCGCACCCGCGCAAAGATCTACGTCAACGGCAAGCGCATCACGCAGCTCGAGCTCGATACGAAGCCGAAACCCAAGCGCAGCTAGGGGTTCGCGCTCGCGCCGGCCAAGGCGCCCATCCACGCGCCGAGCCACGACTTCGCCGCGGCCGGGTCGGCAAGGCGCCAGCGCGCGGCGCTCTCGCCCTCGCCGATCTTGACCGAGTGGCCCCCCAGGCGATTCACCGCCACAAACCCGGTTTCGTCCGTCACGTCGTCGCCGAGGAATACCGGGAGGCGGCCGGCGAAAGGCGCCTCGGACATGAACTCGGCGATCGCGTTTCCCTTGTCGACGCCCGCGGGCTTGAGCTCGTACACCATCTTGCCGCGCTGGATCTCGAGCGCGCCGCCCGCGCTTCGCGCGGCCTCCTCGACCACGCTCCGCGCCGCCGCCTCGAGCTGCGGGGCGAGCCGGTAATGCAGCGCCACGCTCGCGCCCTTGTCTTCGAAAATGAGCCCCTCGTTGCGCGCCACGAACTTGCGCACCGGGGCGGCGGCGCGGTGCAGCGCCTCCACCGGGAAGCGGTGACGATGACGCTTGCCGCGCGCGTCGCGCCGCTCGGCGCCGTGCTGTCCTGCGATCGGCAGCTTGAGCGGGTGGAACAGCATGTCGATGCCCGCGAGCGGGCGTCCGCTCACCAGCGCAACAGCGCCTCCCGTGGCGCGCTGCAGACCCGCCACGAGATCAGCCTCGGGGCGCTCGATGCGCACCTCGTCGGGATGCCCCTCGATGTCGAGCAGGGTGCCGTCGATGTCGAGGAAGAAGGCCCAGTTGGCGGCAAAGGGCGGCATGCCCTAGCCCGTGCCGGCGCGCCGCCGCGCCGCCCGCGCGCGCGACATCACGCGGCGGCGGTGGCGCATGCGGGCCGCGTCGAGGAGCATGCGGCCGGCCCAGCGGAACACGTTGAACTCCTGCACCAGGGTGCGCATGCTGCGCATGCGGGCGCGCTGCTCATCGGGCGACATGGTGAGCGCGAGATGCATCGCCGCCGCGCTCTGCTCGATGTCGTAGGGATTCACGATCAGCGATTCCGACAGCTCGCGCGCCGCGCCCGTGAACTGCGACAGGATCAGCACGCCCTGCTCGTCGTCGCGCGCGGCGACGAACTCCTTCGCCACCAGGTTCATGCCGTCGTGCAGGCTCGAGACGTAGCACAGCTCCGCCGCGCGGTAGAGCTCGTACACCTGCACCGCGTCGTGGTGCTCGATCTTGAGGATGATCGGCTCGTAGCCGGGCGCTCCGAAGCGCTCGTTGATGCGCGCGGCGAGCGCGCGCACCCTCGCGTCGAGGTTCTGATACTCGTCGATCGACGAGCGCGACGGGGCCGCCACCTGGATGAACGCGAACTGCCCGACCCAGCGCGGCTCGAGCTCGAGCAGCCGCTCGATCGCCATGAAGCGCTCGAGGATCCCCTTGGTGTAGTCGAGCCGGTCCACGCCGACGCCGAGCTTCACGCTCTCCGCGAGCGCGAGGCGCTCCCGCACCCGCTTGCGGCACTCGGGAACCGGCGCCTGGAGCTGGAGCGCCGCCGGCGGCCATTCGATCGAGATCGGGTAGCGGCGCACCTCGGTCGGGTTGCCGCCATAGGAGATCGTGAAGGTCTCGCGGTCGACGCGAGCTTCGAGGAACCGGTCGGCCGTGTCGAAGAAGTTGTTGCAGTGGAACTGGGTGTGGAAGCCGAGGATCGAGGAGCCGAGCAGGCCCTCGAGCACCTCCTCGCGCCACGGCAGGATGCCGAAGGCCTCCGGGTTGGGCCAGGGGATGTGCCAGAAGGTGATGATCGTCGCGCGCGGCAGGCGCTCGCGCACCATGCGCGGCAGCAGCGCGAAGTGATAGTCCTGCACCAGGATGATCGGATCTTCGGTGCGTGCCTCGTCGGCCACGATGTCGGCGAAGCGCTGGTTCACGTTGCGGTAGTACTCCCAGTCCTGGGTGCGGAACGTAGGACGGGTATGAGCGATGTGGCACAACGGCCACAGGCCCTCGTTGGCAAAGCCGAAGTAGTAGCCCTGCTCCTCTTCCTTCGACAGCCACACGCGCCGGATCCGGTAGGCGGGATGCTCGGGCGGCACCATGACGTGGTCGTGCTTGTCCACGGTGTCGCGGTCCGCGTTGCCGGCGCCGTGCGCGATCCAGGTGCCCGATGTCGCTCGTACGATCGGCTCGAGCGCCGTGACCAGACCGCTCGCCGGGCGCTGGAGCTCGATCACGTTGTCCTTGCGGCGCGTATGGATGTAGGGCTCGCGGTTCGAGACGATCAGCACCTCGTCGCCCTTCAGGTCGTGGCGCAGGATGCGCCGCAGCGCGTCGGGACCCCAGCTCGTCTGCGACTCGTCGCGCGTGCGCCGCTCCGATTCGAGGTCGAGCACCAGCGCCTGCAGGTCGCGGGCGATCGGCCGCAGCTCGGGTGAAGCCGATTTCCACGCCACCGGCGAGCGCAGCAGCGTCTCCCCCTTCACCAGCGCCTTCAGCCCGGAGTTCCAGCCGCGCCAGCTGATCTCGGCGATGATCACGGTGATCAGCGCCACCACGGTAGCGATCGCGGCGAAAAGATAAAGCACGTACTTCTTGGTGTCGGTGCTGCGCCGCTCGACGAAGCTCATGTCGGTCACGACGACGAGCTCGCCGTAGCCGCCGCCGTCGGTACCCACGATGCGGTTCTGCGAGACGTGCAGCGGGCCCTCGGGGCGCTGCAGCACCCAGTTCTTCTCCTCGTTGCCGTTCCCCTTCGAAGTGCTGCAGCGGATGTCTTTCGGAAACGCCGCGGTCGCGTACGCGATGCGTCCGCCGCGGTCGCAGTAGCCCAGGGCGTAGATGCGCTGGTCCTGGATGATGCGATCGAAGTAGCGCAGCACCTTCTGCCTGGGATTCTGGTTGTCGGCGATCAGCTCGGTGAGGGGCTCCTGCGCGGTCTTCGCGATCGCCGCGCCCCGGGTGTCGAGGTCGCGCACGAACCACTGGAAGGTGAGCCGGTCGACCAGCGGAACGACCGCATAGGCGATGGCGGCGAGGGCGAGCGCGAGGGGTACGACGAAGCGCAGCGAAAGGGGCATGGAGCTCCCGGCAATCCGATTATCTCCAGCAAAGTTTGCGCCCGCTGCGTGAAATGCTTCCGCTTCTTGGAGGGCTGTCGCCCGCCGGCGTCTAGGCCGGATGGACTATGACGGCCGAGCGCGCGCTACCGCGCGCAGCTGCAAGTCGCATTCCCCGGTTTTCCTGCTGCAGTACGCGCCTTCGAGTGGGCTACGGACTATTGGCGCTACCGATGTCGAGAATTTTCAGGGAACGGGGCATCTTTTCCACCGGGTCCAAAGGCTGGATCTCGATAGACGAGGGGCCTGCGCCCAACTCTCGGAACTTTCTAGCACTTACCAGGACTCGCGATTCGAGTGAGCCGACTGCACTGTTGAACGCCTCTACGGTCCTTCCGAGATTCTTGCCGAGGTCGATCCAGTGACCTCCCAAGTCTGACAGCCGCTTGTACAGCTCGCTTCCGAGCTCGCTGACTTCCTTTGCATTCTCGGTGATTGCCTCCTGCCGCCATCCATAGGCCACGGCGCGGAGCAGACCGATGAGATTCACGGGAGTCGCGATCAGCACCTTCTGGTCGACGCCGAACTCGATTAGCGATGGATCCTGCTGGAGCGCTGCGCTGTAGTAATGATCGCCCGGCAAGAACATCACCACGAGCTCGGGAGACGAGCCAAACTGGTCCCAGTAGGCCTTTCGACCAAGTCTGGATACGTGATCCCGCACGAGTTTGGCGAACGCCTGCAATTTGGTCTTGCGCTCGTTTTCATCGTCGAGCGTGACGGCGTCGACGTAACTCGACACCGGGGCCTTCGCGTCGATGATGATCGTCTTGCGGGCGGGCAGCTTCACGACCACGTCCGGTCGCAGCATGCCGTCCTCTGAATCGACCTTCTCTTGCTCAACGAAATCGCAGTAGCTGAGCATCCCGGCCATTTCGATGACGCGGCGTAACTGGATCTCGCCCCACTGCCCTCGCGTAACCGGTGCACGCAGCGCCTGTACCAGGTTCGACGTCTCGGACCTGAGGTCTTTGCCGGTATCGAGCAGCTGGTTGACCTGCTGCACTAGGCCTTGATACGCACCCTCCCGCGCCACTTCGAGCGCCTGCACTTTCGTTTCAAATTTTTGCAGGGCATCCCGGACTGGTGAGACCAATTGCGCGATTGCCTGTTCGCGCATGGCAAGATCGCTTTTCGCACCTTCTTGGAATTTGCCCAGCGAGGCCTGCGCAAGCTTCAGAAATTCCTCCGAGTTGCTCTTCAGCGCGCCGGCAGACAGCGCCTTGAATGCATCGGAGAGCGCGTTTTTCGCCTCACCGAGCAAACGCAGCTTCTCGTCAAAGCCCTTTCTCTCTGCCTCTATGGTTGCGGCTAGCGACTCCTTATCCCGAGTAGTCTCCAGAATCGTCTGCTGCTGCCGAGCGAGAACCTGCTCGCGATATTGGAGTGTCTGCTCCAGGTCGGGTATACGTTGAGACAGAGCCTCGAACGATGCGCGGCGACTGGACTCGACGCGCCATTCTTCCAAGGCTGCAACCCTCTCTTTGTCGATCTGCTCCAACCGTGCGCGAGCGTCTCGAAGCAGCTCTTCCGCTTGGCTTGCGCGTTGTTCCATCAATGCGAGATCGGGTCCGGACCCCAATCGCGCACTCTCAATTTCAGAGCGCGCACGCGATGAGCGGAAGAACCACCCCGCGGCGGTACCTATCGCAAGTCCCATCAGCAGGATCGCGATCGAGCCGAAGATTTCAGTCATGCTGTATATTAATACAGCGTCCACTGCAGCAGCGCTGTCCTGTTGTTTCTAAACAAATTCCCTGAGCGTGGTGGCGGGCGAGGCCCGCAGGACCTTGCGCGCGGAAAGCCACGCGTTGAGCGAAAGCAGCGCGATGCCGGCAAGCGGGCCGGCGAGCCAGAGCGCGCCGCTCGGCGCAAGGTCGAGCTCGAACACGCGGCGCGCGAGGAGCTGCCCGATCGCGGCGGCGCCCAGGGCCGCGAGGATTCCCGCCACCGCCCCCATCGCGAGGAACTCGACGCGCTGGGCGCCGGTCACCTGGGCGCGCGAGGCGCCGTAGACGCGCATCACGGCCGCCTCGCGCCGGCGCTCGTCCTCGGTGGCCACCAGCGCGGAATACAGCACCAGCAATCCCGCGGCGAGGGCGAAAACGAAGATGAATTGCACCGCGGAGATGAGCTGGTCGATGACGTCCTGCGCCTGGCGCACCGCCGCGGCGACGTCGACCAGGGTCAGGTTCGGAAAACGCACCGCGAGCTCGTTCAACGCCTGCTCCTGCCCCGGCGCGACGCGGAACGCGCTCACGTAGCTGGTCGGAAAGTCCGCGAGCACTGCCGGCGGCGCGATGACGAAAAAGTTGATCTTCATCGAGTCCCACCGCAGCCGGCGGAGCGACGTGATGCGGGCGGTGAAGGCGTCGCCGGCGACGCTGAAGGTCAGCTCGTCGCCGAGCTTCCACCCCAGGCGCTCGGCGATGCCCTCCTCGACCGAGAGCTCCTTGCCCCGCGGGTCGAGCCAGCGTCCGGCGGCCAGCGTGTTGTGGCCCGGCAGCCGGTCCATGTACGAGAGGTTGAACTCGCGCTCGACCAGGCGCTTCGCCCGCTCCTCGGTGAAATCGGCCTCGCTGACGGCCTTCCCGTTCACGGCGGTGAGCCGGCCGCGCACCGTCGGATAGAGATCGGGCGCCGCGAGCCTGTGAGCGGCGAAGAACGCCTGGACTTCCTTCAGCTGGTCGGGTTGCACACCGATCAGGAATCGGTTGGGCGCATCGGGCGGGGCGCTGCGTCGCCAGGCATCGACAAGATCGTTGCGCGTGAACGAGAGCAGCAGCACCGCGGTCAGCCCGAGCGCAAGGCTCGCGACCTGCACCGCGTTGCCGCGCGAGTGGCGCCGCAGGTTGATGAGACCGTAACGCAGCCGCCCGCCGAGGCGGCGCACCACGCCGGGGCGCGTCGCCAGGTTGAGCACCCCCCAGGCTACGGCGAAGAAAGCGAGCACCGCCGCGGCGAAGCCGCCTACGACGTAGCCGCCGAGCTTGAGGTCGCCCGCCTGCCATACCAGGAGTCCGGCAAAGGCGGCCGCGCCGACGAGATACGAAAGATAGTAGTTCGCGCTCGGTGCAGTCTCACGGCGCATCACCCTGAGCGCGGGCACGTTCTTCAGGCGCACGAGCGGCGGCAGGGCGAAGCCGAGGAGCAGGACCAGGCCCACGAGGAAGCCCTGCGCTGCGGGCAGCAAGCCGGGCTGGGGCAGCTCGGCGCGCAGGAATCCGGCAAGCGCGGCGCCGATCGCGGTCTGGGCAAAGTAGCCGAGGACGGCCCCCGCCGCGCACGCCGCCGCGGCGAGCAGCGCGAACTCCGCTCCGTACAGGCCGACCAGCTTTCCCTGCGTTGCGCCGAGGCAGCGCATCACCGCGCAACCGTCCAGGTGACGCTCGACAAAGCGGCGGGTGCCGAGCGCGATCGCGACGCCGGCGAGCACCGCGGCGAGGAGCGCCGTCAGCGCTAGGAAGCGCCGCGCGCGCTCCACCGCGGCGCGCACCTCGGGCCGACCGGTCTCGAGATTGTCGACGCGCTGGCCGCGCTCCAACCGGGGTTTCACGAAAGCCTCGAGCGCGCTGATTTGTTGTGGCGCACCGGCCGCATACACGTAGTAGGACACCCGGCTGCCGGTCCGGATGAGGCCGGTGGCGGCGACATCGTCCTGGTTCATCAGGAGCCGCGGTGCGATGTTGAAGAAGTTGGCGCTCCGCTCCGGCTCGAGCGTGAGCACGGCGGCCACCTCGAGCTCGGCGTTCCCCAGCCGCACGCGCGAGCCCACGGGCGCATCGAGCGCCGACACGAGGCGTTCCTCGAGCCATACGGTGCCCTTGCGCGGGCCGCGCTCGGCCTGCGCGTCGGGCGCGCCGGGCGCCGCAGCGACGCGCAAGCGGCCGCGCAACGGATAGTTCTCGGTGACCGCCTTGACCGCCGCGAGCTGGCTCTTGTCACCGCCAAAAGCCATGCTGATGAAGTTGACCGCGGCGGCCGCTTCGAGGCCTCGAGCGCGGATTTCTTCCTGCATTTGCGCTTTCCAGGGGTGATCGGACGCGAGCACCAGGTCGGCGCCGAGAAGCTGATGCGCGTCGCGCACCAGCCCCTTCCCGACGCGGTCGGCGAAGAAGCCCACGCTGGTCACTGCCGCCACCGCGATCACCAGCGCCATCGCCAGGATGCGCAGCTCGCCCGCGCGCCAGTCCCGCGCCAGCATGCGCAGCGCCTGTCTCACGGCGCGATCCTCCCCGCGACGAGGCGCACCGAGCGCTGGCAGCGCGCAGCGAGCTGCTCGTCGTGCGTGACGAGGACGAGCGTAGTGCCGTACTCGCGGTTCATCTCGAAGAGCAGGCGGATCACCGCGGCGCCCGACTCGGCGTCGAGGCTGCCGGTGGGCTCGTCGGCGAACAGCAGCCTCGGCCGCACCACGAAGGCGCGCGCGAGCGCGACGCGCTGCTGCTCGCCGCCGGAAAGGTGCTTCGGGTAGTGAAGCAGGCGCTCGCCGAGGCCTACGCGACGGAGCATCTCAACGGCGAGCTCCTCGGCCTGAGCATTTTGCGAAAGCTCGAGCGGAAGCATCACGTTCTCGAGCGCGGTGAGCGCCGGCAGGAGCTGGAACGACTGGAACACGAACCCGACGCTGCGGCCGCGCAGCTCGGCGCGCTGGTCCTCGTCCAGCGCGAAGAGATCCTGACCCTCGATGTGAACCGCGCCGGCGGTGGGCGTGTCCAACCCCGCCAGGATCGCGAGCAGCGTCGATTTGCCCGAGCCGGAGGCGCCGACCACGGCGAGCGCCTCGCCCGGCGTGACGGCGAGGTCGATCTCGCGGAGAATCACGAGGTCCGAGTCGCCGCTCTTGACCGTCTTGCCGATGCCGCGCGCCGTCAGAACGCTTGCGTTCTTCATCCTGCTTGCCTCGAGCGGGGCGGGGTTCTGCGCGGAAAAATCCATCCTGGTGTTCGGAGACAGCCTGTCCGCGGCCTACGGCATCGCGCAGACGCGCGGCTGGGTGGCGCTGCTCGCAGAGCGCCTCAAGCGCGAGCGCCCGGATTATAGCGTCGTCAACGCGAGCATCTCGGGCGAAACCTCCGCCGGAGGGTTGGCGCGCATTTCGAAGGCGCTCGCGCAGCACAAGCCCGTGATCGTGATCCTCGAGCTCGGCGCGAACGACGGCCTGCGCGGCCTGCCGCTGGGAGAGATGCGGCAGAACCTCGCATCGATGACCGAGCAGGCGCAGAAAGCGGGCGCGCGCGTGGTGCTGGTCGGCATGAAGCTGCCGCCGAACTACGGGCCGCACTACACCCTCGACTTCGAATCGGCTTATCCCGAGCTCGCCAAGCGCTACAAGACCGCGCTGGTTCCGTTCCTGCTCGAGGACGTCGCCGACAAGGAGGAGCTGTTCCAGCCCGACCGCATCCATCCGACCGAGGAGGCGCAGCCGCTCATGATGGAGCAGGTGTGGAAAGCTCTCTTGCCCCTCCTCAAGGAGAGGCAAAAAGCCAGGTGACCCTAGGTGACCTTGAGGTGCGGCGTTCCGGCGTAGGTCTTGCCGACGACCGCCGCTTCGGCGAATCCCCGTCGCTTGAATTCGTCCAGAACCTGCGGCACTGCCGCCTCCGCGCAGGAGACGAGCAGCCCGCCGCTCGTCTGCGGATCGGTGACGAGCCTGCGCTTCCACTCTGCAGAATCGGCCGGGAGCGTGACCTCGTGGCCATACCCTTTCCAGTTCCGGTCCGAGGCGCCGGTGGCGACGCCTTGCCTCACCCACTCCAGCGCTTCGGGTATCACCGGCAGGGCGTCGAAGCGCACTTCGCCGGCGAGCTTCGAGCCGCGCAGGACCTCGAGCAGATGCCCGGCGAGGCCGAAGCCCGTGACGTCGGTGAGCGCATGCACGCCGGGGAGCTCGGCGAGCGCCTCGCCCGGCGTGTTGAGACGCGTGGTCCAGTCGAGCATCGCGCGGTAGCCGGCTTCGCTCAGCTGCCCCTTCTTCAGGACGGCGGAAAGGATGCCGACGCCCAGCGGCTTGCCCAGAATGAGCGAATCCCCGGGCCTCGCCGTGCTGTTCCTCTTGACTTTGCGAGGGTCGACGATGCCGAGGGCCACCAGGCCGTAGATCGGCTCGAGCGTGTCGATCGAATGGCCGCCCGCGATCGGAATTCCCGCCCGCGCGCAGACCGACTCGCCGCCCTCGAGAACCTTCTGGATCACCGCGACCGGAAGCTTCTCGAGCGGCATGCCGACGATCGCGAGGGCGAGGATCGGCCGAGCGCCCATCGCATAGACGTCCGAGATCGCGTTGGTGGCCGCGATGCGGCCGAAGTCGAACGGATCGTCGACGATCGGGGTGAAGAAATCGGTGGTCGCGACGAGCGCCTGCGCGTCGTTCAAGCGGTAGACCGCGGCGTCGTCGGCGGTCTCGGTTCCGACCAGCAGATCCTTGGGCAGGCCGCGCATGGCCTCCGCAGCAGGGCTGCGAGCAAGAATTTCCGAGAGCACCGCGGGCGCGATCTTGCAGCCGCAGCCGCCGCCGTGGCTGAACTCGGTGAGGCGAATTGCGTGAGCTGAAAGGGCCGGTGCATTCATAAGCGTAGAATTCTACGGTGGATAAGGTGGAATTTCGCTCCTACGACAGCATTGTCGATTGCCGCTCTCCCGCCGAGTACGCCGAGGACCATATTCCCGGCGCGGTCTCGGCGCCGGTGCTCGACGATGCCGAGCGCGCCACCGTCGGCACGCTCTACAAGCAGGTGTCGCCGTTCGAGGCGAAGAAGCTCGGCGCGGCGCTGGTGGCGAAGAACGTCGCCCGGCACATGCAGACGCTTTTCGCCGGCAAGGATCGCGGCTGGCGGCCGCTCGTGTACTGCTGGCGCGGCGGCAAGCGCTCGGCAGCGATGGCCCACATCCTGCGCGAGGTCGGGTGGGACGCGCAGACGCTCGCCGGCGGCTACCGCGGCTACCGCAGGTGGGTGGTCGCGCAGCTTGAGACCATTCCTCAGAAATTATTGTTCCAGGTAGTCCATGGCCCTACGGGAAGCGGCAAGAGCCGCTTGCTCGGCGCCCTGCGCCGCGCCGGCGCGCAAGTGCTCGACCTCGAGGGCCTGGCGGCTCATCGCGGCTCGGTGCTGGGCAACCTTCCGCACCGGCCGCAGCCCTCGCAGAAGTGGTTCGAGAGCCAGCTGCTGCACCAGCTTTCCGCGCTCGAGCCCGCGCGTCCCGTGTACGTCGAGGGCGAGTCGAAAAAGATCGGCCAGCTCCAGGTGCCCGAGGCGCTGATCTCGGCGATGCGCGCCTCGCCCTGCATCGTGCTCGACGCCGCGATCGAGGTTCGCGTGAGCCTGTTGCTCGAAGAGTACCGGCATTTCATCGACCAGCCGGAGGCGCTGGAGGCGCAGCTCGACTGCCTCGTCGGGCTGCATGGGCGCGATACGATCGCCGGCTGGAAGTCGCTCGCGTCGCGCGGCGCCTGGCGCGACTTCGTGGCGCTGCTGCTCATGGAGCACTATGACCCCGCCTATCGGCGCTCGTCGCAGCGCAACTTCGCGCACCTCGAGGCGGCGCCGCGAATCGCGATCCGTTCAGGCAACGACGAAGCTTTCGACGCTGCGGCGCGCGAGTTGCTCGAAGACGCGGTGACGGCCTGAAGCGCTCCACCTGCCTGCCGCTCGCGCAGGCGCGCGCCCGGGGCTATCCGGCGATGGCGCAGCTCCTCGAGACGCGACAGGCGCGCTAGGCGTCCAGCCCGGCGAGCACGCGCATGTGCTGCACCACGCTGCGGCCCAGCGCCGAAAGGGCATAGCCGCCCTCGAGCATCGACACCATGCGCCCGCGGGCGTGGCGCTCGGCGACATCCCTCATCTGCGAGGTCACCCAGCCGTAGTCGGCGTCGGTGAAGCGCAGCATCGCCATGTCGTCTTCCGTGTGCGCGTCGAACCCGGCCGAGAACAGGATGAGCTGAGGCGCGAATTCATCCAGCGCCGGCAGCCATGCCTCGCTCACCGCCGCGCGGAACTCGCGCGAGCCGGTGCCGGCGGCGAGCGGAACGTTGACCATGTTCGCGGCGGGATCCTCGGTGCCGCTGTACGGATAGAACGGATGCTGGAAGGTCGAGGCCATCAGCACCTGCGGATCGCCTTCGAAGATGTCCTCGGTGCCGTTGCCATGGTGCACGTCGAAGTCGATGATCGCGACGCGCTCGAGGCCGTGCGCCTGCAGCGCGTGGCGCGCGGCGACCGCCACGTTGTTGAAGATGCAGAAGCCCATCGGGCGCGCGCGGCAGGCGTGGTGGCCCGGCGGGCGTACCGCGCAAAACGCCGTTTTTGCTTTATTCGTAAGAATCAAATCAACTGCGAGGACTGCCGCGCCGGCCGCACGTAAGGCTGCGTTCAGGCTGTGCGGATTCATCGCCGTGTCCGGGTCGAGGTGAACCGTGCCGCGGCTGGGTGCGAGCTGCCGGATCGCTTGCACGTACTCGATCGGGTGCACGCGCGCGAGCTGCTCGTCGGTGGCGAGCGGCGCCTCGTAGCGCGCGAGATACGGCGCCACGCCCGACGCGATGAGCTGATCCTCGATCGCCGAGAGACGCGCCGGCTGCTCCGGATGGTGCGTGCCCATCTCGTGCTTCAGGCAGTCGGGATGCGTGATAAATGCCGCAGACATGCTCATGCGATCTTAGCGCAACCCCAGTACAATCGACGCATGCTGCTCAAGGCCGAATTCCAGAACAAGAACAACCTCGGCAGCGGCCCGATCCAGCGCGTGATCCAGGCCGCGGGCGGCATCATCCTCGGCAAGGAACCGCAGGTGCGTCTGGCGCTCGCCTGCCTGCTCGCGCGGGGGCATCTGCTCATCGAGGACCTGCCCGGCGTGGGCAAGACGACGCTCGCGCACGTGCTGGCGCGCTCGCTCGGCCTGCAGTTCCAGCGCATCCAGTTCACGAGCGACATGCTTCCGGCCGACATCATCGGCGTCTCGGTGTACGACCGGGAGAGCGGCGCGTTCAACTTCCATCCCGGGCCGATCTTCGCCCAGGTGATCCTCGCCGACGAGGTGAACCGCGCCACGCCGAAGACCCAGTCGGCGCTGCTCGAGGCGATGGAGGAGCACCAGGTGACCGCCGAGGGCGAGACGCGCAAGCTGCCGACGCCCTTCTTCGTCATCGCCACGCAGAATCCGTCGGAGCAGGTCGGCACCTTTCCCCTGCCCGAGTCGCAGCTCGACCGCTTCACCATGCGCATCGAGCTCGGCTATCCCGACCGCGAGGCCGAGCGGGCGCTGCTCGCCGGCACCGACCGGCGCGACCTCCTCGCCACGCTCGACCCGTGCATGAGCCCGGCTGAGCTGATGGAGCTCCAGGCGAGCGTGCAGCGTGTCTACGTGGCCGCGGCGCTGCTCGACTACGTGCAGGCGATCGTGGAGCACACGCGCCGCTCGGCCCACTATGTCGCCGGCCTTTCGCCGCGCGCGGCGCTCGCGCTGGTGCACTGCGCGCGCGCCTGGGCGCTGCTCGAGGGCCGGGACAAGGTGCTGCCGGAAGACGTGCAGGCCGTGCTCGCCGGCGTCGCCGCCCACCGACTGCGCCCGGCGCACGACACTTCCCGCCGCGTCGACGTCGGCGCACAGCTGCTCGCAGCCGTTCCGATCCCGTAACAAAACCTTCTGTAGAATTCGCGTTCCGCGCGCGACGCACTGAAGTAGGAAGAGTGGCGCGCGGAAAATTCCATGCCGCCCGGTACGCGCTACTTCCTCGAGGTCAATCCGCGCATTCCCAAGCGCCTGGCGCGCCTCCAGGAGCTCGCGCACAACCTCTGGTACAGCTGGGACCGTCCGACGCGGGCGCTCTTCGCCAAGCTGAACCCGCCGCTGTGGGACGCGGTCGGGCACAGCCCGAAGGCGTTGCTGAAGAGGATCGACGAGCAGCGCCTGATCGACGCCGCGACCGACCCGGCGTTTCTCGACAGCCTCACGCGGGTATTGGCCGCTTTCGATGCCTACCACGCGGAGCCGCCGTTCCGGCAGAACTCGGGCGCGGTGCAGCGCGAAGACCTGGTGGCGTACTTCTGCGCCGAATTCGGCATCCACGAAAGCCTGCCGATCTATTCCGGCGGCCTCGGCATCCTGGCCGGCGACCACTGCAAGGCGGCGAGCGATTTCCAGCTTCCCTTCGTGGCCGTCGGCCTCATGTACCGGCAGGGCTATTTCACCCAGACGATCGACGGCGACGGCCGCCAGCGCGCCGCCTATTACGACTCGGACTTCGAGGACCTGCCGATCGAGGCGGTGAAGCGCAAGGACGGCACGGAGCTCAGCGTCGAGCTCGCCTTCCCGGCGCGCAAGCTCCTGGTGAAGGTATGGCAGGCGCGGGTCGGCCACGTCTCGCTCTACCTCCTCGACACCGACCTGCCGGAGAACGCCGAGCGCGAACGCGACATCGTGCATCGCCTCTACGGCGGCGACCGGACCACGCGCCTCGAGCAGGAGATCGTCCTCGGCGTCGGCGGCATGCGCGCGCTCGCGGCGCTCGGCTTCGAGCCGACGGTATGGCACATCAACGAAGGCCACGCCGCGTTCCTCGTATTGGAGCGGGTGCGCGCCCTCGTGGCCGGGGGCCTCGCGCTGGAGGCGGCCATCGAGGCGGTGGCGTCCAACACGGTGTTCACCACTCATACGCCGGTGCCGGCGGGACACGACCAGTTCACCGACGCGACCGTGGTGCCGTACGTGAAGAGCCTGTTCGGCGAGCTGGGTGCCCCGGACAAGGTCGCCGCGCTCGCCCGCCCGCCCTCGGGCGGCGACTTCAACATGACGGCGCTCGCGATCCGCGGCTCGCGGCACCACAACGGCGTGTCGCGCATTCACGGCGGCGTGTCGCAGGACCTGCTCAAGGACTTCTGGCCGCAGGTCTCGCCGGAAGAAAACCCGGTGGGCTACATCACGAACGCGGTGCACGTGCCCACGTTCCTCGCGCCGGAATGGGGCGAAGTGCTCGACCGGTTCCTCGGCGTGGGCTGGATGCACCGCCTGGGCTATCCGGGCATCTGGGAAAAGATCCGCGACATTCCCGACCACATCTTCTGGAGCGTGCGCCAGGACATCAAGGCGCGGATGCT
>Ga0075423_10000162_pt1 | contig 44936 bp, 39 predicted proteins | sample SoiMethybrSBSTD2_FD_80114 | JGI IMG/M metagenome (GOLD analysis project Ga0075423, IMG submission 80114) | Bulk soil microbial communities from a Populus tree surrounding site in Tennessee, USA - Soil MetaG P. TD hybrid SBSTD2 | ecosystem: Environmental > Terrestrial > Soil > Tree plantation... | reverse complement strand
GGCGAGCTCGGGGAAGCTCTGCTTCATCGTGAACGAGGACAACACGATCTGGCGGTACCAGCTCCCGGCGACGTACGCGGCGACGTTCACCGGCGCGACGGGCGCGTCGACGGACTCGACGAGTTCGACCACGGGCACGGGGCTGGCGGCGGAGTTCACCCTGACGGCGGCGTCGGGCCAGGGCACCTTCCCGGCCGCTCCCCCGTCGATCGGTTGTTCGAAAATGGACTAACGGTCCCTTTTCACGCGATTCCCAAACCCCCGGCCTCGCGGCCGGGGGTTTTTTATTACAATGTGACCGGGGGATCCGTGTAGGGGAACCCGGAGACCAGGATGCCACGCAAGCCCGTCGGCGGCTTCACGTTGATCGAACTCGTGATCGTCGTGGGAATCATCGCGATTCTCGCCGCGATCGCGGTGCCCGGCCTCGTCTCGAGCCAGCGCTCGGCCAACGAGCGCAACGCCAGCACGTCGCTGAAGACGGTCGCCACCGCCGAAGCGGACTTCCGCTCCAACGACCGCGACGGAAACCGCGTGGCGGACTACTGGACGGGCGACGTCGCGGGTCTCTGCCTCATTGCCCCACAAGTGGGCAACAGTCCCCCGTCGGGTCCGCTGACCTACGCGGCAGGGATCCGTCTCCTCGACACCTCCGTGGCCGGGGCGGACGGCGCGTTCGCCGGCGGCGCCGCCTATTCGACCGCGCAATTCGTTCCGGTCGCCTCGGCCCTCGTCTCGTTCAAGCCGAAATCGGGCTACTGGTACATCCGGCTCATCGATGAGGTCAGCGTCGCCGGCAACCTGCCCTTCCAGATCGACACCGACGGCGCGGCCAACGCGAACTGGGGCGCCTGTCACAATGTCGACCGGTACGGGTTCATGGCGTTTCCGGGTTCGGTCGGGGCGGGCCGTCTCGCCTTCATCGTGTGCAACGACGGGGTCATCTTCAAAGGCAATCTCTCCGCCGATTACCGGGCGACGGTCACCGTGGGCGTCGGGACTTCCACCTCGGCCATCACGGGCACGAACCTGCCCCCCGGCGTGGCGACGTTCGAGTTTCCGATGCCGCCCGCGGGCGGCTGGTCGAGGATGGATTGACCGCGGCCTACTTCACGAAGGCCTGCGAGCGCAGGATGTCGGCGGTGATGGGAAGGATGTCAAGCGTCCGCTTCTGGAGCGGCGACGGTTCCACGAGGCACTCCCGCCCCGCAATGAAGTGACGCAGGGCCTGCTCGAGCGACTCCAGGATGACCTGCTCGTCCCCCCGCTGGCTCATCTCCCGGTTGGCGGCATTCGCGAGGTCCGTGGCGAGTCGGAAGAGCCCGTCCGGATCCCGCTCCACCACCTGGCGCAGATCGTTCGAGAGCTCGTAGCGCGTCGGGTCCGAGCGGATCGCCAGGGCCCACCGCTGGGCCTGCGAGGCCTGCTCCTCCCAGTGCGCGGCGGCGCTGGTCTTGAGCCCGGGCTGCGACGCCAGCCCCCGGATTTCGACCGCGACGCGTTCGAGGAGGGCGACCGCGCGCGCGCCGGACTCGGAGTTCCGAGGCTGGGTCCGGCCGAGCGCGTAGAGCGCGTAGTCGGCGGCCGCCTCCGCCAGCGCCCGACGATAGAGTCCCTCCGAAATGGTCCCCGGCGGTTCGAGCCGGCCCCGGCGGAGCGAGGGATCGTCGAGCTTTTCCGCGAGGAGCCGCGAAATCTCGCCGGCCGCCTCGGCCAGGAGGGGGGGCTCCGCCCCCGCGCTCAGGACGCCCGTCCAGTGGCAGGCGGCCCCGGCACTCAGGAGCGTGTACCCCGCCGGGATATTCCAAGGGAGAAGGCTCTCGCAAGTCTTCCGGATTTCGGGAGAGGCCTGGGCGAGTTGATCCCGGAACCGGAGCCGGCGCAGCGCCTCGAGCGTCCGGGCCCACGCCGCGTGCGCCTTGGAATCGGTCCGGCCCGATCCCTGGAGTTCCTTCAGGAGGCGTGCGTACTCCGCGACCGCGTCGAGCGATTTCCCTTCGGCCTCGAGACGGCGCGCCTTGGAAAGGTCGAAGTCGGGGACCGGCTGGACTTGCGGACCGCCCGGGCATCCGGTCAGGAGCAGGACGAAGAGTCCCGCCGCGGCGCGCGTCGTCATGGGAGCTCGATCAGTTGGCGGGCCACCCCTCGGCCCCGATGAGCTTGACGAAACTGCAGGTGCAGAGGCGGTCGCGCGTCACGCGACCCTCCCCCCGCCGGAAGCGCATGAGTTCCTGCTTCCGCTCGTCCCCGATGGGCACGATCAGGATGCCGCCTTCCCCCAGCTGCGAAAGGAGCGCGATGGGGACGTCCGGCGCCCCGGCCGTCACGACGATCCGGTCGAAGGGACTCTCCTCGCGCCACCCGAGCGTGCCGTCCCCCACCCGGAACCGGATCCCCGTGAACCCCGCCTGCTCCAGGCGCTTTTGGGCCTCGGCGGCGAGGGTGGGGAGCCGCTCGACGGTGCTGACGCGGGCGCCGAGCGAGGCGAGGATCGCGGCCTGGTAGCCCGACCCCGTGCCGACCTCCAGCGCGCGCTGGCCGGGCGCCACGTCGAGCTTCTCGGTCATGAGCGCCGCCATGTACGGCTGGGAAATCGTCTGGCCCTCCGCGAGGGCGAGGGGCCGGTCCTCGTACGCCGATTCCGCGTCCTTCGGATTGACGAATCGGTGTCGCGGCACGGACCGGAAGGCCTCGAGGACCCGGGGATCGCGGATGCCCTTCTTTTCGAGCTGTTCCTTCACCATCCGCTCGCGTTCCGGGGCGTAATCCAGCGTGATCACGGGGCGGCTCCTTCCGACATCCGGCTCACCTTGAGCTTGAGGACCTTCTTGGTGTCGTCGGTGATCCTCACGTCGTCCGCGAGGCGGTATCCCACGACCCAGAGGATCCGGCTCTTGTCGCTCACGAGGGGTACGCGGTCCCGCATCGTCTTCGGGACCTTGGCGTCGATGAAGAACTTCTTGAGCTTGGTGCGCCCCCGGGCCCCGAGGGGATTGAACGTGTCCCCCATCTTGCGGACCCGGACCGTGAGCGGCCCCTGGATCTTGTCGAGGTCGAGGATCTCCTCGGTGTAGTCCTTGTTCCGGATGTAATCCTTCAGGCCGATGATCTTGCCCTCGAGGACCTCGGCGTCGATCCGGATGCTGAGCTTCTTGATGACCGTCGAGCCCGGCACCTTGAGCTTCTGCCCCGCGAACCGGAGCGGAGGAAGGGCCTCCTTCGGCCGGTAGATTTTCAGGACGTACGACTCGCGGCGCGCCTCGAGTCCCTTGGGGAGGCGGATCGCCTTCGCGTAGCCCTGCTCGCCGCAGAGCGAGATGATCTCGAGGTAGTGCTCGAAATTCAGGTGCGGCAGCGTCCCGAGGACCGCGCGCACCGCCTTGTCGATGAGGAGCGTCTGGATCGCCGGCGGGAGCTTCGCGAACTCCTCGACCGAGAGGCAGACCTCGTCCTCGCCCCCGAGCATCTTCGTGTTCTCGTAGACCTCGTCCGCGATCTCGCGCAGGAGGAGGTAAAACGATCCGGCGGTCTGCCCGAGCTTCACGAGCGCCGTCTTCACGCGCGGGTTGAACTCCTTCTCGATCGTCGGGATGAGCTTCCGGCGCAGGCGGTTCCGGGTGAGGGAAACATCCGCGTTGGTGGCGTCGGTGCGGAATTCGAGCTGCCGCTCCTTTAGGAAATACTCGATCTCGTACCGCTCGATCTCGATGAGCGGCCTGACGACGTACAGGTCGTGCTTCTTGGAGAGGCGCCGGATGGGCGCCATGCCCTTGAGGCCCCGCAGGCCCGTGCCCCGGATGATCCGGTGGAGGATGGTCTCCGCCTGGTCGTCGAGGTTGTGGCCGAGGGCGATCTTGATTCCCTTGTCCTCGGCGCCCAGGCCGAGCGCCGCCTCGCGGAGCCACGCGTACCGCGCCTTCCGGGCGGCCTCCTCGAGCGAAAGCCCCTCCTCCTTCCGGAGCGCCTTGACATCGGCCGAACCCCGGTGGAACGGAAGCTGGAGCTTCTCGGCGAGGGCCTTCACGAAGGCCTCGTCCGCATCCGCGTCCTTGCCCCGGATCCCGTGGTTGAAGTGGGCGATATGGATCTTCCAGCCGAGCTCCTGCATCTCGTTGATTTCCTTCAGGATCATCAGGAGCGCCACGGAGTCGGGTCCGCCCGAGACCGCGCAGAGGACCGTCTCCCCCTTGCGGATGAGGTCGTACCCTTCGATCGTGAGGAAAGCTTTGCGGAGGATGTTCATCGCCACAGCCGGATTATAGAGGAGTGATTCCGGATTTCAGCAGGACTTGGAGGGTTGGGGACGAATTTCGAATTGCGGGATGCTCACGAATGACCGCCGTCGGCTGTTATCCGACATCGGTCATCGCGGGGGGTTCATCGGGCGCTCTTCAGATGCTGAAAGTACGGTGACTTGTCTTTCTCGTAGACGAGCTTGCCGTTCACGAAGGTCAGCTCGACGTACGTCCGGTAGTCGAGCGGATCGCCGTCGAGGACAATGACATCCGCGTCCTTGCCTTCCTCGAGGCTGCCCACGCGCGCATCGACCCCCAGGACTTCAGCGGCGGTGAGCGTGATCGCTTCGAGCGCCGTCTTCGGGTCGAGGCCTCCCCGGACGGCGAACGCGGCCTCGAGGGGGAGCATCTGGAGGTCCCGCCCCGCCATGCCGCCCGTGTCGATCCGCTCCTGAAGCGGCACGACGGCGAACTTCACGCCGGCCTTTCGGAGGATTGCCGCCTGCTCGATCGAGCTTCCCGAGTTGCGGTTGGACCGCTTGTCCGGAAGGCGCCGCCTCCGCGGGGCGATGACGCAGGCGCACCGGGCGCGGCCGATCTCCTCCGCCATCGTCCATGCCTCGTCGGCGTCGAGGAGGACGGCGCGGAAGCGGAACTCGTTCACGAGCGCGAGAGCGGAGGCGATCTCGTCTGCCGAGGAGGCGGAGATCCGCGTGGGCACGTCGCCGCGGAGGACCCGGATGTACGGCTCCTGGCTCCCGGGCGACGGCGGCTGCTCGTTCGGGGCGAGCTTCCCCGCCGTCTTGCGCGATTCGTAGTCGCGGATCTTCTCGAGAATCTCGCGCGCCTTCCGGAAGGCCTCGCGCATCTCGAGCCGTTGCGAAGAGGTCGCGCGGACCCAGGAGGAGAGGTTGACCGCCGCGGGCTCGACGACGAGCATCCCGTCCAGGTCCCCCCAGGACATCTTGATCACGGCGCTGGTCCCCGCCGGGCCTTCGCTGCGGTCGCCGAAGATTCCCCCTCCGGTCTCGACGTACGCCGAGGTGATCCCGCCCGCGAGGGCGAGCTTCATCGTCTCCTGGTACGGATCGAGCGAGTCGGCGATCTTCTGGACGTTGCCGCCGACGAGGCCGAGGCCGCGCGCCGTGGCGGCGACGAAACCGGGCAGCACCGCCTTGCCGGTGACGTCGATCTTCTTCGTCCCCTCGGGCAGGTCGAGGTCGTTTCCGATGCGGTGGATTTTCGCGTCCTTGAAGAGGAGCGTTGCGCCTTTCAGCACGCCCTGGGTCACCGTGTGGATGTTGCCGCCGACGAGCGCGGTGTACGCCGGAACGCGTTCCGGGGCGGCTTTCGGAGGATCCTGCGGGGGCGGGAATCCCGCGGCCATGATCGCGAGGATCGCCAAGGGCAGCCGGGTCATGGCGTCACCTCGAACTCGACGCGACCGTCGATGATCACCATGACGATTCGAGCCGTGCCGCAGAAGGGATCGCCGTCGAGGAGCAGCAGGTCGGCATCCTTCCCCTTCTCCAGCGAACCGACGCGCTTGCCGACGCCCGCGGCCTCGGCGGGCACCAGCGTCATCGCCCTCAGCGCGAGGGCCCGGTCCATGCCGGCTTTCACGAGCAGGCTCACCCGGAAGAGGTGACTCTGGAGCAAGGCGTATCCGTCCCCGGGAATGAAGCCGACCGTGCATCCCGCCGCGATCATCTCGGCGACCGGGTTCGTCCGGATCATCGTGTCGGGAGCGTAGGAGAGATCGGGCCGCAGGAGGACGATTTCCTTGCGGGATCCGAGCGCCTCGGCGCCACGCCAGAGATCGAAGCCTCCGACGATGGCGAATTTCAGCGCGGGATCTTCGAAGGGTTTCAGCACCTGCCGGAAGTGGAGATACTCCGCGGGCGTCTGGATCTCCACGAGTCCCCGCAGTTCGCCCTTGAGGAATTGGACCAGGGGCGCGGTTCGATCGTCCGGTTTGGCGTCGCCCCCGCCCCGCCGATCCTTCCACCGCTTGGCGCCGTCGAGGGCCTGGCGCAGCTGCTCCTTGGACTGCGTGTTGGCGTCGACGTCGATCCGCAAGTACGCCGGAGAGAGGATCGACATCTGGTCGCGCGCAACGCCGCGAGGTTTGAAGGCGACCGCCTGCCCCGAGAGCGGGCCGCCGCTCGGATAGAGCGCGAGCGTCGTGAAGCCGGCCCGAATCGCCGGTCGATAGCCGTCGAGCGAGGGCGCGAGCTCCTCGATCGCGAGGTGGTTCGGCGCATTCCCGGAGCCCGAGGGAGAGCCGCCGATCCGCGTGTAGGGATGGACCAGCCCCGGCATGACCACCTTGCCGGCGCCGTCGATGACCTTCGTCCCGGCGGGAATGGTGGCGTCGGCCCCCAGGGCTTCGATCTTTCCGTCCTTCAGGAGAATCGTCCCCGAGGCGATCTCGGCCCCCGAGACGGTGAGGATGCGGACGTTCTTGATGGCCACCGGCCCGGGCGCGGGATCCTGGCCGAGGACGAGCACCAAGTACAGTATGTACAGGATAAAGTGCATTTAGTACCGCCGCCGCTCCTTCGCGGTGTCGTAGACGACCTTGCCGGCGATCATCACCCACGACACGTAGTTGCGCGGATCGAGCGGATCCCCGGTGGTCAGGATCACGTCCGCGTCCTTCCCGACCTCGAGACTGCCGAGCCGGTTGTCGATGAGGATCGCCTTCGCCGGCTCGATGGTGAGCGCCCGGATCGCCGTCCGGGGATCGAGCCCGAGCCGGACCGCGAGCGTTCCCTGGAAGAAGAGATCCTCCTGCGGAACGACGGGCGAATCGGTGTTGAGGGAAAGATGCTTCACGCCGGCCTCGAAGTACTTGGCGGCGATGCCCAGGACCTTGCCCTCGTCGAGCGGGAACCGGAAGTCGAACATCCTCGGCCCGATGTTGGCGGGAAGGTCGCGCTTCGCGATTTCCGCGGCCACCTTGTACCCGCCGAATTCCCCGTGTGAGACGATGCACGGGACGCCGTACTCGTCGTGGAACATGCGGACCGTTCCCATGACATCGCGCGGATCGGCCGTGTGGATGAGCACCGGGTATTTCCGCTGGAAGAGGCCCCGCATGAGCTCGAGGTCCTCGTGCTTCTCGGGCCGGATCTTGTTGAGGCCCTTCTCGAACGCGGTCCAAGCGTCGTTGTAGTCACGCGCCCGATCGAGGAGCTTCCGGAGCGACCACCACATCCCCATGCGGCTCGCGCCGAGATCCCCGCCGTGTCGCTCGGGATTCCACGCCTGCGCGACCTTCATCGATCCCGGGAACCGCACGATCAGGCTGTCGATCGTCGACCCGCCCGCGGTGTGCATCAGCGTCCCGAAGCCGCTCAGGTTCGTGCCGCTCCCGGGGATGTAGTTCACCGTCGTGACGCCCCCCGCCACCGCCATCCGGAGATTCTCGTTGTCGGGCTCGATGGTCGGCCGCGTGGAGAGCTCGGGGTTCGTCGGGTGCACCATGTCGTTGATGTCGCGCATCGAGCCGCCGACGTGGCAGTGAAGGTCGATGAAGCCGGGCATCGCCCACCGGTCGGTGGCGTCCACGACCGTCGCGCCCGCCGGAATCGGGACTTCCGCCTCGGGGCCGATCTTCTCGATCTTGCCGCCGCGGACGAGGATGACGCCGCCGTCGATGACCTCGAGGCCCTTCTCGGCCGCCGTGAGGATCTTCCCCGCGCGGATGGCGACGAGGTCTCTTGCCTGGGGCGCGGGCTCCTGCCCCCCGGCGACCGCCATCGCCGCCAGGACGGCCGCATATCGGATCACGATGCGGATCATTGGCCCTTGCTCTCGAAGACGATCTTCCCGCTCGACAGGACGTACCTTACGCGGCTTGAAAGATCGTAGGGATCCCCGGTCGTGAGCACGACGTCGCCGTCGCGGCCGCGCTCGAGGCTCCCCAGTCGCGATTCGATCTTGAGCATCCGCGCCGGATGGATCGTGACCGCCTTGAGCGCTTCGTTGCCGTCGAGGCCGGACCGCGCCGCGTGTCCGACGGCGAGGGGCAGGTGGCGCGTCCCCGACACCGAGCTCGAGGAGAGGGCGACCGGCACCCCTCCCGCGGCCAGCGCTTCCGCGAGATTCGCCGTGGCGCCGCGCCGGATCCGGAAGAAGTCCGGGCTGAAAATGGCCCCGGGGACCCGGGCCGCCGCGTAGTCGGCGTCATCCGGCGCGAGCAGGACCCAGTCGAGGACGTAGTCCTTTTCGAAGACGCGGGCCGCGTTCTCGATCGAGGAGACGTCGCGGGCCGCGACGAGGATGGGGATCTCCCTCCTGAAGACCTTGCGCCAAGGCTCCAGCGACTCGTCCTTCCTCGGCTCCTTCCGCTCGGTCGCATCACCCGCCGCGGCCGGGACCGCGGGCCGCTTCGCCTCGAAGGTCGCGGTGTGCTTGTTTCCCTCGGCCTCGATCTCCAGCTTTCCTTTCATCGAGTCCTGGTCGATGCGCGCAGTGAGAATCGACTTGGTGCCCGTCGCCTCGGTTTCCAGCTTCAGGTCGCCGTTGATGAAGGTCCCCTTCGCTCCATGCGTAGTCGCACCTCCCGGAAGCGTCGCCGTCATCGTCCCGGTGACGGCGGTTCCCGAGAGCTTGAGCTCCAGCGTGATTTCGCCGCGCTGGTTCTGCTCCTTGATTTCGAAATTCCCCTTCCAGGTCCCGGACAGGGCGTCGGGCTTGCCCGCCCCCGGCGCTCCCTTCGACGCCTCCCTGGCTTCCTTCTGCGCGCGGTCGTAGCCGTCCCACTCGTCGCAGTACTTGCGCGCCCGCGCCAGGAAATCCTTCATCGCGACATATCCCGGCGTGCCTCCGCCGGCGAACATCTTTACCGCCGCGACGTCGCGCGCGACGGTCGCCTTGGCCCCCTCCAGCTTGAGAAGCGAGCAGACTCCCGTCTGATCGGGCGCGACGAGGATCGCCGTGATGCCGGCCTCCGCCGCTTCCAGGAAGACGGGATCGTCGAGGCGGATCTGCTCGGACGGGGGTGCGATCGTCGTGCCCGGGGCGCCTTCGGTGACGCGTCCGCCGCGCACCGCGCTCTCGGTCGCGTCGACGTGGAACCCGAGGTACGTGTGGGCGTCGATCATCCCCGGCGACGCGGTCAGGCCCGCCGCCTCGATGATCTTCGCCTTCGCCGGGAGCGGGCGCTGGCGCCCCACGTACGCGATCTTGCCGTCCTCGATGACGACGAGGCCTTCGGGCACGATGCCCTGCGTGACGGTCAGGATGCGCGCGCCGCGGATGGCGACGACCTCCGCCTTGTCACCCCCCGGCTTCGCGCGGGACGTGACGGCGTAGGTGAGATCATCCTCCGGCCGCCGCTCGAAGACGATTTCGCCGCCGATCATGACCTTCTGGACCGCGGAACCCGAGGCGAGCGGCGGCCCGCTGAGGAAAACGAGATCGGCGTCCTTCCCCTTCTCGATCGTCCCGACGCGGTCGGTGACCCCGAGGATTTCCGCGGGAGTCAACGTCACGGCGCGAAGAGCCGCGTCCGGAGAGAGTCCCGAGCGGCCGGCGTACGCCGCGAGCAGGAGCAGGTCGGAGGGTCCGTCATCCGCGCTTTGGAGGGCGAAGGCGACGCCCGAAGTTCCGAGGACGGCGGGAAGTTCGGGATTGCGCCGGTACTCGGCGACGGGACACCCTTCGTCGCCGTCGATGGCCCGGCCCGGCACGAGCGCCGACCGGATCCAGACCGGAATCTTCCGCTGGACGAGGAGATCGGTGACTTTGTCGGACTCTTCTCCGTCGAGGAGGACGAGCCGTACGCCCGTTTCGGCGGCGAACATCATCACCTTGATGAGATCGTCCGCCGTCCGGGCCGAGACCGCGAGCGGCCGCTTGCCCGCGAGGACTTCCTGGACGGCCTCGCGGGCGGCCCGGGGAAGATCAGACTTCAAGTCGCGGGCCGCGGTGAAGAGTCGCCGCAGTTCCGCGAACTGTCCCATCCGGCTCGACGGGTACTGCCGCTTGAGCGGTCGGATCGGATCCTCGGCCGACGGCGGAATCGGAGGCGTCAGGATGCCGGGAGGGTTCTTCGAGATCTCGCCGAGGGTGACCCGCATGCCCCACGTGCGGCGAAGGACACGCGCGTCCCGGTCCGCCCCGCCCGTCTTGACGACCGCGCATTGGCCCGAGAGGAGCCGGCGCGAACCCGGCGTAACCATCACCGTGGTGACGCCGCACGCCAGCAGGTCTCGATTCGCCTTGAAGACGTCGATTCCATCGATGGCCAGCACGTCGGGCGCGACGGTGAGGTTGGAATCCGCGTTGGGATCGCCTTCGGGTCTCGCGGTGTCGATCAACCCGGGGATGACGGTCTGCCTCGAGGCGTCGATCACCCGCGCGCCGGCGGGGACTTCCGTCCCGGCGCGGACGTCGGTGATCCGGCCGTTCTCGATGAGGATGATGCCGTTCTCGATCACCGGTCCGGACACCGTGTGGATCCGGCCCGCCTTGATCGCGATGACGCCGCCCGAGGGCTCTTGCGGAGTCCCGGCGACCAGGATCAGACCGGCGAGCAGGATGCGGAACATCATTTCTCCGCGCCCAGGATCTTCTGGAGCTTCGCGTCCTTCGACCGCTCGTACACGACGGCGCCTTCGACGATGACGCGATCGACCCACGTCCTGGCGTCGAGGGGGTCCCCGGTCAGGAGGAGCAGGTTGGCGTCCTTGCCCTTCTCCACCGTGCCGAAGCGCGGGTCGAGCCCGAGGATCTCGGCGGGCGTGCGCGTCGCGGCGCGCAGCGCCTCGGCCTTCGGGAGGCCGTACCGGACCGCGGCGCCCGCCTGGTACCACATGTAGGCGGCGCCCGTCGAGGAGTCGTCCGTTTGGAATGCGAACCGTACGCCCGCCTTGGCGAATATCGCGGGCAGGACGCGGAGCACCTCCTCGTGCTTCTCCTCGTCCGTCTCCCAGAAAATCATGTCGGGCGGGAGGATCACCTCGAGCTTCTCACGGGCGATGTCGTCCGCGGCCCTCCAGGTGTCGCGGCCCAGGACGAGCTTCATCTTGAACTTGTACTTCTTGGAGAGCTCGATCGCGCGCAGGACGTCCGCGGAGGTCGGACAGTAGACGAACGCCGCGAGCTTGCCCTGGAGGAATTTCGCCATCACCTCGCGCTTGATCTCCATCTCCGGGGGCGGCGCCGCGGGCGATCCGGCCGCGGTCGGGACCTCGCGCTTCTTCTCGTCGAGGTCCTTGAGGTAGTCCACGACGTCGTCGAGCTCGCGTCGCAGGGCCGCGAGGTGCGCCATGCGGCTCATGCCCGGGCGCGGGTCGAGCGAGATCTTGAGCGCGTGATTCTTCACCAGGGTCATGGACTCGGTGATCGATCCCACCGGCTTGAGGATGCAGCCCTGTCCGCCGATCATGTTGCCGTTTCCCGGCGCCACGAACATCGCCGTGATCCCCTGCCGGAGCGCCTCCTCGAAGTACGGCGCGAGCGGATTGACGGAATCGAACGTGCTGACGAAGGGGACGCTCGGGATGTTCTCGTTGGCGCGGTCGACGCCGCGGAACGTGTGGGCCTCGATGAAGCCGGGCATGACGACCTGCTTCGTCGCGTCGAGGACCTTGGCGTCCCAGGGGACCTCGATCCCCTTGCCGACGGCCTCGATCTTCCCCGCGCGGATGACGATGACGCCGTCCGCGATGTCTTCCCCGGAGACGGTGATGATGCGGCCCGCCTTGATGACGAGCGACTCGTCTCCACGACCGGCCGCCGGGCCGGCGAAGGCGATCGCGAGGCCCAGGATGAGCGCCGTCTTCCTCATGGATCGATTCCCCTTACTTCGTTGTCCTGTCGAAGGCCGTCCGGCCGTTCACCACGACGCGTTCCACCCGCGACGTCACGTCGAGCGGATCGCCGCTCAGCGCCACGAAATCGGCATCCTTTCCCTTCTCGAGGGACCCGACGCGATCGGCCACCCCGAGGATTTCGGCGGGCGTTTTCGTGATCGCGGCCAAGGCCTGCTCCCGCGTCGCGCCGCAGCGTACCGCGAACGCCGCCATCGCGAGGAGCGACTCCCCTTCTCCCGGGCCACCCGTCAGCAGGGCCGTCGGCACTCCGGCCGCCGCGAGCGCCGTGAACGTTCCGTACCGGGGCTCGCTCCCGTCCGCCGCCCAGACGCGGCCCGGCTGGAACGTCGGACGCAACGCCACCGCGACCTTGCGCTGGGCGAGGAGTCCCACGTGGCGATAAGCCTCCTCGGCCTCTTCGAATACGATCGCGAGCTTGAATTCCTCGGCGAGGCGGAGCGCCGACTCGATGTCGACCGCGCGGCTCGCCGCGATCCGGACGGGGAGCTTTCGCGCGAGAGCGCGGGACAGGATCTCCTTGGCCGGGTCGGGACGGGCCGGACGCTCGCCCGCGTATTTCGCGGCATCGATGAAGGCCTTGCGGAATTCCCACGTGACGCCCATCCGCGTCGTCGGCCGCCGGGCGTAGAAATTGACGGGGGGTATGCCGCGCGGCGGGTAATTCCCGATCGTGGGACCCGAACCCACCGTGGCCTTGAGCGCCGCTTCTTCCTGGACCACCATCTGGCGCAGCGAATCGCCGTACGTCTTGAGGACGGCACCGAGTCCGCCGATCACGTTGCGATTGCCGGGTCCGATGAAGGCGGTCGTGACGCCCGTCTGGACGGCGCGCTGCAGGTCGCGCGCCTTGGGATTGAGGCCGTCGAGGACTCGGAACTCCGGCGAGATTTCGCGGGCCTCCTCGTTGTCCATCCCGTCGAGCCAGAGCACGAGATTGGCGTCGACCAGTCCCGGCATGACCGTGGCGCTTCCCAAGTCGACGACCTTCGCGCCCTCCGGAATCTTGAGCCCCGGGCCGATCGCGAGGATCTTCCCGTTTTCGACGAGGATCACCGCGGCCTCGATCGGCGCTCCCGAGCCGGTGAGGGCCCGGGCCGCTTTGAAGGCCGTGACCTCGCCGGCGACGAGAGGCCTCCCGAGGATCACGAGCAATGCCGCCAACGCCATGCGCAAGGGCGAGTCTCCTCCCTACTTCTTCGGCTTTCGGTAGACGATCCTGCCTTCGACGATGACGAGTTCGATGTCGCTCGCGAGCGACAGGGGATCGCCGGAGTAAACGACGACATCGGCCTGCTTGCCCCGTTCCAGCGATCCGAACGCATCCTGGATTCCGAGGAGCAGGGCCGGCGTGATCGTCAGGGCCCTCAGGGCGTCGGCGCGGTCCATTCCTGAGCGGACGGCGAGCGAGGCCATGACGCGGAGGTACTCCTCCCCCGCCGACGGCGAATCGCTCACGAATGCGACGGGGATTCCCGCCGCGGCAAGCTTCGCGGGCGTCGCGAGTTTCTCCGCCGAGTCGGAAACCGTCAGCGGGCCGAAGGCGACGCCGAGACCGGCCGCCCTGATCGCCTCGAGCGCCTGGAGCGCCTCGTCGGCGTGCACCAGGATGGCGCGAATGCCGGTGGTCCCGCGAAGCTCCGCCAGCCGCACGATGTCGTCGGCGAGCTGCGCGTGGACCAGCGCGGGTTCCTTCCGCTCGAGGAGGATCTTGCGCACCTCTCCATCCGGGTCCTTGAGGAGTTCGCGGAGCATTTCGAGCGCGCCGGCGCGGGACGTGGGCTCGGCATCCCGCCGCAGCGGCTCGCGGCCGAGGGCGAGCTTGAGCCCGTACGCGTCCTTCCAGACCATTCGGTCGAGGCGCTCGCCGTTGATCCTCAGGAGCGCCACTCGACCCCCCACAAGGTTGGAATCTCCAGGCGCCAGGGCCACGAGCGTCACCCCGGATCGGGCCGCCGCACGCGAGTCGGGATGGGAAGACGCGAACGCCTCCAGGGCCTTCACCTGGGGCGTGACCGATTCCGTCGTCTCCTCGACCTCGAACGTGCTCGCGAGGTGGGAATGGAGGTCGATGAATCCGGGTACTACCACCGATCCCTTGGGAAGTTCGACGACTTCGGCCCCCGCCGGAGCCTCCAGCGTCTCGCCGAGGGAGTGAATCTTGCCCGCGGCGAGGAGAAGCGAACCCGAGGCAATTTCGTCGCCGACGACCGGCACGATCCGGCCCCCGCGCAGCAGGATGAGGTCCCCCTTCGGCGCCTCGACCTTGGTCGCTTCGACTGGCGCGGCCGACTTGAGGATCGGCGGGGCCGCAGCCGCCTCCGGAGCGCTCCAGAGTTCTTCTCCGGCCAGGTAGGTCCGCTCGACGACGGTGCCCGCGTCGAAGGGTTCGCCGCGAAGCACCACGAGGTCGGCGAGCCGGTCCGGCGCGATCGATCCGATCTGATCCTCGAGACCGAGCTGCCGCGCGGGATTCAATGTCACAGCCTTGAGCGCCTGCTCGCGGGTGAGCCCCCTGGACGCGGCCCAGGCAGCCGCCTCGAGGAGGAATCGCCCGGCGCCGGGGCCGCGATGGCCCGCCGACGCCGTCGGGAACGACCCGATGGAGACCTCCACGCCGGCTTTCGCGAGCACCGCGGCGGTCTCGATCGAGTGATTCAGGTAATCGACGCGCGCCATGCCGTACCGGAAGAGAGGTCCGACGGCGACGGGAACCTTGGCCTTGGCGATCACTTCGGCGACGCGGCCGCCTTCTGTCGCCTGGTCGAGGATGAGCTTGAGCTTGAATTCGTCCGCGAGGCGGAGCGCGAGCTCGATGGCGTCGACGGTGTGGGCCTCGATCCGGACCGGGAGCGGATTCTTGTCGTCCATCGCGCGCAGCAGGATTTCGCTACGGGGATCGGTGCGCGGCTTCGGCGGTTTCTTGGGCTCGGCCTCCGCGGCCTCCGCCGCCTTCTTCGGAGGTGGCGGAGGAGTCTCCTGCGGCTCGGCCGCTTTCGGCGTCTCCTCTTTTTTCGGCTCGTCTTTTTTCGGTTCTTCCTTCTTGGGCTCGTCCTTCTTGGGGTCGTCGGGCTTCGGCTCTTCCTTCTTCTTCCCCGCCTTCTTCTTCTCGTCCCACTCTTTTTTCTTCTTGTCGTACTCCTCGAGGTCCTTGCGGTACTTGTCCCAAGTCTCGCGGTACCGCTTGCTGCCCTCGAAGGTGTCGCGCAGGGCGACGTAATCTCGATATCGCTGGGGTCCGGAGGAGGTCTCGCCGTAAGCGACGCCGAGGGAGAGCTTCAGCGCGACGGCGCGCTTGAGGATGCGCGAATCCCGGTATCCCGGCGCGCCCAACCGGACCACTGCGGCGAGCCCGTTGACCGACCCCCGGCTCGGCGGCGGGACGCACGCGGTCGTCACTCCGGAGGCGGCCGCTTCCCTGGAGTTGATCTCTTCGAAGAAATCGAGCAGGTCGACGACGTCGAATTCGGCGCTTCCGCCGGAAGGGCTTTCATCCGGCGGGATGAAGAGCCCGGAGGCGATGTCGACCAGCCCCGGAATGATCACCTTGCCCGTGAGATCGACGATCTTCGCGTCCGAGGGGATCGAGATCGACTTCCCCACCGCCTTGATCCGGCCGTTCTCGATGAGTATTGATCCGCCTTCGATCGGCGGGCCGGCGACGGTGTGGATTTTCGCGTTGGCGAGGACGAGGGCGGGCTTGGGGGGAGCGTCCTGGCGCGGGGCGGCCGGCGCGGGTCCGAACAGGAGGACCGCCATGCCGAGGGCGACCAGCCTCATTCGAGGGCTCCGGAGGTTCCATCCCGCCGACCGCCGACCCCTGCCGTTCGCCCCTCTCCGCGAAGGGCGGACTCTAACACGGGGCGTGAGGGAAGGTCAAATCAGCGGAGGCCGGGGAGAGAGGCCGCTACTTCCGGAGCATCGTGCGGAAGGTGGCCTCGTCCGTTCCGGCGAAGATGGTGTCGCCGGAGGCGAGGACCGGCGCCCGCATCTTGTCGCCGTCGCGGCCGAGGAACATGGAGAGGATCTCGGCGTCCTGGAGCGACGCGATCTCGAACTCCTTCACGAGCGGTCCGGCCTTCATGCAGGCCTTCTTGAACCGGCGGACGAGCGGCACGATGTCCTTCTTCAGGACGGGGGTCTTGCGGACGTTGATCGTCGTGAAATTCCGGCTGATCCGTTCGAGGACACGCCTCGCGTTCTTGCAGCCGGTTCAGAACCGGTCGTAGAAAATCGCCCGCTGGTTGTCGCGCATGTTCAGATCTTGGCGGCGAAAGGCGCCAGAGCCTCCCGCACAGCCTCCTGGGTCACCAGGGAGCACTTCAACTTGTGCTCCGGAAGTCCACCCAGCTTCTCCACCACATCGCGGTCGCGGAGGGCCAGGGCGTCGGCGAGCGTGCGTCCGATCAGGAGTTCGGTGAGCGCCGACGCGGCCGCGATGGCCGCGGCGCATCCGAACGTCTGCGTCCGGGCCTCGGCAACCATTCCGTCGCGGATCCGCATCGTGAGCTTCACCATGTCTCCACACGCCGGGTTTTCGACGAACGAGGAGGCGTCCGGGTCCTTCAGTTCGCCCGTATTCCGGGGGTTCAGAAAATGATCCATGACCGTCGGGTTATACTCTTCGAAACCCATGGGCCGCTATCCGCTTTCCGCCGTCCGCCATCCGCCGACGCTCAAACGGCCTTGTGTTGCGGGAGGAGCTCCTTCCGTCCGGTGAAGCCGTCCTCGAGGTGATGGTACCACCCGATCTCGCCTTCCCCCCGCTTCCAGCACAGCAGGACGAGCCGGGACTCGATCACCCCGTAGAAATCGACGAGCCCCGTTTCGACGCTCTTGAGCTGGATCTCGTGGTCCGCAAGGACCTGGATGGCCGCGTCGTAGTCGGCCTTCGCGCGGGCCAGCTCGCCGAGGTAATGCTGGTGCTCCTTGTGATCCGGATTCTCCTCCGAGGCGAGCTCCTCGCCCCAGAGCATCTCCAGGACTTCGATCTTGCCCTTGAGCCGGCGAAGGCGGGTCCGGACGGCGTCAAGGTCGGTGAAGACCTTTTCGACCGTCGGAATCAGCGCGTTGGCTTCGCGGACCGTGTAGATCCTGGGGCCCATGCCTACAGTCTACCGGGAACGAGGGGAAAAAAAAGGAGCCAGGCCACCGCATCGAGGGGGTCTCCCTTTCATAGGCAGCCTGGCCCTGGAGAGAGGGGGAAACAGATATTGGGCTGTGGCCAATCAGCCCCCCTTGACGGAGGCTATCCACTGACTGGCTACAACGCCCTTCAGACCTTTCGGTCCAAGACTTCCTGCGCGCTTTGGCCCGCCGCGGGTTGTTCCCCCGCCGCGGACTCCCCCAGGCGCGCTTCCTTTGACCGATACTGCGGTCTCAGGGCCTCACCCTGTAATTACAATCCTTTGTCAGGCTCCGGTATTCCCGAAGCGAACGGTCCGATCCCGGTTCCGGGACCCGAGGACGGCGATTTTTCGACCGGTCGAGGGGTTCGGAGGGGGGAATCGATCCCCCCGCTCCGCCACGCCGGCGACCGCACGTCCAAGACTCTCTGTCCTTAGAGAATTATAGTATACAACTTACGGGTGTCAACACAAAATGGAAAATTCCGAAGCGCGTTCCTCCCGCTAAGAGCTTATCGGTCAAGAACCTGAGCGACTTTAATCCCCGCCGAACGTATCTCTTCCGCGTACCCAGTCCAAGGATGTGACGCCGGGGACTCGTAGGACATTGCGGGTCCAATCCCGGGTGTGGCACGGGGATTGCGTGCCGGTCCAGGCCGGGTATAATGCTCGCGATTGGAGGGAGCCATGACGGAACCCACCGCGCCGCCACGTTCCATCGGTCCCGTGGCGGTGCAACTTGGATTGATCACCCGGGAACAGCTCCAGTCGGCGCAGAACCTCCAGTCACGCACCCCGGGAAAGACGGTAGATCAGATCCTGGTCGATCAAAAGCTCATCACGCCCGACCAGATGAGGTCCCTGCTTCGCGAAACCTCGCGCCATGCGGCGCCGCCCGCCGCGGCCGCTCTGAAGCCTGTCGCGGCAACCCCGGGACGACGTCTCGGCCCTCCCCAGCGCGTGGCACGGCCCGTGTCAAGGGCCTCCTCGGCCGCCGATTCGCGCAAGACGTGGATCATGGCCGGAGTGATGGGACTGGTCCCGATCCTCGGAATCGTCGGCTACTTCGCCTTCAAGGGCAAGCCGGAGACCCCGGTGGCGGTGAATCCCCCGCTGGAGAACAAAATCAAGGAGACAGGCCCCAAGGAGACCGGGCCCAAGGATACGGGGCCCAAGGACCCAGGGCCGAAGGATACCTCCGGCGCCAAACAGCTCGAGAATCTTCGGATCCGCGCGATCCTTCGGAAGATCGCCGGCCATGACGCGATTCCCACGCGCTGGAATGAGATCGTCGACAGGATCAACTCCTTCCGGGATCCGGAACAGTACAAGCCCGCCATCGACGAACTCAATCGCCTCGCCACGGACGCGAAGGGAACCCCCTACGAAGAGGACGTGACCGACGGCTTCAAGGAGGTGATGGAGTCGATCCGGAAGCGCGCCGAGCAGCTCTTCGCATTCCTCTCGGACGAGGTGGCGCGGCTCAGCGCCGCCGGCAAGTACGGGGACGCGGTCAAGTCGTGGGACTGGTTCCCGGGCAACCTCGACCTCGCGGGCCTCTACGAGAAACGGATCGCGGACCTTCGGAAGAAGACGCTCGGCGACGCCAAGGTCTATTTCCAGAAGGTCACGTCGGAGGCCGAGGGCCTGATCAAGCAGGGCAAGCTGGCGGAGGCCAAGCCGGTCCTGCTCCGCGCGCTCGAGATCGGCCTGGCGGACCTCGCGGAAGAAGCCTACAAGCGCCTCGCGGAACTGACGCGGCTGGAAGACGCCGCCGGAAGGAAGGCCGAGGAGGACCAGCTCGCCGAATTCGAGCGGATGAAGAAGGCGGAGGGCGAGGCTTCCAAGGCGGCCGCCCTGTACCAGGCCCAGTTCTGGGAGCTCGTCTCTCGCCGGAAAATGGACGGGGCGAAGGACTTCCTCGCGAAACAGCGCTCCGGCGCCGCCCCCGAGGTGGCCAAGGCGCTCGACAAGATGCAGGAGGCCCTGGAAGCGATCCGCCAGGCCTTCACCCTCGTCGGCGAACGGCTGCAATCGCAGGCCGGCCGGACCGTGTCGCTCGCCTTCCTCGAGAACGGGGAGAAGAAGCCCCGCTCGTTCCTCCTGAAGGCGATCCGCGACGGCAAGATCGTCTACGACATCGAGGGCCGCGAGCTTTCGGCTCCCCTCTCCGACCTTCACTCCTCCGAGATCGCGAAGATCGCCTCGGGCGCGTCCGACTCGGACAAGTCCTACTTGGAAGGGGTCGCCAAGCTCCTCGAGGGCGGGTTCGACGAGGCCCACCTCCACCTGACCTCCGCCGGACCGAGGGCGGCGCCGCTGGTCGCTTTCGTCGAGAATTCCTCCGCCTTCCTGGAGCGGAACGTGCCGGTGATGAAGGAGCGCGCGGTCCGGCACATGAAGGACAAGGAGTGGGAGAAGGCGGCCCAGGAATACACGAAGCTCGCCACGATCCCGGCGGAGCGCAAGGAGGCCCTGCAGGGCCGGGCGCACGCCTACTACCAGATGAACAACTTCGTAGGCACGGTGCTCGACATCGATTCGCTCTTCGGCATGGACGACTTCTCCCCCGCGACGATCGAGATGCTGAACCAGGCGTACAACCGCTCGGCGCTCATCGTCAAGGCGATCCAGCTCTACGAGACGGCCAACCGCCGGGTCCCGGAGAGCGCCACGGTCCTGACCAACCTCGTCCGCCTCTACATCCAGATCCACGAATTCCAGAAGGCGAAGGAGGCCCTGGGCCGGGTCGAGAAGCTCCAGGGCGGGAGCCCGGAGCTCGGGATGCTCGTCCACATCGTGAACGTGGCGCTGGAACCCTCGTTCCCGGGCCAGGTGTTCAAGACGCAGTTCGGCCGGTACGACGTCGAAACGAACGTCTCCGCCGAGTACGCCAACAAGATGGCGCGCTTCATGGACAGCATCTACCGGGCGTACTCGAAGTACTTCCCCTACAAGAAGAACGAGACGCTGCGCTTCTCGCTGAAACTCTTCGCCTCCGAGGGCGAGTTCTTCAGCTACCACAAGCGGCAGACGGGCGCCGACGCGCGCGGTCCCGAGGGAAAAATCCTCGCGTACTACATGCCGCTCAGCAAGGAGCTCGTCGGGTGGAACCAGGAGGGGCAGATCGAGTCGACCCTCCAGCACGAGGGCACGCACCAGTACATCGACTACTTCATCGCGAACTGCCCCACGTGGTTCAACGAGGGGTACGCCAGCTTCTTCGAGACTTCGACGGCCGACGAGGTTCGGTTCAACCCCGGCCGCCACGGCAACGCGCGGTATCTCATGGACAGCGGCCAGCTCCCCAAGCTGAAGGACGTCTTCCTGATGAGTTCGGAGACATTCCGTTCCCGGGGAGCGTGGCACTACGCGACGTCGTGGTCGGTGATCTATTACTTCATCAAGTCGGGCCGCAAGGCGATGCTCGACCGCTACTTCGAAGCCCTCATGGAGGGCAAGGACCAGGAGCAGGCGTACGACGTCGTCTTCGGGCCGGGCAAGGCGAACGTCGAGGAGCTCGACGCGAAGTGGCGGCGCGCGATCTTCAGCGAGAATTACGACGAGTAGCGGCGGCTAGAGTTTCCGCACCGTTTCGGCGATCCGGCGGCGCGCATCGGCGGGATCGACGAGCGACGCGGTGGCCTCCCCCAGCAGGTTTCTCACCTGGGCCGATCGCGGCGGCGACAGCGCCGCCAAGATGATCCGGCGGAAGGGTTCCGGCGAACCCGCGAGCGCCGCGGCGAGATCCCCCTCCTCCACCCACTCCAGGAGCGTCCGCAGGTCTTCGTGGCGCATCCGCCCGAGATCTTCGAACGCGAAGACCAGCGTCAGGTAATCCGGGTCGCCTTGGGAGGGTTCCGGCGTGCCGCCGGCGCGAAGTTCGCGCGCGTCCCAGTACCGCATCCGGACCCGGTCGCTGCGCGAGCATCCGTCGCAATAGAACCGGATCTCCCCCGCCTCGCCCACGCCGGGGATGACCGCGTACCCCTCGGCCGACGCGGCGCACCGCAGGCACTTCATGAACCGCCGCGGGAGGCGAGCTTGGCCCGCGCCTCGTTGAGGTAGGGCTCGACGAGCTTTCGCTTGGTCGGATCGAGGTCGATGCAGCGGGTCCAGTCGGAGATCGCCTCCTCGAACCGCTTGAGGGCGAAGAGCGCCATGCCGCGTTCGAAGTACGCGCCCTGGAGGCGCGACTGGAGCTTGATCGCCCGCGACAGGTGGTCGACCGCCTGCTCCAGGATGTCGCGCGGACGCTCGCCGTTCGCGAGCATGTGCTTCGCGAGGGCCATCTTGACGACGCCGAGGTCCTTGAAGACGTAGGCGTACGTCGGTTCGAGCTTGGCGGCGACGCTGAAGTCGTCGATGGCCTTGTAGAAATGCTCGCGCGGGTCGGTCTTGCTCTTGTTGGCTTCCATGCCCATGTAGAAATGGACGATGCCCCGGTTGTGGTAGGCCGCGCTGTAGGTGTCGTCGTGCTTCACGGCCGTCGACAGGTCGTCGAGCGCCATCTTGAAGATCGGCGTGATGTCCTTCCCCTTGTCGCGCTGGAAGCGGCCGCTGAAGAGGAGGAGGTTCGCCCGGTTGACGCGCGCGGCCGAGCTCTCGCTGCGGAGCTCGCACGCCCGCCCGAAATCGTCGAGCGCGTTCTTGCAGTCCTCCCTCGGGTCGACGCGGTCGAACGAGGAGATGACGGCGCGGGCGAACCGGATGATTCCGCGCTGCGTGCGGATGTCGTAGTTCTTGGTCTGGCGCTCGATCGCGAGCTTGAGTCCCTCCTCGCCCTCGTTCAGCTTGCGGAGGACGGCGTCGCGGCCGCCCACCACGGCGCCCGACGATCCGCGGACGCCCTCCATCACCATGAGGTCGCGGAACATGTGGACCGCCTCCTCGAGGCGCCCGGCGTTGAGCGCGGAGATGCCGCGGGTGAAGAGGAGCTCGTCGTCGCTGACGATCGGCGCGCCGCTCAGGTAGCGGTCGAGGTCGTCGGCAAACGCGCGGGCGGAGTCGTACCGGCGCAGCGGGTCCTTGGCCATCGCGCGCATGACGATCCGCTCGAGGTCCTGGGGCACCGCGGGGTTCACGGAGCTCGGCGGCGGCAGTTCCTCGCGCACGACCTTGAAGCAGACCTCGAAGTGGCTCTTGCCCTCGAAGGGCGGCCGGCCGGTGAGGAGGAAGTAGAGCGTGGCGCCGATCGAGTAGACGTCCGACCGCGCCGAGAAGTCGTGGGTCCGGCCGACGGCCTGCTCCGGCGGCATGTACGCCGGCGTGCCGATGATGCGGCCGGTCCGGCTCAGCTCGGCCGCCGCCATGGGATCGAGGTCGACGAGCCGCGCGAGGCCGAAGTCGACGACCTTGACCTCGCCCTCCTCGCTCAGGAGGACGTTGCGCGGCTTGAGGTCGCGGTGAAGGATCCCCTCGGCGTGCGCCGCGTCGACGGCGCGCGAGACGTCGCGGGCGATTTCCGCGCCGCGCTTGGGAGTCATCCCCTTGGTGCGCGCCCCCTCGAGCGTTGCGCCTTCGACGAACTCCAGGACGATGAAGTGCTGGCTCTCGAACTGGCCCGTCCCGCGGGTCCCGGCCTCGAGGACGCGCGCGATGTTGGGATGGTGGAGCCTCGAGGTGCGTCGCGCCTCGGTCAGGAGCCCCTCGATCTCGGGCGACTTCCGCGTCTCGCGGAGCATCTTGATCGCGACGTAGCGCCTGGCCTCGGTGTCCCAGCATTTCCAGACGGAGCCCAGCGAGCCCCGCCCCACCTGGTGGAGGCGGACGTACTTGCCGAACAGGTTCATCGGCTCCTGCATCGCGGCGCGCACGACCGGCGGGATTTCCTCGGTGGAAGGGCCCGGCTCGGAGGGCGTGATGGAGGTCGCCTGCTCGGAGAGGTCCTCCACCGGCGCCCGGCGGGTCTTTTCCTCGGCGGGCGGGTAGGCGATCGTCCGGTCGTCCTCGAGGGGGGCGAGCGGGGCCTCCGCGGGCATCGCCCGTTCCGGGGCGGAGGTGGACGCGCCGCCGGTGATCGCCTCGATTTTCGCGCGATCCACGAACTCGTGGGCGATGAGGACTTCTTCGAGCGGGATGTTCGCGGCGCCCCCGCGGCGGATCTCGTCCGCCTCGCGGACGCACTCGTCGATTTGAGCGCGCGTGGCGAGCTTGCGCTCCAGCAGGGTCTTGATCAGCGTTTCTTGATCCATGCCGAGAGGGGACCGCACCTGGAAGCCCTTATTTTATAGATCAGCGCCGCGGTTAGCCATCAGCATTCCGCGATCAGGTTTCCGCGGGGGGCTAAAGGGCGAGCGCCTCGACCAGCTCCCGGGCCGTCTTCTTGGCGCCGGGGATGAGGGGGGTGTCCGCGGCCGTGTAGGGGCGCGCCTCGGAATCGCGCATCCGCTGGACGAGATCCGAGAACTCTTTGAAGTCGGAGGTTTCGAAGGCGAGCATGAAATCGTAGTCGCCGAGTCCGAACTGGTACGTCGTGTTGATCTTCACGCCCGGGAACTTGTGCCCGATCTCGTTGTGGACCGACATGATCTCCCGCCGCTTTTCCACGGGCAGCTGGTACCACTCGTGGGTCTTCGTGAAGGGATAGATGAAGCAGTAGGTGTCCGACGCCGGGCCGCGCTCGAAGTGCTGGAGATGGCCCGGCAGGTACGGGCTCGGCTTGGTCACGGCGACGAAGGCGTGCGCGGCGACCAGGTGCTGTCCAAGATCGGTCCGCCACAGCGCCGAGACGAACTTCGGGAAGGCGGCCGGGTCCTTCGCGATGAGCCAGAGGAAGAAATCGCAGTCGGTGCGGAACGAGGCCGTCAGGTAGGGGCGGATCTCGAGTCCCGTGCCCGGGGCCTCGAGGAGCCGGACGAATTCGGCGGAGGCTGCGGCGCGGCGCGCGTGGTCGAGTCGCCGGAACGCGGGCTCGACGCGGTAGCAGAGGAAATCGACGAACGTGGACGTGGTTTGGGCCGGGGCTTTCGATTCCGACGCGGGTCCGGTTTGGGGCAACGTCATCGCTACCAGGTCTTCTTGGCGGGATCCACGGGGTTGAATCCCTCCCACGCCTTCACGTCGTCGCGGCCGTTCGTCGCCCAGCGCGTGTTAATCTCCGTGTAGAACTTCCACTTCTCGGGCAGCTCGTCCTCCGGAAAGATCGCCTGGACCGGGCAAGGCTCGACGCACGCGCCGCAGTCGATGCAGTCGGCGGGGATGATGTAGAGCATCCTCGCGCCCTCATGGATGCAGTCGACGGGGCAGGCCGGGACGCAGGCCTTGTCTTTCACGCCGATGCAGGGCTCCGCGATGATATGGGTCATGGGGCGCTCCTAGACGCTCACGAAAATGTCGTCGTTCTCCACCTTCACCGGGTAGACGTCGATTTTCATCCTCGGGTTGACCGGCGAGGTCCCCGAGCAGACGTCGAACGCCCACGCGTGCCAGGGGCAGATGATGCTTGTCCCCTCGAGGATCCCCTCGGCGAGGGGCCCCCCCTGGTGCGGACAGATGTTCGTCGTCGCGTACACCTTGCCGTCCACGTTGTACAGGGCGATCTCCTTGCCCTGGGCCTCCACCATCCGGGTCGTGCCGGGGGTCAGCTCCGAGAGCGACGCGACCCTCACGAAGTTTTCCATGGGATGAAGAGGAGCCCGATTTTATCGGCGACCCCGCGGAGCGTCAAGGTAGCGTCGCGGCCCCCCCGGGGCCCTTCGTTGACCGTCCGCTTCGACCGCGTTATGTTGGGTCGATCCCCGATGAGCTTCGACACGCTGGCGGCGTTCCTGTCCGAGCCCGACACCGGCCCCGCCGCCACCGGGGGCGACCCCCGGCGCCCCTCCGCCCCCTACCACCCCACGCTTCTCGTCGCGGACCTCCTCGAGATGTTCCGCACGATGATCCTGTCGCGGCTCCTCGACGAGCGCGAATTCATGCTCCAAAAGCAGATGCAGGCCTGGTTCAGCATCTTCGGCGCGGGCAAAGAGGCGGTGCAGGCGGCCGCGGGCAAGGCGCTCCGGCCGACCGACCCGATCTGGGGTTACTACCGCGACCGGGCCATCTCGCTCCAGCGCGGCGTGACTCCGCTCGAGATGCTTCTCCAGGCCGTGGCGGCGGACACGGATCCGGCCTCCTCGGGCCGCCAGATGCCCGCCCACTTCGGACACGCGGAAAAGGCGATCATCATCGAAGGCAGCCCGGTTGGATTCCAGTGCATCCCCTCCGTGGGCCTCGCGGAGGCGATTGCGAAAACGAGGAACCTCATCGGCAAGGGGAAGTACCCCGCCGACGCCGTGGTCTACACCTCCCTCGGCGACGCGACGACGGCCGAGGGCGAGGTGTACGAGGCGTTGCGCGCCGCGATCCTCAACCGCGCGCCGGTCATCGTGCACATCCAGGACGATGGATTCGGGATCTCCGTTCCCCTCGAGGAGCAGGTCCCCGGGGAGGATGTCCTGGCCCTCTTCCGGGGATGGCCGGAGCTGGCGACCTGGGACATCGACGGCACCGAGGTGCGCGAGTCCTACGACGCATTCGCCGCGGCGGCCGCCCATTGCCGCGCCGGCCGGGGCGCGTCCTTGATCCGCTCCAAGACGCTCCGCCTCATGAGCCACTCCTCGACCGACGACATGCGCAAGTACAGGGATCCGGCCGACATCGCCCGCGATTGGGAACGCGACCCGATTCCCAAGTTCGCGCGCGAGCTCGTGGCGTACGGCCTCGCTGGCCGGGCCGAGCTGACGAGAATTCTCGAAACGGCGAAGGAGGATGTCGAGGCCGCGACCGCCGAGGCGCTCAAGGCGCCGAAGACGGACCCGAAGAAATTCCTCGCCGAGGTGAATGGATACGAGCCCAAGGCGGCCAAGGATCACTGGACGAAGGCGATCGCGGGAAGATCGTCGGCCTCCGCGGGCAAAGTGATCCCGCTCGCGGACTCGATGCGCCTCTGCCTGCACGAGCTGATGGAGATCGAGCCGCGCATCGTGATGTGGGGCGAGGACATCGCCGACCTCTCGCGGAAGACGCTGGAACGCCATCCCGAGCTCAAGGGCAAGGGCGGCGTCTTCGGGATCACCGAGGGGCTCCAGCGGAAGTACGGGTCGGACCGGGTCGCGAACTCCCCCATCGCCGAGGCGAGCATCGTGGGGCGCGCCGTCGGCTACGCCATCCAGGGATTCCTGCCGGTCGTGGAGGTGCAGTTCCGGGATTACCTCAACCCCTCGTGGCAGCAGCTCGTGGACCAGGCGGCGACGCTCCGGTGGAGGTCGGGCGCGCGATTCACCTGCCCGATGGTGATCCGCATGTCGTATGGCGGCTACCTCGGCGGCGCCGGCGCGATGTGGCACAGCGAGTCGGCAAACGGGCCACTGCTTCACCATCCCGGGATACGAGTCTGCGTTCCCGGCAATGCCCGCGACGCCGTGGCGCTGCTGCGCGCGTCGGCGTACTGCGACGACATCGTTCTCTACATGGAACCCAAGGCGCTCTACCGCCGGAACGACGAGGCCTTCGGGCTGCCCAAGGGCGAGTACATGGAGCAGCCCTATCCCGACTACGACGTCGTCGCGTGGCCGGGAAGCGCCGTCACGTACGGCAAGGGACGGAATCTCGCCATCGTGACCTATGGAAACACCACCCCGCTCTCGATGCGCGCGATGCACGACCTGGAAAAGCAAGGCATCCGCTCGCGCGTCGTCGATCTGCGCTGGCTCAACCCGCTCGACGAGAAGTCGATCCGCGACGCGGCCGATGATTGCGGCAAGGTGTTGGTTGTCGACGAGGATCGGCGCACGTGCGGCGCCGGCGCGGCCATCGCGGACGTCATCTACCGCGATCGCGAGCTCCGGAAGCGCGTGGAGGTGGAACGCGTCGCCGCACTCGACTGCCGCGTCAGCTACGGCCCCGTCGGCGAGCGCGCCGTGCTGCCGCAGGTCGAGGACATCCTCGCCGGGGCGCAGGCGCTGCTGGGAAAGAAGCCACCGGGGAATGCCTATCGTCCCCGACGGTCGAAGAGCGGTGCAAAGAGATAGCCGTGCCAGGGATTCCCACGGGCTACCCCGAAAATGAACTGGCAATGCTGGGCGGCCTTGTCGTGGGATTTCTTGCGTTCACCGCTTTCAACTTTCTGCTTCGCCGCCTCGGCACGAGAGTCGGCCCCAGATTGCTCCTGATCGGGCTGGGCTCACTGGGAGTAATTGCCATCTACTTCTTCCTGGGACCCGAACATTCCATCTCTTTTGGATTGGTGGGCCTCGGATTGGCCGGAATCGCGGTCGTCATGCTCGAACTTCGGCAATTGCGTATCGAACGCGCACCCAAGAAGTGGTTCTAGGGAAATCAGCCGACGCGGTAGAGCCTCTTCGCGTTGTCATAGACGACCTTGCGCTTGAAGTCGTCCGGATAGTTCAGCGACAAGAACCGGTCTACGTTGGCGCGCATCCCCGGCACTCCCGGGGCAGGAAAGTCGCTCCCCCACAGGACCTTGTCGGCGATCCCCTCGAGCTTCGGGAAATACTCGGGCACGAGCTGGGGAGGAATGCTCGACAGGTCCATCCAGAAATTCGGATGTCGCCGCACCACGAACATCGCCTTCTCCATCCAGAGCGGCCGGCCGCCGTGCGCCAGGATCACGTTGAGCTTCGGGAAGTCGACGCCGATGTCGTCGCAGAAGATCGGATCGGCGTACACGTTGCGCGCGCCGGGAAAGATCGACGTCCCGGTGTGGATCATCAGCACCAGGCCTGCTTCTTCGCACTTCTTGTAGATGATCTCGAGCTTCTCGTTGCCGTTGCGGTAGTCATTCGGGTAGCACGGCTGGTGCGCCGGATGGATCTTCACGCCGCGCAGGCCGAGCGCGATGAGCTCGTCCATGTCTCGCTTCGCGTCCTCGGTCCGCGTCGGGTGGACCGAACCGAACGGGATCAGCCGCCCGCCGCAGTTCTTCGCATAGTGGGCGGCGTATTGGTTCACCTCCTCGGTGAATCCCATGATCTCGGGGCTGACGTAGTTGATCGACACCACCTTCTCGATCCGCTCCCTGTCGAGATGGGCGAGCAGCCTGTCGGGCGAGTACATGATCTCCGCGAGCGCCGCCACGTCGTCCCGCTTCCCCTGCATCAGCGCGAGATGTTCCGGCTTGATCATCTTCCAGGGCTGGATGTGGATATGGGCATCGATGACGGCGAAGGGTCCGTTCATGGGTTCTCCTGGAGGGCTCGCCCTGAAGGATGCGCATCGCTTTCCTTCAGGGCGGGAATTCGGAGCGCGATCTCAGCGACGTTTGATGGCGCGCTCTTGTTCCCGGCGAGGTCGTACGCCCGGACGCGGTAACGATACCCGGTGCCCGCGACCGCCGTGCTGTCCTGGAACGTCGTGTGCATGTCGGCCCGGACGGCGCTGACGATCTCCCACGCCGCGCCTTCCGCCGACCGCTCGATCCAATAGCCGTACACGCCTTCGGTGTCGATGGCCGCCGACCACGAGAGGCGGACATGGCCTTTCGGTTCCTCGAAAACCCGCAGTCCCGCGCCCGACGCGGGCCACGAGGGCGGCGTGCTGTCCGCCGACTCGGGCGCGTGCAGGCTTCCGCGGGGCCACAGGTAGCACCGGACTTTCTTGAAATTCTCGTCGAGCGCCTTGCAGACGTTGATCGAGATGCACCGCACGACCTGGTCCTCGCGACCGGCGCGCACTTTCTTCGGCCAGTCGGGATCGGCGAGAAGCGTGCGGGCGAGTCCGACGAGATCCGCCTGGCCCGCCGCGAGGATGTTCTCGGCAAGCTCCGCCGTCCGGATCTTGCCGGTCGTCACGACGGGAGTCTTCAGGCCTTGCTGGTTCAGGTGTGCCTTGATGCCGGCGCCGAGGTAGGCGTTGTAGCCGTCCTGGTAAACGCGCGGGGGCATGCATCGATCTCCGCTGTACCCCGTGTAGGGATAGATCGCCTGGCCCGGCTTGTGGAGCGCGTCCTCGAACTTTCCCCCCGCCGAGACGGAAATCCAGTCGGCGCCGAGCTTCGACATCCTCAGCGCCATCTGCGCGGAGTCGTTGAGGCCGTAGCCGTCCGTGATGCACTCCTCGCCGTCGAACCGGACGCCCATCGGGAAATCGCCGCCGACGCGCCGACGCACTTCGATCAGGATCTCGCTCATGAGCCGCATCCGGTTCTCGAGCGAGCCGCCGTAGTCGTCCTCGCGCAGGTTGCGGAGCGAGAGGAAGCTCGAGACCGTGTACGCGTGGGCCATGTGGAGCTCGACGCCGTCGTATCCCGTCCGGCGCGCGCGCTCGGCCGCCTCGCCGTACTGCCGCACGATCAGCCGGATCTCCTCCACCGAGAGGTCCATCACCTTCTGCCGCCAGCCGCTCTTCGCCAGCTTGAGGAAGTGGATGATCTGCGGCACGATCTTCGACGGGCTCACCGCCCGCATCCGGCGGAGCAGCTCGCGGTGCCCCTCCATGAACCGGTCGTCGCCGAACCGGAGCAGCTGGCCGCTCTTGGCGCCATGGATCGCCATCGCCTCGATGACCACGAGCCCGGGCTCGCCCTTCGCCAGGCGGACGTAGCGGTCCATGATGTCCTGGTTGACGAATCCGTCTTCGCCGGAGAGGCGGGTGACCATAGCGGGAAGGACGATGCGGTTCTCGAGCCGCATCGGGCCGACGGCGAGGGGCTCGAACAGCTTCATATCACTTGAGGACGTTCGAGGCGATCACGAGCTTCAGAATGTCGCTGGCGCCCTCGTAGATCCGCAGCGTACGGACTTCACGGTAGAGGCGCTCGACGGCGCTCCCCTTCAGGACGCCCGATCCGCCGTGGAGCTGGACGGCGGAGTCGATGATCCGCTGCGCCGCCTCCGTCGCGAAGAGCTTTGCGGACGCCGACTCGACGGGAATTCGCAAGGCACCGCCATCCCGCTTCGCCGCCGACCGGTAGATGAGGAGGCGCGCCGCTTCGTACTCGGTGATCATGTCGGCGAGTCTCGACTGGACGACCGCGAGATCCGCGAGACGCGAGCCGAACTGTCTCCGGTTGAGGACGCGGTCGATCGTATCCGCGATCGCCCGGCCGGCCATCCCTGCGGCGGCCGCCGCCACGGACGTTCGGAACGTCTCGAGAACGGCCAGCGCGATCTTGTACCCTTCACCGGGACTGCCGACGACGCGATCGGCCGGAACGACGCAACTCTCGAACTTCAATTCACCGAGCGGATGGTAGGCCACCGCCTCCTGCCGCTTGCCGGGGCGCACCCCGGGGTCGGTCTTCAAGACCACGAACATCGTGATCCCCTTGGAGCCGGCCGCGGGGTCAGTCTTCGCGAGAACCGTCATGACGTCGGCGATGGGTCCGTTCGAGATGAGCGTCTTCAGCCCGTCGATAACGTAACCGCCTTCCTTGGAGCGCGCCAAGGTGGACAGGGCCCCCAGGTCGGATCCCGCCTCCGGTTCCGTCGCGGCGAACGCGGCGACCCACTCCCCGCTCCGGACCTTGGGGAGGACCTGCGACTTCAACCCGGGCGACCCCGCGATTTCGAGGGCGTACGACCCGAGCCCTTGCATCGCGAGGGCGAGATCGATCAGGCCGTGATGATAGGCGAGCGTTTCCCTCAGGATGCAGAGCGACCGGAGATCACCGCCGCCGGCGTGATTCAGGAGCCCCTCGGCGCCGAGCCGGCGCACGAGCGACCGCGCGGTGGCTTCGTCCTCGACGATGGTTCCGCACGATTCCGCGAATCGCTCCGCCTGGGCCTGCAGCTGCAGGTGCTCGGGATCGAGAAATGGCGTCCCCTGGAGCCGCTCGTCGATGAAGTCGCGTCCCCGCATCACTCGCTCCGGAAGCGGGGAGGCCGCTTCTCGAGGAACGCCGCGAACGCCTCGCGGAAATCGGGGTGCGTCATGCACTCGGCCTGCGCCTGCGCCTCGGCTTCCACGGCCTCCTCGAGCGCGAGGCTCATCTCGCGATTGAGGCATTCCTTGGTTACCGCGATCCCGTGCCCGGGACCCTTGGCGAGACGGCGCGCGAGGGCGAGGGTCTCTTCCTGCAGGAAATCGGGCGGGCAAATCTTGGTGACGAGCCCGATCCGGAGCGCCTCCTCGGCGCCGATCGAGTCGCCCGTCATCAGGAGCTCCCCCGCTTTCGCAAAGCCGACGATTCGCGGCAGGAGCAGGCAGGCGCCCATGTCGGCGCCGGAGAGTCCGACTTTCGTGAAGAGGAAGGCGAATTTCGAGCCGGTCTCCGCGATCCGGAAATCGGAGGCGAGCGCGATCATCGCTCCCGCCCCGGCCACCGCGCCGTTGATGCGCGCGATGATCGGCTTCGGCAGGCGCCTCATGTTGAGCAGGAGCGCGCCCGTCATGCGGGTGAACTCGAGCAGGCCCTTCCGGTCGCGGTTGAAGAGCTCGCCGATGATGTCGCGCACGTCGCCGCCCGAGCAGAAGCCCTTCCCCTTGCCCGTGATGATCACGACCCGCACGTTCTTCTCGTCCTTGAGCGCGGCGAAGGTGTCGCGCAGCTCGGCGTACGTCTCGAACGTGAGCGCGTTCAGCCGCTCGGGACGGTTGAGGGTGATGGTGGCGATCCCCTCTTCCGACACTTCGTACAGGAACGACTTTGTGGCGATCATAGGACGGCGATCCCCTCCAGTTCGACCTTGGCGCGCGGATCCCACAGGCTCTTGACCTCGAACATGGCGCACGCGGGGTAGTGGCGGCCCAGGTGTTTCTTCCAGAGCGCGCCGATCAGCGGCCGCGCGCTTCCGTATTCCGCGCGGTCGGTCACGTAAATGTTCATCATCCCCAGCTGTTCGGGCTTCCCGCCGGCCTCTTTCAGCACCTCGATCAGGTTCTTCAGCGCCGCCTCGAACTGCACGGTGAAATCGTCGCTCACGATCTCCGACCGCTGGTTGGCTCCATTCTGCCCGGCGAGGAAGAGGATCTTCTTTCCCTCGAGCAGGACGCCGTGGTTGAAACCGACGGGCGACGGCAGGGACTTCGGGTTGACGAATTTCGGCTTCTTCACAGGTCCATCGCCTCCCCGTTCTGGGCGCAGGCCGGGTCCAGGAGCGGCAGGACGGCCGCCGCGACTTCCTCCGGCTTCAGGAATCGCTTCTGCGGATTCATCTCCTCCATTGCCTTCCGGGCCTCCCCCGTCGACCGGCCCGTTTTCGCCACGACATTCTTCACGTTGCGTTCCGTCATCGGCGTGTCGACGTACCCGGGGCAGACCGCATTCACCTTGATTCCCCTGGCGCCAAATTCCGCGGCGAGGCTCCTCATCAATCCGAGCATCGCGTGCTTCGAGGCGGTGTACGCCGCGACGTAGGGCGCGCCCCTCTTGCCCGAGACCGAGGCGACCATCACGATCCGCCCGGTGCCGCGCTCCGCCATGCTCCCGACGAAGGCCCGGGACACCAGGAAGGCGCTCGTCGCGTTTTCCGCCAGCATCCGGTCCCAGAACGCCCGCTCGGTCTTCAGGAACGGCGCCGACTCCGCGCTCCCCGCGTTGTTCACGACGGCGTCGACGCGCCCGAACCGGGACAGGGCCTCGTCGCGCAACCGCTCCACCTCGTCCTCCCGGGAGGCATCGGCCGGCACGGCCAGCACCTCGCCGTTCTTCGACAGGGCGCGTGCCGTCTCCTTCAGCGGCTCCGCCGAACGGGCGCAGAGCACGAGCTTGGCGCCGTCCGCCGAAGCGCGCTCCGCGATCGCGCGGCCGATGCCGCGACTGGCGCCGGTGATGACGACGACGGTGTCCCGAAGGCTCATGGGGCCGTCGTGGCCTCCACGACGATGTCCCTCATGAGATCGAGTGACGCGTTGCCCTCGTCGAGCGTCGCGCCGGCCGGATCTCCCATGTAGCCGAACGAGGCGCCGACATCCTCGAAGCTCTTGGCGCCGTCGCGGATCTTGGCGCCGAGGTCGACCTCCACCTTGACCAGGCCGATGCGTTCCGACTCCCGGACCGCCTTCGGCCGGGCGGCCATCACCATCGAGGTCTCGAAGCTTCCCGCATGGGCGCCGCCCCGCTTGAATTCCACGGGCAGCCGGGAGGCCCACGGTTTCTGGGTCACGTCGGGAAAAATCACCTTGAGCTTCACGCCCGCGGCAAGCGCCTCGGCCGCCGCGTGGAGCGCCTTGAGATTCGCGGGATCGAAATGGCAATTGACGAAGACGAGCTTCGCCACGCCGTGGCGGTCGAGCGATTTCGCGACGTCGCAGAGGATCGCCGCGGCGGTACCCTCCGAGAGGCTCAACGTGCCGGCAAAGGCGGACGCGAACTTGGCCGGCGTCACCGCGAGCATCGGCAGGATCACGACCGTCCCCTTCCATTCCGAGAGCTTCTCCGCGGCCCGGCGCGCGATCTCCTCCGAGATGATCGCGTCGGTGGCGAGGGGAAGGTGGGGCCCGTGCGCCTCGATCGCCCCGATGGGCCAGAGCGCCGTTGCGCCCTTCAGCGCTTTCTCGGCCTCGGGCCAGGTCAAGTCGGCGAGATGCTGGATGTGGCCCATGTCAAACCCTCAATTTCTTCCGGTCGATCTTGCCGCGGTCGGTCTTGGGGAGCGACGCGACGAAGTCGACTCTCCGCGGATACTTGTAGGCGGCGAGCCGCTCCTTGACGAAGTTCTGGATCTCCTCGGCGATCGCGCCGTTCGCCTCGCGCCCCTCGCGGAGCACGATGAACGCGCCGGGCTTTGTCAGGCCCTGGTCGTCCGTGTACCCCGCCACAGCCGCCTCGAGCACCGCGGGGTGTTTCAGGAGGCAATTCTCGACCTCGATGGGCGAGACGAAAATGCCCCCGACTTTCAAGAGGTCGTCGACACGCCCCTCGTACCAGAAGTAGCCCTGCTCGTCGACATGAAAGAGATCGCTCGTGAAACACCAGTCGCCCGCGAACGTCTCCTTCGACTTCTCGTGCGCGCCGAAATACATCAGCCCGGCGCTGTCGCCCTTGATATGGAGCCTTCCCACCTCGCCGGGGGCGCACTCGCGGCCGTCCGTGTCCACGATCCGCGCCTCGTAGCCCGGCACGATCTTCCCGAGACTCCCGGGCTTGACGTCGCCGAGTCGGTTCGAGATGTAGATGTGGAACATTTCCGCCGATCCGATGCCGTCGAGGATCTCCGCGCCAAAAGTCTGTTTCCACCGGCCGTACAGCTCGGGGGGCAGGTATTCCCCGGCGCTGAGGACGACGCGAAGGGAGGAGAGATCCTGGGAGGCCGCGTCGGCGTGATTCACCATCTTGCCGATCGTGGTGGGGACGTTCGTCAGCACCGTGGGACGCCAGGCCCGGATATTTTCGAAGATGGTTTCGGGCGTGGGCGCTTCTTCGAAGAGGGCGGTCGTCGCGCCCACGGCGAACGGGAACATCAGGTTCGTTCCCGTGGCGTAGCCGAAGTAGAGCCGGGGAACGGAGAGCGTGACGTCGCTCTCGCGGTACCGCACGATTTCCTTGGCGTAGTGCTCCGTGTTGTACGGGAAGTCGTGATGGAAGTGGACCACGCCCTTGGACCGGCCCGTCGTACCTCCGCTGAAGAGCCAGCAGGCGATATCGTCGCGCGTCGTGTCGGCCCAGACGAGTTCCTCCGGGGCGCGCGGGACGAGCGTCTCGTAGTGCGGAAGGCCGGTGACCGGCTCCCCCACCACGAGCAGGTTCTTCAGGTGGCGCGCCTGGGGGCGCAGGGCCCGGAAGACGTCCGCCACGCTGTCATGGACGACCGCGACCCGGGACCGGGTGTAGTCGAGGTAGTACGCGTAGTCCTCGGGTGGCAGCCGCGGGTTCCCCATGGTCACGACGGCGCCGATTTTCAGGGCGCCGAAAAAGACGGGCGCGAACTCGGGAATGTCGGGCAGGCAGATGTAGACGCGGTCCTCCATCCCGACCCCGAGATCGCGCAAAACGTTGGCGACCCGGTTGGACTCGCGGACGACATCGAGGTAGGTCAGGGTGCGGCGGCGACTGCGGACGGCGACCTTCTCCCCCATCCCCTCCCGAATGCGATCGTCCAGGAAGTACGACGCCATGTTGAACTTTTCGGGGAAGGGAGTCATGCCGGGGAGATTATAGGCGACTCGCCAGCAAAGCCCAAACGGCGAGTAGGGGGCAATTCCTGTGTCCTTGATCCTTGGCCGGTCCGATGTCCGAGCCCCCCGATTCTCGAGATTCGCGGGCATTGCTGAGGACCTCTGACCCAGGACGGACCTTGAACCCCGGACTCTGAACAGGCTCAGGACCGTGGACGCAGGACTCAGGACTCGGAGTGTGGGTCCGCCGCTAGTCGGGAGCGGCCGCTCCCTTGTCGATCCACTCGCGGAACTTCCGGACGAATTCCTCGTGGCTCAGGGGCGGTTTCGTGCGTCCGGCGCCGGGGTTCCATCCCCACAGCACCAGCTTGTCTTCCGAAACGTGATGCAGAATCTGCTCCAGCGACTTGCCGCCGTTGAGCTTCGGGTCCTTCAGCTGGCGCGCGAGCTCGCCGGCGGATTTCCCCTGGAACACCAGCGGCATCGCCGCCGGAGGAAGGTGCCAGTCGGGATTACCGGGAGGCAGGTTCGCGTCTCGGAGGTTGGCGAATTGGTGGCAGTTGGCGCACTTGAGAGCGTACTTCCCCTTTCCATCGATTCCGCGCTGGACGTTTTGCGCGTGCGTCCGGTGGTCGTCGCCCTGGAGAGGGGCGCCGCCCGCGGGGTGACAATTCAGGCAGCGACCGTGCATGAAGACGGGGTACACGGCCAGGAAGGCTTCTCGCGCGCCCGCGTCATCGCTCGAGCTTCCCCCGGCGCCGGGAGATGAGCAGTTCTGCAGCGCGCACGCCACGACGCCGATCCAGGCCGCGGCCACGACCACCTGAAGTCGCTTCGCGGGCATCGATTATCCCTTCCTCAGGTCTTCCGACCGGATCGGCAGGCGCCGGATGCGCTTGCCCGTGAGCGTGAAGAGCGCGTTGGCGAGCGCGGGCGCCACCGGCGGCACGCCGGGTTCTCCAACGCCACCCATCTTTTCCGAGTCGGGGACGATATGCACCTCGACCTCCGGCATCTCGTTCATGCGGAGCATTGGGTAATCGTGGAAATTCCGTTCCCGCACGCGGCCCTTCTCGAACGTGATTTCACCGTACAGCGCCGCCGTGAGGCCGAAGGCGATCGCGCTTTCCATCTGGGCGCGCACCGTGTCCGGATTTACGACCGGACCGCAATCGATGGCGCAGGTGACCTTGTGGATTTTCGGCCGGCCTTCCTTGGTGAGCGACACCTCGGCGACATGTGAGATGACGCTTCCGAACGATTCGTGGACGGCCACGCCCCTCCCACGTCCCTCCGCCGGCGGCTTGCCCCATCCGGCCTTCTCCGTCGCGAGCTCCAGGACCTTCTTGATTCGGGGATGTTTGCCGAGCAATCCCAGGCGGTAGTCGCGCGGATCCTTCCCGGCCGTGTGCGCCAGCTCGTCGATGATTGTCTCGACGATGAACGCCGTGTGGGAGTGTCCGACCGATCGCCACCACAGGGTCGGCACTCCGGAGGGCGCGTGGTGCCACGCGACGCGGATGTCGGCAATCTCGTACGGATTGTCGCGCGCTCCTTCGACCGCCGTTTCATCCACGCCGTCCTTGACGACGAAGGCCTCAAAGGGCGTCCCCGCCATGAAGGACTGGCAGACGATGTGGTGGTCCCATCCGGCCGGTTTCCCGGCGGCGTCGATTCCCGCCTTGACCGTGTGGTACGCCCGGGGGCGATAGAAGCCGCCCCGCATGTCGTCTTCCCGGGTCCAGATGACCTTCACCGGCGCCTTCACGGCCTTGGAGAGCTGGACCGCCTCGCGCACGAAGTGGCTATCGATCACGGCGCGACGGCCGAAGCCGCCGCCGAGGAGCGTCGTGTGCAGCTTGACCTGATCGGGTTTCAGCCCGGCTTCCTGCGCCGCGGCGGCGCGGTCACCCGTCTGGAATTGCGTGCCGACCCAGACTTCGCAGGAATCCTCACGTACGTCCGCGACGCAGTTGAGAGGTTCCATCGCGGCGTGCGCGAGATATGGAAGGTCGTAGACCGCGTCGATCTTGCTCATGGCCTTCTCGAGCGCGGCGTCGACATCGCCCTCCTTGCGCCCCACGGCTCCCGCTTCGCGGGCGAGCGCCGCATACTGCTCGCCCTGCGTACGGGTGTCGAGCGATCCCAACGGACCGTCATCCCATTCGATTTCGAGGGCGTCGCGCCCCAGCTTCGCCGGCCAGAATCCGTCAGCGACGACCGCCACGCCGCGCGGAATCTGGAGTACGTGGCGTACACCCGGCACGGCCTTGGCGCCGTCGGCGGTAAAACTCTTCAGCTTCCCTCCGAAGACAGGCGACCGCGCGACCACGGCGACTTTCATGCCCGGAACGGAGACGTCGATCCCAAACACGGCCTTGCCGTTCGTCTTGTCGGGCGTGTCGAGTCTCTTCGTGGACTTGCCGATGAGCTTGAAGTTCCTGGCCTCCTTGAGAGCCACTTCCTTCGGCGGCATGAGCTTCGAGGCGCTCTCGACGAGCTTGCCGTACGTCAACCGCCGGCCGGACGCGGAATGGACCACCGACCCGTTCTCCGTGGAGCAGGCCGCGGGTTCCACTTTCCAGGTCTCCGCCGCGGCGGAGACGAGCATCTGCCGGGCGGCGGCGCCGGCTTCCCTCAGGCGCTTCCACTCGCTCCACGTGCTCGTGCTGCCGCCGGTCATCTGGATGCCGAACACGGTGTGGTTGTACGCCGGATCGACGGGAGCCGATTCGGCGCGCACCTTCGTCCAGTCCGCATCCAATTCGTCGGCGACCATCATCGCGACGCTCGTGTACGCGCCCTGCCCCATCTCCGAGTGGGGCACGATGACGGTGACGATCTCGTCCATGCCGATGCGGACGAAGGCGTTGGGCACGAAGGTCGACGCCGATTGCATGGCGGCCGCGTTTCTCACGAAACCCGGGAGCGTCACTCCCAGGACCAGCCCGCCGCCGGCGAGGGCGCCCGCCTTCAAGACATCGCGCCGGCTGAGGTTGATGATGTCGCTCATTTCTTCCCCCCGGCCTTGATCCGGGCCGCGAGGTGAATGGCGCATCGAATTCGCTGGTACGTCCCGCACCGGCAGATGTTGCCCGTCATGGCGTCGTCGACGTCCTTGTCGGTGGGCTTCGGATTCTCGCGCAGGAGCACGGCGGCCGACATGATCTGGCCCGACTGGCAGTAGCCGCATTGCGGCACGTCCTCGGAGATCCAGGCCTGCTGGAGCGGACCCGCGAGGTCCGCGCCCAATCCCTCGATCGTCGTAACCTGCCGTCCCTCGGCGCGCGAGATCGGGGTGACGCACGACCGCACGGCCTCCCCGTCGAGGTGGACGGTGCAGGCCCCGCATTGCGCCATGCCGCATCCGAACTTCGTGCCGGTGAGGCCCAGCGATTCGCGGACCACCCAGAGCAGGGGCGTCTCCGGGTCGACGTCGACGGATCGATCCTTGCCGTTGACCTTGAGCTTGATCATCGTCGCGGACTCCTCGCGGCGATCGCCGCATTCGGCTCGTGAGAGACGGACCGTCAAGGTCACTGTACCCTCCCCCGGAAGCGCGCGGCAACCCGCAAACGCCCGTCCCCGCGAAATATTTCCCATCCCCGGGACTTCGGGGTATCCGGCCGCGAGGATTGACGCTCGGGAGAGGCCTCCCTAAGATTGCGATACCCCATGGGCAAAGCCGCTCCCCCGCCGTCCGATGTCACCTACAGCTCGTACCTGAAAATTCCGGAGCTCCTGGAGCTGCAGAAGGTGTTGTCCCGGCCCGAGAGCCACGACGAGCTGCACTTCATCATCATCCACCAGGTCTTCGAGCTCTGGTTCAAGCTCATGCTCTTCGAGGCGCGCGCGATCGCCGGCCACCTGGACGCGGGCCGGGTGCCGGATGCCGTCCACCTCTTCAAGCGGCTCAACGCGATCCTCGCCGTCTTCCTCCCGCAGATCGAAGTCATCGAGACGATGAAGCCGACGGACTTCCTGAAATTCCGGGACCTGCTCAAACCCGCGAGCGGGTTCCAGTCGCTCCAGTTCCGCGAGCTCGAATTCCTCTCGGGCGCCCGGGATGAGCGGTACCTGAAGATGTTCGAGGGAGAGGCCGAGGCGCAGGGCCGGCTCCGCGAGGCGATGTCCGCCCCCTCGCTCTGGGACCACTTCCGCACCCTCCTGAAATCGCGCGGACTCCCCTCGGACGCGGGAGCGGACGAGCTGAAAGCGATCGTCCGCATCTACCGCGAGGAGACGTACGCCGATGTGCGCGGCCTCTGCGAAGAGATGATCCAGTACGACAAGCTCTTCAGCCTGTGGCGCGAGCACCACGTGCGCATGGCGGAGCGGATGATTGGCATGAAACCCGGCACCGGCCAGAAGGCGGTCGCGTATTCCTTCGGCGACAAGGCGGGCCCGATGGGGACGATGGGCGTCGAGTACCTGCAGCGGACCCTCTCGAAACGGTTCTTCCCGGTCCTCTGGGCCGCCCGATCGGAGCTGTGAATGGCCTCCACGCGCGCCGCGAAACCGTCCGAGGTGCCGCTCCTCAACCTGCGCCGCCATTTCCCCACGCTCTCGAAGAAGACCCACTTCATCAGCCACTCGCTCGGGGCGATGCCGCAGGAGGCCGTCGACGCGCTCGAGGATTTCACGCGCCGCTGGGTCGGCGAGAGCATCGAGGCGTGGCACGAGTGGCTCCCCATGGTGTCGAAGGCGGGCGACGAGATCGGCGCGCTCATCGGGGCCCCGGCAGGCACCGTGACGATGCACCAGAATGTCTCGACGTGGATGGGGATCATCGCGTCCTGCCTCGACTTCCCGGCCGGACGCAATCGCGTCCTGTCGACCGACATGAACTTCCCGAGCGTCCACTACGTCTGGAAGGAGCACGAGCGACTCGGGGCGAGGCTCGACCTGGTCACGTCGGACGACCGGATCACGATCGACACCCAGAAGTTCATCGAGGCCATCGACGAGAAGACGGCCGTGGTCATCATCGAGCTCGTCCTCTTCCGGAGCGGCTACCTCCAGGACGCCAAGGCGATCATCCGGGCCGCCCACGAAAAAGGCGCGCTGACGGTGGTCGACGCCTACCAGGCCGTCGGCACCGTGCCCGTGGATGTGGTCGACCTCGATGCGGACTTCTTCACCGGCGGTTCCGTCAAATGGCTCTGCGGCGGACCCGGAGCCGCGTACTGCTACATCCGCAAGGACCTCCTAGCGAAATTCGAGCCGCGGTTGTGCGGCTGGTTCTCCCACGAGGAACCCTTTGCCTTCGAGCTTGACCGGATCCGCTACCGAGAAGACGCGATGCGGTACATGGGAGGTACCCCGTCGGTCCCCGCCCTCTACTCGAGCGCCCCGGGACGCGGATTCGTTCGAAAGGTCGGCGTCGACCGCATCCGGGCCAAGTCGAAGCGGCAGGTGGCGATGCTGGTGGATCTGGCCAAGGAGCTCGACCTCAAGGTCAACACGCCGCGCGACCCCGAGCGGCGCGGAGGCATGGTGTGCGTCGATTTCAAGGGGTCGGAGCGCGTGCACGACGCGCTGCTGCGGCGCGGTTTCCTCGTCGACTGGCGCCCGGGGAGCGGCATACGGATCTCCCCCCACTTCTACACGTCGGACGACGAGATCCGGGGAATCATGGACGAGATCCGCAAGCTCCGCTTCCGCACCGGCGCGCCGTGATATCCCCATGAAGGCCATCCGGTACCACGAGCACGGCGGTCCCGAAGTCCTCAAGTACGAGGAGGTCCCCGACCCGGCGGCGGGGCCGGGCCAGGTCCTGCTCGAGGTGAGGGCGGCCTCGATCAACCACCTCGACATCTGGCTCCGGAAGGGCATCCCGACCTTCCCCATCAAGCTCCCCCGGATTCCCGGCGGCGACGCCTCGGGGATCATCCGGACTGTCGGCGCGGGGGTGACGACGGTGAAGCCCGGCCAGCGGGTCCTCCTGAATCCGGCAACGTCGTGCGGCGTGTGCGAGTACTGCGGCCAGGGCGACATGAGCCTCTGCCTCGACTACCGAATCCGGGGCGAACATGACGATGGCGTACAGTGCGAGCTTGTGGCCGTTCCGGCGACAGCCGTCGTACCGATTCCGGAAACGATCACGTTTGAGGTCGCCGCGGCCGCGCCGCTCGTCTTCCTCACGTCGTGGCGGATGATGGTGACGCGCGGACAGGTGAAGCCGGGCGACTGGGTCCTCATTCACGGGGTGGGCGGCGGCATCGGGACGACCTGCCTCGGAATCGCCCGGTTGTACGGCGCGCGGGTGATCGCGACGGCCTCGACCGACGAGAAGTGCGCGAAGGCCTCGGAATTGGGCGCCGAGATCGTCGTGAATTCCACGAGGGAGGATGTGGTCAAGCGGGTCCGCGAGGCCACCGCGAAGCGCGGCGTCGAGATCGTCGTCGACTCCGTCGGGAAGGCGACATGGCAGCAGAGCCTCCTCTGCGCCAAACGCGGCGGCCGGATCGTGACCTGCGGAGCCACGACGGGTCATGACCCCGTGGAAGACCTCCGGCACGTCTTTTTCCGCCAGCTCCAGATCCTCGGCTGCACGATGGGGAACAACGCCGAGTTCGCCGCCGCGATGCGCTCTCTCTTCCAGGGCAAACTGTCGCCCGTGATCGACAGCGTGATGCCCCTCAAGGAGGTGGCCGAGGCGCACCGGCGCATCGAGGCCCGGAAGGCATTCGGGAAGATAGTATTAATGCCGTGAGGTCATGAATCGGCGCCCCGGCGTCGATATAATATATGGGGTTGGATGGGGTGGCTGCGGGGGAGGAGTTGTAGGAGACCCGCATGAACCGGATGGAGCCCAACGCGGTCCTGAAGTACTTCGAACCCATCGACGCGTTCGTGAAACTCCGCATCTTCACCGCGCCCGAGGCGGCGCGCCTCTTCCAGGACGCCCGCATCGCCAACCGCCGCGCCTTCGTCGACCTCGTCGTCAACGCCTGCGTCGTCAACTACACCGAGAACGTCCTCGCCCGGATCCGCACCGACGTCGACGTCGCCGAGCGGCTCGCCCTCGAGGAGCGTCTCTACGCGCTCTGCGTCGAGGCGAATCCCGGGCTCGACCTGCGCGCGGTCTCCATCCCCGTCTCCGACGGGCCGCAGCCGGAACTCCACCTGCTGAACCACGTGGTCCCCTCGGCGCGGAAGTCCTTCGAGAGCCTCCGGACGCTCGGCGACCAGCTCGCCTCGCGGATCGTCGGCCAGCCGCAAGCGGTCGCGTCGGTTTCGCGCGCCCTCAAGAAGGCCCTGTCCGGCCTGCGCGATCCGGAGCGCCCCATCGCCGCTTTCTTCTTCGTGGGCCAGACGGGCGTCGGCAAGACCGAGCTCGCCAAGGCGATCACGCGCATCATGACGGGCGACACCGCGGGCATGGTGCGGGTCGACTGCAGCGAGTATGCCCTCCCCCACGAGTACGCGAAGCTCATCGGCGCGCCCCCCGGCTACATCGGCCACGACCAGGGCGGCCTCCTCGACGAGGTGATTCGCCGCGGGAGAACCGTCGTCCTGTTCGACGAGATCGAGAAGTCCGACTCCAAGGTCCACGACATCGTCCTCCAGGCGATGGACGAGGGTTTCGTGACCGACGCCAAGGGCCGGCGGATTCCCTTCGGCGAGACCGTGATGGTCTTCATATCGAACGTCGGCGCGGCCGAGGTCGAGGCGCTCAAGAACCGCATGGGATTCCACGCCGGCCGGCGCGAACTGTCGCGCGGGGAGCTCTTCGACGAGACGGTCTCGAGCCTCAAATCGCGCTTCCGCCCCGAGTTCCTCAACCGGCTCAGCGAAGTCGTCCTCTTCAACTCGCTCGGGCTCGGGGAGTGCGTCAAGATCGTCGGGCGCCTGCTCGAGGAGGTCCAGCGCCACGCGGCGTCGGTACCGATCTCGCTCGAGTTCTCGGACGCCGTGCCTCCCCTTCTCGCGGAGCGCGGCTTCCGGCCGGAGTACGGCGCGCGTGAACTGCGCCGGACCGTCGAGCGCGACGTCGAGGGCCCGCTCGCCGACCTTCTCGTCGACGGTGTCGTCCGCCAGGGCGATCGCGTGCGCGTCCGCGTCACCCGCGATCAACTCAGCTTCCACCGGAACTGATGGACCGTCTTACCTGCGATGCCTGCGGGGCCCCCCTCCTGGTCGAGAGCGATGTACGGTACGAGGTGAAGATCGAGGTCAAGGCCGCGTACGACCCGCTCGAAATCACCCAGGACGACCTCGCGAAGGACCACAAGGCCGAGATGGCGCGGATCATCGCCCAAATGGAGCACCTCTCCGAGAAGGAGGCGATGGATCAGATCTACCGCGCCTTCCGGTTCGATCTCTGCACTCCCTGCCAGCGGAAATATCTGAAGGCGCCGATCAACCTCGCATGAGGCCCGCCCGCGCCCCGTGTATAGTGCCCCCATGAAGCAACTCGTGCTCATCCGCCACGGCGAGAGCCTCTGGAACCGCGAGAACCGGTTCACCGGATGGATCGACGTCGGGCTCTCCGAGCGGGGCGTGCGCGAGGCGGTCGACGCGGGACGCGCCCTCAAGCGCGAAGGCCTGGTCTTCGACGTCGCCCACACCTCGGTCCTCCAGCGCGCGGTCAAGACCCTCTGGATCGTCCTCGAGGAGATGGGATTGATGTGGATCCCGCAAGCCGCGCACTGGCGGCTCAACGAGCGCCACTATGGCGCGCTGCAGGGACTCAACAAGGCGGAGACGGCGAGCAGCCACGGGGAGGCCCAGGTAAAGGCGTGGCGAAGAAGCTACGACATTCCGCCGCCGCCCCTGGGTCCGGATGACCCGCGCGGCCAGCGGAAGGATCCGCGATACGCGACGCTGAGGCCCGAGGAGATTCCCCTCTGCGAGTCGCTCAAGGACACGATCGCGCGCGTCCTTCCCTACTGGCACGAACGGATCGTGCCCGACCTGAAGGCGGGCCGGCGCGTCGTCGTCGCCGCGCACGGCAACTCGCTGCGCGGTCTGGTCAAGTACCTCGACAACATCCCCGATGACAAGATCGTCGAGTTGGAGATCGCGACGGGAGTGCCGATCGTGTACGAGCTCGATGATGACTTGAAGCCGGTGCGGAACCGCTCACTTCCCCGCTAGGGCCCCGAAGCCGGGATACTTCGCGCGCGAACCCAGGCCCTCCTCGATCCGGAGCAGCTGGTTGTACTTCGCCATCCGTTCGGAGCGACTCGCCGAGCCCGTCTTGATCATGCCCGCGTTCAGCGCGACGGCGAGATCGGCGATCGTCGTGTCCTCCGTCTCGCCGGAGCGATGAGAGATCACCGCGCCGTACCTGGCTTGCTGCGCCATGACCACCGCGTCGACCGTCTCGCTCAGCGTTCCGATCTGGTTGACCTTGATCAGGATCGCGTTGGCCGTCTTTTCGCGGATCGCCCGACGCAGCTTCTCGGTGTTGGTCACGAAAATGTCGTCGCCCACGAGCTGCATCTTTCGGCCGAGTCGCTCGGTCAGGAGGCGCCAGCCCTCCCAGTCGTTCTCCGCGAGGCCATCCTCGATGGACACGAGCGGATAGGCGGCGCCGAGCTTCTCGTAGAGGGTGACCATCTCGTCGGCGGATCGGGGCGTCTCGCCCGATTTCTCGAAGTAGTACATCCCGTCCCGGAATAGTTCGCTGGCGGCGACATCCAGCGCCAGTCCGACCTGCTTTCCAGGCGCGTACCCCGCCTTCTCCATTCCTTTCATCAGGACATCGAGCGCTTCCTCGATCGATT